>Ga0335071_10002350_pt1 | contig 20229 bp, 19 predicted proteins | sample Lox_Sample_15_FD_206724 | JGI IMG/M metagenome (GOLD analysis project Ga0335071, IMG submission 206724) | Soil microbial communities from Loxahatchee National Wildlife Refuge, Florida, United States - Lox_Sample_1.5 | ecosystem: Environmental > Terrestrial > Soil > Wetlands | place: USA...
TTTCAGGAATGGTGTCCTCGGGTTCCATTGTGTTGGAAGTTATTTAAGATATATTTTAAGATATTTCTTATGTTTCGGAACCCTTGATAAGTCTTTTGGGGATTTTCCGAATATTACAATCTGTACCACCGGAACCGTCATGCCTACATAATTCTTATCTTTTTTACTTTTTTCAGAATTTTATGGTACGAGGAATACAACCCTGGGTAGTTTTGTTTTAATTTCGGCCCGAAAAAGTTCGCATATTCGCTATAAAATATGTCAGGAAATAAGTAGAACGCAAACGTCAGGCTGTCTTCTTCATTGCGTTTCACAAAATAACGGCGAACTATCCTCTGGAGAGCTTTATTCTTACCAGTCCATACCCATAGTCCCTGTTCATCTTTTTTTATATCTGTTTCAGGGTTATACTTTGCTTCACAGATTCTTTTGTGCCTTCCCAAATAGTCCCTGTTTTCAATCGTGCCATGCCATAGGTGCATAACATAACCTTCTGAAATAAACACACTTCCCTTGATTTCATTGACGGCAATTTTGTGCCAGTTTAAAAATTTTTGATAAAATGCGTCAGGATAGAATTCCAGCAGAGTGCGGCTGATCGGAGTGGAGCCGGTGAAGGCACACAACATGAACGTATCCCCCGATCCAACGATGGCATACTCAAAAAAATGTATGGTATCAATTATTTTTCTCCTTGCTGCCCAAATGCCGCGTGCACTGGGAGCAATATGACTTTTTAATTTGTTTTTTGTTCCAATGTCGTTGATTCTGATATTATTGCTTTTTTTCCCCCGGTCTATCAGTTCATTTATTTCACGAATATCAAGATCTTGTTTTCCTTTCTGTAATTTTATAAAATAGCGGAATGGTTGGACCAGGGAGTATCGCTCCAACAGTGCGGATGTTTCACTGATCCACTGGTCGTTCTTAAAAATAATATCACAATCAAGCCAGACAATTTTATCGCAATCTGGTGGCAGGTTCTTTAGGCCGATGTTCAGCATTGCTTCTTTTTGCCAGAGAATATTTTCTTTTTTCGTCCTTAACTGGATTAAAATATCCGCATCCTCCGTTCCCAGCTCGAATGGTTTTTTCCCAAATGCAAGTTCCACGGTGAGAAGTTTCAAACCCTGTTTTTTACTGGATTCTCTGAATATTCTATAATTTTTGGATTTATTTCTGTATCCTGCCGGGTTAAAAAATGTTGTAATTCCCCAGAATGTTCCAGGCAATAGAACCGGATTTTCAGGAATGGGATCTCCAGGTGTCATCTTGTTACAGGTAATTTGAAATAATCTTATGAATTTTTTTGCAAGATTATTATGTAGTATACGTTCACGAACAATATCCAGATAGTAATTTGGCCGAGACTGTTCAAAAAGATCTCGGTCAGAGGAAAAATTTGTATAATAGATATATTGGATAATGTAAGCAATGATGACTTTATGAAAATTTCAGTATAGAATTCGATATGCCAACCATCGCCGGAAAAATAAATACTCTCCCGCAGTTTCAGTCATGGATGCCAGAGAAAATTTCTTCAGTGCTCAATGGACTACGAAGTCTGATAATAAGGGACCCGTATCTGAAAATTCTTTTGTTGCTTACGTTCATCGGGTTTATTTTGCAGTTGTATCACCTGGAGGATCAACTGCCATGGTTCTGCCATTCACTGCCTGCCGCTGCCCCTCTCTTAAATTCTTAATGAGAATCAACCCATAATTTCAAAACACCATACCCATATATCACACATCCTCCCAACCTTATGTCGATAAACAGGGCATGGAATAAGTATCCTGTAACACATAGGTTCTCAAGCGGAGCCGGGACAGGAATTGATAACATGATCAGTGTAATTATTGTCAATTTTAATGGAAGGCATTTTCTTGACAGATGTCTGTCTGCCCTTGATATCCAGACATGCAAGAATTTTGAAACTATTTTAGTTGACAATGCCTCCACCGATGGCAGTGTCGAGCATGTCCTCAATTCGTACAGCTGGGTGAGACTCATTCAAAACAAAACAAATCGCGGGTTTGCAGGAGGTGTAAATGATGGCATAAGGGCTTCAAACGGCAAATATATCCTCACACTCAATAACGACACTATTGCAGATCCCCACTTTGTCGAGGAACTGGCAACAGCTATGGCAGGTGATCCTTCAACCGGTATGTGTGCCTCTAAAATGTTGTATCTGGACGGCAGGATCAACTCAACCGGAATAGATATCTCCCGGAGTGGGGCTGCGTGGGACATCGGGATGTTCGAGGAAGATCGGGGACAATACGATAAAAAAAATGAAATATTCGGTCCATGTGCGGGAGCAGCCCTGTACAGGAAGAAAATGCTTGATGAGATCGGGTTGTTTGACGAGGATTTTTTCTTGTTTATGGAGGATGTTGACCTCGCTTTCCGGGCGAGACTCGCAGGTTGGAAATGCATTTTCGTTCCTTCAGCCCGGGTAGTCCATATACACGGGGGGTCATCAGGATTTCGCTCAAACCTCTCAATATATTATGGGAACCGTAATGTCGTCTGGTATGTCGTAAAAAATTACCCGATAAGGACCCTTCTGATATGCAGCCCCTGGGTCATCGGGAGGAATTGCGGAATTATTCCCTATTATATTATTAAAGGAAATGGGATGGCAATTATCAGGGCCAAAATTGATGCACTGAAGGGAATCAGACATATGGTCAAAAAACGAAAAGCCATTCACAGAAATATTTCAAAGAGAGAACTCGGCCGGTGGATTAAACCCTGGGCCCGTTTTGTTTAGACATCCCTTTGTGAGCATGCAACAAACGGGTAACGATGAATAACTTCTTCAGTCGGTTTAATACCCATTGCGATTTTGAACTGGCGGTAAAAAAATTCTTACAATGAATCGCTCATCGGGAACCTTTTGTGAAACTGATCTTAATTACGATCATGGTAACAAACGAGGCCATTTTTTAAAACTTTTCCCATAGCGGTGAAAATAACTGCAAAGCAAAAAGGCAATTATTATCTTTATTAAATTATTATTAACCTTATGGATTGGCTCGCCATCCAAAAAAATAAGCATTATTTTATTTTTTTAGCAATTCTCTTGTTAATGGCTCTGGCATTTATATTGCGAGTCATCCAGGTCCCGTCAATGACCTTTGGCAGCGAAATCCGGCTCATTGAAAATGATCCATACTACAATCTCCGTCAGATCGAGGTTATGGTCCACAATTTCCCCCAGTATAACTGGTTCGATGCAATGACTGGATATCCCTATGGGAAGGTGATAGACTGGGGACCGGTATTTCCGGCCATGGCCGCAATAGCCTGTATTGCACTTGGCGCTTCCAGCCATCCGGAAATTATGCTGGTATCGTCGTATGTACCGGTAGTTCTTGGCGTTCTCATGGTGCCAATTATGTACCTGGTCGGAAAAGTCCTCAATGGCTGGAAAACAGGTCTCGTTGCTGCATTGTGCATTGCTGTTGTTAGCGGGGAATTTTTCAGTCGTTCTTCATTTGGTTATGTCACTCACCATATTGCAGAAGTATTGTTTTCTACATTATTCTTCCTGATAGTCATATTTCTCCTCCGTTATACTGAACAACTCGCCCTTACATTTCAAGATAAAAGAAGGCTTCTGACAGCCGGGACACTCTCCATCATGGCCGGAATAAGTTATCTCCTGGGAATTCTGACCATAACAACAATACTCCTTTTCGCACTCATTACCGTGATTTTCATTTTAATTGCATTTATTATTGACTTTTACCTGAAGCGTCCCTCTTTTAATCTCCTTTTTATTTTCGGACTGATTTTTATCACGGCAGCCATCGGTTATGGCCTGTACGGTGTCCATGCAGCCGGGCTCGTACTTGCACAATATTCTGTGGCCCATCTCCATACGTACGCCCTGATTGTTGCTGGAATTGTCGTCCTGTATTTTCTTTCGGTCCTTCTCAAAAGGCGGTCATTTTTTTGGTACCCGCTCTCGATCCTCGGGGTAGCACTTATCGGTATCTCTGGGCTTTTCCTGATTGACCGGGAAATTCTCAACGCTTTTGTGCAGGGCGGTTTGGGATTTTTTGGAAGACCAATCAGTTTGAATCCCATCATTGAGCTGCAGCCATGGACGATACAGAATGCTTTCGGGACGTTCAGTTCAGGGATTATTCTGATGCTCGCTGGAATTTTTGTTCTTGTCTTGCTTTATCGAAAAAAATTCACTCAAAGTTTCCTTTTTGTACTGGTCTGGACCGGTGTAATTCTCCTCTCCACAATCCTCCACGAAGAATATGAATATTATCTTGCCATACCGGTTTGCCTGTTAAGTGCATTGGCTTTTTGTTTTGCCTTGGAATATGCAGCCGACCATGATGTTCACATGTCAGACTGGTTTGCCAGGGGAACGGATAAGAATTCAGCGGCGGGCTCATTTGGTACTGATAGAAAATCTAATAAAAAAAGTCAGAAAACAAAACCAAAAAACCAGGCACTCAAAAAATCCCAGACCCCCTGTAAAATACTGGTTCTTGTTTCAATTTTACTCATGCTTATATTCCTTGGCTATTCATTGTATTCGGATTATGAAGTTGCAATTCACGTAAAATATTCGATAGTGGATGCCGGATGGGTTAACTCCATGCAATGGCTGGGAAATAACACCCCTGATACCGGAGTTGATTATTTTGCGTCATACCAGTATCCCGGATATATTTATCCGGCTTCAGCATATGGCATTCTCTCCTGGTGGGATTATGGCAACCTGATCCTTTTTATTTCGCAAAGGCTACCCAATACAAACCCCTTCCAGCAGAATATTGAGGGGAAATCAGGAGCTGCTTCTTTCTTTATCAATAGTTCAGAAGATAATGCAGACCGTATAATAAAGCGATTGGATTCACAATATATTATAACCGACTCAAAAATGGCTACCACGAAATTCCCTGCAATATTAACCTATTATAACTCAACTCAGGGGATTTCATCCTATTTCCCGGTATTTCGCATGAGCGCGGCACCAGGGTCCGGTACGTATACTTTTATAGACCAGCCGTATTACGAGACACTAATTTCCCGCCTGCAGAACTTTGACGGAAGTGAAGCGATTCCCTCAATGGTAATGTATGTCGAATTCGAGGATGCTCCCGAGGGATCAGGCCTGCCTCCGGTTCTGGTTAATTATCACATATCGGACCCCGCTGCGGCAATGAACAGCACCGAATCTTACAATCGGAATGCCACCCCCGGATATCACGCGAAAGTCCTCTCTGTACAGTATTCAGATCCCATTAATCCGGTCATGGCTCTCTCTCATTACCGGCTGGTTTACGAATCAGGTACAAAGAGCCTTCCGGATGGATCCTCTGACTCCGTGAAAATATTTAAATGGGTCGATGGAGCGGTTATAAAAGGCGATGGCATGATAGAACTCCCGCTTATTACAAATACCGGACGTAATTTCACATACCGTCAAGAAAGCGTCAATGGGACATTTATTGTTCCATATTCGACAACTGATACCAATTATGCGGTCAAAGCGACCGGAAAGTACAGCATAGCAGGGACACCAAACCAGTATGACGTCAGTGAACAAGATGTTATTACCGGAAGAACAATTAATTAATGATTTTCACATTGATGTTTTTCGGTTTGGAAGGTTGTGTTTCTATAGCGAATAAGATCAGAATCATGATATCAAATCGCAGTCCAATCGAATTTGCAGGGATATGATCTGGTATCGGGAGGATTTTTCGTGTGGATACTTGAATATCGGGAACTAATCCATATCCTTACAATATCAAATCTCAGGATAAAATACCAGAGCTCGGTATTAGGATTTGCATGGTCCCTTTTGAATCCGTTACTCCTCATGCTGGTCTTGTATTTTGTATATTCACATTTGTTTGTTACACAGACGAAAAATTTTGCAATTTTTCTTCTCATAGGGATTATTACGTTTCGTGTATGGTCAAATGGAACTTCTTCTGCATTATCTTCAATAGTTGAACAATCGAGCCTTGTCACAAAAATCTATATACCGAGGCAGATTATTGTATTCTCAGTTGCATTGTCAGGTTTGATCAGTTCACTTCTTGAATTTGTGGTTCTTTTTGCATTTACATTGTGTTTCGGAATTATTCCAACAGCAAGCATTGTTCTATTCCCCATCATTCTTGCTTTGTATTTTCTGGTAGTATATGGAATGGGCCTTCCGCTTGCCGCCTTATACGTATACTACCGGGACCTGAACCAGATCTGGGGGGTTATAGTTCAGCTCGCTTTTTTCCTTTGCCCTGTAATGTATTCATTGACAATTATCCCTGCGCAGTATCTGCCTTATTACATGTTAAACCCGATAACGATTGTTATGGTCTCGTTCAGGGACATTTTCTTATATGGGACTTTTCCCGATTTATCAAGCATTCTTATTTTATGTGTGTTGACGTTGTGTATCCTGATCATCGGAGCTTTAATTTTTTACCGGCTTGAAAGACGGTTCGCAGAGGAGTTATGACAAATCCACGAACAAATAGGAAAATAATTATATCCAGGTCCGGAGAAACAGATATTGCCATAGATGTTTCACACCTGACAAAACAGTTCTTAATCCCCAGGGAACGAAAACGCTCAATATTCGAACACGTCACAGGGCTGTTAAAGGGTGGATCATATCGCTATGAACTATTTTCCGCACTGAACGATGTAAGCTTTACCGTGAAAAAAGGCGAGGCCTTTGGTGTAATCGGGCCTAATGGCTCCGGCAAGAGCACACTCTTAAAAGTACTCGCTGGTGTTCTCTACGCCGATACAGGGACGGTGGAAATAAATGGGCTGGTATCGCCGTTTCTCGAGCTTGGTGTCGGCTTTACACCGGACCTTACTGCTAAGGAAAATGTGTACCTTTATGGTGCAATTATGGGAATTCCGACAAAGGAAATTGACCAGAGGTATGAAGACATCTTCACATTCGCCGAATTGAAGCGGTTTGAAAATATGAAACTACGCCATTTCTCGTCTGGCATGATCCTTCGCCTGGCATTCTCTACTGCTGTGCAGACAGATCCTGAGGTGATGCTGGTCGATGAAGGACTCGCTGTAGGCGATGCGTCATTTAATAAGAAATCCTGGGAGAAGATCGACGAGTTACAAAAGAAAGGAACCACGATTCTCCTTGTTTCTCATGACCTTGGGGTTATATCCCGCTTGTGCAGTAAGTGTCTCCTCCTGCAAAAGGGGAAAGTAGTCATGACCGGAAATACTGCCGAAGTAATAGAGATGTACAAAAAAATCATTGAGAGGGGAGAGGCAGTGGAAAATATGAAAAGAAAAAAGATGAATATCATTACATTGACCGAAAAATAAGGCACAGCATATAAGTTTGTGGTGTTAATCGGGAATTTTTTTAAATTTTCGCTCTGTTGACATCTTATATTTTTCAATAGCATTTTCATTTGCACATGGTTCTGATGACTTGTAATTGAAGACAGCCCGACGCTCCCGGGGCTCTGCCCCGTCGCCGCTGTGGCGACCCCCGGTTGGGATAGTGACTGCGCAGGAACCGATTAACTCACAATTCAGATCGATCCTGTCCACTGACTATCCGGCTGGGGGAGGGGCAGGGAGGGGGGGTTAAACCCCCTCCCGGTCGTGTGTGACATCTAATTATAAATGAGGATGCCAACAAAGCCTAAATTTTTTTAAATAACCGATATTTTCCAGGGCCTTATCCCCTTCAGTAATACTTGGTCATCTTAAAATATTCTACGAATTTTTTCAAGAAAATGATTATAAAGCCACCGTTGTTTTGTTCCATCCGGGAAAAACCGCTCAATAAATATTCTATGAAAGCGCTGTGTTAACTGAAAAGTCAGGGTACGTTCAATTTGCAATCTGCCCCCGTTTTCGACTAACCTTTGCGTATAAAGTATACCCCGTTCATATATAGCCAATCTTGACTGGTTCTCCATCACATCACCATATTGTGAAAGAAAATACCTCCCCAGGGAGATGTGATCCCTGAATTTACCGTTCGTATTCTTTTTTATGGTATTATTGCTATGAATCCGGTACCTGGAAAGGGGTTCCGGGATGTAATAATAATGATATTTCCATGCAAGATCTACAGCGAACTGGTGATCGGTATTATATTCGAGGTCTTCGTTAAACCTGATATCATTAATGTTCGTTCTCTTGAGAATCCTGGTTGAGGCAAAAATAAAATTGCCTTTTAGCAGTTCATTAAAGATATTCCCGCTCTTTGCCTTCTGCTCCGCCCTGTGTACCTTAGTAAAAGTCATCCCGGTTGATTTTCCTTTGGCATCAATAATCGTGCCTTCACCCCACACTACCAGGTCTTCGTTTTTTTCAAGAATTTTAAGCTGTAATTCCAGCTTTTTTGGTAACCAGCAGTCATCGGCGTCAAGAAAAGCGATAAATTTCCCTTTTGCTGCTTCTATCCCTGCATTCAGGGTGTGTGGAATTCCCCTGTTCTTATCGCTGATGATTGGTACGATCCGGCTGTCCTTTTCTGCATATGATTGAATAATCTGCTGTGATTTATCAGTAGACCCATCATCAACGATGATTAACTCGAGATCTCCCATTGTCTGGTTGAGTACACTTTCGATAGCCTCTGCTATGAACCGGTCATATTGATATGAAGGCATTATAACGCTAACTAATGGCATTGTTCGCCTTTTAGTGATGTCCACTTAAATTCAGTATATTTTAAGTCTATCTATTTGGTTTTTATGGGAGATATGTTTGATCGGCCCCTCATTTTTTTATTTTCCATGGAATACATGAAATTTATAATCCCCTTGATACTTTCAAGAAAATAAAGGATACCCGTGATTAATAGGGCAAACCGTCAAGATCAGAAATATTTCAGACAAAAATGGTAATGGGTCTGCGTTTTTGTCAGAATCCGATTATAGGGAAAAATCCATCTTTTTATCCACGCAGCATTATTTTTTTTTAAATTCCCCGATAATCTCCTCTCTCAGGTAAACCCTGCCCCTGACCCTCATCTTCCAGGACTCGAGCGAAACTGAAACAGGCTGAAGCCCGGAAAACAGATCTTTAAGCTCGGCGGGAGTAAAATAATGAGTTACCAGTCCGGGCCCCCTCAGGAAGGTATGATCTTCGATGCCCATGCCTTTTCCGCACCTGAAATCCCCGGTGCCGAAATCGCGGAAATAGAGTGTCCCGCCCGGTTTCGTGACCCTGGTAATCTCTTTCGCAAATGAAACCCGCTCTCGGGCAAGGAGGTGGCCTGCAACGTGAATCGCAAAGGAAACGTCGAAGGTGTCATCACGGAGCGGGAGGTTCCGGCCATCGCCCCTCACCAGCCTGACTGCCGGTACCGGGCGGCATCGTTCCCGGCACATGAAGAGGGCCCTGTTTGAATAATCCACGGCAACAATGCTCCAGCCTTTCGTCTCCATCGCCTGGAGCGATTTCCCGTTACCGCAGCCGAGTTCGAGCGCAAGGGTTCCCGCAGGGAGGTCGGGGAGACATGAGGGGGCTCCTGCGAAGAGATGTCCCCGTGCTGCATAATCCCGGTCCCAGGCCAGGAGGTGGTCGTCGATCATCGGAAAGAACAATCGTCTCGCTATAATATCAGCTTCTCTGTCGGGTTTCCGGAGAGAATAAAAGGAAGGTATGTATGATTCAGAGAAGCCCGAAGGACTTCAGGGTGACGTCGGGATTGACCGACCCGACATGGTACACAATACCGTCGGTCAATTCGTTGATGACAACTTCTGCCGGTGAGAACAGAGACGTATCGATCTTATAGAAATCAAACTTTGCTTCCTTAAAAATTTCATAAAATGGTTTCCCATAACCTTTCGACTTATTTGACGGGATCTTTTCAAGATAATCCTTGATTTCAGGGGCTTTCATGGTGAGCATGATCCGCCCGTGATAGATGGTTGCGTCGTTTGTTGTCCCCATCGCCCTGGTGGCATCTTTTTTCACCGGGGGCAGAGGTGCGGTTCCGATTCCTGCAACAATTTTCCGCGTGTCGAACCCGAGCTCGTTCAGCTTGTATACCGCCGTCTCGACACACCTCCCCGCGACCTGGATTGAGCCGACAATGGACGCCGTCGGCGCTACTACAGCACTGACGTTTGCCACGTCGACACCACACTCTTCAGCGATCTTCTCCATCACACCGCCGTTGGGGAGATGGTCGCTTTCAAGGGCAATTACCGCCGCTTCATATTCGTCTTCATAATCGATTACCTCAAACGTGTGCTTGGGTTTCAATGAAAGGGCCCTTGCGGGACCGCTACCCATTGCGAAGTAATTGTTATGCTTGATCGTCCAGCCAGCCTTCTGAGAACCTAAGCATGCAATGGATGGGAAATCGGTAAAAACGTCAATAAACGGCACGGGAAACTCATTGACATGTCCCATTCTGAAATTGACCTCTCCAAGACCGCCCATGCATATCTCGGTGAATGCACGCCCTGCGGCATATCCCCCGCGGGTGCTGACGCCGCAGTCCACAATTCGTGCGCCATTATCGAGTTCGTGATAGGCGACGTTGTACTGCTCCGGGTCTTCAGCCAGATAATCGAATATTTCGAGAGCAAATTCATTTACACTGAGCACGTGGATACCCCCTGTACCATAAAAAATGGTTGCGGAATAGATAAGATTTGTTAAAATGATCTGGTTCAGGCCAGGTACTCGATGACTTTATCGGGATCGTAACGCAGACTAATCATGCGTGTCCGGCCTTTTTCACCGGTTCCGCTCCGGTACTCGAGGTCGACGAGTCTCATGAGGTCGAACTTTTTTAAAATCTCATAGAACCGGGTATAACTTATCCCGGGCGATTCCTTGAGTATTTTGTAAAATTCCCCTGCGATCAAATCCTTTCTCTCTTTCGAGAGGACTGCAAGTTTTTTCATGACCTCGCGTTCTTCGGACTTTAGTGATTTGAGCGAGAACGAGAGGTGGAGGAACTGGGATACGGTATAGGCATTGCAGATATCTTCGCGTTCGATCGATCGTCTGGCACTGCGTTCCGCACTAAGGGTCGCACGCTTGAGGAGGTCGATACCGACCCTCAGGTCCCCGCTCTTCATCGTCTGGGTGATAACGAGGTTGAGCATTTCAGGCACGAGCACCCCGGGGTAAAGTCCCTGGAGTACACGCTCCCCGATAATCGTCCTGACTTCTTCTTCAGAATAAGGCGGGAAATATATGTCGGTCGGCCTGAACACTGACGACACACGTGCATCGACAGCCCTTGACAGGTCTACGTCCAGGTCGCTGATGATAAGGATCACCCCGATGCGTGTCCCTTCATAAGACTCGTAGGACCGGAGCATCGGGTAAAGGACGTTGTTGATCTCGTTCTCGTACAGGAGATAGTTTGCATCGTCGAGGCAGACGATGAGGACCGTCTCGTCCTTTGTAATAATCCGCGCTATTGCATCGAATATCGTCTTGAATGACGTGCCTGAAGGCGGCGGAAGGTGGCCGGTGAGCTTGCGGTATATCTGGGAAAAAATTGCATATTTCGTGTTATCGATCTGGCAGTTGATGTAGACAGGAACGACTTTCTTTGTTGTCGTGCCGATCTCCTCGAACAGCTTTTTCACGCTGGTTGTCTTGCCGGTCCCGGGGAGACCGCGACAGACGGTATTCAGGGGACGACCGCCCCGGAGTGCCGGTCGTATCTGGAAGGCAAGTTCCTTCATCTGATCGTCGCGGTAATTGAACTGTTCGGGAACGTAATCGATCTCGAAGACCTCGGGGTCGCGGAACAGGGTCTCATCCCACATCAACAGGTCTTTTTTCATTGTACAAACCTCTCCCGCGAGGATATATAACTCCTGCTGGGATATGAGTCAGGAGATTATATACTCCTGACGGTTTGGAGTGGCGTTTTTAGATTCATGAGAAGTCTTATGACTCTGCATCCCTTGCCTAATCTTGACGCTCCAGGGGCTCTGCCCCGCCGCTGTGGCGCCCCGATTGGGATAAGGACTTGATCGGGCATGAATTATTTTTTTACTGGAACATACCTATTGATCGCCATTAAGAAGAGGTTGCACCTTTCATATCATTGGATTGCTTGAAATGTATGAGGAATTCAACAGAAATCGAAAATGCTTAATCTGATCATTCCAGGGGCTATACGCCTCGCCAGTTGTTGCGACCCCTGTCAGGATAGGAATCGATTTGAGAAGATGAATTTCCTACCTGGAGAACAACCTATGGGGGAGTCACCAGAAGATCCTCCTGACTATGCCGAAAAGAGCATGGGCAGGAAATCCACGGCATCCATGATACCATAGCCTCCTGATTTGGCCTCGCGTTCCGAATAACTGCGGCATGAATCCTTCAGTTTTCCAAGGACTGCAAATGGGACCGGGTCACGGGAATGGGTCTTAATCCGGACCGGCGTCGGGTGATCGGGTAGTATTGCAACCACTCCTGTGAATTCTTTCAGGATTGTGCCGAGCATCCCGTCGACGTGTTCGATTGCCTTGACCTTCTCGTCGGTGCTGCCGAGGTGACCGGCTTCGTCGGGCGCTTCCACGTGCAGGTAGAGAAAATCAAGGTGCTTCAATGCCTCAATCGCATACCTGGCCTTTGCCTGGTAGTCGGTATCGAGATACCCGGTTGCGCCCGGGACACGGATGATCTCCATACCGGCATATCCCGCGATCCCGTTGAGGAGGTCGACGGCTGAGATCATACCCCCCTTGAGACCGTATTTGTCCTGAAACAGGGGCAGGGAAGGTCTTTTCCCGCCGCTCCAGGGCCATATCTGGGTTGCAGGGGCTTTTCCAGCGGCAACACGGGCCTTATTCACGGGATGTCCGGCAAACATCTTCCGGCTCTCTTCGATACACCGCAACAGCACCCCTGAATCGCCTCCCTTCGGCAGGTAAGACCCGACCGGCTGACCGACGATGTCGTGAGGCGCAATGGTTTCACACCCTTTCCCATTGTGTACGACCAGCAGGTTCCGGTAACTGACCCCCGCACGAATGAAGACCCCCGGTATGTTTTCCGAAGAGAGGGAACTGAGAAGCTCGTGGCTCTCTCTGGAAGATATATGCCCTGCCGAAAAGTCCTCCATAATTTCATTCCTGATGGTAACGATATTGCAACGGTAAGCGAAATCCCCGGGATCCAGGCGAACGCCCATGCTCATAGCTTCGAGCGGCCCCCGTCCCGTATAGTAATGCTGCGGATCGTACCCAAGGACCGAAAGGTTTGCGACATCGCTGCCCGGCTCGAAACAGTCGGGTATTGTCCTGAGCAGGCCGCAGGCACCTTCGCGGGCGATACGGTCCATGTTCGGCGTGTCTGCATATTCGAGCGGTGTCATTCCGCCAAGTTCGGGCAGCTGGTCGTCTGCCATCCCGTCACCGAGCACAACAAGGTATTTCATACCGGCATCTCCCTTTCCTTAGTGGCCGGCACCGAGCAGGTCGCGGACCGCCAGCCTCACGCTCTCGCGTGACCCGATCTGCGGCTTCCAGCGCTTTCCCTTGATCCGGTCGATGGAGAGCTGCATTTTGGGCACATCGCCGACCCATCCCCGCTTGCCGCCGGTGAACCGGAACTTCACGTCCGGCAGGTGCATCTCCTCTGCCACGATTTCCGCAATGCTCTTCACATCGATCCAGTCCTCGGAGCCGATATTGAAGATATTTACGGTCCCCTTCGTGCGCAGGGCAAAGAGCATGGCGGCTACGCACTCGTGGACTTCGAGGTAGGACTTGACCTGCTTCCCGTCCCCGAGGATCTCAAGCTCGGTGGGGTTCTCTTTGAGTTTCCGGATAAAGTCCGTAATGACCCCGTGGCCGCTGCGTCCGCCCACGATATTGGCAAACCTGTAGATCCAGGCTTTCATGCCAAAGGAATAACAATACGAGGAGATCAGCGCCTCGCAGGCAAGCTTGCTTGCCCCGTACACCGAGACCGGCAGGAGAGGGGCGTAGTCTTCAGGCGTAGGGATGACCGTTGCCTCGCCATAGACCGTTGAGGTCGAGGTAAAAATGATCTCCGGGACCTCGTATTTGCGCATGGCCTCGAGCACGCGGTACGTGGCCATGATATTGTTCTGCATCGTCGGTTCGGGGTCGATTGCGCTCTGCCGGACATCCGGGTCGGCCGCAAGGTGGAAGACCCGGTCTGCTCCCTCGATGTGCTCCTGCCAGCCATCGCATAAAAGGTCTGCCCTGACAAACCGGGCCACGCCGGTATCAATATGGCGGGCAATGCATTCCCGGCGTCCTGCGCAGAGCGAATCGACGACCAGCACTTCGTTACCCTGTGCAACGAGCGTGTCAACCAGATGGGAGCCGATAAACCCGGCCCCGCCGGTCACTACTGCAAACATCAATACCTAATATATTCTCAATGCTATAGGATTACTGCTATGTTCATCGGGATCGACCACGGGACGACCGCGATACGGTTCGCCGGAGGAGGCAGGGAATTCAAGGTGACCCGGCAGGAAGCCACCCGTTTCCTCTACACCGATCTCGAACGGCTCGGTCCTCTCTGCGATATCGAGGGGATTGCCTTGTGCTATTCGATGGGCGATAATTTTTCATCGATAACCTCTGTCGACCGTATCCGTAACCGCGGTGTGATCAGCCGTGAGGGCGCAGGCGAGCATATCGGAGGAGGGACCCGTGTGTTCGACGAAATCAGGAAAAGCGGTCTTCCGGCCGTTGCGATCCCCGGGCTCCACCGCACGTCGCCGACCGATATCCGCTTCAAGGCCTATTCCCACCAGGCAAGTCCGGAGAAGATAGGGATCGCATTCCAGGCGGCAACCGACCTCGGGCCCGAGGTCGTGGTATCAGATGTCAGTTCGAACACCGTTACGATCCTCGTGAAAGAGGGAAGGATTTACGGAGCGTTCGATGCCTGTATCTTCGCCCCGGGACTTGAACACGGGGCCCTCGATGTCGACGCGATCCGCCGGATAGACAGGGGCGAATGCGGGGCCAACGAGGCGTTCTTAATGGCGGGTGTCAGGTATACGATGCCCCCCGAAGAACGGGAACCGACTGTTGCCATGTTTGCCGCAATGGAATGTGCCGCCCTCCTGTTACTTTCCCCTGACGCCCGGGTGGCATTAGCCGGGGGACTTGCCCCCCGGATAGCCGGGGAAGTCAGAACGCTCCTTCAGAGAGACATTGCGGTCTACGACGAGTGGTGCGCATCCCGTGGACTTGAAAAGATCGCAAAAGAAGTATTTTCCGGGACTCGATCCATCCTTGGGATCGATGTAGATCTGTAGATTTATATTTATTAATCATGTAAGATTATGTGGGATTTTCATTGAGAGAGTTGCGTATTCATGGCAGGGGCGGACAGGGGTCGGTCACTGCTGCCGAACTGATTGCTGTGGCTGCATTCGAAGGAGGAGTCTATTCACAGGCATTTCCTGCTTTCGGGGTGGAACGGCGCGGTGCACCGGTACAGGCGTTTGTGCGGTTCAACGACAGCCGGATACGGCTCCGGAGCCAGGTGTACGAACCAGATTACATCATCGTCCAGGACAGCACCCTGATCAAGGACGTGAACGTGTTCCAGGGCGTGAAGCAGGGGGGCATCGTAATCGTAAATTCAGGAAAACCGGTCGATGCCAGGGTCCCCGAGGGGGTCCGTATGATCACGATCGACGCGACCTCTATCGCTCTCGAAGTGCTCGGGATGCCGATTACCAATACGACCCTGATGGGTGCATTCGCGGCTGCAACCGGGGAGATCGAATTTTCTGCCCTTGAAAACGCACTGAAACACAGGTTTTCGGGTGAACTGGCGAATAAGAATATCATGGCCGCCCGGAAGGCGTACGATCTTGTCAAAGGAGGTTCATAACATGGCCCTTGGACTTGGATGCTCGGCACGCCCGGGAAATGCGAAGAATAACAAGACCGGTTCGTGGCGGGTCTTCAAACCGAATTTCAACAGTGAAAAATGCACGAAGTGCGGTATGTGCCGCATGATATGCCCTGAAGGGTGCATCAGCGAAACTGAAGATGAAGGTTTTACCCCCGATCTCTCGTACTGTAAGGGCTGTGGCCTGTGTGCCGCTGAATGCCCTGTCAGTGGGATCACGATGGAACAGGAGGAAAAATAATGCTTGAAATCATGGAAGGCTCCCATGCCGTTGCCAAGGCAGTGAAACAGTGTCGTCCGCAGGTGGTCCCTGCGTATCCCATCACCCCCCAGACCCACATCGTAGAGGCCATTGCCGAGATGGTGGCAAATTGCGAGCTTCTGGCTGAATATATAACGGTAGAAAGCGAGTTTTCCGCACTTTCCGCCTGTCTCGGTGCGAGCGCTGCAGGTTCGCGGACCTATTCAGCCACCACGTCTCAGGGCCTAGCCCTGATGTTCGAAGTCTGTTTCAATGTCTCGGGCATGCGACTCCCCGTTGTCATGACGATTGCAAACAGGGCGTTGGGCGCTCCGCTTTCAATCTGGAACGACCAGCAGGACTCCATAAGTATCCGGGACGCCGGCTGGATGCAGTTCTATGCAGAGGACAACCAGGAAGCGACAGACCTTCACTATATCGCCTACAAGGTCGCTGAAAATCCCGAAGTCCTCCTGCCCGCCCTGGTGTGCTTTGACGGTTTTATCCTCTCCCATACCTACGAGCCGGTGGACATGATCAGCCAGGATGAAGCAGACCGGTACCTCCCCCCCTTCAGACCGGTCCAGCGGCTCGATGCAGACGACCCTGTAAGTTACGGAATGTATGCGACGCCCGAATACTATCTCGAATTCAGGTACGAGCACGACCAGGCGATGAAACGGGCAAAAAAGATCATCAGCGATGCAGGCCGTGAATTCGGGACCATGTTCGGGCGGGATTATACCAGTCTCACCGAAGGCTATCGGCTGGAGGACGCCGATATTGCCTTAGTAACGATGGGGTCGCTCGCCGGCACGGTCAAGGACGCAATCGACGAGATGAGAGAAAAAGGAAAGAAAGTCGGATTGCTCAGGATCAGGTGTTTCAGGCCTTTCCCGACAGAAGAAGTGGCAAAGGCCCTTGCTGGTGTAAAAACGGTTGCGGTCCTCGACAAGAACATTTCAGTCGGATCGAAAGGCGCGATAGCACTTGAAATAAAGGACGCCCTCTATGGGAAATCTCCAATGGTCCTCGATTATATCCTCGGCCTTGGGGGCAGGGACGTCAGGAAACTGGATATCAAAAAGATCGTGGAACTTGCGGAGCAGGGGATGGGAGACCAGTTCTATGGCCTCCGCAGGGAGGTGCTTTGATGGCCGGAAAGACATGCGAACTGTTCGAATGCGGCCACAGGGCATGCGGCGGATGCGGTGCGGCGCTGGCAGCACGTCTGATGCTCCAAGCGACCGGCAAAGATACGATCGTATGCTCGGCCACCGGTTGCATGGAAGTCTTCTCGACCCCCTATCCCGAGACGGCCTGGGATGTGCCCTGGATCCATTCCCTCTTCGAGAATAACTCGGCGGTTGCATCGGGGGTCGTTGCAGCCTTGAAAATGCAGGGGAGAAAGGAGAAGGTCGTCGCCATTGGCGGGGACGGTGCGACATTCGATATCGGCATGCTCTGCCTCTCGGGTGCATTCGAACGCGGGCACGACATGACCTATGTCTGTTATGATAACGAGGCATACATGAATACCGGGATCCAGCGGTCGGGCGCGACTCCTTACGACGCCAGCACGACGACAAGTCCGGCCGGAACCTGTTCGGAAGGCAACAGGAGGCCGAAGAAGGACCTCCCGAGGATCCTTGCGGCCCATGGCGCCCCCTACGTTGCAACGGCCTCGATCGCCTATCCTGCAGACCTGATCAAAAAGGTAGAAAAGGCAGTGAATACCCCGGGCCCCTGCTATGTCCAGATCCATGCCCCGTGCTGTACCGGTTGGGGATTTGAAGGCGAAAAGACCATTGAAATCGGGAAACTTGCAATCGAGACCGGTCTCTGGGTGAATTACGAGATGGAGGACGGGAACGTCACGAGAGTGAAAAAAGTCCTGCGAAAACCTGTCGATGTTTACTTGAAAGAACAGAAACGGTTCCGCCACCTGTTCAAGCCGGCGGTGAATACCGGAGAGATCGCAAAAATCCAGGCTATCGCCGACAAAAATGCGGAACGATACGGGATCGACTTAAAGATCAGGAAGCAGGAGGCCCCAAAGGCCCCCTGAAAAGACCAGGTCTATATCTTATCCTTCTTTTTTCTTCTCATCGTGAGCAGATATGGCGTAAGCAGTACGAACGCGATGATCAGCCAGAAATTCCCAAACAAATAGAGGAGGGATTCACGGGGCTGGTCGTAGAACCTGACCTCCACCGACTTCACGCCCGTCCATTGGATCGTTACCGACGTGTTATTGACGGCCTGTGCCTCCCCTCCGGGACTGATCACGCCGAGAAACGGGTTTCTGACATCAAGTCCCTGGGGCAGGCTCACCGTCACATTATAGGGGTTATCGTAGCTCGCGACGAGGTGGCTATCCTGTATCGGGCCCTGGTAGGAGATCGTATAGTTGCCGGGCGGGTAGCTGATCGCAAAATCTCCGGATGCATTGAACGTGCAGGGTTGGCAGGCTCCTGAAAGCGAAATATTGCTCACTTTCACGGGGACACGTTCCCCAAGCACACCGGTCTCGTAGAACTGGTAGCCGGTACTCTTCTCTACCTGTACTGTCCCGTAATAGGCGCTCCCGTTTGGGAGCACCTGGTATTCCGCAGATAAACCCGAGACCGGGGATGAAAGCACCAGTAATGCAGTCAGGATAAGCGCAGTGCCGAGCAGAGTGATGCCAGATCTGCGTCGATCTCGGTCGGAGGTTGGCATTGTTTGATCACCGTTTCAGGGTCTTTTAAGAGGTGCCCTGTTACCACGCAGATTATCGTTTCGTCCCGGTCAATCGTTCCTTCGAGCACCAGGCGGCGCACTCCTGCGACCGAGGCCGCAGATGCGGGCTCGACGCCGATCCCCTCCATGCGGGCGAGGTCCCTTTGCATCCTGAGTATTTCCTCATCGGTCACCGAAGCTGCAGTACCTCCGGTCTCCCTGATCGCGGCCAATGCTTTCTCGCCGTTCACGGGTGCTCCTATTCTGATGGCGGTTGCCACCGTATCCGGATTCTGTTCGGGGATCACCTCGGGACGGTTGTTCAGGATCGCCTCGACGACAGGTGCCGAACCTGCGGCCTGTATCCCGGTCATTTTCGGAAGGGTGTCCTCAAAACCGAGTTCGATGAGCTCGTTGAGCCCCTTATGGACTGCAGATATGTTGCCCGCGTTGCCAACCGGGAGGACAAAACGGTCGGGCATACGTCCGAGCTGGTCGACAGCCTCGAAACCGATAGTCTTCTGGCCTTCGAGCCGGTATGGGTTCACCGAGTTTAAGAGGTAAAGCCCGTGGGAGAGGCACAGTTCATGGACCATCTCCAGGGCGCGATCGAAATTGCCCCGAATCGATATAACCCGTGCCCCGTGCATAAGCGCCTGGGCGATCTTTCCCAGTGCGACCTTCCCTGACGGGAGGAGCACGACTGCAGGGATCCCTGCCTTTGCGGCGTACACGGCAAGACTCGCCGAGGTATTTCCCGTGCTCGCACAGGCCACGTGGGTCTTGTTCAGCTGGAGTGCCATCGAGACCCCGACGGTCATTCCCCGGTCCTTGAACGAGCCCGAAGGGTTCATTCCCTCGTGCTTTGCATACAACTCGCGGATGCCGAGTTCTTTTCCGATCTCCTTTAAGTGATAGAGCGGGGTCCCCCCTTCCTTGAGGGTTACCGGGTCGATCGATACCGGAAGGATCTCGCGGTACCTCCACACGGAAAGCGGCCTCGAAAGCCATTCTTTTCGCGAGACTGCGATAGAATCAAGGTCATACATGACCGCAAGCAGGTGGCCGCACTGCCGGCAGGTATAGATGATCTCGTCAGGTGCATATTCCTCTCCACATTTGACGCACACGAGACGGTACATGTATACATATTTTTGATTCCCGATACATATAGGAACGTTTTCTGCAGGTCCCATCGGGCGTTTTCTTTTACCTGATGCCCGTATCGATGGAGACGTTGAGGATTGTCGTCTCTCCGGGCATGACAACGATGTGGCGTGGCAGGTCGGGGTTGCGGTCAATGCCGTTTTTGGGTAATGAAACGTCATAACCCCTGGCTGGCAACGCGATCTGGTAAACACCTTCCGGGGCGAAACTGGTTT
>Ga0335071_10002351_pt1 | contig 20224 bp, 13 predicted proteins | sample Lox_Sample_15_FD_206724 | JGI IMG/M metagenome (GOLD analysis project Ga0335071, IMG submission 206724) | Soil microbial communities from Loxahatchee National Wildlife Refuge, Florida, United States - Lox_Sample_1.5 | ecosystem: Environmental > Terrestrial > Soil > Wetlands | place: USA...
TTTTTACCCGTCTTCTTGAATTGAGGCGGCTTCTCCCAGCCGCGTCCCACGGCAAAATCGGCCACGAAGCGTTCCAGCCGTCCCACAGCGACGGGCTCGAGCTTGTTGCCGATCACGCAAGTAGCCTCGCACTGGACTTCCTGCGGGCATACGCGTCCGCAAACGGCCGGCAGCGCATTGGCGCTCTTGAGAATATTGAAAGATTCCTCGATATCCTTTCGCGCCAGAGCCCCGATGAATCCCGGGATGTCGATTTCAACAGGACAGCCCGGAACGCACTTGGGCTTTTTGCACTGCAGGCAGCGGTCGGCTTCGGCCAATGCCATATTCAATGTGTACCCCTGAGCTACTTCTTCGAAGTTTTTGCTCCGGACGATGGGATCCTGCTCGGGCATTGCCGTGCGTTTTGGAGCAATCGTCTTGATGTTCTTCACAACCTTGGTCGTGGCCGCCGGTTCGGGCTTGGGAGCTTGGGACATCTCTTCAATGCGCGGCCGTTTGCGCGCCGTAACAATCGCGGGATTCGATCCGCCTTGTCCGAGCTCCGCCAGCCGTCGGCGCTCCTCTTCGAACCGCTTCAGGCATTCCTTTTCTTCGTGCTCAAAACGCTTTTGCCGCAGCATCAGCTCGTCGAAATTCACGAGATGTCCGTCGAAATCCGGACCATCGACGCACGCAAACTTAACCTTTCCGCCAATGGTGACGCGGCAGGACCCGCACATGCCTGTGCCGTCCACCATGATAGAATTCAGGCTGACCATGGTCCGGATGCCGTAAGGACGGGTCAATTCCGCGCAGGCTTTCATCATCGGCAGCGGACCGATGGCGATGACTTCGGTGATATCTTTGCTTTCCTTCAAAACCTGGTCGAGGACGACGGTGACGAATCCTTTCGTGCCGAACGACCCGTCATCCGTCGCGACACGGAATTCATCGGAGTACTTGCCGAATTGGTCTGCCCAGAACATCAAATCCTTGTTGCGGAATCCAATGATGGAGATTGTATGGGATCCCAGTTCCTTGTGCCGCCGGAGCTGAGGAAAAACCGGCGCAACGCCTAATCCGCCGCCTACAAGAACGACTTTGTTCTGGCGCTCCAGATGCGATTCCACTCCGAGCGGGCCGATGAAATCCAGGATCGAGGAACCCTCGGGGACGGCCATCATCTGGAAGGTCGTTTTTCCGACCGCCTGCACAACGACCGTGACGGTCCCTCTGGCGCGATCGAAATCGGCAACTGTCAGGGGAATGCGTTCTCCTTGCTCGTCGATGCGCACCATGACGAAATGACCAGGCCGGCATGCCTTCGCCACATCCGGCGCTTCAACTTCCCACAAAAAAGTAACCGGACCGAATTGCTCGCGTTTTACGATTCGATACATAACATCCTCTGTTTATACATTTAAGATTAACAACTGCGAACTGCGAAGTATATGCAGACAGCTTACACAGTTCAATAAGTTACTGCAAAATCACATGCCAGCCGGGGCGAGTCCTTCTTTCGAATTTTCAGGGCATCGACCGCAGCCTCGAAATAGGTTGAATAAATGATACATCCACGGTTTACTCTGGAGCCGGTAAAGGAGAGTCGTATGCTCACTGTGGGGTACATTGGACTGGGAATCATGGGAAAATCCATTGCCAGAAATATCATGAAGGCGGGTTTTCCGGTAGTTGTTCACAATCGAAGCCGCGCTGCGGTGCAGGAGCTTTGTGCCGAAGGAGCCAAGGAAGCGTTTTCACCATCCGAGGTCACGGGTTTGTCGGATGTCGTCTTTACAAATCTTCCGGATACGCCGGATGTGGAAAGCGTTGTCCTTGGACCGAATGGAATCCTGGAAGCTTCCCGCAGCGGACAGGTGTATGTGGACAATTCGACTATACGACCCTCCGTGGCGCGGATGATTGCTGAAAAACTTTTGCAGAAAGGAGTTCCGGCGCTGGATGCCCCGGTCAGCGGTGGAGATATTGGCGCAAGGGACGCCACGCTGTCGATTATGGTCGGCGGCGATGCAGGCGCGCTGGCGAAAGTGATGCCGATTTTCAGGGCGATGAGCAGAACCGTGACGCATGTCGGCGGAGCGGGCGCAGGACAAGTCGCCAAGGCCGCCAACCAGATCATGGTAGCGGCGCAGATGGCCGCGATGGGAGAGCTGCTCCTCTTCACGCAGAAGGCCGGAGTGGATCCGCGAAAAGTCGTGGATGCGATCAAAGGTGGCGCTGCACAATGCTGGGCGCTGGATGTGAAGCCGCAACGCCTCTTCGCGGGCAATCGCTCTCCGGGCTTTAAGGCCTATATGCAGGCGAAAGACATGAATATCGTAATGGAAACGGCGCGCCAATACGGTGTGCCGTTGCCCTCAACGGCTACAAATACTCAGCTGTTTCAGGCCATGCTGCAGATGAATATGGCGGAGCTCGACAACTCGGCCGTGATTGGTGTGATTGAGACTCTGGCAGGGACAAAGCTGCGGGAAGGCTAGGAGCCCTTCCTGTTACTCGGACAGGCTCCTAGCCCGTATTATCGCATGCGGATGCTGAATGCCAGCCAACGGCCGGGCATATCCACGCCACGCACTTCCTGGTATTCCGTGTTCAACATGTTTGTGAGATCGAGCCCGGCCGTGATTCTGCTGAAATGGCGTTCCAGCCGGCCGTTCAGAACCCAGTAGGCGCGTCCGTCAGCGCGTCGTCTGTAGCTGGCAGTCTGCTGATACGCGAAGGAAAAGGGCACCGGGAAAGAGCCGGAGGCCGACCATGAATCCCTGGCATAATCCAGTACGTACTTCGACGTGTAATCAATGCGGCCCGCATCGATCGAAATGCGGGTGTAGTGCGCGGCAACCCGCGCCCGCGATCCCAGAGAGCGTTCGATGCCGATTTCCGCGCCGGCCGTTTGAAGATCGCGGATGTTTGCTGTCCGCCATTTCTCTGCGGAGGAAGTGCGGATCCAGTCAATCACATTCCGCTCCTGCCGCAAGAAGAGGGTCAGGGACCCGAGCCAATTTTTCGCGGGAATGAAGTCGGCGCCCACTTCTTCCGACCAGGCGCTTTCAGGCCGCAGCGTAGGACTCGCCTGATTATTCGGATCCCGATAATAAAGCTCAGTAAATGTGGGTATTCTGAAAGCGCGCCCTGCAGACGAGCGCACGCGGAGTCGCGGCCATACCCACCAACTGCCGCTCAGGGATGGACTTACAGACGACCCAAAATTGGAGTAGTAGTCGAACCGCAGTCCGGGATAAATGGCAGCATTCTTGCCGGGCGTCCACTGAAATTCTCCGAAAACGCTTGTCCTGGCAAAGGAGTGGTTCCCAAGGGTGTTCGATAAAATCCAGTCGCCGCCGATTTCTCCTCCCAGTGTGAAGAATCCTGCATCCGTGGCCTTGTGCCGTATTTTCAGCGATGCTACCGCAGAATGCGTGCGGTGATTTCCCTCAAACAGCTCGGGTGTGCGGATGTCGTAAAGAAAGCGGTCTCCATGGGTGCGATAGTATGCCTGAAAAACCGCGCCGGAATCTGAGCTCCCCTCAAATGTGCGTTCGAACGCGACCAGCGTCTGATTGGTCCATTCCTTGGAAGGAGCCGGCCCATAAAAACCGTTTGCACCGAATTCCTTGTTTATATGAGAAATCTGGAGGCTGGTATGCGCTCCGAGATCGGTGCGGGCGCTTACCGAGACGCTTCTGAAATCCCGGTCATATTCGAATCCGTCGGAACGGTTGGCGGAGACGCTGAACAATTGCTGAATCTGCCCCTTCTTCAGTCCGGCTGAAATGGCGCCTTCCACAAAACCGTCCTGTCCGGCAGCGATGGACGCCTGGATCCGTTCCGGCTGGCGCCGCGTGATGATATTTACGATGCCGCCGAAGGCATCCGCTCCATAGATCGAAGAGCCCGGCCCCAAAAGCACCTCGACGCGCTCGATGTCCTGCATCTGCACCGGGAAGTCTGCGTTGTGGTGCGCGGTTTGAGAATCGTTGATCCGCATGCCATCCACCAGGACCAGGACTTGCGAGAAAGAGGATCCTCTCAGGGAGAAGTCGGCCTGCATGCCAAAAGGAGAACGGGATTGGACATCGATCGAGGCGGCCTGCGCGAGTATGTCCGTGACGGAATTAGCCGGCAGGTTGGCAATGTCTTCGCGCGTGAACACGACCACGGACCTGGAGAGATTTTCAAAAGGCACGGGGTATGCGTTTGCCGTTACCACAACTTTTTCCTCAATTGGTTGCTGCACGGCAAAAGCAGGAATCGCTGAAAAGACGAATATCAGGGCAAGCCAAATCATGGAAAACGGATTCGAAATTCGAGATTCGAGATTCATCTCGAATCTCGAATATTAGTTACGCCAGTAAATCCATGGTGCCGGAGAGGTAGGAATCGTAGGCGCCCAGATCGAAGTGGCCGTGTCCGGAAAGGTTGAAAAGAATTATTTTTTTCTCGCCGGCTTCGCGGGCTTTGAGTGCGTGCAATATCGCGCTGTGAATCGCGTGAGCGCTTTCGGGGGCCGGGATCGTGCCTTCGCACTGCGCAAACCTGATGGCGCTGGCGAATACCTCGCCCTGTGAGTATGCTTCGGCCTCGATCGCCTTCGCGGCCAGCAGATGGCTGACCAGCGGCGCCGAGCCGTGATAGCGGAGACCGCCGGCATGAACGGGGGGCGGAATGAATTTGTGTCCCAGCGTGTGCATCATCAGGAGAGGCGTATTGCCGGCAACATCTCCAAAATCGTACTCCCGCGGACCTTTGGTCAGAGTTGGGCAGGAATTCGGTTCGACGGCGATCGCTCTCAAATTTTTCCGCGTGCCGTTGAGCTTGTTTCGAAGAAACGGAAACGCCAGTCCGGCGAAATTGCTCCCGCCGCCATGACACCCGATGACGAGGTCGGGGTAGTCACCCGCTTTTTCCATCTGCTTCAGCGCTTCCTGGCCGATGATCGTCTGGTGCAGAAGGACATGATTGAGAACGCTGCCCAGAGCGTACTTGGTATCGTCGCGTTTGACCGCGTCCTCGACCGCTTCAGAAATGGCGAGCCCGAGACTTCCCGGAGAGTTCGGATCTTCCGCCAGGGCATTCCTGCCCGCTTCGGTCAGATTGGAAGGGCTTGCGACGACATCGGCGCCGTACGTCTTCATCATAATGCGTCGATAGGGTTTTTGATCATAGCTGACGCGCACCATGTAGACCATGCATTCCAGGCCCATCAACTTGCAGGCGCAAGCCAGCGCGCTGCCCCATTGCCCGGCACCCGTTTCCGTAGCGAGGCGTTTCACGCCCTCCTTTTTATTCATATACGCTTGCATGAGCGCAGTGTTCAGCTTGTGGCTGCCAACCGGGCTGACATGTTCCGATTTGTAATAAATCCTGGCCGGCGTATCGAGCGCCTCTTCTAGGGCTCGTGCACGGAAGAGAGGGCTTGGCCGGTAGAGCCGGTAAATATCCCGGACCTCGTCGGGAATTTCAACCATCCGTTCCTGCGTCACCTCCTGCATAATCAACCCCATTGGAAAAATCGGGGCAAGCAATTCAGGACCAATGGGTTGCTTGGTCCCCGGGTGCAGAGGGGGTGGAAGCGGCGTGGGCAAATCCGGCTGGATGTTGTAATAATGCGTAGGAATATCTGATTCCGGCAGAGTGATTTTGGTGTCGGTCATATCTCTCCTCCTAGTTGCGAAATTGCGAGCATAGCACAGGAGAGCGCCGAAGTCAGGCTCGTTCCGTCCTGCTTTTTTGATTCAGGGTGTCGACCCGGCAGCCGAAGTCCCATCAATGGCAAAAACGGAAGACGTCTGCCGCGCATCGAAGGCGATCTGGTACAATGAACCAACTCCGATGAAAAGGAGAGCGGTTGTGACTGAGAAACCCACTCGGAAGCCGAGGCGCGGAGAAGACGATCCCCGCAACTCGTACAGCTATTCCCGAAGTCTTATCGAGGCCAGCCTCGATCCTCTGGTGACCATCAATACCGATGGAAAAATCACGGATGTAAACAAGGCAACGGAATTGGCTACCGGCGTATCCCGCGCGCGCCTGATCGGCAGCAATTTTTCGGATTATTTCACCGACCGCAAGAAGGCCAACGACGGATACCAGCGTGTGTTCGAGGCTGGATTCGTCCGGGATTACCTTCTGACCATCCGCCATGTCTCGGGATCCGAGATCGACGTGTTGTATAACGCGACGGTCTACAAGAACGAGGCGGGCCGGATTCAAGGCGTATTCGCAGCGGCGCGCGACATCACGGAGCTTAAGAGCGCGGAGAGGCGCAGCAATTTTACGAATGCGCTGCTGAAGCTGTTTTCTGAGAAGACGTCCCTCAAGGAATACCTCGATTCGGTTCTGCTGGGCATCCAGGTCTGGACCGGCTGCAAGGCATTGGGAATCCGGGTTGCGGATGCCGATCAGAAAATTCCCTACGGCTCGTTTCGGGGCTTTTCCAAGGCTTTCCTGGAATCGGAGGACAACCTTTCTCTGATCCACGACAACTGCATCTGCCTTCGGGCAATCTCACGGAAATTTGAAGAACAGGACGGCGGCATTCTCACAGCCGGGGGATCCTTTTGTTGCGACAACGGTCCCGCCTTCGTGCGGGGCATGGCCCCGGAGATACAGAAGCAGTACCGCGGTCACTGCATTCGGTTCGGTTTCAAATCGCTAGCCGTCATCCCAGTCACCTACCGCGACCGTATTCTCGGCGCGATCCACCTGGCAGACCCGCGGGAGGCATTCTTCAAGCCCGCCACCGTGGAATTCCTCGAATCCATTTCGCCGCTGATCGGCGAAGCGATTCAGCGCTTTCATTCCGAGGAAGAACTCACCAAATATCGCGACCAGCTGGAAGAACTCGTGCGACAGCGGACCGTGGAGCTCGAAGCCGCGAACGCGCAGCTTCAGAAAGAAATTGCAGAGAGAAAGATTGCCGACGAAGCCCTGCACCAAACTGCAGCGGATTTAGCGCGCTCGAATCGGGACCTGGAACAGTTTGCCTATGTTGCATCCCATGATCTGCAGGAACCGCTTCGCGCCGTTTCCGGCTATATCCAGCTCCTGCAACAGCGCTATGCCGGCCAGCTCGACGAAAAAGCCCTGCAGTATATCGAGGGCGCCGTCGACGGCGCCGCTCGCATGCAGCGGCTCATTACCGACCTTCTGGCATTCTCGCGCGTAGGGACACGGGAGCACATCGAGGAGCCGGTCGACCTTTCGGTTGCGCTCGCGGCTGCGCTGGATAACCTTGATGCGAGCATTCGCGAATCGCATGCAACGATTACAAACGATTTTCTTCCCTGGCTTCCGGTCGATTCCATGCAAATCGCACAGCTTTTTCAGAACTTGATCGGCAACGCCATCAAATTCCGAAGCAAACTGACCCCTGAAATTCATGTAGGAGCCGTGCATCGTCCGGGAGAATGGGTTTTTTCCGTGAGCGATAACGGCATCGGCATCAGCCCTCAATATACCGAGCGCATTTTTATGATATTTCAGCGGCTGCACACGCGCCGTAAATACCCCGGAACGGGTATCGGGCTGGCGATCTGCAAGAAAATCGTGGAACGACACGGCGGCAAAATCTGGGTGGAATCCGCTACGGAAAAAGGTTCTGTATTTTATTTCACCATCCCGGATTAGCGCGAATCCTGAAGCGCCCCGCTATTGCAATCGGGATTCGATTTTTGTTTTTACTGCCGTTTGCGATACCGATTTCGACTGCCTGGATCCCCCAAATTCCATTTCCTTGCGAAAATTCATATGGGTATTTCTACGTAGCCGTAAATGCGTATTTGCGCGAATTGTTTCAAAAGCGGCTGCGTATTCTAATAGTCTCAGTTGATGAGCTCTTCGAGATGGCAGTAAGGGGAAGCGAAAAGATGCAGACGCCATACCGAAGCAAATCAAGATGGTTTTCAGTGTGGTAGTTTTGGAGAGGTTTTAAAGCGGAACCGGTGAAATCCGATTCCGCAGCAATTATAGAGTTTAGCGGCGAAATAAGAAGCCGCAACGAGTTGTGGGGGCAAATACCCCGAGACCGGTACGGATAGGGGGGGCCGGGATCGAGGTCAAGTCCCCACTAGGGTTTTTAACGAAGCGCGAGCAAATACTCATCCCAACCGACGGTTTCCGATCCCCGTGAAGCCGTTCCCGCCGATAAAACCTGCTGCGAACATAAGAGCTCCGGTTTTTCCAAACCGGGGCTCTTTTTCTTTGTGGGCGCTCAAAAGCAGCGGGATTACCTCAGGGCCTTGATAAATTCCAGGACATGTTTGAGGTCATCGCCGGACAGTTGATTCTCAGGCATAGCGGGTGGATATCCTTTGACTATCTCGGCCGCCGGTTCCCGGATGGATTTTTCCAGATCTGCATCATCTACAATCGTTTCTTTTTCTTTTCCGTCAGGCAGGATGATGATCTCTTTTTTTCCGTAAAGCCCCTTGAAACTCGGTCCGACCATCGCGCTGCCGTCCAACGAGTGGCATGAAAGGCATAAGTGCCGGGTCAACAGGGTCACGGCCGGATCTTTCATCACTCCATTCGCGGGTGGCGTCGGCTTTTTATCCCGCGCCAACGGCGTTTCATCACTACCCGCGTACCACCTCTCGAATTCGTCAACGGGGATCACCACGGCTTTCGCCAGCATGAGGGCGTGGCTTACGCCGCAGATCACCGTGCACTCGATGTCAAAGGACCCCAGTTGTGTTGGGACGAACCACGTGTAGTTTTCTTTGCCGGGCACTGCGTCCTGTTTAACCCGGAACGCGGGGATAAAGAATCCATGGATCACATCCAGTGAACGAAGCTCCATTTTCACCGGCCTGTCTGCAGCGAGGTACAGGTCGGATGTCTGTTTGCCGTTGGGATATCTGAAGGACCACGCCCACTGGCGCCCCGTACCCTGGATCACCATCGCCTGACGCGGAACTTCGCGCATATAGCTGAAATTGGTCCAACCGTATACGAACATCACCAGGAACAGCGCCGTCGGAATGACGGTCCAGGCGATTTCAAGCCACGTATTTCCCTCGATATCCTCGCCCCTGGGCCGCCGCTTCCTGTTGTACTTGATTATAAAATAGAACAGGGAGCCCGTGATCAAGACAAGGAAGGCGGCGCTCAGCACAAAAATGAAGAGGAAGACCGAATCCACGCTGCCGGAGATATTTGAAGCCTGGGGAGCGATCGGCATGGCGTCACCTGTTTAAGACATCGAAAAAGAGCAGGCCAATAATAAGAACCAACAATCCCAGAGTCATGAAAACAAGCGCCTTTAAATACGTTTTTTCATATTTCAGATGCATGAAATAGAAGAAAACGAGACCGGCCTTGACTGGGGTAATGATAAGCATCGCCGGCACGGAAAGCGTTTCGTGATAGAGCCTGCTGGCAGCCACCAATACCGCCGTAAGCAGAATCAGAAGCACCCATACGCGGGCCAATACCCGATACGGAATGACGTGTCCATGGGCTTCGGTCTGTTCCATTGCGTTCACACTACGCCGCCAGATAGAAAAGCGGCAGAAGGAATATCCAGATCACATCTACCAGATGCCAGTAGAGGCCCGCATTTTCGAGCCTGTTGAAATCGGTGCCTGTAACCTTTTCCCGGATGACAAACACCAGGATCAGGGACAGCAGCAGGATGCCGGCCAGGACGTGCAGACCGTGCAGCCCGGTCATGCTGTAATAGAGGCCGAAAAAAATCTGGTCTCCCTGCGGCCGCAGCGCCAATTCCGGGGAATTGGGGTAGATGCCATGATGAATCTCGCCGCTCCATTCGACATATTTGTCCATCAGGAACGCGATGCCGAGAACGATGGTTGCGGACAGGCAGAAAATAGAGAGCCGGCGATTGCCTTTGCGCAGCGCCGTGATCGCGATCGCCACGGTCAGGCTGCTGGTGAGAAGGATTACGGTATTCGCGACACCGATCACGACGTTGAGATGCTGGCCGCCATCGTGAAATTCGATCGGATACCGCGACCGATACGCCGAATACAAAATGAAAAGCCCGCCAAAGAGAATAATTTCCGTAAACAGGAACAGCCACATGCCCAGTTTCGAGCCTTCGTAGTCTTTGTGGACAGAAACGGCGGAAGGGTTCTTCATCGGGGAGCCTCCGGGTTGAAAACATAGGGACGCCCCTTGATTTCGGGAATTTCCGAAAAATTCTCCGTCGGCGGCGGTGTCGGAATCTGCCATTCCAGCGTCACGCCTCCCCACGGATTCTGCTCTGCTTTCCTTCCTTTGAATAATGCGACCAGAAGATTGGCAAAGAACAGAATCAGTCCGGACGCCAGAATGAAAGATCCTATCGAAGCGACCGTATGCCCGTAATGATATTGCGGCAGGTGTGTGAAGTACCGCCGGGGCATGCCCATGTACCCTAGGACCAGCATGGAGAAATACAGCATGTTGAATCCGATGAAGATGGGAACCCACGCGAGCGCCGCGATCCTTTCATTGAACATCTTGCCGAACATCTTCGGAAACCAGTATAGGACGGCCGCCAGAAATCCCATCCCTGCGCCGCCGAACATGACGTAATGGAAATGTCCCACGATGAAATAGGTGTCATGCAACTGTACGTTTACGGCGAGGGCACCCTGCATCAGCCCCGTCAACCCCCCGACGCTGAAGAGGAATATGAAAGTGAGCGCGTACAGCATGGGGGGCCTGACCTCGACGGAGCCCTTGTACAGCGTCGCCGTCCAGTTGAAAACTTTAATGGCGCTCGGAACGGCGACAATGAAGGTGAGGAGCGAAAAGACCAGGTTCGCGGTTTCGGACATGCCGCTCGTGAACATATGGTGTCCCCAGACCAGGGAACCGAAAAATGCGATTGCGATAGACGAGTACGCAATCGCCTTGTAGCCGAAGATGGTCTTGTGCGCGAATGTTGGAATGATCTCGGTGATTGCGCCCATCGCCGGCAGAATCATGATGTAGACCGCCGGGTGCGAATAGATCCAGAAGAGATGCTGGTAGAGCAGCGGATCGCCTCCCTTGGCCGGATCGAAAACCCCGATCCCGAACAGTCGTTCCGCGATGATGAGGAGCAGCGTGATCCCGATGATCGGCGTGGCCAGCAGTTGAATCCACGCGGTTCCATAAAGGGACCAGATAAAAAGGGGCATTCGGTGCCAAGTCATGCCGGGCGCGCGCAGCCGATGGATCGTAGTGATGAAATTCAACCCTGTCAGGATGGAAGAAAAACCGAGGACAAAAGCCCCAAGGACACCCAGGCTTACATTCGTGCTGCTTTTCAGACTGAAGGGTGCATAAAAAGTCCATCCTGTGTCCGGCGGCCCGTTCCCTGTAAAAAGGGAAGAAATCACGATGGCAGCGCCGGCAATGAAGAAGTACCAGGACATCAGGTTGAGCCGCGGGAAGGCCACATCTCGCGCTCCGATCATGATGGGCATAAAGAAATTTCCGAAAACAGCCGGTAGGCCGGGCAGCACGAACATGAAAATCATGATGACGCCATGCACGGTGAAGAAGGCGTTATAAACCTGCGGAGCGAACAGGGGTGGGTTCAGCGTGAGCTGCTCGATTCTCATCAGAACGCCGATTGCCACGGCAATAAAGAAAAGAAAAAGCATCGAGGCAAGGTACAGGATACCGATCCTCTTGTGATCCGTGGAAAGGATCCAGCCGAGAATTCCGGGCCGCTTTCCCTCATCCAAAAAACTCGACATGTCAAATCCCTCACTTACACATGCATATTGCCAATGATACTCGCGATCGCTATCGGAATCGCTATCGGAATCGGGTTTCGGTTTGTCTCTTCTCAACTGCCGATCGCGATTGCGATTGGCGATATCGATACCGATAGCGATTCCGACAGTTGCTGATGCCTAAGTCTTCTTTCTGCCCTTCAATGTGAAAATGAGAAAAATTCCTGCAAGTATCAAAATCACTGCTCCGACGAAACGAGTGATGCTGAAAACGTATGTCCGCGCGGCGGGATCGTAGGCGTAGCAAAAAGACAATACCTTTGAAATCGTCGGACGCACTTTGCCGCCGGCTGCTTCCTGAATCGCCATCGCCACATCCGCAGTCAGGAACGTAGTGCCGTATAAATAGCGGCTGATGATCCCCTTCGGAGTGAGCACGATGATTGCCCCGGGATGAACGTACATGTCCCCCTCTCTCCGATAATTGAATCCCGCGGAGTCCGCCACTGCTTTTGAGTTTTCGGCGGCGCCGGTCAAGAAATACCACGCATCCGGCGAAAACTGCCTTTTCAGCATATTCAGGTAATTGGCTTTTTTCTGCTTCGCCTGTTCAGGCGTATCGGCGGGGTCGAAGCTGATCGAGATCAGCCTGAAATCCTTTCCCGGTTCCAACTGGATCTGGTTCACCACCCCCACGATGCTATTCAGCAGAACAGGGCAGATTCCGGGGCAGCGATAGTAATTGAATATCAGAACGGTAGGCTTATCGATCAATTGGCTCAGGGTCAGATCGTTCCCATTTTCATCTTTCAGGACGACATCCATGGCGACCTGCTTGCCGAGTTTTTCGTCAATCCCGACATTTGCAGGCGCCTTCATCTGGGAGCTGCCGATCGAGGAAAAAGACACGAATAAAAGGATTGTCAAGATGCTCTTTGCCATTTTGTCTCCTCTATTACTGTGAATGAGCCTGCTTCAAAAGCTCGGCATAGAGCTCCTGCCATTCAGCAGCGTTAAGAGTTGCCGAACCTACGGAAAAACCGTTTGCCGGCGCATCGGCCAAAATGCTCGATGCAAGGTCCTTTGCGCTTTTCTTCCAAGACTGCGACCGGGCAAGAAAGAGTGCCGCCCGATCGGGATCCGCCAGAACCCGAAGAAGAATCCCGGCTCCCGCACTTTCGTTGCTTCGATGGACTGCCAGCGGTGGAGGGGCCGTGTATTCCGTTCTAAGCCTGTCCATGGCAGTACTCACCGGGATTCTGTTCGGAATGGTCTCTCCCGCGGAAGCAAGCTGCGCGGTCAACGCTTCCATGGATTGCGGGCTCGCATTTTTCCGAGGGAATGAGGCCAGCGATTGCACATAGTGCACGAGCGCCATCCGGTCCTTCTTGGCCAGGTAATCGAAGGAACTCATAGCCGTCCCGCGGATGCCCTCGCTGATTGTTTTGTAGATGCCCGGTATTTCCGGTCCGTTCTTCCATCCTTCCGATCCCGAGAGATTGCGCGGCTTCGGATTCATCGTTGCGGCCGCCGGCCCATCCCCGTGCCCAAGCGCCCCGTGGCATTGCGTGCAATTTTTTTCAAAAAGGTTTTTTCCGAGTGCAACAAGTTCTGCCGACGGCTCGATGAGGGTTCGGGGATCGACCGGAGGGATCACGCTGCCTTTCTGAGCAGGATATTCCTCGGGGTTGAGCCATCCGGAATCCCCTGCCACCGGAGTTACCGTTGCAGGAGTCGCCGGTCTATTGGCATTTCGGAGTCCCGGCACAACAATACTGGCGAACAGGCCGGCGATGATCAGACAGCCCAGGACCACGACGAGCATCGCAATCAACCGTTTGAGTTCCTCCGCATTTACATATTTTTCGATCATAGGCGGAACTCCAACCCTTCGCGCAGAAATGGATCGCCTACCGGCATGTCCTCGCCGCGCGTCATGGAACGGCGGATCCACAAAAGACCGCCCGCCAGGAAAAACAGGGCAAATGAAATTTCGGGCCATCCGAAGAGCGGTCTATGGCCAAGAACAGGGAAAATCATCCAGTACAGGTCGAGCCAATGTGAAAAAAGCATCAACCCCGCGACCCAGAGCAGGAACCTGCGATTACTCTTCGCTTCGCGTGAAATCAAAATGAAGAACGGGACCAGGAAATGCAATATTGCCAGCGCCAGCAGCAGGGGCCCCCAGATTCCCTGCAGACGGTCCCGGTACCAGAATACCTCTTCCGGCATGTTGGCGTACCACATCAGCAGGTACTGCGCAAATCCGATGTAGGACCAGAATACGATGAATGCGAACATGAATCCGCCCAGGTTGTAAATGTGGTCCGGTCCGACGGCGGGGATGCGCCCCTGGTTTTTCAGATACAGCACTGCGAGTGTTGTTGCAGCGAGTCCGGCAAGAAAGCTGCCTGTGAAGATGTACACTCCGAAGATGTCGCTATACCACCTGGGTTCCATGCTCGAGATCCAGTCGAAGGCCACCAGCGTGATCGTGATGCCGAATATTGCCATGAACAGGGGGCCGAAGCGGCGGGCCCGGAGATTGAATGCGGGATCATGGTCTTTGTCCTGGCGAATGGATCCGCTCACAAAAAGCCGGTAAGAAATCAGCCATAGAACCAGGCAGGCCACGACGCGCAGAGAAAAGAACGGTGTGTTCAGCCAGATCGCCTTGCCCCCGATAGACGCGTTCTTCAAGCTCTCGGGATTTGTCCACGGATACAGGACCGGCAATGAGAACAGGGCAATCAGAGCCACAGGGACCAGGGGAATTACGAGACTGGACAGCCGTTCGGGAACGCGTCGCAGCGGAATGCTCCACCGGGCGCCAACCGTGTGTTCGAGCGCTACGACAAAGAGGCATCCCAACCCTATGGTCAGCAAAAAAATAAACCAGAGGATCCAATTCGCCCAAAACCTCTCCCTGCCCGCAAAGAAAGAGGCTGCAACAACTCCCGCAAGCCCCAGCAGGCCCGCAATCGCCAGCATTTTGTCAGTTCGTTGAAACACGCAACCACCTTTGGGTCAATTGACGGTTGACGATTGACGATTGACGATTGGAAACATACATTGGGGTTGGGGGTCAGTTCCCGTAAAAGAAGCCTGTGTAAAATCGTCAATCGTCAACCGTAAATCGTCAATCATTTAATGTCGTCGTCCTTTGCGTTTGATGCCCGCTGCAATGCACGAACGTAATGCACCACGGCCCAGCGTTCGTCCTCCGGAAGGTCTGCGGCGTAGGCGGGCATGGCGTTTTTGCCATCGATAATGACATGATGAATCTTGCCATCCGGCAGGTCGATGATCGTTCGGGATACGAGATTCGCGGGTTTCGCGCCGTACGCGGCAGTGAGCGTCGGCACGCCGTCGCCCCGGATGCCGTGGCAGACGGAACAGTAAGTCCGATAGTCCTGCTGCCCCTGCCGCAGCGCCTGTCCCGTCCTCGGCATTGGATTCACCAGCGTTCCGGCTTCATCCTCGCTTCCAATGCCGTACAGCGTCGTACCGCGGGCCACCGTGCCTGGTACCGGCATGCGCATGCCGAATCCGTCCTTGAAAAAGCCGCTGGGACGCTGCGGATCGAGTCGCGGCTGATCCAGCATGTGTACCATGGGTATGGAAACGGGGAAGAGTTTTATCGCCCAGTAAGTAGCGTATCCGGAAACCGCACTGCTTATTACGATGGCGAGAAGGACACTCAACAGAAAATCTGGAGAAGCGATCCGGATAGGTTCCGGCGCCTCGATTACTTCCACCGACACCGCTCCGGCTTCTTTCAAAACTGATGCGATTGCATCCACATCAAGAGTCTCCCCTTTGGGCTCGACTGCCAGCGCGAATTTGTCTCTCGTGATCTGACCCATAGCTTTGGATCGAAGCATCGGGTGCCGGAAAAACGGCAGTCGGTTCAGCGCCATGAGCATTCCCAGACCAGCCGTGAAGCACGCAAACAAAACCATAATCTCGAACATAATCGGGATAAACGCTTCCCAAGAGAAGTAGGGCTTGCCTGCCGTCATCAGTGGGTAATCGATGCCGCTGGTCCATAGCTCAAAACCAAGTCCGGAAATAACTCCGATGATTCCCATGACGAGAACCATCCCGGTCAAAGGCGATTTTCTGAGGCCGAGCGCTTCGTCAATACCGTGGATAGGGAAGGGAGAATAGGCCTCCAACCGAGCCGTCACATTTGTTTTCACTTTCGGTATTGCCTGCATGAGCAGGGGGGCGCTGTCAAACAGACCAAGCACCGAGAAGACTCTCCTAGGGTTCATGAGTTCCTCCCTGGTGGTGTGGTTGCGCTCCGGGCAGGATCATCTTCATTTCCGTTGTGGCGATGACGGGCAGCACTCGGGCGAAGAGAAGCACGAGAGTGAAAAACAGGCCGAAGGATCCCAGAAGAATTCCGCAATCGACAATGGTGGGCTTATAGATGTGCCATGAGGAGGGAAGGAAATCCTGGTGCAGCGAGCTCACGATGATCACAAAACGTTCGAACCACATTCCCACGGTGACCGCCACGGCAACGAAGATCATCCCGGCATAATGCCGGCGGAACCAGCGCAGCCACAACAGTTGGGGAACGAGCACATTGCATGTGATGGTCAGCCACCCCGCCCACCAGTAAGTTCCGACGATGTACTGCATAAAGGTGTAGTGGATATACGGATTCATGCTGTACCAGGCCGTGAATCCTTCCATCAGGTAGGCATACGCCATCAGGCAGGAGCAGGTGAGGATGATCTTGTTCATCACTTCGAGGTGATATTCCGTGATGAGATGCTCCAGATGCATGGTGCTGCGCACGACGACCAAAGCCATCACAACCATGGCAAATCCGGCGAAGATTGCGCCGGTGACGAAATAGGGGGGAAAGATTGTCATGTGCCAGCCGGGAACCAGCGACACCGCGAAATCGAATGAAACAACGCTGTGGACCGAAAGAACGAGGCCCGTCGCCAGTCCGGCGATCACCAGATAGGCCTTTTCATAATGCTGCCAGTGCGACGCGGCGCCGCGCCAGCCGAAGCACAGGATCGAGTAAACAAACTTTCGAATTTTGTTCGCCGTTCGATCCCGCAGAGAAGCCAGATCTGGAACGAGCCCGATGTACCAGAAAAGCAGGGAAACGAGAAAGTACGTATTCACTGCAAATACGTCCCAGAGCAACGGAGAGCGGAAATTCGGCCAAACGCCTCGCTGGTTGGGATAAGGGAATAGCCAGAATGCGAGCCAAGGGCGTCCTACGTGGATGAGAGGAAAAAGCGTGGCGCAAATTACGGCAAAGATCGTTATCGCCTCCGAGAATCGCGAGATTGCATTGCGCCAACGTGCGCGGAAAAGCAGCAGGATCGCCGAAATCAGCGTCCCCGCATGCCCAATCCCGACCCAGAATACAAAGTTAATGATACCGAAGGCCCATGCGACGGGGATATTGTTTCCCCAAACACCGATTCCTGTTGCAATCGTGTACCCGATAAAGCCCATGCCCAATAGCGCAGCTGTCGAGGTGATGGCAAACGCCACGAACCATGCCGGCGATGGCTTGACGTAAACCGGAGCGAGCACTTGATCGTCCAGCGACCCGAAGCTTACCTTCCCGTGAAGCACGGGAGGCGCTTGCAGTTGTTGTATCGCAAGATCTCTGGATAAAAGCGGGACGCTCGATTTCATGATTTACCCTTTTCTTTCGGCGGATTGGAGATGTCGGCCAGGTATGTCACAGACGGCTTTATCCCAAGCTCCTCGAGCATTCGGTATCGCCTGTTTGTTTTTGAGAGTATAGCAACGCGGCTGGCCGCGTTTTTGAGATCGCCGAAAACGATTGCGCCTGCGGGGCACGCGGCGGCGCAGGCCGGCTGAATTTCTCCGTCCGCGATGGGGCGACCTTCAATTTTGGCTTTCTGCTTCGCATTCTGGATCCGCTGAATGCAAAAAGTGCATTTTTCCATCACGCCGCGCGGCCGAACAGTTACCTCGGGGTTGAAGACCAGAATTTCAGGCTCTTTTTTCATCGAAGTGTAATCGAAGAAATTAAAGCGACGGACTTTGAATGGACAGTTGTTTGAACAGTATCGCGTTCCGACGCAGCGGTTATAGGCCATCTGATTCAATCCGTCCGGGCTGTGTGTCGTGGCGTTGACGGGGCAAACGATTTCGCAGGGGGCATTGTCGCAATGCTGGCATAGCACGGGCTGATGCAGAACCGAAGGATTCCTCAGGTCTCCCCCATAGTACCGGTCAATCCGAATCCAATGCATCTGCCTGCCGCGCAGCACGCGTTCAGGGCCCACCACGGGGATGTTGTTTTCCGACTGGCACGCGATGACGCAAGCGCTGCAGCCCACGCAGGCGGACAAATCGACCACCATGCCCCATTTGTGCTCCGGAAATTCCCGGTCGGGGATGAGGGACGCCGCCTGGGGATTTTCGGATATTGTTTCTTTTAGCCTGTCGGCGTATTCCAGGAGAGTCCACGAGCGCGCAAGATCGCGGCCTTCTATCAGAGCGTGATCCTGAGTCTTCGGAATTTGACGGTGCCTTGCGGCTCCAAGGCTTTTTATTTTGACGCTTCGGATCCAATATGGCGCGCCTGAAGCGATATCGATCAGAGAATAGGCATTGGCGCCGACGCCTACCGCGACGTTGCCCGTTCGCCGCCCGTATCCCAGTGCGAGCCCCGCGGTCCCCGGGGACTGGCCGGGCTGAATGAGCACCGGCACATCCACGGTCCCGCGTCCGGCGGAGACCGTTGCCATGTCGCCGTCCTTCAAGCCGAACTTCTCCGCGTCCTGGATGGAAAGCAGAATCGGATTGACCCACACAGACTTTGTTACGGGATCCGGCAATTCATTCAGCCAGCCATTGTTCGCATAGCGGCCGTCATAAACTCCGGCGCCCGGAGAAAGGATCAAATCAATATCCACCGGCGCGTTCGGTTGTCGGATCTTCGCGGCTGCGGAAATTGCGCTTTTGATCGGTCCAACATTCAGTGTCAGCGGAGGCTGCTTCGCAGGGTCTCGCCTTGCGCCGCCGTCGTGCAGCACGGCATTCCAGAAGGCGCCGAAGGGCGCGGGGCTTCCCGGAGGATAGACTTCCGATTGCCATCGCGCTTTCATGTATTCAAGATAACTGCGCGGATGCTCGCTCTTCATGCTTTGCAGGCAGGAAAGAATGAAATCCTCGGCTTGTCTCGTATCGTGGATTGGCGCGACGGTGGGTTGGCGCAGGCTGATGTAACCGGGAGAAGGCTCAAAGTCGCCCCAGGATTCAAGCCAATGGTGTTCGGGGAGTCTCCAGGCGCAATCGAGGGCAGTTTCATCTTCATAAAGGCCGAGGCGATAGGTTTCCGGGATATGGCCGACGGCGTTTTTCCAGAGCGATGCATCAGGAAATGCGTAGCCGGGATTCGCATCCCAGAAGATGCCTGCGGCAAACTTCCCTCCGGCTGCGTCTCTGAGGATGGCCGCAAGCTCTGCAAAGGAGAGGAGCTCGGGATATTCCGCGGCGGCCACGGAATCAAGCGTATTCCCCTCCGCTTCCAGCATGAGATTGAGCAGGCGGCAGGCGATGTGCGCTTCGGCCGGAAGTGCGGAGCCGGCAAGAACCACGGCCGCTTTCCGGGCATGTGCCAGATCGTTGGCCAGCATTTTTAACAGCGATGGATCGAGGCTCAGGTTCCGGGCCAATGCTTCCGCATCGAAAGCTCTCAGGTCATCGGCACTGATTCCTGCGGGCAGAGCCAGCGCATGCGATTCGTGCAGACATCGGGCAATGGAGAATGCCACAGCAGCCATCTCAGAGGGCCGGACCTGCAAACGCCGATCCGCATTGGATCCTGTGAGAGACATGCCGCCTTCGAGCGCCCAGAGCCGATTCATAGATTCCGATGGTTTTGAAATTGAGCGTCGTGCGGAAAAATCTTTCACGAAAACCGGAGCATTGGATTCTGAGCCCAGGAAATCCGATTGAAGAGAGAGAATTACGTCTGCACGGTCCAATCGCACGCCGGAGAACACGCGTTTGCCGTAGAGCGCTTTCACGGCATCGATTTCCGGCAGAGGCGCATACGGTTCCCACGCCGCATGCAGCAGCGATGGCAATGCGGCCTTCAGGCTCTCGAGGAGGGCTTTCTGCGTAGGAGAAACCACGGCGCCCGTCAGAAGCAGGACGGGTTTGTTTGCCAGGCGCGCGTCCGACAATGTGCGGGTCAGAGATTTCTCCGCCTCGTCCCATTTGGCCGGCGAAGCCTTGTGAACAGGAGAGCGCATTCGATCGGGATCGTAAAGCCCCAACAGATCCCCCATCGCTCGCAAGCTTGTGCTTCCACGGGAGACGGCGTGCTCTGTGTTCCCTTCAATGTGGATAGGCCGCCCTTCCCGCGTTTTCACGAGGACGCCATGCGTTGCGAATCCTTCCTGGAAAGTGCTGGCGTAATAAGCCGCGACCCCCGGAATCATTTCGCCGGGCCGCCGCGTATAGGGGACGATCAATCCCCGGTCGATTTTGGAGCAGGACGCGCCTGCCGCGAGGGCAGCGGAAGCAGA
>Ga0335071_10002352_pt1 | contig 20222 bp, 23 predicted proteins | sample Lox_Sample_15_FD_206724 | JGI IMG/M metagenome (GOLD analysis project Ga0335071, IMG submission 206724) | Soil microbial communities from Loxahatchee National Wildlife Refuge, Florida, United States - Lox_Sample_1.5 | ecosystem: Environmental > Terrestrial > Soil > Wetlands | place: USA...
CTCGCCGCCGCGGGGGTCGCGGCGGTGGCCGGCGTGCTGACCGCCGGGGCGGCGCTCGCCGGGCGGACCGGCGACCTGCCGGCCGCGGCGTTCGCGCACGCCACCGCGGCCGGTGCGGCCGGGACGATCGCGGCGCTCGCCCTCGGGCTCGCCGCCGCGACGGCCCGCCTCGCGCGCTGAGCGCACGCGAGACGGGCCGGGATGGCTACGCGGCGATCCGCTCGATGACCATGGCCTCGCCCTGACCCTGGGCGACGCACATCGTCTCGACGCCGTAGCGCCCGCCGATCGTCTCCAGGTCGTTCAGGAGCGTGGTCATCATGCGCACGCCGGTCATGCCGAAGGGATGGCCGAGCGCGATCGCGCCGCCGTGCGGGTTGAGCTTCTCCATGTCGATCCCGCACTCATCCGCAATCGGCAGCACCTGCGCCGCGAACGCCTCGTTGAGCTCGACGACGTCGATGTCATCGATCGTCAGGCCCGCGCGGTCCAGCGCCTTGCGGATCGCGCCGATCGGTGCGACGCCCATGTACTCGGGCTCGTTGCCCCACGTGGCGGCCGTGATGATCCGTGCACGCGGCGTGAGCCCGAGCTCCTCGGCCTTGGCGTCGCTCATGATCAGCGCGGCCGCAGCGCCGTCGTTCAGCGGGCAGGCATTGCCCGCCGTGACCGTGCCGTCCTCGCGGAACGCCGGCTTCAGCGAGGCGAGCTTCTCGAGCGTCGAGTCCGCGCGCGGGCCGTCGTCCTTCTCGACGACGGTGCCGTCCGGCAGCGTCACCGGGACGATCTCGCGCGCGAAGAACCCGTCGGCCTGGGCGGCCACGGCCCGCTCCTGCGAGCGCTGGGCGTACTGGTCCTGCGCCTCGCGCGTGACGCCGTACTTGTCGGCGACGTTCTCCGCAGTCAGGCCCATCGCGATGTACGCGTCCGGCTGCCCGGGCTCGTGGCCCTGCAGCCGCTCGTTCTGGTCCTCGGGGTGGGCCGCCTCCTGTGCGGCGTTGTAGCGCGAGACGAACTCGACGCCGCCCGCGATGTACACGTCGCCCTGGCCGGCGACGACGTTGTTCGCCGCCGCGCGGATCGCGTCGAGCCCGGACGCGCAGTAGCGCGAGACGGTGATGCCGTTCGTCTCCTGGCCGAGCTTGCTGCTCAGCAGGACGGCGATGCGAGCGACGTTGTTCGCCTGCAGGCCCTGGGGGAGCCCGCAGCCCGCGACGACCTCCTCAACCGCGGCCGGGTCGACGCCCGGGTTGCGCTCGAGGAGCTGATCGATGACGAACGCGAGCGTCTCGTCCGGACGCAGCGTGGCCAGCGAGCCCTTGAAGGCGCGCCCGACCGGTGTGCGGATGGCATCGACGATGACTGCCTGTGGCATGGACGGTCTGTCCTTTCGATTGTTGGCCCGGCGGTCGCACTCCACGGGCGTTCTCCCCGGCGGTCGCACTCCACGGGGCCTTTGTGTCCGGCGAATGTGGGCCGGACGATCACCATGGTACCCGAGGCGACCCGTCGGGACGGCCCGGGCGCGGCGGCCGGCTCGGGGTAGGCTCGCGCCCATGACCGGCGAGGTCCGCGACCCCGCGACGGTGGCGGTCATCGGCGTGCCCACGAGCGCCGGCGCCTTCGCGCCGGGGCAGGAGGACGCGCCGCGCGCGCTGCGCGAGGCCGGCCTGCTCGACGTGTTGCGCAGCGGCGGGATGGCCGTCGAGGATCGCGGGGACCTGCCGCGCTGGCGCTGGCGCCCGGACCGCGCGCGCCCGCGGGCGCAGAATCTCGGCCGCGTGGTCGAGATCGTCCGGGAGACCGCGGCCGCCGTCGCCGCGGCAGCGGGCTCGGGGGCGGCGACGCTCGTGCTCGGCGGCGACTGCACGGTCGGCATCGGGACGGTCGCCGGCCATGCCGCCGCTCGCGGCGCCGACTCGCTCGGGGTCGTCTACCTCGACGCACACGCCGACTGCAACATCCCGTCGAGCGTTCCCGAGGGAGCGCTGGACTGGATGGGCATGGCGCACATGCTCGGCGAGGACGGCGCGGAGCCCGCGCTCGTCGCGGCCGGCCCGCGGACGCCGTTGCTCGGCGCCGGGCAGGTCGTCCTCTGTGGCTGGGACCCCGTCCAGGCGACCGCCTTCGAGCGCGAGGTGATCGAGCGGCGCGCGCTGCGAGTCGTCACGGCCGGCGAGGTCGCCCGCGATCCTGCGGCCGCCGCGCTGCGCGCCCGCGGGCTGCTGGAACCCGGCGCGAGCCGCCTGCTCGTGCACTTCGACGTCGACGTCATCGACTTCACCGATGTCCCGCTGTCCGAGAACCCGGGGCGCAACGAGGGGCTTGCCTACGACGGCGTCATGCGCGCGCTCGAGGTCCTCGTCGCCAGCCCCTGCTTCGCGGGGCTCACGATCACCGAGCTGAATCCCGCGCATGTCGAAGAGGGGTCGCAGGCGCTCGAGCGCTTCGCCGCAGCGGTCGCCGGCGCGCTGGCCGGTACGGGCGCGTAGGACCGCCGTGACCGGGGAGCGCCGGTCAGGAGCGCGGAGGGCCCTGCGCGAGGTGGCGGTGGTTCGCGAGCCGCATCTCGCGGGCGAGTGGGGGACTGGCATAGTGGCCGTCCCCTTCGAGCTGCTCGATGACCGCGTCGATGATCCGCGGTGACTGGTTCTGGCTCATCTTGCGCTTGGCGACGATGCGCGTGGGCGTCAGGCGAAGGCCGACGGTGCCCCGCATGTCGGACCGGGCGTTCTCGGCGTCGGCCGGCGTCCCATCGAGCAGACGCGGATCGGGCACGCGGCTCTCGAAGTGCTCGACGAGCCGGTGCAGGACCGCCGAGTTCTCCACGTCGCTGAGGATCTCCGGAACGCCGGAGAGGTGGGCGGCCAGGAAGTTCCAGGTCGGCACCTCGACGTGCTCGCCGTACCAGCTGGACGAGATGTATCCGTGCGGCCCCTGGACGATGATGAGGAGCTCGTGGTCCGGGAGCTCGTGGACGCGATCGTCAGGCCGCCCGAGGTGCGTGACGACCGACAGCTCCTCGCGGCCGCGGTCGACGAGGATCGGGTAGTGCGATGCGACGAGACCGGCGGACGCCGGCGAGACGAGCGTCGCCCACGGGTTCTCGTCGATCAGCCGCTTGATCTCGTCGAGATCGTCCAGGACGTAGTGGGGGTTCTTGCGCACGCCGATCACCCGTCGCCCGCTGCCCGAAGGGAAGGAGGACGCCAGGCCCGAGACCCTAGCTCGTGGGCGCGCAACGACTGCCGTGCGACGGGGTTCTTTCAGGTGTGAAGGCTCTCGTCGCCATCCTCCTGCTCAGCCTCGCCGCCGCGAGCCCCGCGGCCGGCGCGTCGTGGCGCTTCGACGGCCACGGGTGGGGCCACGGCGTCGGGCTCGCCCAGTACGGCGCGCTGGGCTACGCGCGCGAGGAGCACCGCAATGCGACCTGGATCCTCGCCCACTACTACCCCGGCACGACGCTCGCGATGCAGCCCGCCGCACGCGTGCACGTGCGCCTCGCTGACGGGCCGACGATGCGCGTGACGTACGCCACGCGCGCCCGCGGCGCGGACGGGCGACTCGTCGCCCTGAGCGCGAGCCGAACCTACGCGCTCACGCTGTGGGAGACGACCGGCACGCTCCTGCGCCTCGTCGACGAGCGCACCGGCCGCGGCATCGCCCACCTCCAGAGCCCCGTCCGCATCACCGGGGCGAGCCCGGTCCGGCTGCTCGGGACGGCCGAGAACGGCGTGCGCGACGGGCGCTACCGCGGCGCGCTGATGCTCACGCGCGAGCCCGCGAGCGTGCTCGCGGTCGACGACGTCGACGGCGAGCAATACCTCTACGGCGTCGTCGCCAGCGAGATGCCCTCGACCTGGCCTGCGGCCGCCCTGCGCGCCCAGGCGGTCGCATCACGCTCGTATGCGCTCGCGTCCCTGCGCCCCGGCTCGCCGTTCGACGTCGACGCGGACACCCGCTCGCAGATGTACCGCGGGGTCGTGGGCGAGAGTGCCGCGACGACGACCGCCGTGGACCAGACGCGCCATCTGGCCGTGGTGTTCGGCGGCCACGTCGCCACCGCCCTCTTCAGCGCGTCCTCCGGCGGCCGCACGGCCGCCAACGAGGAGATCTTCCCCGGCGCCGCGCCGCTGCCCTACCTGCGCTCGGTCGACGACCCCTACGACCGACTGTCGCCCTACCACGACTGGTCGGTGACGTTCACCGCGCAGGACGCCGCGACGCGCCTCGGCGGGCTGGTCAGCGGCGACCTGCAGGCGCTCGCGGTCGTGGCGACGACGCCGACGGGCCGTGCAGCGACCGTGGCGATCACCGGCTCCACGGGCGTGCAGGACGTGCCGGCCGGGACGGTGCGCTCGCTGCTCGGGCTGCGCTCGACGTGGTTCACGATCAGCGCCGCCTGACCTGCTCGCGCAGCGCGGCCATGCGGTACCGTCGCTCGTGCGGTCCGGCACGTTCTCCGAGAGGAGGAAGGCGATGGCCAAGATCCAGTCCAAGTCGCTGGCCGAGCCCGAGGAGGTGCGCCCGTTCCAGGGCGGCACCGGACAGGTCGAGCTCGTGACGCTCGACAGCGGGCCGGTCGGTCGCGGGACGTTCGGGCCGGGCTGGAAGTGGTCCGACCACGTCAAGCCGATCGCGGGCACCGACAGCTGCCAGGTGCACCATCTCGGCTGGGTGGCCTCCGGCCGGATGCGGATCGTCATGGACGACGGCAGCGAGGTCGAGGTCGGCCCCGGGGACGTCTTCGACATCCCCGCCGGACACGACGCGTGGACCGTCGGCGACGAGCCGTGCGTGATGATCGACTTCGGCGGACTGCGGGGCTACGCGGTCGGTAGCTGAGCCCCGCTCGGGAGACGGCGGCAAGGCAGGGTGCCGCCGCCCTTCTCGGGCGACTGCGGCCGGCGAAGATGACGCCGGCGTCACCGGCTCCATAGGATGGGCGCCCCCCATCGACCCCTGGAGAGCAGATGAAGATCGAAGGAGCCGGCGCGCTCGTCTCGGGCGGCGCCTCGGGATTGGGCGCGGCGACCGCCCGCCGGCTGCACGCCGCCGGCGCCGCCGTCACGATCGCCGACGTCAACCCGGAGAAGGGCGAGCTGCTGGCCGAGGAGCTCGGCGTCCCGTTCGTGCAGTGCGACGTGCGCGAGGAGGCGGACGTCCAGGCGGCGGTGGACACGGCCGCGGAGGCCCCCGGGGGTCTGCGCATCGCCGTGTCCTGTGCGGGCACGGGGATCCCCATCAAGATCGCGTCCAGCCGCGGGCCCCACCCGCTCGAGGCCTTCAAGGTGATCCTCGACATCAACCTCGTCGGCACCTTCAACCTCATGCGGCTCGCGGCCTTCAGGATGCTCAGCGCGAACGAGCCGAACGAGGACGGCGAGCGGGGCGTGCTGATCAACACCGCGTCCGTCGCCGCGTTCGAGGGCCAGATCGGCCAGATCGCCTACTCGGCGTCCAAGGGCGGCGTCGTCGGCATGACGATCACCGCCGCCCGCGACCTGGCCGACAGGGGGATCCGCGTCGTCACGATCGCGCCGGGCCTGTTCGACACGCCCCTGCTCGGCGCGCTGCCGGAGGAGCAGCGGGCGGCGCTCGGCGCGCAGGTCCCGTTCCCCAGCCGGCTCGGCCGGCCCGAGGAGTACGCCGACCTCGCGGCGCACATCGTCGAGAACGCGATGCTCAACGGTGAGACAATCCGCCTGGACGGCGCGATCCGCATGTCGCCGAGGTAGCGCGCGATGGCCGATGAGGACGACGTCGCGCGCCGCATGAGCGAGTTCAACCGGCGGATCATCGAGGAGTTCCGCGGCAACGCCGGCCGCGTCGGCCCGCCGTTCGAGGGCGCGCCGATGGTGCTGCTGACGACGACCGGTGCGCGCACCGGCGCGCGGCGCACGGTGCCGCTCGTCTGCCTCGAGGACGACGACGGCACCCTGTACGTCTTCGCCTCGAAGGCGGGGGCGCCGGCCAACCCGGCGTGGTACCACAACCTGCTCGCCCACCCGCGCGTGACCGTCGAGCACGGCACCGAGCGCTTCGAGGCCGTCGCTACCCCGCTCGAGGGCGCCCAGCGCGACGAGGCGTTCGCCCGCCAGGTCGCGCTGCGCCCGCAGTTCGGTGAGTACCAGAAGTCGACGAGCCGCACGATCCCGGTGATCGCGCTGCGGCGCGCGTGAGCTCCGAGAGCCTACGTGCGCACGTGGAAGCCCACGTGCACGGCCGTGCCCGCGTTGCCGGCGAGGTCGACCGGGGTCAGCGTGAGGGTGTAGTCGCCGGGGGTCAGCCGCGCGAGCCCGAGCTTCGCCTGGTTGGGCCCCGCCTTCGCGCTCGGGGCGAGGAAGCTCCCCGCCGGCGTGCGCAGCAGGCAGGGCGGTCCGTGACGGCGCGGTAGGCGCGCGACGCAGCGATGGGCCTTCGTCAGGACGCCGGGCCGCTTGTGCTGCACGATCCCGCCCACGCGCGCGGGCTCGCTGAGCGTGAAGCGCAGGACCGCGCCGCTCGCGGCGTCGGCGAGCGTGGGCGTCACCGATGCCGCGCTGAGGACGGGCGGCGTCGTGTCGAGGGCGGTCTGCGCCTGCGCGCGTGCGGCGCCCGGGAGGGCGAGCCACGCGGCGAGCGGGGCGAGCAGGAGCAGCTGTCGAGCGATCGGCCGGGTCATCGCGGTCGGCGCAGCGCGGGCGCCGGTGGCGCAGTATCCCGGCCGCCCGCGTGGCGGTGCGCCGGTCATCGCACGCCAGGTGCACCGCGGCGGTAGGTTGCGCCCATGGCCGCTCCCCCCGCCTGGGCCGTCCTCGGGGTGCCGATCGACTCGGCCGGCCGGCCCGGCGGGACCGAGCGGGCCCCCGCGGCGCTGCGCGCCGCCGGACTCGTCGCCGCGCTCGGCGCGCGCGACGCCGGCGATGTGGCCGTGCGCATCCGCGGAACGCGGCGCGATCCGCGCACCGGGATCCTCGCCTCCCGCGACGTGCTCGCGGTGACGCCGGCCGTCCGCCGCGCCGTGCGCGGGCTCCTCGCGGGCGGCGAGCGGCCGCTGGTGCTCGGCGGGTGCTGCGCGCTGCTCCCCGGCGCGCTGGCGGGGGCGCGCGACGTGCACCGGCGCAATGGGCTCGTCTCGGTCGACGGCCACGTCGACGTCTACGACGGTGAGAGCTCGCCGACCGGCGAGGCGGCGGACATGCCGCTCGGGGTCGCGCTCGGCCGCCCGCCACGTGCCTGGGTCGACGCCGCGGACGGGCCGTCGCTCGAGGCGCGCGACGTGATCGTACTGGGCGCGCGGGACCCCGACGAGGCCGCGGACATCTCGGGGCTGCTCGACGGCGAGCTCGCCGACCTCACCGTGTACGGCCCCGACGCGCTGCGGCGCTCGGGGGCGCAGCGGGCCGGCCTGGGCGCCGCCACCCGTCTCGCCGACGAGCCGGGGCGCTTCTGGCTGGCGCTCGACGTCGATGTGCTCGACGAGGACGCGATGCCGGCCACGGATTACCTCATGCCCGGCGGCCTCGGCTGGGACGAGCTCGCCGAGCTGCTCGCCCCGCTCGCGGCGTCGCCCGCGCTGATCGGCGTCAGCGTCGCCTGCGTGAACCCCGAGAAGGACCCCGACGGCGCGCTCGTGCAGCGGACCGCCGACCTGCTCGGGATGCTGCGCGAGCGCTGACCCCCGCTATGCCGGCGCGGCGTCGATGTGCCCGCCGGCGGGCGTGGTGTCGAGCGCTGCTGCCCCGCGCCGCGCCGAATCCGTCACCGCGGCGGATCACCGGCGCGACCTCGGTCCCGTACTCGGCTTGGCGGAACAGCGGTGAGCTGACACGCCGCGGTCCACGGACATATCCGGCGGGCCTGCACGCCTGTGGACACGCGCGCCGTAGGGTGCGCCCATGATCGTCGACGCCTGGATCCAGCACCCGACGGCGCGGTTCCTCGCGCACGACATGTTCGACTCCCTGCGACGCTGGACCGGGGGCGCGCTGGAGCCGGCGGACATCCCGGTGCAGGCCACCATCGACGCGCTCGACGCCGGCGGGATCGACCGCGCGGTCGTCAGCGCCTGGCACGGGCCGCAGGGCCCGCTGATCTCGAACGACGAGGTCGCGGCGTTCGTCGCCGCGCACCCCGGTCGCCTGGTCGGCGCGGCCGCGGTCGACCTCGCCGACCCGGTCGGCGCGGTACGCGAGCTGCGCCGCTGTGTGCAGGAGCTCGGCTTCAAGGCGCTGCGCGCGATCCCGTGGCTCTGGGGGCTGCCGCCCAACGACCGGCGCTACTACCCGCTCTACGTCGCGTGCGTCGAGCTCGGCGTCCCGTTCTGCACGCAGGTCGGGCACACCGGCCCGCTGCGCACGTCGGAGACCGGCCGCCCGATCCCGTACCTCGACGACGTCGCGCTGGACCTTCCCGACCTGGTGATCGTCGCCGGCCACATCGGCTACCCCTGGACCGAGGAGATGATCGCGCTCGCGCGCAAGTACCCGAACGTGTACGTCGACACCTCGGCCTACACCGCGCGGCGCTACCCGCCCGAGCTCGTCGCCTACCTGTGCGCCAGCGGCCGGCGCAAGGTCCTGTTCGGCTCCAACTGGCCGATGATCGCCCCGCAGGCCGCGCTCGCCGACCTCGACGCGCTCGGCCTCGACGAGGAGGCGCGAATGCTGTTCCTCGGCGGCAACGCGGAGCGCGTGTTCGCGCTGTAGCGCGCGCCGCCGCGGCGCGGCGCCGCCGACGTCAGCGCCGCAGCACACCGAGCGTCCGTCGTTGCCGCCCAGGCGGGGCCTTCCGGGACGCTCGGCGCGCAGGGGGCGCGCCTACCCGGCCTCGACCTCGCGCAGCGTGCCGTCCTCCGGGTCGAAGACGAAGCCGCGGATGTGGTCGCGCGCGGGCAGCTCGCGGCTCGCGCGCAGCCGCGCGAGGCTCTGGCGCAGCGTCGCGTCGACGTCCTCGAACGCCCCCAGGCGCCAGGTCGGAAGCACGCCGTCGGCGGCGAGCGTCTGTGCGAACTCGTCCTCGGAGGCGCCGTGCAGGCCGCAGCCCTCGTGCATGACCACGACGATCTCGTCGGTGCCGAGCAGGCGCTGCGACGCGCTCAGCGAGCGGATCGCGTCGTCGGTCACGAGGCCGCCGGCGTTGCGGATGATGTGTGCGTCGCCGCGCTGCAGGCCGAGCATCGGGAACAGGTCGATCCGCGTGTCCATGCACGCGAGTACCGCGACGCGCCGGCGCGGGCGCGGGCTCAGGCCGGGCGCGGCCAGCTCCGTCGCGCGTCCGCGCGCGGCCTCGAGCATCTCGTCGGCGTTCGCCATGGGCGCGATCGTATGCATCTGCGGCGGCGCGGGCGCTCAGAGACCGAGGTCCCGCACGCCGAGCTCGTCGAAGCCGATGTGGTGCGCGAGCTCATGGCGGACCGTCACGGTCACCTGCTCGCGCAGCAGATCGGGGTCGTGGCCGAAGTCGCGGCGCAGCGTGTCGCGGAAGATGACGATCCGGTCCGGGTAGGTGTCGCGGCTCGCGCCGTCGCCCTGGTAGAGGCCGTAGGCATGATGGCGCCGGCCCTGGTCGGAGATGACGACCGCCACGTTGCGCCCGAGCGCGTCGCGCAGCAGGTCGGGCAGGTCGTCGAGCGCGTCGCGCACGAGCTCCTCGAAGTCCTCGTCGTCGAGCGGGTCGAGCTCGAGGAACTGCGCCTCGTCGGGCTCGGCCGCGGTCCCCTCGCGGGCAAGACGCTCGCTGCGCAGCACGAGCTGCTCGAACTCCTCCTCGGACTCGGGCTCCTCCCAGCCCGCCATGCGCAGGCCGATCGCCAGCGCGCCCCCGAACACCACCGCGACGACGAGCCCGATCACACCCGCCGTCTCGGCCGCGCGGACCCAGGGGTTGTAGCTGAAGCCGCCGAGCAGGGCCGCGGCCGTCAGCCCCGCGCACAGTGCGGCGGCGGCGGCGAAGGCGATGCGGCGGGTGGGCGGCATGGTCCTTGGGTTCTAGGCGCGCATGAAGCGGGAGATCACGAGGCGCTGGATCTCGTTCGTGCCCTCGTAGATCTGCGTGATCTTCGCGTCGCGCATCATCCGCTCGACGGGATATTCGGAGACGTAGCCGTAGCCGCCGAGGACCTGGACGGCCTCGGTCGTCACCCACATCGCCGTGTCGGAGGCGATCAGCTTGGCCATCGAGGTCCACTTGCCCAGGCCCGGCTCGTTGCGGTCCGCGGCGGCGCTGGCGCGATAGGTCAGCTCGCGCGCCGCTGCCGTGCGCGCCTCCATCTCGGCGAGCTTGAAGGCGATCGCCTGGTGGTCGTGGATCGCCTTGCCGAACGTCACGCGCTCCTTGGCGTAGGCATTGGCGTAGTCGATCGCCCCCTGGGCGATGCCGATCGCCTGCGCCGCGGCCCCCAGGCGCGTGCGCTCGAGCGTGCCGAGCGCGACCGCGAGGCCCTTGTCGACCTCCCCGATGACGTTCTCGTGCGGGACGCGCACATCCTCGAGGACCGGCGAGCCGGTCGGCGAGCCCTTGATACCCATCTTCTTCTCGAGCTTGCCGACGCTGAAGCCCTCACGGTCCTTCTCGACGACGAACGCCGTGGTCCGGCGCGCCTCGCGGTCGGTGCTGGCCATCACCACGTAGAAGTCGGCGATCCCCGCATTCGAGATCCAGGCCTTCTGCCCGTTGATCACCCACTCCTCGCCGTCGAGCCGCGCCGTGGTGCGCATCGCCGCGGGGTCGGACCCGGCCTCCGGCTCGGAGAGGGCGAACGCGGGTGACCACTCCCCGCTCGCGCACCTGGGCAGGAAGCGCGCCTTCAGCTCGTCGGAGCCGAAGAGCGTGATCGGCAGCGTCCCGAGCTCCTGCACCATGAGGATCAGCGACGAGGACGCGCAGGCCTTCGCGATCTCCTCGACGGCGATCGTCTGCATCAGCGACCCCGTGCCGGTGCCGCCGTGCTCCTCGGCGAACGGCAGTCCGAGGATGTCGTTCTCGGCGAACAGCCGGCGCACGTCCCACGGGTACTCGCCGGTGGCGTCGATGTCGTGCGCGCGCGGGGCGACCTTCTCCTGCACGATCTGGCGGATCGTGTCGCGGAAGTCGAGGTGCTCCTGCGGGATCTCGTAGGCGTCGGTGGCAGTGGCGGACATGCCGTCAAGGGTACGCGAGGGCGCCCGCCGTAGGATCCGCCAGCATGACGTGGGAGCCCGAGCTCGAGGAGCTGCGCCGCCGCGAACGGCTCGCCGCGCGGATGGGCGGCGAGGAGCGCGTGGCTCGCCAGCACGCGCAGGGCAAGCTGACGGCGCGCGAGCGCGTGGCGCGGCTGCTCGACGCGGGGACCTGGCATGAGATCGGCGGGCTCGCGGGCGTCGGGACCTACGGGCCGGGCGGCGAGCTCAAGGACTTCCTGCCCGCCAACATGATCGTCGGCCAAGGGCGCGTGGACGGGCGCCGCGCGGTCGTCCAGGCCGACGACTTCACAGTGCGCGGCGGCGCGGCCGACGCGGCCATCTGGCAGAAGATGGTCTGGGCCGAGCAGGCGGCGTGCGAGTTGCGCGTGCCGCTCGTGCGGTTGGTCGACGGGACCGGCGGGGGCGGCAGCGTCAAGACGCTCGAGACGATGGGCTACTCGTACGTGCCGCCGCTCCCCGGGTTCGAGTTCGTCGTCGAGAACCTCGCGCGTGTCCCCGTCGTGGCGGCCGCGCTCGGCCCCTGCGCGGGCCTGGGCGCGGTGCGCGTGGCGATGTCGCACTTCTCGGTGATCGTCAAGGGCACCGCGCAGCTCTTCATCGCCGGTCCCCCGGTCGTCGCCGCGGCGATGGGCGAGACCCCGGACAAGGAGCAGCTCGGCGGCTCGCGCATGCAGACGCGTGCGGGCGCCGTCGACAACGAGGCCGACGACGAGGACGACGCGCTGGACCAGCTGCGGCGGTTCCTCTCCTACCTGCCGGGCAGCGCGTGGGAGGCGCCGCCGGTCGCCGCTTCGACGGACGACCCGCTGCGCCGCGAGGAGGAGCTGCTGTCGATCGTCCCGCGCGACGAGCGCAAGCCCTACGACATGCGCCGGCTCACCGCGCTCGTCGTGGACCGCGGCTCGATGTTCGAGGTCGGGCGGCGGTTCGGCCCATCGCTGATCACCGCGCTCGCGCGGCTCGACGGGCGCCCGGTCGGCGTGCTGGCCTCCGATCCCAAGCACTACGGCGGCGGCCTGACCGCCGACGCCTCGGACAAGCTCGCGCGCTTCACCGACATCTGCGACGCCTTCCGCCTACCGGTCGTCAACCTCGTCGACCAGCCCGGCTTCGTCATCGGCACCGACTCCGAACGGCGCGGGACCGTGCGGCGCGGCAGCCGCGCACTGGCGGCGGTGATGCAGGCGCGCACCCCATGGGCGAGCGTGCTCGTGCGCAAGGTCTACGGCGTCGCCGGCGCCGGGCACGGCGACGGCTCGCGCCTGAACGTGCGCTTCGCCTGGCCGTCGGGCTCGTGGGGATCGCTGCCGATCGCCGGCGGCCTGGAGGCCGCCTACCGTCGCGAGCTCGAAACGGCCGAGGACCCGGCCGCCCTGCGCGCGCAGATCGAGGCGCGCCTGACGCGCGTCCTGTCGCCCTTCCGCACGGCCGAGCGCTTCTCGGTCGAGGAGATCATCGACCCGCGCGACACGCGCCGCCTGCTGTGCGACTGGGCCGCGCGCGCACACGAGCTCGTCGCGCTCGACGCGGCGGCGGGGCCCGTCGCGCGCGGCACGCGCCCGTGACCGCGCGGCGGTGCGTAGCCTGGAGGCATGACCAACCCGCTCGTCGACCACGAGATCGAGATCACGCCCGCGCAGGCCGAGCAGGCACTCGAGGCCGGCACGGCCACCGTGATCGACGTCCGCGAGCCATACGAATGGGAGGCCGGGCGGATCGACGGCGTCCGCCACATCGAGCTCGAGCGGCTCGCAGCGGAAGCCGAGACGATCGACCGCGCGCGGCCCGTGATCTTCCAGTGCCGGCTCGGCGTGCGCTCGCTCATGGCTGCGCAGGCGTTCCGGCGCGCGGGCTTCGAGGCATGGTCGATGGCCGGCGGGATCCAGCGCTGGGCCGACGAGGGTCGTCCGCTGGTGCCCGACCACGCGCAGATCGCCGAGCACTGAACGACGGAGGGCTCCCGCGGGAGCCCTCGAACCGGCTGCGATGCAACGGCCGCCGTTACTGCTTGGTGACGTTGACGGCCTTCGGGCCCTTGTCGCTCGGCTCCTCGTCGTAGGTGACGCGGGCGCCCTCGGCGAGCGACTTGTACCCCTCGCCATTGATGGCCGTGTGGTGGACGAAGAGGTCTCGCGACCCCTCATCGGGGGTGATGAAGCCGAAGCCCTTCTCGTCGTTGAACCACTTCACCGTTCCGGTGGGCATGTCAGGTACGTCCTCCTGGTCCTTCCCTGTGTGCTGCGCCCTGGGGAGGCGGCTGCCGCCCACGGACGTGCACGACTCATCGCCGTTGCCGGCCGTACCGCGCGGACGCTACCAGGGAGGCAGGTCGTTTTCAGCACGTGGTGGCCGCTCGTTCACGAGCACCGCGCGCCCCACCGCGACACCCCGGCGCGTAGCGTGTGCCGGCGGTGGACGACCCGATGCCCATCACACCCCGGCTCTCGATCCCGCTGCGCGAGATCGAGTTGCGCACGAGCCGCTCCTCCGGGCCGGGCGGCCAGCACGCGAACGTCACCGCGTCTCGCGTCGAGGCGATCTTCGACGTGCACGCATCACCGACGCTGAGCGCCGCCCAGCGCGAGCGCATCGCCGCGCGCTGCGGCCCCGTGGTGCGCGCGGTGGCCCAGGACGCGCGTAGCCAGGCGCGCAACCGCGAGCTCGCGCTGCGGCGGCTGCAGGAGCGCCTCGAGCGCGCCCTGCACGTGCGGCGCCCACGCCGGGCGACGAAGCCCACGCAGGCCGCCCACGAGCGCCGCCTGCAGGCCAAGCGCCTGCGTGCCGGGCACAAGCGCGCGCGCCGGCGCCCGTCCGCCGAGGAGTAGCCGGCCACGGCCGAGAGCCGCCCGGGGGGAGGCGGCTCTCGGGTCCTGCGAGCGGCGGGCGGGCCCCTCGGGGGGACGCGGCGCCCGCCCGCCGATTGGCGGTCCGCCTGCTAGAGGCCGGGGGGGTGGCGGACCAAGAAGCCGCTGTTGTCGCGCATGGCGTCCTGCCAGCGCGAGCCGTTGGCGCCGCGCCCGCTCGTGTCGAAGCGGATGCCGGCGACGACCATGTAGATGTGGCCGCTGTTCGTGTAGAGCGTGACCCAGGTGCCCTTGCCCGGCAGGCCCCAGTTGAAGTAGTCGTAAGAGGCCAGCGGGCTCTTGAGCAGCCCCGCGCCGCGCAGCGCGTAGGAAACCGAGCCCGAGCAGTCGTAGCCGGTGTCGGTCCACGAGCCGTGGCCGCCGCCCCACTTGTACGGGAGCTTGGCGATCTGGTTGCCCGCCGCGATGATCTGCTTGACGGCGTCGGGTGCGTCCTCGGGGGCGATCGCCTGCCCGCTGGCGCTGATCGTCGCCTTGTCCCCGGGTGCCAGCGGGGGCGAGGGCAGGCCCTGCGACGGGTCCCCGGCGGTGCCGGGCAGCGCGTCCTGCCCGACGATCTTGAAGAGCGCGTAGATGTCGCCCGCGTCGACCACTCCGTCGACCGTCCGGTGCTCCTTGGCCTCGAAGCGCTTGACCGCCGCGACGGTCAGCGCGCCGAACTCGCCGCTGGGCGTCGGCGCCGTCGAGATGCCGGCACGGCGCAGGTAGTCCTGCAGCTGGCGCACGTCGTGGCCGCTCATGCCGCGGGCGAGGGGCATGCGCTGGCCGAGCCGCGAGGTGCTCGTGACGGTGTCGCCGAAGTCAACGCCGCCGCTGGCCTGGACGTCCTTCGGACCGCTGGCGGCGGTCCGCAGCGCCGTGATCGTGGCCGGACCCGCGATCCCGCTGGGGTCGAGCCCCGCGGCCACCTGGAAGCGCTGCACGGCCCGCGAGGTGGCGTAGCCGAACGAGCCGGTCACGACATCGCCGATGCCGACGTTGATCAGCAGCTGCTGCAGATGGGCCACGTCGGTGCCCGCCGCGCCCGGGCGCAGCACGCGCGCCGAGATGCGCGGCACGCTGGAGGTGCCCGCGTTGCCGCCGGTTCCCGCGCCGCCTCCTGACGGGCTGGCGGCCGTCGCGCTCGCGGGCAGGGCGAGCGAGCCCATGGCGAGCAGCGGCACAGCTATCCGGCGAAGCGTCGGCACGACGGGGAACCCCCTTTTTGTGAGCGCCTACGGGGTTAGCTGTCGGGCTCGCGCGAAAAAGGGCCGCGCTACGTCACGCTCCGGTGACGATTCGCCCCGTGGCCACCGTGGCGGCCATTGGGTCCCCCGCTCTCCGGATGTCGGTTCCGGAGACTCGGCTGGTTACGACGTTCGGCGCAGGGTAGCGGAATCCTCGTCGGAATTACGTCAACCGGCCCGGAGCACGGCGTCGGCGACCGCGAGCGCCACCTGCGCGCGGGGCAGCAGGGAGTCCAGGTCGACGAACTCCTCCGGGGCGTGCGCGTGGCCCCCGCGCGGGCCGAGACCATCGATGGACACGGGGATCGCGGCCGCGAAGTGGCTCGCGTCGCTGGCTCCGCCACGCTCGGACGCGACGACCGGCCGTCGGAGTGCCGCCGCCGCGGCGGCCAGCACCGGCGCCGCGCTCTCGCGGGCGTCCATGCCCGGCCACTCGCGCTGCATCAGCACCTCGAGCCTCGCGCCCCCTACCTGGGCCGGGATCGCCTCCAGCACGCCGCGCAGCGCTCCCAGGCGATCGGCGCGCACGTCGCAGACGAGCTCTCCGGCGGCCGGCACGACGTTCAGCGCCTCGCCGCTGCGCAGGATCGTCGGTACGGCCGTCAGCCGGTCGGCCCCGCGGGGGTCGTGCAGCGCGGCGACCTGCTGGGCGACCTGCGCGAGCGCGAGCAGCGCGTTGACGCCGCGGTCGGGCGCCGAGCCCGAGTGCGCCGAGCGCCCGTGTGCGCGCACGCTGATGCTGCCGGCCGCCTTGCGCCGCACGACGACCGCCTCCGCGCCCGAGGCGTCGCGCTCACCGGCCTCGAAGCAGAGGCAGGCGTCGAAGCGCGCGAAGCGCGCGACGTGGGCGAACGGCCCCAGGCGCCACTCCTCGTCGTTGACAAGCAGCAGCGCGGCCTCGCCGAGCTCCGGACGGTCCGCGAGCGCGCGCAGCACGCCGAGCGCCAGCGCGTCGCCCGCCTTCATGTCGATCGTCCCGGAGCCCAGGACCCGCCGTCCCAGGCGCGTCGGCGGGATGTGCGCGTCGTGCGCCACGACGGTGTCCAGGTGCCCGAGCAGCAGGACCCGGCGCGCGCCGGGGCCACGCACGCGCAGCAGCAGGTCCGGCGCGTGCTCGGGGGAGGAGCATGGAAGGCGCTCGACGTGGGCCGCCTCGGGCGCCAGAGCGGTCGCGACCGCCACGACCTCCTCGGCGGCCTGCACGTCGCCCGACGGCGAGGAGACCGCGACGAGCGCCTCGAGGTCGCGCTCGGCCCGGGCGGCGATCGCCGGCGCGTGCTCGTCGATCCAGTTCGCGGCCACCTCCGTACTCTTCCAGCAATGGCCAAGGGACCGCAGGTCGGCGACCAGGCGCCGGACTTCGAGCTGCAGGGCACGGACGGGCCGTTCCGCCTGTCCGACCAGCGCGGCCGGCGTGTGGTGCTGCTCTTCTACCCCGGCGACAACACGCCGGTCTGCACCAAGCAGTTCTGCTCCTACCGCGACCGCTCCGAGGACCTCGCCGGCCTGGACGCCGTCGTCGTGGGGATCTCCCACCAGGATCTGGACTCGCACAACGCGTTCACGGCGCAGCACCACCTGAACGTCCCGCTGCTGGCGGACGTCGGCAAGCGCGTCGCGTCGCTCTACGGCGTGAGCGCACCGGTCCTCGGAACGCGTCGCGCGGCGTTCGTGATCGACGAGCAGGGCGTGATCCGCCACCGCCACGTGCACGCGCTCGGCGTCGACTACGAGGACGTCGACGACCTGCGTGAGGCGCTCGCCTCACTGCCCGCCTCGGCCTAGCGACGATGCGGATCGCCGGCCTGACGGACGGCGGTCAGCGCGCGGAGGACGTCGCCGCGCGCCTTGCGTCGTGGCTGCGCGCCGCGCGGAGCTCGATCGACCTCGCGCTGTACAGCGTGCGCATCCCAGGGCCGGTCGGCGGCGAGCTCGCCGCCGTGCTGCGCGACGCGTCGGCGCGGGGGATCGCGGTCAGGGCGGTCGTCCAGCACCCTGACGTGAAGCCGACGCCGCTCCACGGCACGGTCGCGCCGCGCACCCGTCCCGAGCTGCTGCGGCGGCTCGGAGTCCAGATCCGCACGATCGCGCCCGAACGCGCGCTGATGCACCACAAGTTCGCGGTGCGCGACGGAACGGCGCTCTGGACGGGGTCGACCAACTGGACGCTCGCCGACTGGACGACGGAGGAGAACGTCATCGTCCAAGCCGAGTCGCCCGAGCTCGCCACGGTCTACATGCAGGTCTTCGAGCAGCTCTGGGAGAACGGGACGATCGACGACAGCGGTGCGATCGAGGCGCCGCCCGTACGCCTCGACGGCGGCCCCGTGCGGCCGTGGTTCTGCCCGGCGCAGGGCCGCGACCTGTCGCAGCGGATCGCCGAGCACGTCGCCGGCGCGCGCACGCGGTTGCGCATCGCCTCGCCGGTGATCACCGCCGGCCCCGTGCTGCGGGCGCTCGACGACGTGCGCGCCGCGGGCACGACCGACGCCTCCGGGATCGTCGACCTGACCCAGACGCACGCGGTGCTGGGCCAGTGGCACGCGCTCGGCGCGCACTGGAAGGCGCCGGTCCTCGAGCGAGTGCTGGACAGCCTGCGCTTCGCCGGCAAGTCGTCGACGCCGTTCGACGGGACGCCCGGCGTGCGCCACGACACGATGCACGCCAAGGTCGTCGTCGCCGATGACACGGTGTTCGTGGGCTCCTTCAACCTCTCGCGCTCGGGCGAGGACAACGCCGAGAACGTGCTCGAGATCCAGAGCCGCACGCTCGCCGATCAGATGGCCGGCTACGTCGACGCCCTGCGCGCGCGCTACCCCCCGGCGGCGCCGGGCCCCGCCGCCGCGTGAGCCCCTCGCTCGAGCTGCGGACGCTCACCGACGGCGGCCAGCCGGCGGAGTCGGTCGCGCAGGCGCTCGTCGCGTGGCTCGACGCCGCGCGCCGGTCGCTCGACCTCGCGCTCTACGACGTGCGGCTTCCCGGCGCGGTGGGCGACGAGGTCGCGCGCGCGCTGCGCGCCGCCAGGGCGCGCGGCGTGCGCGTGCGGATCGCGATCCACGACCCGCGCACCCGGCCCCCGGGGCACACGAGCCCGCCGCCGGCCACGCGCCCGGACATCCTCGCCGGCAGCGGGGCCGACATCCGGCGGATCGACGGCGACGGCGAGCTCATGCACCACAAGTTCGTCGTGCGCGACGGCGGCGCGCTGTGGTGCGGGTCGACGAACTGGACGCTCGACTCGTGGAGCCGCGAGGAGAACGTGATCGTGACCGCCGACGCGCCGGCGATCGCGATCGGTACCGCGCGCGTGCGCCCCTGGTTCTGCCCCGGCCGCGGGCCCGAGCTCGCGCACCGCATCGCGGCGCGGATCGACCGGGCGCGGCGGCGCATCCGCATCGCCTCCCCGGTCCTGACCTCCGCGCCGGTGCTGAGCGCGCTCGCCGAGGTGCTCGACGAACGGCGCGTCGACGCCACCGGCATCGTCGACATCACCCAATGCGACCAGGCGCTCGAGCAGTGGATGGACGACGACGGGCACGTGAGCTGGAAGGCGCCCGCGCTCGAGCGGGTGCTGACCGGCCTGGGCTTCGCCGGAGAGCGCTCGACGCCCTACGCGCCAGACTCGATCCACGACTTCATGCACGCGAAGGTCAGCGTCGTGGATGACGTCGTCTTCGCCGGCTCCTACAACCTCTCGCATTCGGGCGAGGAGAACGCGGAGAACGTGCTCGAGATCGCCGACCCGGCGCTCGCCGAGCGCCTGGCGCACTGGATCGACGAGCTGCGCGCGCGCTATCCGCCGGCCAGCCCGCGGCCGTCCATGCGCCCCTGAAGGCGCGCACCGTGGCGCATCAGCTCGACGATCTCGCGCGGATCGTCGATGAGGTGCATGAGCGCGAGCTCGTCGGGGCGCAGCATCCCGTGTTCGACGATCGCGCCATGCATCCAGTCCACGAGGCCGCTCCAGTGGCCCGAGCCCACGAGCACCACCGGGAAGTGGTTGATCTTCAGGGTGATGATGAGGTTCAGCGCCTCGAACAGCTCGTCGAGCGTCCCGTACCCACCGGGGAAGACGACGAAGCCGATCGCGTAGCGGACGAACATGACCTTGCGCGTGAAGAAGTGCTCGAAGGTCAGCGCGATGTCCTGGTAGGGATTGGGCTCCTGCTCGTGCGGCAGCTGGATGTTCAGCCCGACGGACAGTGCGCCGGCGTCGCGCGCTCCCCGGTTGCCCGCCTCCATCACCCCGGGCCCGCCCCCGGTGATGATCGAGAAGCCCGCTTCGCCGAGCAGCCGCGCAGTCCCGCGCGCGGCGAGGTACGTCGGGTCGTCCTCGCCTACCCGCGCCGAGCCGAACATCGTGACGCCGCAGCCGATGTCGGCGAGCGCGCGGAACCCGCGCGCCAGCTCCGTGTCGATCGCGGCGATGCGCTCGGCGTCGGTGCGCTCGGTGACGACGATCGGGGCCTCAGCGCCGAGCAGCTCCTCGTCGGGGGTCCGTGCTGGATGGATCGCGTCGCCGGTCGTCATGCGCGCGACCTTACGACGGCTCGCGGCCGGTCGTCCGGCGACCGGCGTGCAGCGTGCCGGGCGCACGGGCGCGGTAGCCTGCGTGGCGCGTGTCCGGTGGGATGTACCCCTGCCCCGGGCGCGCCACGCCTTCATCGACCATCACCAGCGACGCATGACGACCGACACCGGCCAGCCTGACGAGGCGACGCCCGCGACCGCGGCACCGGACGAGGTCGCCACGCCGGCCGAGGCACCCGCCGCGGAGCCGGCGCCGGCCGCCGAGGCCGAGGCGCCGCCCACCCCAGAGGCCGAACCTGCCGCAGCGGCTGCGCCGGCCGCCGCCGCCGAGCCCGCCAAGGGCAAGCCGGCGAAGGCGCAGAAGCGCCGGCGCCCCCGCAGCCGGCGGCCGGCGATCCCGGACCTGCCGCGGACGCGCGCCCCGCTGCCGCTCGACG
>Ga0335071_10002353_pt1 | contig 20219 bp, 20 predicted proteins | sample Lox_Sample_15_FD_206724 | JGI IMG/M metagenome (GOLD analysis project Ga0335071, IMG submission 206724) | Soil microbial communities from Loxahatchee National Wildlife Refuge, Florida, United States - Lox_Sample_1.5 | ecosystem: Environmental > Terrestrial > Soil > Wetlands | place: USA...
AGGAACTCCGCCATGCGCCCGAGGTTGGTCGTGCCGGTGGCGCCGTAGAGCAGCGCGATGCCGTAGAGGAAGAACCCGCTGCGGCGGCGGCCGGGCGCGTGTACCAGAACCCGATCAGCAGGTAGGAGCACAGGCCCACGCCCTCCCACCCGACGAACATGAGCAGGAAGTTGTCCGCGAGCACCAGCGTGAGCATCGCGAACATGAACAGGTTCAGGTAGAGGAAGAAGCGCCGGACGTCGGGCTCGTGCGCCATGTAGCCGGTGGAGTAGACGTGGATCAGGAAGCCCACGCCGGTCACCACCAGGATCATGACCGCCGAGAGCGGGTCGAGCAGGAACGAGACGTCCACCCGCAGGTCGCCGACCCGCATCCAGGTGTAGACGAAGTCGACGATCGCCCGCTGGGCCGCGGGGAGCGCGGCGAGCCGCAGCACCGAGAGCACCGACCAGGCGAACGAGAGCCCCACCGCGCCGCAGGCGAGCCAGCCCACGCCCCGGCGGCCGAGCCGGTCGCCGAGCAGCAGGTTGAGCAGCACGGCCGCGAGCGGCAGCGCCGGGACGAGCCAGAGGAGCGGAGCGCCGTGGGTCAAGCCGGCCTAGCCTTTCAGCAGGTTGATCTCGTCCACGTACACCGTCTCCTTGAGACGGAACACGTTGACGATGATCGCGAGACCGATCGCCACCTCGGCGGCGGCCACGGTCATGACGAAGAACACGAAGATCTGCCCGTCGAGCGTGTTGAGGAAGCGCGAGAAGGTCACGAACGCCAGATTGGCGGCGTTGAGCATCAGCTCGATGGACATGAAGATGACGAGCGCGTTGCGCCGCACCAGCACGCCGACCACGCCGATGGTGAACAGCAGGGCGCTGAGCAGCAGCAGCCACGAGAGCGGGATCATGCGTCCTCCCCGGGAGACCCGGCTTCGTCGGCGGGCGCGGCCGCGGCGGGCGGCGTCTCGCGCCGGCCCCGGGCGATGACGATCACGCCGATCATCGCGACCAGCAGGAGGACCGAGGTGATCTCGAACGGGAACAGGTAGCGCGAGTAGAGCAGCAGTCCGACCTGCTGGGTGTTGCCCGCGACCGCGGCCGGGTCCGGCGGCGCCGTCGGCCCGGGGGCCAGCCCGCGCCGCAGCAGCAGCACGCCCTCGGCGACCAGCGCGGCGCCCAGCAGCCAGCCCAGCCCGCGCCGCAGCAGCAGCGTCACGCCGCCCTCCACGTCGTGGCCCAGGTTCAGGTACATGATGACGAACAGGAACAGCACCATGATCGCGCCGGCGTAGACCACGACCTGCACCAGCCCGATGAACTCGGCGTGCAGCAGCAGGTAGATCGCGGCCAGCGCGCAGAACGCCAGCACCAGGAAGAGCGCGCTCGTCACCGGGTTGCGGTGCAGGATGACCAGCAGGCTCGACACCAGCAGCACGGCCGCGAACGCCACGAACAGGAGCGGGATCATCGGTTGCCCAACCAGGTGACGATCGTGCCGGTCGCCAGCACGTTCAGGAGCGCGATCGGCAGCAGCACCTTCCAGCCGAACGCCATCAGCTGGTCGTAGCGCAGCCGCGGGAAGGTCCAGCGCACCCACATGAACAGGAAGATGAGCGCGAAGAGCTTGGCGAAGAACCACAGGAACCCGAGCGACTCGGGCAGCCACGGCCCGTTCCAGCCGCCCAGGAACAGCGTCACCGTGATCGCGGAGATCGTGAGCATGTTCATGTACTCGCCGAGGAAGAACATCGCCCACTTCATGCTCGAGTACTCGGTGTGGAAGCCGCCCACCAGCTCCGACTCGCCCTCGGGCAGGTCGAAGGGCGCGCGGTTGGTCTCGGCGAAGGCGCAGATCAGGAAGATCACGAACGCCACCGGCTGGGTGAACACGAACCAGTGCGGCAGCGCCAGCGGCCCGAGGCGGAAGGCGCCGTGCTGCGCGTGGACGATGTCCACCAGCGAGAGCGAGCCGGCCATCATCAGCACGCCGATGGTCGAGAGCCCGAGCGCCAGCTCGTAGGAGATCATCTGCGCCGAGGAGCGCAGGCCGCCGAGCAGCGCGTACTTGTTGTTCGACGACCAGCCGGCCAGCGTCAGCGCGTAGACGCCGAGGCTCGACATGGCGAGGAACACGAGCAGGCCGACGTTCACGTCGGTGACCAGGAAGTTCGGTCCGATCGGCACGACGGCGAACGAGGTCAGCGCCGGCGTGACCGCCAGGACCGGGGCGACGTGGAACAGGATCTTGTTCGCGCCGTCGGGGACGAACTCCTCCTTGAGCAGGAGCTTGAGGATGTCCGCGAACGGCTGGAACAGCCCCCACGGGCCCACCAGGTTGGGGCCGGGCCGCACCTGGATGTGCCCGGCGATCTTGCGCTCGAAGTAGGTCAGGTAGGCGACGATCCCGAGCATCACCACCAGGATCACGATGACCTTGACGAGCGCCCAGAACGCGAGCTGGACCAGCGGATCCTGGAAGAGCGCGGCCATCCCGTTCAGACTCCCGCCCGTTCGGCGACCGCGGCCTTGCGCGCCCCGACGCGCAGGCCCGCGCCGGCGGGGCTCCCGAGGCGGTTGATCTCGACGTCGCGGTGGGCATAGGGCACGAACACGGCGCCCGGCGGCACGCCCTCGTCGCCGAGCGCGGGCAGCGTCAGGCTGCCGGCCGGCCCCTCGAGCGTGACCCGGTCGCCCGCGGCCAGGCCCAGGCGCGCCAGCTCCTGCGGGTGGAGCCGCGCCACCGCCGCGCCGGCCAGCTTCGTCAGCAGCTCGATGCGGTGCCCGAGGCTCCCCTGCTGGAACAGCGTCCCGCCCGAGAGCAGCCACAGCCCGCCGTCCGGTCCGGCGGCGGCCCGCGCGCCGCTCGCGGGCTCGAGCGTGCCGGCGACGCGCACGGCCGACCACTGCGGCCCGAGCGGCAGCAGCGCGGCCCACGAGAGCCCGGCGTAGCCCGGGGCCAGTCGCGCGATCTCGCGGAACACGTCCTCGCTGGTGCGGTAGGACCAGGCCGCGCCGAGCGCGCGGGCGACCGCCTGGAGGATCTCGCCGTCGCTCCTCGCGCCGCGCCGGGGTGACAGCGCCCGCGCGGTGCGCTGGAGCCGGCGCTCGCAGTTGACCGTGACGCCCTCCTTCTCGGCGAAGGAGACCGCCGGGAACACCACGTGCGCGTGGCGCGCGGTCGCGGTCAGGAACAGCTCGCTGACGATCACCAGCTCGGCGCGCGCGAGCGCCCGCTCGACCAGCGCGCGGTCCGGCGCGCTGCGCAGCCACTCGTCGCCCGCGATCCACAGCGCCTTTACGCGGCCCTCGGCCGCCGCGGCGAGGATCCCGGGCGCGTCCAGCCCGGGACCGGCCGCGAGCTTCGCCCCCCATTGCTGCTCGAACGGCGCGCGGGCGGCCGCGTCGGACAGCGGCACGTACCCGGGCAGGACGTCCGGCGCCAGCCCCATGTCGAGCGCGCCCTGCGAGCCGGCGTGCGGGCCGGCCCAGAGCACGCACGAGCGGCCGGCCTCGAGCGCGCCGCAGGCCCAGGCCAGGTTCTCGACCGCCTGCAGCAGCGCGGCCGCCTGCGGGTGCTCGGTGTAGGCGCGGCCGATCAGGATGGCCCGGCTCGGCGCCTCGCGCAGCCGCCGCGCCGCCGCCACGATCGCCGCGGCGGGGACGCCGGTGGCCTGCGCCGCCTGCTCGGGCGTGGCCGCCGCGAGCGCGTCCTCGAGCGCCGGCAGCCCGGCCGCGACCTCGGGCGGCAGCGCCGGACCGCCCGGCTCGAGCGCCGCGCGGGTGAGCGCGTTGACCAGCGCCAGCTCGCTGCCGGGCGCGAGCGCGAGCCAGTCGGCGCCGAATTTCGGTCCCGCGAGCTTGACCCGCCGCGGGTGCGCGACGGTCAGGTGCAGGCCCTGCTGGTGCTGCCCGCGGATCAGCACGGACTGCAGCAGCGGCGATTCGCCCTGCAGGTCGTCGCCCAGGACCAGGACCTCGCGGGTCCGGCCCAGCTCCTCGAGCGAGAGCAGCGGCCGGCCGCCGCCGGTGGCCTTGAGGATCGCGGCGCCCGCGAGCGGCGCGGTGAGGCGCGTGCGCGAGTCGACATGGTTGGTGCCGAGCACGGCGCGCGCCAGCTTCTGGAAGAGGTACTGCTCCTCGAGGCCGAGCGTCTCGCCGCCCAGGAAGGCGATGGCGTCCCCGCCCTCGCGCACGGCGATCTCCTTCAGGCGGGCCGCCGCGAATGCCACCGCCTCCTCGAACGAGGCCGGCTCGAGCGCGTCGCCGTGCCGCACCAGCGCGCTGGTCAGTCGGGCGGCGTCGTTCACGAAGCCGTAGCCGAAGCGGCCGCGCACGCACAGGTACTCCTGGTTCACGCCGCGCTGCTCCGTGCCACGCGCCCGCAGGATCTCGTTGCCGCGCACGCCCAGGCGCACCGAGCAGCCGTTCGAGCACCACGGGCAGATCGTGACGTGCTGGCGCAGGTCCCAGGGCCGGGCCTTGAACCGGTAGGGCAGCGCGGTGAGCGCGCCCACCGGGCAGACCTCGATGCAGTTGCCGCACTGCTCGCACTCGAGCGGCTGGCGGTCGAACGAGGAGATCTCGCTGCGCACGCCGCGCTGGTGCACGGTCAGGGCGTCGTCGCCCATCACCTCGTCGCAGTAGCGCACGCAGCGCGTGCAGACGATGCAGCGGTTCGCCTCCTTCTTGACCACCGGCCCGAGGTCCTCGGAGACGAACGTGCGCTTGGCGTCATTCATGCGCGAGACGTCGGCGCCGAACGCGAACGCGAGGTCCTGCAGCTGGCACTCGCCGCCCTCGTCGCAGACCGGGCAGTCGAGCGGGTGGTTGACGAGCAGGAACTCCATCACGCCCTTGCGCGCCTTGACCGCCATCGGCGAGCCGGTCGCCACCACCATGCCCTCGCTCACCGGCGTGGTGCAGCCGGTCTGGGGCTTGGGATTCCAGGCGATCGCGGGGCCGCCGTCGGCGCCGAGCACCGGCTTGCCGTCGCGGTCCCGCCTCGGCAGGCCGATCTCGACCAGGCAGATGCGGCAGGCGCCCAGCGGCGGCAGCTTCGAGTGCGAACAGAAGACCGGGATGTGCACCTCGGCCGCGCGCGCAGCGTCGGTCACCAGCGTGCCGGCCGGGACCTCGACCGTGCGGCCGTCGATGGTGACGCGGACCTTCGCGCTCATGCCGGCACCCCCGCCACCGCATCGCGGCGCCGGTTCGCGAGGCAGGCGCGGTGCTCGACGTGGTGCTCGAACTCCGCGCGGAAGTGCTTGAGGAAGCCCTGCACCGGCATGGCCGCGGCGTCGCCCAGCGGGCAGAACGAGCGGCCCAGGATGTTGTCCGCCAGGTCGGCGAGCAGGTCGATGTCGCCGGCGCGGCCCCCGCCGCGCTCCAGGCGCTCGAGGATCTCGCTCATCCAGAACGTGCCCTCGCGGCACGGCGTGCACTTGCCGCACGACTCGTGGGCGTAGAAGCGGATCAGGTTCCAGAGCGAGTCCACCATGCAGGTCTGCTCGTCGATGACGATGACGCCGCCCGAGCCGAGGAACGTGCCCGCGCCGTTCATGGACTCGAAGTCCAGCGGGGTGTCGAGCAGGTCGGCGGGCAGCGGCGGCACCGATGAGCCGCCGGGGATCACCGCCTTGATCCGCATGCCGTCCCGCATCCCGCCGCAGTGCTCCTCGAGCAGGACGCGCAGCGGCACGCCGAGCGGCAGCTCGTAGTTGCCGGGACGCCGCACCGGGCCCGAGACGCTGAACACCTTCGTGCCGGCGCTCTTCTCGGTGCCCCACTGCCGGTACCACGCCGCCCCGTGCGCCAGGATGTGCGGCACGTTCACCAGGGTCTCGACGTTGTTGACGATGGTCGGGCAGCGGTAGAGACCCTCGACCGCCGGGAACGGCGGCTTGAGCCGCGGCTGGCCGCGGAAGCCCTCGAGCGACGAGAGCAGCGCGGTCTCCTCGCCGCAGATGTAGGCGCCGGCGCCGAGGTGGGTGTGGAGCTCGAAGCGGAACCCGCTGCCGGCCACATCCGCGCCCAGGATGCCGGCCGCGCGGGCCTCGGCGATGGCCCGGTCGAGCACCTGCTGCAGCCAGCCGAACTCGCCGCGCAGGTAGACGTAGCCGGTGTTCGCCTGGATCGCCCAGCCCGCGAGGATCATGCCCTCGATCAGGCCGTGCGGGTTCTTCTCGATCAGCTCGCGGTCCTTGAACGTGCCCGGCTCGCTCTCGTCGGCGTTGCAGACCAGGTACTTCGGCCGGTCGGCGCCCTTGGGGACGAAGCTCCACTTGAGCCCGGTCGGGAAGCCCGCGCCGCCGCGCCCGCGCAGGCCGGACGCCTTCACCACCTCGATGCACTGGTCGGGCGTCTGCCGGCCGAGCACGGTCGAGAGCGTGGCGTAGCCGCCGGCGCGCCGGTAGGTCTCGAGCCCGGTCAGCCCCGGCGTGTCGATGTCCTTGAACAGCAGCGGGCCGCGCGGGGCGCTCACGTCAGCGTCTCCAGCAGGCGGTCCACCGCGGCCTCGTCGAGGTGCTCGTGGAACTTCTCCTCGTTCACCTGCAGGCAGGGCCCGCCGCCGCACGCCGCCAGGCACTCGACCCGGCGCAGCGTGAAGCGGCCGTCGGGCGTGGTCTCGCCGTGGCCGATGCCGAGCCGGCGGCTGAGATGTCGGAACAGGCGGTCGGCGCCCATCAGCGAGCACGAGAGCGTGCAGCAGACCTGGAGGTGGTACGTCCCCATCGGCGCGAGGTTGATCATGGTGTAGAAGGTGGCGATGCCGAACACCTCGGTCTCGGGCAGCTCGACGGTGCGCGCCACCAGCCGCAGCGCCTCGGGCGGCACCCAGCCCCACTGGCGCTGGGCGATCCACAGCAGCGGCAGCGTGGCCGAGCGGCGGTTGGGGTAGTGCGAGAGCGCCTCGGCGACCTTCGTCCGCAGCGCCTCGGGCCACTCCAGGGGCCCCGCCTGCACGGCCGCCGGCGGCCGCGTCGCGCTCATCGGTCCACCTCGCCGAGCACGATGTCGAGCGTCCCGATGGTGGCGATCACGTCGGCGATCAGCCGGCCGCGCACCATGGTGTCGAGCGCCTGCAGGTTGGTGAAGGACGGCGAGCGGACCTTCATGCGCCACGGCTTGGGAGTGCCGTCCGAGACGAAGTAGAAGCCCAGCTCGCCCTTCGGCGCCTCGATGCCCTGGTAGACCTCGCCGGCCGGCGGGAAGAAGCCGTGCGCCACGATCTTGAAGTGGTGGATCAGGGCCTCCATCGAGGTCTTGACCAGCTCCTTGGGCGGCAGCACGTACTTGTAGTCGCGCAGGCGGTAGTCCCCGGGACCGATCGCGCGCAGCTTCTCGATCGCCTGGCGACAGATCCGCACCGCCTGGCGCATCTCCTCGAGGCGCACCAGGTAGCGGTCGAACGCGTCGCCGTGAACGCCCAGCGGGACGTCGAACTGGTACTGGTCGTAGCCGCCGTAGGGCAGGTCGCGGCGCAGGTCCCAGTCCACGCCCGAGCCGCGCAGCGCCGGGCCGGTGACGCCGAGCGCGATGGCGTCCTCCCGCGACAGCAGCGCCACCCCCCGGGTGCGCGCCACCCAGATGGCGTTGCCGGTGAGGAGCTTCTCGTACTGGGCGAAGTGCCCGGGCATGGTGTCCAGGAACTTCGTCACGCGCTCGAGGAAGTCGGCCGGCAGGTCCATCGCCAGGCCGCCGACGCGGAAGTAGGTCGCGGTCATGCGCGCGCCGCACACCTGGTCGTACATCGCCAGGATCTGCTCGCGCTCGCGGAAGGTGTAGAAGAACATCGACATCGCGCCGATGTCCATGGCGTGCGTGCCGAGCCACACCAGGTGCGAGGCCAGGCGCGTCAGCTCGGTGAGCAGCACGCGCGCGTGCAGCGCCCGGGGTGGCGGCTGGATGTCGAGCAGCCGCTCGACCGCGAGACAGAAGGCCAGGTTGTTCGACATCGGCGCGAGATAGTCCATCCGGTCGGTCTGCGGGATGGACTGCGTGTAGGTCTTGTACTCGGCCTGCTTCTCCATGCCGGTGTGCAGGTAGCCGACGATCGGCTGCGCGCGGACGATGGTCTCCCCGTCCAGCTCGAGCGCCACGCGCAGCACCCCGTGGGTGGCGGGGTGCTGGGGCCCCATGTTGATCGTCAGGGTCTCACTGCGCACGGGTTCGCACCTTCTTCGGCCCGAGCTTCTTCAGCCCGGGCGAGGGCTTCACGCGGTCCGGGGTGTTGTGGGTGAACGCCACCTCTTCGTAGCCGAGCGGCGAGTCCTTGCGCAGCGGCCAGCCCACCCAGCCATCGGGCAGCAGGATGCGGACCAGGTTCGGGTGCCCGGTGAACTCGATGCCGTAGAAGTCCCAGGTCTCGCGCTCGAGCCAGTCGGCCGTGGGCCACACGCCGGTCACGGTGGGCACCCGCGGGTTCTCGCCCGGGAGCTGCACCTTGAGCGTGAGGCGCGCGCGGCGCGCGAGCGAGAGCAGCCCGTAGACCACCTCGAAGCGCGGCTCGCGCGGCAGCCAGTCCACCCCCGAGATCCACGACAGCATGGCGAAGCCCAGCTCGGGATCGTCGCGCAGGAAGGTGCAGACCTCGACCAGGCGCGACGCCGGCAGCACCAGCGTGTGGTCGCGCACCGCCGCGCCGTCCGGGCGGCGGAACTCCACGCCGGGGAAGCGCTCGCGCAGCCGCTCCTCGATGCGCTCGGGCGTCAGCGGCGTCACGCGGCCCCCTTCTTCCGGCGGGGCTTCACCAGCGGGCCGAGCTCGACGCCGGTGGCGAGGATCTTCTCCTGGAGCTTGATGATGCCGTAGATCAGCGACTCGGGCCGCGGCGGACAACCGGGCACGTAGACGTCCACGGGCACGATCTTGTCCACGCCCTGCAGGATCGCGTAGTTGTTGAAGATCCCGCCGCACGAGGCGCACGCGCCCATCGCGATGACCCACTTCGGATCGGGCATCTGGTCGTAGAGCTGGCGCAGCACCGGCGCCATCTTCAGGCTCACGCGCCCGGCCACGATCATCAGGTCGGCCTGGCGGGGCGAGGGCCGCATGACCTCGGCGCCCATGCGCGACAGGTCGAAGCCCGGGCCCAGCGTCGACATCATCTCGATGGCGCAGCAGGCCAGGCCGAAGCCGAGCGGCCAGATCGAGTTCGCGCGCGACTGGTTCACGGCCCAGCCGATCAGGCTGTCGGCCCTGGTGAACAGCAGGCCGCGCTCCAGTTCCTCGCGCAGCCCCTCCTCCTCGGTGCGCGGCGCGGGCGGCGCCGGGCCCAGGATGCGGAGGGGATCGTCGGCCGCGGGATCCCTGCGATCGTTCATGACGTGCCTCGGGCGTGGACGCCCGCGGGGACGGCCACCGGACTCACTCCCATTCCAGCGCCCGCTTCTTGAGCAGGTAGAGGTAGCCGACGAACAGGATGACGATGAACAGCGCCATCTCGATCAGGCCGTAGAGCCCGAGCCGCCGGAAGGTCACGGCCCAGGGGTAGAGGAACACGGCCTCGATGTCGAACAGGATGAAGAGCACGGCGACCAGGTAGAACCTCACGTGGAAGCGCCGGCGCGCGTCGCCCACCGGCTCGATGCCGCACTCGTAGGGGCTGTTCTTGACCGCGTTGCGCCGCATCGGGACCACCAGCGACGACAGGATCATCACGATCGCGACGAAGCCCACGGCCACCGCCAGCGCGATCAGGATCGGCAGATACGCGGTCACGTCACTCCACCCTGCGCTCCCGGCCGGCATCCCGGCTCAGGCGTGCGCGTTGAGCTTCTTCACGGCCTCGGTGAGCGCCGGCACCACCTCGAAGAGGTCGCCCACGATCCCGTAGTCCGCCACCTTGAAGATCGGGGCCTCGGGGTCCCGGTTGATCGCCACGATGCAGCGCGACGAGGTCATGCCGGTCAGGTGCTGGATCGCGCCCGAGATGCCGACCGCGACGTAGAGCTTCGGCGAGACCGTCTTGCCGGTCTGCCCGACCTGCTCCGCGTGCGGTCGCCAGCCCGCGTCGACGACGGCGCGCGAGGCGCCGACGCTCGCGCCGAGCGCGGCGGCCAGGTCCTCGAGCAACTGGAAGTGCTCGGGCCCCTTCATGCCACGGCCGCCCGAGACGATGACCTCGGCCTCGGTCAGGTCCACCCTGCCCGCGCCCGCCGCGGCGACGCGCAGCACCTTCGCCCGCGCGGCGGCGGCGTCGTGGTCCACGGCCAGCGGCTCCACCGCCGCGGTCCTCCCGGCGAGCATGACGGGCGCGAACACCTTGGGACGCAGCGAGACCAGCGCCGGCGCCTTCGGGAAGGCCACCTTCTGGAGCGCCTTGCCCGCGAACACCGGGCGCGCGGCCACCAGGCGGCCGCCGTCCACGGCGAGCGCGACGCAATCGGTCGCCAGCCCGGCGCCGAGCCGCGCCGCCACGCGCGGCGCGAGGTCGCGGCCCATGGTCGAGGAGGCGAACAGGACCGCGGCGGGCTGCACCCTGGCGGCGGCGGCCGCGACCGCGCGCGCGTAGCCGGCGGCGTCGTAGGCGGCGAAGGCGGGGTGCGCGGCGAGCAGGACCTGCTCGGCCCCCGCCTCGCCCAGCGCGGCGAGGCCGGGATCCGCCGCGGCCGGGCAGACGCCCACGACCGGGCCGCCCAGCGCGGCCGCGAGGCGCGTGGCCTCTCCCAGCGCCTCGCGCGAGACCGCGCGCACCGCGCCGTCGCGCTGCTCGATGAAGACCAGGATGCTCATGCGACTCCCCCGTACCTCTAGATGACCTTCGCGTCCTCGCGCAGCACCCGCACCAGCTCCGCCACCGCCTCCGCGCCCTGTCCGACGATGCGGCCCGCGGCCCGCGGCGGGGGCAGTTCCAGCGCCACGACCTCGAGGCCGGGCTCGCCCAGCGCGGCCGGCTTCTCCTCGATGGTCTTCTTCTTGGCCGCCATGATGCCCTTGAGCGACGCGTAGCGCGGCTCGTTGAGCCCCTTCTCGGCGGTGACCACGGCCGGCAGGGTCAGCTCGACCACCTCGCGGCCACCCTCGATCTCGCGCTCCACCACGGCCTTCTCCCCCTCGAGGACGAACGCCGCGGCCGTGGTCGCGCACGGCAGGCCCAGCAGCTCGGCGGTCATCGGGCCCACCTGGGCCTGGTCGTCGTCCACCGCCTGCTTGCCGAACCAGATCAGCCCGGCGCCCAGTCCGCCGACCTCGGCGGCCAGCGCCCGGGCCAGGCTCAGCGGGTCGGGAGCGGGCTGGTCGGTGCGCAGGTGCACGGCGCGGTCGGCGCCCAGCGCCAGTACGTTGCGCAGCGCGGTCGGCACCGCGGCGCCGCCCACCGAGACCGCCACCACCTCGCCGCCGCCCTGCTGGTCACGGACGCGCAGCGCCTGCTCGACCGCGTATTCGTCGTAGGGGTTGAGCACCCATGTCACGCCGGCGGGGTCCAGGTTGCGGCCGTCCGCGGCCACCTTGACCCGCGTCTCGGTGTCGGGCACCTGCTTGATGCAGACCACCTGGATCACACGCACCTCGGGGCACCGGCCGCTCGGCCGGGACTGGGCTTCGGCATTCACGATGCGGCCCGGCGCACGCGCACGAAGCGCGGGACGACGGCGCCGGACCGTCCGGTCCACTCCGGCGACGCAGTCTGCCCGGGTGGGGCGCGGAGTGTCAAGGCAAGCGGGCTCTCCTTCGGTCGCGGCGCCGGGCGCCCGACGAAGGCAGGGGGCCGCCGCGGTCTGCGGCCGTCCCCGCCTCCCGGTCTTGACGCTCCGCGAAACGCTGTGCGACACTCCCGCGACTCGGATGAAGGCTGGCCGTGCGCCCCCGGTCGGCCGGATGCACGGGGCCGAATCCGCGCCCTCGAACCGCCCGACGACTCCGCACCGGGCTGTGCCGCACCCGCCGCCGGCGAGCGTGTGGCTCCGCGCCGGGCGGACGCCATCGGGAACGCCGGGCACGCCGCGAGAACACCGATGAGCGCGATCGTGGGCAACGAGGAGCTGGGACGCCGCATCCGCAACCTCCGCGCGGAGCGCCATCTCACGCTCAAGCAGGTCGAGGAGTCCTCCGGCCTGTCGGCGACGCACATCTCCGAGATCGAGCGCGGCCACACCTCGCCCACCATCGGCGCGCTCACCCGCATCGCGCGCGCGCTCGGCCGGGCCGCCTCCTATTTCGTCGAGGAGCAGGACCTGCCGGACGTCGCGCACCTGCCGCGCGCGGGCCTCGAGGGCTTCACCGGCCCGTGCGGCACCCGCGTCGAGCCGCTCACGCCGGGCGTGCCGGGCAGCCGGCTCTTCGCCTACCGCCTGACGCTCGAGCCCGACGCCGCGGGCCCCTTCCTGCTCGCCGCCCGGGAGACCCCGGGCGAGGCGCTCTACTTCGTGCGCCGGGGCCGCGTCGAGGCCGCCTTCGGGTGCGTGCGGCTGACGCTGGAGCCGGGCGACGCGGCGCAGAGCCGGTTCTCGTGCGACCACGCGCTGCGCGCCGCGGGCGACGCGGCCGAGGTCATCGCCCTGCTCACGCACCGGGTCGGGGAGATCGACTGAGATGAGCCCCGGCCCGCGTCCGCCGAAGCGCCCGATCCCGGTGCCGCCGGAGCCCGCCTGGGAGGAGTCGAGGGACCTCCGCCCGCGCGATCCCTCGCCGGTCGAGCTCGGGCGCCGCATCAAGATGCTGCGCGTCGCGCGCGGCATGACGCTCAAGGACCTCGAGGAGCGCGGCGGGATCTCCGCCACGCACGTCTCCGAGATCGAGCGCGGCCGCGCCTCCCCGACCGTGGGTGCGCTCGGCCGCATCGCGCGCGCCCTGGGCATGCGACCCGCCACGCTGGTGGAACCCCACGTGCTGCCCGAGGTGACGGTGACGCGCGCGGCCGAGCGCGTGGCGCAGCGCGTGCGGGTGGGGGCGTCGAGCATCGAGCCGGTGACCGGGCCGGTGCAGGGCGCGCTGCTGGGCGCGCAGCTGCTCACGCTGCCCGCCGGGCGCGAGGCCGTCCTCGGCCACCGGCACGAGGGCGAGGAATGGGCCACGGTGCTCGCCGGCGCGGCGGTGGCGCGCGTGAGCGGCGATGCCTACGAGCTGCGCGAGGGCGACTCGATCCACTTCCGCGCCCACCACGAGCACGTCTACGCCAACCCCGGCCCCGATCCGGCCACACTGCTGATCGCGGTCCGCCCGCGGCAGGGCTGCTGACGCGGCGGGCGGCGGCGACGCCCTAGTATCCCGCGATCTGGTCCACCACGTTGACCAGCGGCCGCCCGGCGAGGAAGCGCTCCAGGTTGTCCTCGAACTGCGCGACCGCGCGCTCCCAGTAGCGCGGCCCCAGCCCCGCGACGTGGGGCGTGAGGATCACGTTCGGCTGGCTCCAGAGCGGGCTGTCGGCGTCGAGCGGCTCCCGGTCCACCACGTCGAGCGCCGCCCCGGCGATGCGCTCCGCGCGCAGGGCCTCCGCCAGCGCCGGCTCGTCCACCAGCGCGCCGCGGCCCAGGTTGACGAGCACCGCGGTGGGCTTCATGCGCGCGAGCTCCCCCGCGCCGATCAGGCCGCGGGTCGCGGGCGTGTGCGGCGCCGCCAGCACCACCCAGTCGGCGCACGCCAGCAGGTCGGGCAGGCGCTCGAGCCCCCACTGCTCGTGCGCCGGGGCCGGGTCGACCTGCGGGTGCGGGCGCACCGCCACGACCCGCATCCCGAGCGCGGCGGCCCGCGCCGCCAGCGCGGCACCCACCGCGCCCATCCCGACCAGGCCGAGCGTGCCGCCCGCCAGCTGGCCGAAGGGCGGCGGCTCGACCCACATCCCCACCTGCTCCCAGCGCCGTTCGCGCTGCCGGTCGCGCGCGTGGTGGAGCTTGCGCACGAACGCCAGCATCAGGCCGAGCGCGTGCTCGGCCATCGAGACCGCGTGCAGGCCGCGCCCGTTGGTGAGCACGACGCCGCTCGCGGCGAGGGCCGGGAAGAGCAGGGAGCCCACCCCGGCGGAGCTGACGTGGATCCAGCGCAGGCGGCCGGCGAGGTGGAAGTTGTCGGCGTCCACGAGCACGCCGTAGACCACCTCGGCCTCGGGCAGCAGCCGCTCGGCCGCGGCGCGATCCGGCGGCGACACGAAGCGCACGTCGGGATGGCGGCGGGCCAGCCCCGCGACCAGCGCCGCGGGGAGCGTCCAGACGCCCTCCTCGTCGCGGATGTACTCGAGCACAGTGAGCGGTTTCACGGCGCGGCATCGTGCCACACACGGAGGGCGTCCGCCATGGTCGGTCGCGCGCCGCGCCGGGCCGCGGCGGGACCGCTCCCCACTTGCGCACGCGACTCCGCGTGGCTACAGTCCCCGGGACCGGTCGTCTGGACCCGCCTTTATCGGAGGATATCGCCGCCCATGAGCGCGCGTGCCGCGTCATCCGCCCTGATCCTGTCGCTGCTGCTCGCACCTGCCGTCGTCCGCCCCGCCCATGCCGGTCCCTGGCTGCCGGCGCCGGGCGAGTACGCCACCGAGCTGCGCGGCGGGCTGTTCACCGCCGACAGCTACCACGACCTCAACGGGGACCGCGCCTCGCTCGACGGCAAGTTCGAGGAGCGCTCCCTGCGCGGCACCGTCGAGCTGGGATGGAAGAAGCGCCTGAGCGTGGTGATGTCCGCGCCCTTCGTGAGCGCGACCCAGCGCCCGACCGCCGGGGCCAGCGCCACCAGCACGGGGCTCGAGGACTTCCTGCTCGGCTTCCGCTACGGGCTGCACCAGGGCGGGACGGCGCTCTCGGCCGAGCTCGACTGGCAGGCGCCGCTGGGCTACGACCGCCAGTCCTCGCTGCTGGCCTCCCCGCTGCGCGGCGGCGGCCTCGAGCAGATGTCGCTCTCGCTGCTGCTCGGCACGCCGCTCACGCAGCGCGGCTTCCTGCAGCTCGGGGGCGGTTACGGCTATCGCTACCTCTCGATCATGCGCAAGGGGAAGCACGTCACCGACGGCGGCGTGAACGACGGGCAGGACCTCTGGGGCATGTCGTTCCTGGGCTCGGCCGACCTGGGGCTGTGGATCACGCGCACCCTGCTGGTCGGCGGCCGCTACACCGGGACGACCACGACGTCGCACGGGGACCTCTACCCGAAGCACGCGCTGCACCTGGCCGGACCGGTGGTGCTGTGGCGGGTGGACGACCGGTTGGATCTCTCGGCCGGCTCGTGGTCCACGGCGATGGCCAAGGACGCGCTGCACTACGACCAGGTCTACGTCGCCCTGACCCTCAAGCAGACGAAGCTGAACCGGCTGCAGGGATTCCTCGGCGGGACCAAGGCCCCCTGACGGGCCGCCCGGCCACGGGCGCAGCCGTCGCACGAGGCGGGAGTCCCGTCGCATGCCGCCGGGCCCCCCGCCGGGCTCCCACCCCTGGCGGGGCCGGGTCCGCTCCAACCCGCGAACCGGGCCGTGAGGAGAGCGTCCCATCCGTGACCTGAGACTCCGCCTCCTCCCCTACCTCGCGCGGTACAAGGGCGTGCTGGCGTGGGGCCTGGCGTGCGTGGCGCTCGCCGACCTGATCGCGCTGACCCAGCCGCAGGTCCTCCGCCATGCGGTGGACGACCTCTACCGCGGCGTCACGGCCGGGAAGCTGGGCGGCTACGCCCTCGTGCTCTTCTTCATCGCCATCGTCTCGGGGCTGTTCAAGTACGCGATGCGCCAGGCGGTGATCGGCGTCTCGCGCCACGCCGAGTACGACCTGCGCAACGACCTGTTCGCGCACCTCGAGCGCCTGCCGCTCGCGTGGTTCCAGCGCGAGCGCACCGGCGACCTCATGTCGCGCGCCACGAACGACCTCGCGGCGGTGCGCATGATGCTGGGGCCGGGCCTGATGTACTTCGTGAACACCGTGGTCACGGCGCTGGCCTCGCTGGGCTTCATGCTGGCGATCAGCCCGCGGCTCACGGCGCTGGCGCTCCTGCCCCTGCCGCTGATCTCGCTCACGGTCTGGTTCTTCGGCGACCGCATCCACCACCGCTTCGAGCAGATCCAGGCCTACTTCTCCTCGCTCTCGGCGCGGGCGCAGGAGAACCTGGCCGGCGTGCGCGTGGTGCGCGCCTTCGCCCGCGAGCAGCGCGAGCTCGACGACTTCCGCGAGCTGAACCAGGGCTACCTCGAGCGCAACCTCCAGCTGATCCAGACCTCGGGGCTGTTCTACCCGACGCTCGGCTTCCTCTCCGGCCTGGCGGCGCTGCTGGTGCTCTACCTGGGCGGCCGCGAGGTCGTGGCCGGGCGCATCACGCTGGGCCAGTTCGTGGCCTTCACGGTCTACATCGGCATGCTGAACTGGCCGATGGTGGCGCTCGGCTGGGTCATCAACATCTTCCAGCGCGGCCTCGCCTCCTGGGGCCGCATCGTCGACGTGCTCGACGTGCCGCCGGTCGCGGCGGAGGGCGGCGCGGGGATGGTCCCGGCCGCGGGCGGGATCGAGGTCCGCCACCTGACCTTCACCTATCCCGGAGCGGAGCAGCCCGCGCTGCGCGACGTGAGCTTCCGCGTGCCGGCCGGGCGCAGCGTGGCGCTGGTCGGGCGCACCGGCTCCGGCAAGAGCACGCTGCTCGCGCTGCTCGCGCGCGCCTTCGAGCCGCCGCGCGGCACCGTGTTCCTCGACGGCGTCGACGTGCTCGACCTGGGCCTGCACACCCTGCGCGAGCGCCTGGCGGTGGCGCCCCAGGACACCTTCCTGTTCTCGACCACGGTGGCCGCCAACATCGCCTACGGCGTGCCGCGCGAGGACCGCGCGGAGGTCGAGCGCGCGGCCCGCGTCGCGCACCTCGACGGCGACGTGGGCGCCTTTCCCGCCGGCTACGACACCCTGGTGGGCGAGCGCGGCATCACGCTCTCGGGGGGCCAGCGCCAGCGCGTAGCCATCGCCCGGGCGGTGCTGCGCGACGCGCCGGTGCTGGTGCTGGACGACTGCCTGTCGAGCGTGGACACCCACACCGAGGAGGCGGTGCTGCACGGCCTGCGCGGCGCGAGCGCGGGACGCACCACCGTCATCGTCTCGCACCGGGTCAGCACGGTGCGCGACGCCGACGAGATCGTGGTGCTGGAGGACGGCGCGGTCGCCGAGCGCGGCGCGCACGAGGAACTGCTGGCGCTCGGCGGCCTCTACGCGGCGCTCCACCGGCGCCAGCAACTGGAAGAGGAGCTGGAGGCCTCGTGAGCGAGTTCCACGAGGAGGAAGCGGCCGGACGGGCCTACGACCACCGCCTGATGCGGCGGCTGCTGGGCTACCTGCGTCCGTACCGCGCGCAGGTCTGGCTCGCCGGCGTGGTGGTGCTGGTGGACGCGCTGGCCCAGCTCGCCGGCCCGATGCTGACCAAGGAGGCCATCGACCGCGGCATCCGCCGCCACGACCTGGTGCGCCTCGACCAGGTCGCGGTGCTCTACCTGGTGGTGCTGGTCGTCAGCTTCGGCCTGGGCTACGTGCAGAACCAGGTCATGCAGCGCGTCGGGCAGCGCGTGATGATGGACCTGCGCATGGCGATCTTCCGGCAGCTGCAGCGGCTGCCGCTCGCGTTCTTCGACCGCAACCCGGTGGGCCGGCTCATGACCCGCGTCACCAACGACGTGGACGTGCTGAACGAGCTCGTGACCTCGGGCGTGGTGGCGCTGTTCGCGGACGTGTTCGCCCTGGTCGGCATCCTGTTCGCGATGTGGCGGCTGAACGCGGAGCTGCTGGGCGTGGCGTTCTCGGTGGTGCCGATCATCTTCCTCGTGACGTTGACCTTCCGCATCAAGGTGCGCCGCTCGTTCCGCGACGTGCGCACGCGGCTGGCGCGCCTGAACGCGTTCCTCAACGAGAACCTGACCGGCATGAGCACGGTGCAGCTCCTCAACCGCGAGGAGCGCAACCACGAGGAGTTCCGCGCCATCAACGCCGGGCACCGCGACGCCAACCTGCAGGCGAACTTCTACCACGCCATCTTCTTCCCGGCGCTGGAGCTGGTGAGCGCCCTGGCGGTCTCGCTGATCGTCTGGTACGGCGGCCGCCAGGTGATGTGGACCGGGATCACGCTCGGCACGCTGGTGGCGTTCATCCAGTACACCCAGCGCTTCTTCCGGCCGATCTCGGACCTGAGCGAGAAGTACAACATCCTGCAGCAGGCGATGGCCTCGGCGGAGCGCATCTTCGACCTGCTCGACACGCCGGCCGACCCGGCCGCGGCCCTGCCCGCCGGGGGGGCCGCGCCCCGCGCCGATCGCGCCTCCGCCCCCGCGTTCCGCGGCCGGATCGAGTTCGCCGGCGTGACCTTCTCCTACGACGGCCGGACCCGGGTGCTCGAGGACGTCTCCTTCACGGTCGAGCCGGGCGAGAAGGTCGCGCTGGTCGGCGCCACGGGCTCGGGCAAGACCACGGCGGTGAGCCTGCTGCTGGGCTTCTACCGGCCGCAGGACGGGTCGATCCGCGTCGACGGGCGCGACCTGTCCGAGTGGGACATGCGCGAGCTGCGGCGCCATGTCGGGCTGGTGCTGCAGGACCCGTTCCTGTTCTCGGGCAGCATCGCCGGCAACCTGGCCCTGGCCGACCCGGCGCCGTCGCGCGAGGCGCTGGAGCGCGCCGCGCGCGAGGTGCACGCCGATCGCTTCATCGAGCGCCTGCCGGGCGGCTTCGACGCCGAGGTGCGCGAGCGCGGCGCCACCCTGTCGGCGGGCGAGCGCCAGCTGCTGGCGTTCGCCCGCGCGCTGGCGGCCGACCCCGACGTGCTGGTGCTGGACGAGGCGACCTCATCCGTGGACACGCAGACCGAGGCCCTCATCCAGGACGGCCTGCTCCGGCTCATGCGCGGCCGCACCTCGCTGGTGATCGCCCACCGGCTCTCGACCATCCAGGACGTGGACCGCATCGTGGTCCTGCACCACGGGCGCGTGCGCGAGGCCGGGACCCACGCCGAGCTGCTGGCCCGGGGCGGGATCTACGCGCGGCTCTACCAGCTCCAGTACCTCGGCGAGCGCAGCCTGCGCGGTGGTGCCACCGGGCCCTTCTCCGGCCCCGACCCGACTCCGGCCGTTGACACCGGGGTCCCCGCCCCCTAGCCTCAGTGCACGCCGCACCCTCCACCTCCTTCCCCACGGGAGATGCGACCATGCAGCTCGGCAGGAAGATCAGGGACCTGCGCCTGCGCCGCGGCCTGACGGTCCAGAAGCTCGCAGAAGCCAGCCATCTCTCGAAGGGGTTCATCAGCCAGGTCGAGAACGAACGGACGTCCCCTTCGCTCGCCACGCTGCGCGATCTCGCCACGGCGCTGCAGACCTCGGTGGCCTACCTGGTGGTGGACGACGATCCGACGCTGCACGTGGTGCGGGCCGCGGAGCGGCCCCGCATCCAGGCCGGCGGCAACACGGCGAAGGCCGAGGTGCTGTCCGCGCAGCCGCGGCGCAACCTCGAGCTGCTCATGCTGGAGATCGCGGCGGGCCCCCCGGTCGGGGAGCGGCACCACTGCCACCAGGGCGAGGAGTGCCTGCTGTGCGTCGAGGGCGCGGTGCGCCTCGTGCACGGCAACCAGGAGCTGGTGCTCGAGGCCGGAGACTCGTGTCATTTCGACGGGCGCGTCCCGCACTCGATCGAGAGCCTCGGCCCGGCCTCCGCGCGCCTGATCATGGCGCTGACGCCCGCGGCCTTCGAGCCGCAGCCGCGCGCGGACGGCAGGACCGCGGCGCGCGACGAGGCGCCGCAGGAGAGCCCGGCCACTCCTTAGTGGTTGCGCGCCCGGACGGGCGCGCCTAGGCTGCGGCAGCGAACCCAGGCACGATCCCGCTTCCCCGGAGGGACCCATGAAGCGCCTCTTCGTCCTCCTCCTGCTCGGCGCCGCGCTCTGGTACGCGTGGCATCACTGGGGCGACCTCACCCACCGCCACGACACCCACGAGGCCGTCGTCGAGAACACCAGCGGCCGCGAGATGACGCGGGTGCGGCTCACCGTGGACGGCAGGACGTTCGTGAAGGAGTCGATCCCGGACGGCGCGAAGGCGGCCTTCCCGTTCCGCGTCGACCGCGACGCCTCGTTCCAGCTGGTCTGGATCTGGGCCGATTCCCCGGTGGAGCAGTCGTGGGCGGGCGGCATGGTCCCGAAGGGGCCGATGCTGCAGCGGCACATCATGACCGTGGACGCCGAGGGCGCGATCCTCTACCGCGCGGAGAACAAGTAGCCCCGTCGCGGGCGACGGGGCCGGGAGGACGGGAAGGCGCCGGGGCTAGGCGACCGCGCTGTCCCGTTTCTCGCCTTTCTCGACGG
>Ga0335071_10002354_pt1 | contig 20217 bp, 18 predicted proteins | sample Lox_Sample_15_FD_206724 | JGI IMG/M metagenome (GOLD analysis project Ga0335071, IMG submission 206724) | Soil microbial communities from Loxahatchee National Wildlife Refuge, Florida, United States - Lox_Sample_1.5 | ecosystem: Environmental > Terrestrial > Soil > Wetlands | place: USA...
GCTCACGATCTCCTTCACTTTCATGTTGAAGTACACCTTGATCTGCTCGGCCTTGATCCGGTTCTCAATGTCCGGCCGCACCCAATACTTCACAGAATTCCCCAGATCCGCCCCTCGCACCAGAAGCGTCACTCGCGCCCCGTTCCGCCACAGATCCAGCGCCGCTTCCACCGACGAGTTCTTCCCGCCAATTACCGCTACATCCTGATTCCAAAACGGGTGCGGCTCCGTATAGTAGTGGTTCACGTGCGGCAGGTGTTCTCCCGGGACCCCCAACTCGTTCGGTAAATCGTAATACCCGGTCGCCACCACGATTTTGTTCCCGTGGTAGCGCTGCTGCGCTCCGTTCTCCCGTTCCGTCACCACCGTGAATGCGCCATCATGCCCATCCACCCGCAACACCTTCTCATACAGCCGCAATTCCAACCCGTAGTGCTCCGCGCCTTTCCGGTAGTACTTCAACGCTTCGAGTCGAGTCGGTTTTTCCCCGCCACACACCATCGGCAAGTCGCCAATCTCCAACAGCTCAGGAGTCGTGAAGAACACCATATTGACCGGGTAGTTGTAGATCGAGTTGCACAGGCATCCTTTGTCGATCACCAGCGGGCGCATCCCGGCCCGCTTCGCTTCCATGGCGCAAGCCAGTCCCGTCGGTCCGGCCCCCACACAAATCACATCGTAAATAGTCGTCATAGTCCTTTTGATTTCCCCGGGTCGCTTCCCGTTACGCCACGTTCACAACTTGTGGCTCTCTAATATCCCCACCAACTCTTCCCGGAATTTTTCCAACGCCGCCACTCTCTCTGGCGTCGCTGCCACTTCTGTCTTCTTCCACACAAACACATCCCCGCCCGGCTTCTTCAGCCGGACGCTGAAATTCCCGTCCACCATCCAAGTGGCAGGCGCCAATAGCCGTAACCCGCCATTTTCCACCGGAGCCAGCGCGGCCACACACTCTCCCCGATGCAGGCACAACGCGTTTTCATAAGGTGGAATCACGATCGGCCGGAACCCCGCCTGAAACAACCGTTCCAGGGCCTCCATCTGCACTCGCGTCAGATCCATAACCTTTAATTATACGCACTCAGCAGCTTTGATGTCCCTGTGCCCAGAAAAACAAAAACGGCGCAGCCCGCGCCGCGCCGTCCGAAAACATCACTAAAACCTTAGAACTTAACTCTACGGCCTTCTTCTCAGGCCGCTGTCGAATCCGCCTCGTGCCCCTCTAATTGCGTCAAAATCTCCCGCAGCGTCCGGATTAGCTCATCCCGGGACACATGGCTCTTCTTGAACTGCAGCCGGAACTTGAACGCCTCATTTTCCGGCTCATAGTGGAAGATAAAAGGCTGCGGCCTCTGCGGGCCAGGCCGATCGCTTTCCCTATCTTTCCTTGCCTCGTCACGCGTCAATCCGCCGGCCAGAATCTTAGTCACCATCTCGGCCATTTTCTTTTCCGTCGGCTGCTTTGCAATCTGCAACAACAACGATTTCGACAGAATCCCAGCGTCAATGCACTTCTTCCGCAGCGCCTCCGGAATCAGTCGCAAAGACAGCGTCTCGCTCACGGAACTCCGAGCCCGCCCGATCTTCTTCGCCACATCTTCGTGCGTGTAGTCGAACTGGTCCGCCAGCCGTTGCAGCCCATCCGCCTCTTCAAACGGCGTCAAATCTTTTCGCTGGATATTCTCAATCAGCGCGATTTCCAGCGTCTCCGCGTCGTCCGCCATCTTTTCGATGCAGGGTACTTCGCGCAACCCCGCCGCACGCGAAGCGTGGTACCGGCGCTCACCTGAAATGATGTAGTAGCAGTCCTCGCGCGGCATGAACCGCACCAACAGCGGCTCCAGCACGCCTTTCTCGCGGATCGACTCCGTTAGCTCCCGCAGGTCTCCCAGCGCTTTACGCGGCTGATCTGGGTTTGGCCGAATCTGATCCACCGGGATCATCCGCCCCACCGCCGCGCCACTGTAACTTGTCAGCGATTCTACGTAGTGCGCGTCATGCCGCATCTTCAGCGTGACGGGCAACCCGACTCTCTTCGACACGTTGTACGACCTCCGCTGCGAGTTTTTTGTACTCCACCGCGCCCGGAGATTTGGGCGCAAATGTGAAAATCGTCTCTTTATAGGCCGGACTCTCTTCCAGCCTCACGTTCTTGCTGATCTTCGTCCTGAACAGCACCTCTCCGAACACCGACCGGATCTGCCCGTGCGTGTCCTTCGAGATATTCGTCCGCTTGTCAAACAGCGTGATCACCACGCCTAGCATCTTCAACTGCGGATTCGGCCGCTGCCGGATTCTCTCGTACGTCTCCAGCAGATCGTCCGTGCCCTCGATCGCAAAATACGCCGCTTGAATCGGCACCAGCAAATGCGTTGACGCCACTAGCGCGTTCACCGTCAGGATCCCCAACGACGGCGGCGTGTCGATCACCACATAGTCGAAATCCTTCAAGATTGGCGCCATCGCGTCCTTCAACCGGTAAGGCGCGTCGAACTGCCCACTCAGTACGGTTTCCAATTTCGCCAAAGCCAGCCGCCCCGGCCCCAGGCTCAGCATCGGGTCCTTGCTTGGCTTTACTATGTTCGCCATCGGCGCCCGCGCGTCTCCGAGCACCTCGTACATCGACTCCTTCACTTCTCCCATATCGAAAAATGCGATCGTCGAGTTTGCTTGCGGATCCAGATCGATCAGCAGCGTGCGCCTTCCCTTTCCCGCAATCGCCGCAGACAAGTTGATCGCGGTCGTCGTCTTCCCCACGCCGCCCTTCTGATTCGCCACCGTGATGATCGCCGTCATCTACTTACCGCCTCCACCACTGCCGCGGACTCCTCTTCACACACCAATCCACCCGAAGGCACTGACACCACAACAGTTTTTGCTGTAATTATGCCGGCAGCCAGGCCCGGTGGCATAAGCTCACTCTACGTTCCATTACCACACCCGTGCAAGCGAATTCTATGATTTTCCGAAGCCACCAGTGGAAATCTCCCCGCCCTATCAGTGTTATGCACTGCCTCGCACGACCCAACGGCAACCCGCGATTCTCCGGGCCTAACGCAAACAAAAAAGCGGCGTAACTCACGCCGCCTTGTCACTGCAATCCGACCTACTGATTACCGATTTCGCTCTTAAAACTCTACTCCCCAAAACTCCGCCGGAGGGTTCACCAGTTCCAGCCCCAGTTCCCACCCCGTGCGGCCTTCGTGTCCCCGCCAGATCAACGTGGCGTCTGCCTCTTTGTGGTTGCTCGTGTTTCTCACCTTCAGCTTTTGGCCGACCGCAAATCCCTGCGGCGCCACCGCCAGGCATCCCTTTGGACTGATATCCACCGTGTATCCGTCCACGGTATGCATCGCGCCAGCTTCAGTCCATTGAAGCTCCAGCCGTACACGCGAATTGACGCGCGCGCCCGATCTCATGTACTGCAGCATCTTGAATGCCGAATTCACTTCGCTCGACATACTCACGATTTCGTCCTCCTGCCTAGCCATAAGACAGGCCCAGTGCTCAACTTACGTGCCCCCTCCGGCACCGTCAATACATTCCCCGTCGCCCCGTCCTCTATCAGTCACACCGTGCTCAGCCCCTTATCGTCATCAACTCTCCACCCCTCTGTCGTCAGCGCCATTCCCCTGCCTGCCTCGGCACCCTGATATCTGCTATCCGATATCTGATATCTTTCCTAGTTCCCCATGTCCTTCTTCTCTATTTTCCGCCGCGAACTCCGCCCCACCCTTCGACTCGCTCTCCCGCTCATCCTGGCGGAAATCGGCTGGATGAGCATGATGATCGTTGACACCATGATGGTCGGTCGCCTCCCCTATTCCGCCGAAGCAATCGGCGCCGTCAGCATCTCGTCCAGCCTGTTCATCGTTTTTGCCTTCTTCGGCGAGGGCATCCTCATCGGCCTCGACACGCTCGTCTCTCAATCTTTCGGCGCTGGCCGCCGTGAAGACTGCCACCGTTCTCTGCTCAACGGCATTTATCTTAGCTTTGCGATCGCTCCGTTCCTTGCGGTTCCCATATGGATTCTTCCCCGCTATTTTGAGAACTTCGGCGTCACCCACGCCGTTGCGCTTCTAGCCGGTCCCTACATGCGCACGCTCTCCGCTGGCCTCCTTCCCCTCCTTCTTTACTTTGCTGTGCGCCGCACCCTTCAAGGCATGAATATGGTTCGTCCTATCGCCTTCGCCCTCATCAGCGCGAACCTCGTCAATCTCGCCGGCAATTACATCCTTATCTTTGGCAAGCTGGGCTTCCGCGCTTGGGGCGTGACCGGCTCCGGCATCGCTACATGCATTTCGCGGGCTTACCTCGCTCTTGTCCTTGTCGCTTACTTACTCTGGTACGACGCCCGCCACAAAACCGAACTGCTCAGCACTCCCGTAAAGCCCGACCTCGCCCGTATTCGTGAACTCATCACCCTCGGTTTCCCTGCCGCTCTGCAACTCACCGCGGAAGTAGCCATCTTCGCCCTGGTCGCCACGCTCATCGCCCGGCTGGGAGCCGTTGTCCAAGCTGCTCACCAGATCGCGCTCAACACCGTTGCCTTCACCTATATGGTCCCACTTGGACTTTCTTCGGCGACGGCTGTGCGCGTCGGCCAGGCCCTAGGTCGCCGCTCGCCCACCGACGCGCGCAACGCCGGTAACACCGCCATTCTGCTTGGCGCCTCTTTCATGGCAGTGATGAGTCTCGTTCTTCTCGTTTTTCCTCGATACATTGCCCGCGTCTACACTGCCGATGAAGTCGTGATTCGCAGCGCCATCACGCTCCTTGCTGCCGGCGCCGCTTTCCAGCTCTTCGACGGAATCCAGACCGTCGCCACTGGCGCCCTCCGCGGCACCGGTGACACCCGAACTCCCATGCTTTGCCACTTCTCGGCCTACTGGCTCATCGGTTTGCCGCTCGGCGCTTGGCTCTGCTTCCGTCGCCACTGGGGAGCCTTCGGCCTGTGGGTCGGCCTTAGCATTTCGCTTATCCTCATCGGCATTCTGCTGCTGCTGTTCTGGCGCCGCGCATCTCACCGTCTGTCCTGAAACAAAAACGCCGCGTGACTCGCGCGCGTTTCCAACTCGCGTCGCTTCAAGGAACTTTGCACTCCTTGCCTTTCGCTTTGCACGCCTCCTCTTGAGGAGCTCCCTTTGCATCAGATTTCACTTTCCCCTTACAAATGTCAGGACTTTTTGTCTTCGCATTTCAAAGGCTCTCCATTACAATCCCCGCACCGTTTTTTCCTGCCGTTTAACCTTCGGGAGATCGCTCATGGTGACAACACCTGTTATCGCCGAGCCCCGTCGCATTGGTAGAAGCGTATGGGCCATCCTTGCCGGTTTTCTATTCGTTGTGATTCTCTCTATCGCCACGGACGCGGTCCTCTACAAGCTTGGCGTCTTCCCGCCCGTCGGCACATACACCTCCGACAAGCTTCTGCTCCTTGCGACTTTCTACCGGGTCGTTTACGGCGTGATCGGCAGCTACATTACTGCGCGCCTTGCTCCCAGCCGCCCCATGTTTCACGCTCTCTTGGGCGGCGCCATTGGCGTCGTGCTCGGTGCCTTTGGTGCCGTCGTCACGTGGAATCACAACCTGGGTCCGCACTGGTACCCAGTCGCCCTGATCATCCTTGCTCTCCCGCAGTCGTGGCAGGGCGCCAGGCTCTTCCTTGGCAAGGCACGTCCATCAGTCTGATTTTGGAATCGGCGCAAAAAAAAGAGCCGCGCAACTCAGGTCGCGCCGCTCTGTCTTACTGATATCTGAATACCGATACCTGATTACCCGTGTCCTTCTCACATCTTATATCTGCCCAAGTCGTCGTCGCTCAACCCTTCCAGGTAGCTCCGCAACTGGTCGTTCGTCGTCCTCTCGGTCAATGCCGAACTCACTTTCGAGTTCTTCAGCACGGCCTCATCCACGAAAATCGGGCAATCCATCCGCAGCGCCAGGGCCAGCGCATCGCTCGGTCGCGAGTCGATGCTCATTAGCTCCCCATCGCGCTCCACCCAGATTAGCGCGTAAAATGTATCGTCTCGCAGATCGTTCACCACAATCTTTTGAACCGTCGCTTCCAGTCCTTGCAGCACATTCTTTAGCAGGTCGTGCGTCATGGGACGGGGTGTCTGGACCTTCTCAATCTCAAGCGCGATCGCGTTCGCCTCGTATGCCCCCACCCAGATCGGCAGCACAGCGTGCCCCTGCACATCCTTCAGCACCACAATCGGCATCTGCGTGACTGGGTCCATCATCAGGCCGCGTATTTTCATTTCAACTTCCATCGCGCCTCCTCTCGTCCCCTGCCGACTGCGTTTCTCCCACGATTACAGATGCCTGTCATCCTAAGCGAAGCGAACGATCTCAACCATTGCGCCTTGCCTCGGCTTCAGCCGGTCACCTCTCCCACTAAGCTGTTTGGCGTCGCTCCCACTACCTTCACCCGCACGTAGTCTCCCAGACTTTCTTCTCGCCGGGAAGTGAAATTCATCACCTTATTCGATGACGTATGACCCGACCATTGGTGCTCCTTCTTCGACTTCCCCTCCACCATCACTTCCACCGTCTCACCCACCAACTTCAGATTCCTCGCCCGCTGGATCTCGCGCTGCTTCTCCATCAACACGGCAAGCCGTCGCGACTTCTCTTCTTCCGGAATTGCGTCTGCCATCTTCAATGACGGCGTATTGGGCCGCGGAGAGTATTTGAAACAAAACGCTCCGTCATACTGCACAACATCCAACAGGGAAAGCGTCTCTTCGAACTCCTTCTCGGTCTCTCCCGGGAATCCCACAATCAGATCTGTCGTAATGGAAATAGGCCGCTTCGCGGCGTGCATCATCGCGACCTTTGCGAGGTACTCTTCCCGCGAATACGTCCGCGCCATCGCCTTCAGTACCCTCGTTGATCCGCTCTGCACAGGCAAATGGACGTGTTCGCAGATCGCCGGTACCGCTTCGATCGCTTCCACAATATCCTTGCCAAAATCCCGCGGATGCGAAGTCGTGAATCTCACTCGTCGAATTCCCGGCACTTCCGCGACCGCCACCAGCAGTTCCGAAAACCGCAACTTCCGTGCGCTGGGATCTGCATACGAATTTACCGTCTGCCCCAGCAATTGCACTTCGGTGTATCCCGCATCCGCCAGTTGCTGCACTTCTTCCAGAATCGATGCGCTCGTCCGGCTGCGTTCCGGTCCCCGCGTAAACGGCACCACGCAATACGAACACGCCTTGTCGCAGCCTTCGATGATCGTCAGATACGCCCGCCACGGGTTGTCCCGCCGCGTGATTTCCGTCTCGAATGTCTCATCCGTGTCCGTGTCCAGCCCGGTTACGCGACGGTTTCCACCCTCCAACTCGGCAATCATCTGAGGAAGTTTCCGGTAGCTCGCACTCCCGCACACCAGACTTACCCACGGTGCGCGCGAGAAAATCTTCTCCCCTTCCTGCTGCGCCACGCACCCTAGCACCCCAATAATCTTCTGTGACGCGGGCACTCCCGCCAGTGTGTTTACGGGTGCCCCAGGTTCGCATTTTGAACCTGGGTCTTCGGTTTGTCCGCTCTGAAACTTGGAACTCTCGAGCCCCGGCCGCCACTCCCCTAGCCGCGAAAAAACCTTCTGTGCCGCTTTCTCTCGAATCGAACACGTGTTGTACAGCACCACGTCCGCGGCTTCGACCGTCTCAACCTGCCGGTACCCGCGCGCCAGTAACACCCCCGCCACCTTCTCGGAATCGTGCTCGTTCATCTGGCACCCGAATGTCTCCAGATAAAACGTCTGCCCGTTCCGTGGCACGCCAAATCTTGCCTGTGCGCTTCTTTCGCCTTCTGCGTGCTGAGCTAACTCAGCATTGTTGCCGTCCCGAGCGTCAGCGAGGGATCCGCTTTTCTCCGAGTGTTCACCACTAGTCAGTCGCCACTCGCCACTGCCTATGGGCGTACCACTACCCACACCCACTCCCGCGAGCCTTTCCAGCCCTATGTCAAACGCCTTCCCCATAGCCCTACTTTACCACACGGCTTTTTCGAGCGCGGCAGGCCGCACTCGTGCCACGAATTCCTGCTCCTTGCGTTTTCACGCGTCAATCCTCCATCTTCACCGTCACCGCATACTTCGACGGCAGCGCCCCACCGGGCATCTCAATCGCAACGTCCTCCCCGCTCTGCTTCCACTTCAACGCTCCGCCCACTCCCACCAACGACACCTTTGTCCCGTCCTTCGGCTGCACATCCCGTAGCACCACCGTCTTCCCCTCTGGCTCTCCCAGGATCACCGCGTATACCGTCGATCCCTTCTTCGTGAACCGCACCTTCATCCTCTCCCCCGTCTCCCCTTCGGCGCGCGTCCATGGCCGCGTCCCGTAAATCGCTTCTCCATTCACCTTCAACCACGCTCCGAGTGCCTCCAACCGGTCCATTTGCACCGCCGGTATCGTTCCATCTGCCTCCGGTCCCATGTCCAGCAGCAAATTGCCGTTCTTGCTCACAATGTCCACCAACAAATAGATCAACGCATCCTTCGCAATCGTTTCTTCCTCGCCTTCGGCGCGGTTGTACCCGAATGACCGCCCCAGCCCTCGGCACTCTTCCCACTTCTTCTCCTGGATCTCCGTCAGCGTCTCGTATTCCGGCGACGTGAAATCCGAATGCTCCACTCCGAACCGGTCGTCGATCACTCCATCAGGCACTGCGTTGTAATACTCCGCCATGATCTCCAGCGGATGCCCCGACTTTGGATAATCAATGTCATTCCACAGCAAGGATGGCTGATACTTCCGGATCAACTCCCTCATGTGCGCATCGGCATACTTGCCGTACTCCGGCGTCTGGGGTTCCACGCTCTTCGCCATCTTCCAGTCTGTGATCGGCCCGGGAATAAACGTCCAGTCGTACCCACCCGAATAATACAGGCCCATCTTCAGCCCTTCCGCCCGCACTGCCGCCGTCAGTTCTCCGACCAGGTCCCGCGACGCGCTCTGCCGGCCTTTCGCCAAATATGGGCTTGGCGTGTCCGTCGGCCACAGCGTAAATCCTTCGTGGTGCTTCGACGTCAGCACCACATACCGGGCCCCCGCCATCTTGAATACGCGCGCCCACTCTTCCGGCTTCCACTTCAGAACCTCTTTGTTAAACGTCTCCGCGAAATTGTAGTAATCGTAGTCGGCGCCGTAGTGTTCCTTGTGGTACGCCTCCGTTGGTGATCCTTTAATCCGCAGCGTGTTCAAATACCATTCCGCGTACGGATTCCGCTTGATGTATTCCGCTTCCGAGAGTTTCTCGCCCTCCGGCGTCAACACCGCCCAGCCCGGCACCGAATACAATCCCCAATGAATAAAAATTCCCAGCTTCGCGTCGTTGTACCACTCCGGCAGCGGATGCTTATTCAGCGACTCAATCGTTGCCTGGTACTTCGCGCTGGCTTTCTCCGCTTGCGCCGCAGGCTTCGTTTGCGCGTTCGCCGTCTGTCCCACACTCATCCCAGCCCCACACAGCAGTACCGCCAACCCCATCAGTCCCCTGATTCTTCTCATCTCGTTCATCCTCTCGCATGAGACACGTGTCATCCTGAGGAGCGCTTTATGCGCCGAAGGATCTCAACCAACCCTGCCATCCGAGTTCCCGTGTACGCACTGTCTCACTTTTCTACTGTTTCACTCTTTCACTTTCCTTTGTCCTTATCCATGCCGCCACAAACAATATCCCCAGAAGCGTATCGGTCATCGCAAACACCAAATCCCGTGGATTCGTCCTTCCTTGCATCACCAGAATTGCGATCATCGGTCCATACGCGAATTTCTCCACCATCGACGGAATCATCATCAGCCGGAATCGTGCCGGATCCGTCGCAATCACCAGAAACGCAATCTGCCACGCCAGCGCGCATCCCACAAACCCATAGTAAAATCCCGGGTGCGTAATCACTGGCGGATCCTGCCGCCCGATAACATCAAACAGAAAGTACAGCGGCGTGATCACCAGCAATCCCCAGATTCCCGCTACTCGGAAAACAATCTTCGCAAATCTCACAGCGTGTTCTCCTCTTCTCCCGAAATTCAAGCGCAAGTTCCAGCTTCACCCCTCCAAAACTCTCGCTTTCTCCTTCCCACGTCGTTCATAATTCTTTCTGTCGCTCCTCTGGAGGACCCATGCTTCGCCGTCTCACCTGCCTTGCCCTTGCCGTCTTCGTTTTATTCCTCACTCCGCTGTTCGCTCAACAGTCTACTCCCGCTCCCACCAACACTCTTGCGCTACGTCTCGGCTATCCTGCCGATTCACGTCTCCTGATCATTCACGCGGACGATCTCGCGATGATGCACACCGTCGATGTCGCCACCGAGGAAGCCTTCGAAAAGCACTGGATCACCTCCGCCAGCATTCTCGTCCCTTGCCCGTGGTTCCCGGAAGTCGCTCAATGGGCCAAAGCGCACCCCGACGCCGACCTCGGCATCCATCTCGCCCTCAACGCCGATTGGACCAGTTATCGTTGGTCCTCCGTATCGCCGCAGCCCAAAGACTCCAGTCTGCTCGATTCCGATGGCTACCTCCCTCTTCTCGCAAAAGACGTGGATGCTCGGGCCAAAATGCCGGACGTGCTTGCCGAAACCCACGCACAGATCGACAAGGCTCTCGCCGCCGGCATCCACATCACCCATATCGACTCGCATATGGGCACCATCGTCAGCACTCCCGACCTCACCAAGACCTACCTCGCCACTGCCGACGCCTATAAACTTCCTCCACTCCTCGTCCGCGGCGATTGGCAGCAGTCTTCCGATCTTCCTCCCTTCATCAAGAGCGACCCGATTGTCCTCGACCAGATCCTTGGCATACCGCCGGGCGTTTCCCAATCGGAATGGCGCGCCGCCTACGAGAAGATCCTCGCCCCCCTCCCCCCGGGTACCTATCAGCTCATCGTTCACCTCGCTCACAACGACGCCGAAATCCAAGGTGCTACCTTTGACCATCCCGATTGGGGCGCTCAGTGGCGGCAGAACGACCTCGACCTCGTCAGCAGTCTGGAATTCCAGAAATTCCTGGCCGACCAGCACTTCATTCTGGTCTCTTGGAAGGATCTCGCCAAAGCGCTCCCGCAACCGCATCCCTGATTCCCAGTACTTGCGGTAAACGCTTTGGTATCAATCCGCATCCTATTCTTTTTGACCCGCTCCTACTCGTGTGCTAGCTTGATTTTGACCAGAAAAATTCGCTGTTCATGAGGGGTTGACATTATTTTTTTGCTATTCGCCGCTGTGATCGGCAACATCTTTGACATCCTCCAACAAACTGGCCTCGTGGCCCGCGCAGTCCTCCTGCTCCTTCTCTTTTTCTCGCTGGTCTCTTGGGCGCTCATCTTTCAGAAACTCGGCATCTTCGGCCGCATTCGCCGTCAATCCGATCAATTCCTGAGAATCTTCCGCGCTACCAAAGGGGTTGCCAATCCGCAAGGCATCATCGCCGCTGGCTCTCCCTTCGCCAACGTTTACGCCGCCGGCTATCGCGAACTCCAATCCCAGGTTACCGGTGAAGGCAACAATCCTCACCCGAAAATCAAATCGCTTCAGGCCATCACCGTCGGCATGCAACTCGCTGCCTCCGACGAAATACGTCGCGTCGAAAAGGGCATGTCCTGGCTCGCCACCACCGCCGGCGTCGCTCCGTTTATCGGTCTCTTCGGTACCGTGTGGGGCATCATTGACGCTTTCTCCGGCCTCGGCACGGCTGGTGCCGCCAGCCTTCGCGCCGTCGCGCCCGGTATCGCTGAAGCTCTGATCACCACCGCCGCCGGCCTCTTCGCCGCCATCCCCGCGCTGATCGCCTACAATCATTTCCTTCAGGACATCCGCGATCTTGCCCAACGCCTCGACACGTTCGCTCTCGAATTCGCCGCCCAGGTCGAAAAAACCTTTTCGCTCCAATGACCACGCAACTCGCACGAATAATCGCTGCTCCTCCTGATCGACGATCTCCGATCGTCGGCAACCCGTCGTTCCGGCCACACTCGCTCGGAGGTGCCTCATGCCTCAACTAGCCAAGTCCACGCAGACTTCCCTCTCCGACATCAACATGGTGCCCTTCATCGACGTCGTCCTCGTCCTCCTGATCATCTTCATGATCACCGCCCCCATCCTCCAATCCGGCATCGACGTTGACGTCCCCAAGACCCACACCGTCAAGGAAATCACCGAGCAGCGTCTCGTGGTTACCATCGACAAAAAGCAGACCATCTATCTCGGCAACGATCCCGTGAATATCAACGACCTCCCCGACAAAATCCGCAAACAAGCCAAGCGCGGCACTGACGTCGTCTATCTCCGCGCCGACGAAACCATTCCTTTTGGCGCCTTCTGCTCCGTCATCGACGCCCTTCGCGTCAAAGGCATCTCCAACATCAGCATCGTCACGCAACCCCTCTCCGACCGGAACCGTACTCCGTAGCCATGACCGCGACGTACTTCACCATCGACGACCTCTCCTTCAAGCGCTTCTTGACGTGGTCCGTCATCCTGCACGTCGTTCTCAGTGTTGTCATTCTTCTCTCGATTTGGCTCCAACGCACCGGTGACGCCTGGGGTGGTATCGGTGGCGGCGGCGATGGCAGCGTCAAAGTCAATCTTGTTGCTTCATCTGGCATTCCCATGATGCAACCCACCAACACTACGGAAAGTGAAGCTGTCGACCCCACCAAGGGCCTTCACAAGGAAGAACCGCAGCCCAAGCCGCCTGAACCCAAGACCGACGCCACCAAAATTCCTAAATTCGAAAAAGAGAAGCCCCTTCCGCCCAGCAATAAATCCAAAGTCTTCGAATCCAAAACTCCGTCCCCAGACAACGCCGTGCCCTACGGCAAGGGTGGCACTATGAACATCCCTAGTGGCCTCTCCAACACTCCCGGTCCACTCAGTGGCGGCATTGCCGCCAGCGGCCAGGGTGGTGGCGATTTCGCCGGTCGTTATCCCTGGTACATTGAATCCGTCCGCCGCGCCGTCACTCAAAACTGGTATCAGAACGCCATCGATCCCGCCGTTCGTTCCGCGCGCCGCGCCCACACCACCATGACCTTCAGCATCTATCGCGACGGCACTGTCAAAAATATTCGCATCGCAGAGTCTTCCGGTAATCGCTCCATGGACGACTCCGCTCAGCGCGCCTTGCTCTCCATCGATCATTTTCCCCAACTTCCCTCCGACTACTCCGGCCGCTACGTCGACGTCACTTTCGACTTCGACCTCTCCATGACCCGATGACTCCACACATGGACGGCCTCCAAGTCAAAGCAAGCTGTCATCCTGAGCGCAGCGAAGGATCTCAACCATTGCGTCTTGTCTTCCACCATAGCTATTTGTCATCCCGACCGGAGCACCGCGGGTTTTGCGGCGCGCAGCGGAGGGATCGTGGCACCCAACCCTCCGGCCCACACAGACACTCCTCTGCTATCCTGATTCTTCGCATCATGCGCTTGAACCACGCCACGACCTGGAGGCTTGCTTGCTAAAGAAATTCGCCGCGCCAGTTTTTCTTTACCTCGTTACCTCTATGCTCCTCTCACCTTCCTCTTTCGCCCAGGATTGGTTCCGTGTAGGCACCGGCATCGGCCTGCAAACTCCTCGCATCGCTGTGTCCGACTTTGTCTCCAAGTCCGATCAAGCCAAATCGCACTCCGCTCTTTTTACCAGTGTCGTTCGCGACGATCTAGCCTTCTCCGGTGTCGTTGAACTCGCCAGCCCCAGCTTCTACCCTCAGTCCTTTCCTTCCCAACCGGGCGAACTCCGTATGCTCGATTGGTCGCAGGGTCCCGTGAACGCCAACTTCATCGCCTTCGGCAATCTCATCGAAACCTCTGCCGAAGTCAGCGTCTCTGGCTGGCTCTACGACGTCGTGAACCCTTCGAATCAAGCCATCGTCGGTAAGGTCTACCGCGGCAATCCCACTGACGCGCAAGTTCGCAAATTCGCTCATCAATTTGCCGACGAAATCATCTCCAAGCTCTCCGGCGGTCTCCCCAGCATCGCCAGCACGCAAATCGCCTTCATTCGCGGTGCTGCCGGCGCCAAGGAACTCTGGGTTATGGATTACGATGGCTCCAACCAGCACAAGCTCACTTCGCTGGGCACGGTCTCCCTCACACCGCGTTGGTCTCCGGACGCCTCCCGTGTCGCCTTTACCTGTTTCGAGCCCGTCAATCACGTTACCAGCGCCCAAATCTGCATGTACTCCTTGGATCTCGGCAAAGTGGTCTCCTTTGCGCGCTTTCGTGGCACCAACAACTCTCCCACTTGGTCCCCGGACGGTTCCCAGGTCATGTTCTCCTCTTCCATGCAGGGCGGCGATTCCGCTCTCTACGTTACCGACGCTTCCGGCAATCGCCCCAGGCGTCTGACGTTCGCCTCTCGCGGTGCCGACACCTCTCCCGCCTGGAATCCCAAGAACGGTCAACTCGTCGCCTTTGTCAGCGATCGCGGTGGCACGCCTCAGCTCTATCTCATGAACTCCGACGGCACTAACACACAGAAACTCGATCTCCCCGACATGGGCTACGTCATCGACCCTGCGTGGTCGCCCAATGGCCAACTCCTCGCCTTCTCCTGGCGCCGCCCCTCCGGCAACTACGATATCTACATTATGGATGTCGCCTCGCGTCAGATTCGTGAACTGACGCGCGATCAGGGACGCAACGAACGTCCCTGCTGGGCTCCCGACGGCCGCCACCTTGTCTTCGAATCCACACGCGCCGGTTCGCGCCAGATTTGGACCATGCTTGCCGATGGCAGCCAGCCTCACCAGCTCACCAACTCGGGCCACAACGAATCTCCCAACTGGTCCACCAGATGATTCGCCATGAATCCCAACCGCTCTGGCAGTGCCTGCCGCCACATCGGCCGATCAACGCACGCTGCCTCGTTCCGCTTTCGTCATTCCTCTCTGGCCTCGCGTCGCGCTTCCGCGCTACAATATATCGTGCCACGACATATTCCCCGCGCGCGGCCCTCTGGTGTTACGATGGATTCGTCCAGCAGGCCTTACACGGGATTTCTCAGTGTCTTAGGAGGACACGCATGACTCAGTCGCACCGCCGCCCGCTCGTTCGCTCGCTTCTCGTCTCTCTCTCAGCTCTTGCTCTCTTCGCCGCTGGCTGCAACAAGAAGCCGCCTGCCGCCGCCGCCCCCAGTTACACCCCGCCGCCGGCTGCCGCCAAGCCTACCGCTTCCCTTTCGGCTGACAAGACTTCCATTAATCCCGGCGAATCCGTCAGGCTCTCTTGGACTACCACCGACGCGACCAACGTCTCCATCTCCCCTGAAGTTGGCGCCGTCACTCCCCAGGGTGCCACTACGGTCACTCCTTCCGCTTCCACCACCTACACGCTGACCGCCAGCTCCGGTGGCGGTAACGCCGATTCCAGCGTCCGCATCTCCGTGAGCGCTCCCGCGGCCGTCACGGAAGCTCCGAAGAACACCACCTTCGACGAACTCTTCACCAAGGAAGTTCACGACGCCTTCTTCGATTACGATTCCTCCGATATTCGCGCTGATGCCCGCTCCGCTCTCCAGCAGACCGCTGCCTTCCTGAAGGCCTACCCGAACACTCACGTGGCCATTGAGGGTCACTGCGACGAGCGCGGGTCCACCGAATACAACCTCGCCCTCGGCCAGCGCCGCGCCAACGCCGTCAAGCAATATCTCGTCTCTCTCGGTGTGAACGGCGACACCCTCACCACTACCAGTTGGGGCAAAGAGAAGCCGTTCTGTACCCAGTCCACCGAAGAGTGCTATCAGCAGAATCGCCGCGGCCACTTCGCCCTGGCCAAGTAGCTGGGCACCGTGCACTTTTTCACTGGGGCGCGGTTATCCGCGCCCCTTTCTTGCGCTTCAGCCGCCTTGTATCCTCGAACTGTCAAACGGAGGGTCTCGATCGGTCCTCGGCGCGATTTCTTGCATCTTCTTCTTCCACCCGTTAAATTGGAATTGTGGGACTTTGCGTCCTTCGCGTTTCTTTTCTGGAGGCTTCATCATGCGTACGCGTTATATCCTCTTCTTCTCTGGCGCCATGCTCGCTAGCGCCATCGCCGGCAGTCTGATCGGACCCAGGCCGGTCCTTGCCGTGGCCCGCGAAATCATTGAACTCCAGCGCGACGTTACCTCCCTCCTTCAGGGTCAAAAAGACCTGCAGACCCAGATGACTCAGGACCACGCCGTCCAGAAAACTCTCATCGAGCAATCGTCGGATAGCGTCAACAAGCTCAACAACACCATGGCTTCCCTCCAGAAGTCCGTTCAAGATGTCCAGGCCAACTCCGGCACGCGCCTCGACACCATGTCCACCCAGGTCCAGGGCCTTTCGGACAATCTGGAAGAAATCAAGTCGCGTCTGGGCAAGCTGAATCAACAGCTCGTTGACCTGCAGAACTCCGTCCAGAGTATTGACGCGCGCCTCTCGGGCGGCTCGCCAAGTATTCAGCCCGGCGCTGCTTCTCCCACGCCTTCTGGCTCCGCCGGTGCAGCTTCCGCTCCCCGCGCTGCTGATGCCGGTCCTGCTCCTTCCGCCGATACTCTCTATTCGAACGGCCTTCGCGATATCACCAGCGGCAAGTATGATCTCGCCCGTTCTGAATTTCAGGATTACCTCCGCTACTACGGCGACACTGATCTCGCCTCCAACGCTCAGTTCTATCTCGGTGAAATCGCCTACGCCCAGAAAAACTATGAGGGGGCCGTCGAGGAGTACGACAAAGTCCTCACCAATTATCCCAAAAGCTTCAAGCTTGCTCCCGCCCGCCTCAAGAAAGGCATGGCCCTCATCGAACTCGGCCAGAAGAATGCCGGCATCAAGGAGCTCCGCGAAGTGGTCAAGCGCTATCCCGGCACAGAAGAGGAACGGCGCGCTCGTGCCCGCCTGAAAGACATGGGCGTGGCCGTTACCGCCACTACCGCCCACTGACCCTGGAGCGCGGCGAAGTGATGCCGCCTTTGCATGGTGAGCCGCACCCCCACTTCATCCGCTACCACCCGCAAGTCGCTCCACCCTGCTTCAAGTACCGGCTACCTCTCCACGTTTCTTCGCGCTGGTTTCAAGATTGTTGGCCGTCACAGCCGGCTTCGTCCCATTCTGCGGTATGCTCTCCCTTCCAAAGGAGGCTGACGCGCAATGATCCGATCCGTACGTCTCATCTCTTCTCTTATAGTTCTCTTCGCTGTTGCTGCTCTCGCTGCCCGCGCCGACGACATCGTTACCGTCAAGTCCGGAAAAGTCCAGGGCACTACGAACACGGATCATTCCGTTCGCATCTTTCGTGGCATTCGCTTCGCGGCTCCCCCTGTCGGCGATCTTCGCTGGAAAGCGCCGCAGCCGCCAAAATCTTGGACCGGCGTTCGTCTTGCTGACAAATTTGGCCCCGCCTGTCTTCAGACCAACGTCTTCGGCGATATCTATTTCCGCGATGCTCAACCCAGTGAGGACTGCCTCAACCTCAGCATCTGGATTCCTGCCAACATCACCACTAGGAATCTCCCCGTCTTTGTCTGGTACTACGGTGGCGGCTTCGTCGCTGGTGCCAATTCCGAGCCCCGCTATGATGGCGAGAGTCTCGCCAGGAAAGGCGTCATCGTCGTCGAACCTAACTATCGCCTCGGCGTCTTCGGCTTCTTGTCCTATCCCGAACTCATCAAGGACTCCGGCCACAACTCCTCCGGCAATTACGGCCTGCTCGATCAAGTTGCTGCTCTCGAGTGGGTCATCAACAACATCGCCGCTTTCGGTGGCGATCCCCGCAACATCACCATCGGTGGCGAATCGGCCGGCTCCCTCTCCGTCAGCGCTCTTATGGCTTCCCCCCTGTCCCGCGATCTGTTCCAGAAAGCCCTCGGCGAAAGTGGCGCTTTCTTCCCTCTCGGCTCCGACGCCGGCATGCGGCTCAAACCTGTCAACGAAACCGCCCAAGCCGGCCTGAAATTTGCCGAATCCATCGGCGCCAAGTCCCTCGCCGAGCTCCGCGCCAAAGCTGCTGATGAACTCCTCCAGGCCGGCGCCAAGCTCAATGGTGGCTTCCCTTTCTCCCCCAACGTCGACGGCTACTTCCTCCCCTCCGATGTCGCCACCTTCTTTGCCAAAGGCCAACAGAGCCACGTTCCCCTCCTCGCCGGTTGGAATGCCGACGAAGGCAAAGTCATGGTCCTCATGAACCCGCAAAAGACCACCGCGAAGTCCTTCTCCGCACTTGCTCAGGCTCAGTTCGACGGTGCTGCCCCCGAATTCCTGAAGCTGTATCCCGCTTCCACCGACGCCGAGGCCGTCCGCTCAGCCGAAGATTTCGCTGGCGACACCTTCATCGCTTTCTCCACTTGGAAGTGGCTCGATATGCAGCTCAAAACCGCCAACGCGCCGGTCTACCAGTACCTGTTTCAGCAGATCCCCAAGACCAAACCGGGCGCCATGATGGGACCGATCCCGGCCATTGAAGCTGGCGCCAAACACGCCGGCGAGATTGAATATGTTTTTGAAACTCTCAAGTCTCAGGAGGGCGTCACCTGGGCCGATGACGATTTCAAAGTCTCGGAACTCATGGCCAACTACTGGGCCAACTTCATCAAGACCGGCAATCCCAATGCCTCCGGCCTCCCCAATTGGCCTGCTTCCAACAAGAAGGACGGCTACCCGGTCATGTATCTGAACGACGCCAGCTCCCACGCCGCGTCCGACGCCCATCGCGCCCGCTACGAATTCCTCGACACCCACGCTCCCGCGCCCTTGCCAAAATAGCTGCGCGCCGTCCCTTACTTCTTTGTCTCCTCCACTAGCGCATAACTCACAAACGCAAATTTCTTTCCATCCGGCGACCACGACGGAACATTGATCGTCCCCTGCCCTCCAAACAATTTCGCCGCCGTCGTGATCTTCCCGTCCTTCATGTCCATGATCCGTAGTGCCACGTCCTTGTTCTCCGGATGCCCTTCCACGCTTTTGTCGAACGTCAGGAACACCATCTTCGATCCATCCGGCGAGAAATGCGGAAACCAGTCGATCGCATCATCAAATGTCACCTGCGTTTGCTCGCTTCCATCCCGCCGCATCTTCCAGATGTGCATCTGCCCCGTTCGAACGGAGTTGAAGTAAATCCATTGCCCATCCGGCGTGTACTCCGGTCCGTCATCCAACCCCTTCGCTGTCGTCAACTGCCTCTCGTTTCCGCCCTCGATCGGGATCGTGTAAATATCAAACTCCCCATTCCTCTGCCCCACAAACGCCAGCGTCTTTCCGTCCGGCGACCACCCATGCCAGTACGATGGCCCGTTTTTCGTAATCCGTCTCGGATCCCCTCCCTCGATCGGCAGGATATAGATCAGTGAATCGTGCGGCTCCTGCGACTGGTCGCTCACCACCAGCCACTTCCCGTCGGGCGATATCCCGTGATCGTTGTTGCACCGCACCGCAAAGCCCGTGTCAATTGTCTCCGTGATCTTCAGGTTCACGGGATTTGTATTCAACACGATCGGAACGACGGCTCCACCTGTAACTAGGATCTTTTCGATTCGTCCGCCCCGATTGAAAATCAGGCTGTTTCCGTCTGGCATCCAGTTCGGCGCTTCAAATCGTCCCTCCGCCGAATAAATCGCCCGCCGGTCAAACGATTCCGCGTCGATGATCTCCATCATGCTGTACAGCTTCTTCGCTGCCGTCTGCGCGGACTGCTGCTCGCCGGTTGCACCGCCGCCGCTCTTCACCTCCACATGCGCAAACTCCGCCGTCTCCACCACGCTGTTGTCGTGACTGCACACCCCGATCCCCACATAAAACGGCGCCGTCAGCACAATCTTCCCGGTGGCCCCGGCCAGCGCGAACTTTCCATCCGACCCCGCCACCCACATCGTAAAGTAATCTCCCTGCTTCACAATCCGTACACGCTTCGGCGCCTCGAGATTTGCCTGCACTTCCCGCGTTACCGCTCCCCGTTCGTCCCGATACTGCAGCGATGTCAGTCCACTCCCGTGCTGGGCCACGTCCGCGTACACCGCATCCTCGTCCAGGCTCTGGCGCACCATCAACACCGCTTTCCGGTGCGCATTCTTCCCTTTTCCGACGAACGAAATATCCGCTGTTACTGTCGCGTCCGGCCCGTTCACTTTCTTCCAGGCAAACTGAAACGCATCTTTCCCGAACCACATGTTCTCGCCGCTGCCCGTTATCGTGTAGGTCCCGCTCTTCGCGTTGAACTTCACACTCCCCGCC
>Ga0335071_10002355_pt1 | contig 20215 bp, 18 predicted proteins | sample Lox_Sample_15_FD_206724 | JGI IMG/M metagenome (GOLD analysis project Ga0335071, IMG submission 206724) | Soil microbial communities from Loxahatchee National Wildlife Refuge, Florida, United States - Lox_Sample_1.5 | ecosystem: Environmental > Terrestrial > Soil > Wetlands | place: USA...
AACAGTGACTTCCTCCCACAGACTCTTGTCGCGCAGGATGCGCGAGACCAGCGCGGTGTGCATGGCATGGCCGGCGCGATCGGCGACCACTTTCCCCAACAGCTGTTTTCCTAGAAGAGCCAAATCGCCCACCAGATCCAGGACCTTATGACGCACGAATTCGTCGGAAAAGCGCAGCGGCCCGTTTTCAATCCCGTCGCGCGTCAGGACGATGCAGTTCTCTCGCGAGGCGCCGCGGATAAGCCCCATGTTGCGCATGGCCTGTTCGTCTTCGCGCGAACCGAAGGTGCGTGCCGGCGCGATGTGCTTCAAGTAACTTCCATTCGTGAGTTCCACCTGGAAGGTCTCTTTTCCGATGAGCGGGTGGGGGAAGTTGATGGCGTATGAGACCGAATAGGAGTCGGCGGGGTAAACGGCAATGAACTTGTTGCCCTCGCGCATTTCAAGCTCGCGTCGCATTTTCAGATATTTCCGAGCCCGACGCTGTTTCCGGATACCGACTTTGCGGATCATCTCGACAAAAGGCTGGGCGCTGCCATCCAAGATGGGCAACTCGAGATTATCGAGCTCGACGACTGCATTGTCGATTCCCATTCCGATGAATGCCGAAAGCAGGTGCTCGGTGGTGGAAATGAGCACGCCCTTTTTCATCAGGCTGGTGGCATAGCTGACACGGGCAACGTTTCGGCTGATGGCCTCGATCTCGAAATCGTCGAGGTCGGTACGCCGGAAGACAATGCCGGTTCCACTCGGAGCAGGCAGGATCCGCATGGCCACGGAGACGCCGCTGTGCAGCCCAATGCCACTGCAGGCTACAGCGGCACGAATTGTCTGCTCACTGGTCAGATATGAATCTCAGATGAACGAATAGCGTACGCTGATGTCCGGAAATCCGTCTGTGGCAAAAAAGCCACAGACCGTGGTTGGGCATGACCCTGCTTCGGAGGTGAAAGCCACTGCCGAACCCACATTAGGTTATTCAAAACAAAGTATATCGAACGCGAGAAGAGTGGACTCAAGATGATTTGCCGAACTTAGAAGGGAAACAGGATGCCTTTGTCCTTCAGCTTTTCGAAGTTGGCGGCGACGAATTCATACAGCCGCGCCGGGCGCCTGCCCCCCCGCCGGAATTCTCGCGTCGGCCGCAGGATTTTCAAGAGGCCCAATTTCCGGCGGAAGTTGCGCTTGTCGAGCTTCTTGCCAAGGATCGCTTCATAGACCGCCTGGAGCTCAGTCAGGGAGAAGCGCGAAGGAAGCAGTTGAAATCCGACCGTGGTGTATTCCAGCTTATTGCGGAGGCGTTCGAGCGAGTAGTCGAGAATCTTGCCGTGGTCAAAGGCGAGGGGCGGCAATTTGCACACCGGCCACCACCGGGCCTCGGCGGCATCGGAGCCTGCGACCAGTGGGGAACGGTCCGCGGCGATCAGGGCAAAGTAAGCAACGCTGATCACCCGGCCTCGGGGGTCGCGGTCGGGATCGCCGAAGGAATAAAGCTGCTCCAGATAAACATCTGCCACTCCGGTCTCTTCCTTCAGTTCGCGCAGCGCAGCCTCATCGAGACTCTCGTTGTCCAGAACGAATCCGCCGGGAATAGCAAACTGATCGGCAAACGGAGGCACCCCGCGTTTGACCAGCAGGACACAGAGTTCACCCGAGCGGATCGTGAAGATCACAATGTCGACCGCGACGCGCATACCCCCATCCTACTTCACTCGCCATCACCGACCACGAGGTGTGCTCGTCGGTCGGCGGCATGCACTCTGGCGCTGAAGCCAGAGTTGAAGTTGAGAAAGTCAGCTTCCATGCCATCGCTGAATATTACGCCGCCCGACGGCATGAGCGACTGCAGCGACAATTCCTCACCGGGGCGCAACATGCCCATGACAATTGACGCTTGCGAATGGCGGCTCACGAAAGGTTCACGGACGACAAACAGCAGGCGGGGATCTTCCCACGGCAAACGAATGGGCGCACCCGGCTTCGCTCCGCAGAACCGGCTCACTCCGGCGGCCATATTAAAGACTGATGATACCCATCCTGTGGAGCCGGCGCCGGTGGAAATAAGCACGCCGCTCGATGACTGTGCTTCGGAATGGTCTTTCCAGCCGATGCGATAAAGCGCCGAAACGTGGCTCCGTGCTCCGATAAACAGATCATTGAAGGCGAGCAAGCGCTGTCCGTCGTTGAGGACTGCCTCAGCGAGAGTAACTTCGCGGATCCTTGCCTTCCCATCCATGAGCTTCATGGCCGCAATTCGCGCTTGCTCTGGAGCGAAGGGCAGAAGTATTCCATCGAAGCGCGACGGTTCCGGATTAATCGCAACGATGGGCTGACCGTGCAGGTATTTCGCGGTATTTGCGACCAGGCCGTCCTGCCCAAGAGTGAATACCAGGTCTTCAGTGTGGAATTGAAATGTCGGCACCAGGCTTCGATCCACGAGCTGCTGGGGTATGTCGAAGTCGAGTGAACTCCGCAGCACATCGAGAGACCGGCGGTAGGCCTCGTTCTCGCGTTCGTAATCGGCGAAGTCTCCGTCGGCATGATCGATGTAAAACTTCGCCTGCGAGTGAGTATTGAATCGCTCGATCAATTCCTGCAGGCGAGTCTTTCGGGTCACGATGATGAGCTTCTTGTACACGGCCTTATTTCCCCGCCGTTGAAATCAACGACCTCAGCAGATCAGGTGAGACATTCAGTTCGCCGATCTTCCCGGCATTCTCGGCCATCTCCTGGAACGCAAGGGCGACCATCGCCTTGGGATCTGCACCCTTGCCGCCCAGCATCATCAGGGCTTTCCAGTCGAGATCGCGGAGGGGCTTCAGGATTTCGGTAAGCGCGTAGGCGCGGACATCGGCCTCCTTACGTTCATTTTCAACGCGACTGGAGACGAGTTGCAGGCGTTTTTCTTCGACCGAGATTTCAGAGGCAATCTGCGCTTCGCGGATTTCCCGCTTCTTTTGCTCCGCGGCGATTTCCGCCGCCAGCTGGGTTTCGCGAATTTCACGCTTCTTCTGCTCGACGGCGATTTCGGTATTGAGCTCACTCTCCTTGATCATGCGCTCGTTTTCGACGGCGGCGTTGCGGCGGGCGTAAATGGCTTCATCCGCCCGGCCCTGCAGGGCTTCGCGGGCTTCGGCTTCCAGCGCTCGCGACATCTCCGGCGTCGGCTTGATGTCGAGGATCGACAAAGCCAGGATTTCCAGCCCCATGCTGGCGACGGCTTCTGATTCCTTGAGCTTGCCTATGGCCTCAGCCGCGATCACATCCGAACTCACCAGAATCTCCCTGAGCGAGAGCCGTTGGGCGACCGCGCGCGTGAGTGACTGCAGCGAATGCACCAGACGTTCCGGCAACTTCTGGCGGTCCTGCAGATGGTCCTCAAAGTACGCGGTGTTCCGCTTCTCGATGGTGAAGTCGAGAAGAGACGCGAGGCGCTTCGGGTCGACGACACGGTACGTCAGTTGTCCCTGGATGGTGACGGACTGAAAATCTGACGTCGTCTCCTGGAAGACGAAGGGAACATCTGCGCTCGCCAGCGGGACAGCCACGATGGTCGATGTGGGAGCCCAGTAGAAGAACGACAAGCCGGCGCCTTCTCGCCTGATCTTGCCGTGTTTGTACTGCAGAACGTAGGTTGTAGGCGGCACTTTCATGAATCTGAACATTGGCAGCCTCCATTAGTGTCTAAACAACACCAATAATAGTGACCACAAGACACTAATGTCAAAAGGATTCTTGTCTCACCGTATGTCCCTGTATGTCCCGCTATCTCAGCGTTTTCCGGACTTGCTGGTTTTGTTTGGGTTGTAGCCGGAGTTGGGATCGAACATGGCTTGGTCGAGCCCCTGATTGATGGTCACCGTACTGAGGAAGCGCTGGTTGGCCATATCTCCGTTGAAGAAACGGGTGACGTTATAAGGCGCCTGAATCCCAGACACCGCGCGGTAGTTCTCGTACACTTCTTCTTCCAGGTTCTTCTGCTTGTCCACGGGATCGCGCCACTCGAATGATTTCTTGATGGGAAGGTGAGAGTCAGTGTCGAAATAGAGCGTCACACTTTCGTTCTTGCCGTTCACCAGCGTCACCTGATAGGCCGGATGTTGCGCTGCGATAGCATTACCTTCAAACAGCATGACCACATTCGGATCATTCAACCAGGTACGCAGCACGCGCTCGAGCGAAAACTTGCGGCGGCGAAGATAATCGTCAAGGTCCTTCTGCTCCACTGGATGCGGGCCCTTATAGGTGATCTCGTATCCCTTGTCGCCAACGAAGACCTGGGCGATATCGCGCTCTTTGGTGAATTCGATTCTGTCTTTGTCGGGAAACTCGGTGAAGCGCCAGAACTGGCCTCCGCCTCCCGTGGGAGTGCCGTGGTGAAAGCCGTAAGTACGTCCCTGTTGTTCCTGATCGCGGATGTTCAGCCAAATCTGGCCGCCGAGCGCCTGAATTCCCTGATCAATGGTGGACCGCGCCTTATCGGAATTTTGCAGGGCCTCTTTGTCGAGTGTGATCGCCGCACCTTGAGTCGAGGGAGTGGATTTGCCCGCGTCTTTCGCAGGTGGCGTAGTAGCGGTGTTCTGGGCCTGCGCGCGGCCTGGGACCACCGCGAAGCACACCAAGGCTATGATCGAGAAGAACTGTTTCATTCTGTTCAGGGGATGGATCACGCTTTCAGGATTGTAGCGTTTTCCGAGAGATTTCCGCCCGCAGTCGTGCAATGCTCCTCTTCCCGCTTGGATGCAGAAAACAGAGGTAAAGCTACTGGGGGCGGCCAGATTTCCGTGCCGGCCGCCTATCCCACCAGCACCGCGCCGCCATTTACGTTGAAAATTTCACCAGTAATGAAGCTTGCGTAGGGAGTGCAGAGAAAGAGCACCGGTCCGGCAATCTCCTCGGGCTTGCCGACTCGTTTAAGAGGAATAGTCCGCAGGATCTCCTCGCCGCTCTTTGGGTCTTTCAGAGCCTCGGTCGTCATATCGGTATCGACCCACCCGGGAGCTACGGAGTTGACGTAAATGCCTGAGCCGGCCAGTTCGGCCGCTAGACCTTTCACCATGCTAATAAGCGCTCCTTTGGTGGCGGAGTAATCGATGTGAAATGCCTCTCCGCGCTGCCCGCTCGTAGAGCTGATCAGCACGATGTGCCCGGCGGGGCCGTCTTTCCGCGGCTGCGCTTTCATCTGCGCCACCGAGTGCTTCACCAGGCCGAAGACTCCATCAAGGTTGATCGACATGGTGGAGCGCCATTGTTCATTCGACATGCGCTCGATGGGCACATCCTCCACGGGCCAGACGCCATGATTCGCGACGAGAATATCAAGCCGTCCGAAGTGCTGCACGGTCTGAGCCACTAGAGCGCGAGCGGCTTCGGGACTGTTCAGGTCGCACGCGAACGGATGACATTTCTCAGCGCCGCATTCTTTGGCCAGAGCTTCGGCTTGCGTGCGGGCGGTGCGATAACTGAACGCGATTTTGGCATCTGCCGCGGCGAACATGCGGACGATGGCGGCGCCGATGCCGCGCGATCCACCAGAAATGAGGGCGACCTTACCTGCGAGCGAGAGAGCGATGGCCATAGGGAAATAGCGTAACGCATGCGGTGCGCGGGGAACTAGTGGTAGGGATCGTTGAACTTTGAAGAAGGAAAGTCCTGAGTTCCGCGAAGGTCTAGAGATTGGGCCCGAGAGAAGTCCGCTCGGCTCTCAGCCCGCGCAGCAGTAGACGCACGAGCATGCCATCGAAGCGCGTGCCGCTCATTTTCGAAAGTTCGTCCAGAGCCTGGTCCGGTGTGCGGGCCGTCGAGAAAGAGTGCTCGGTCACCATGTTGGCGTAAGCATCAGCCACCGCGATGATGCGAGCCCAGAGCGGGATCTCCTCGCCGCGAAGACCGTCGGGATATCCGGAGCCATCAAAATGCTGATGGTGGTGTTCAATCGCCTCGCGCATCATCTCGGAGTGCGGCAGGGTCCCGACGATAGTGGCGCCGATGTGCGGGTGAAGCCTCAACTGGAAAAACTCTTCATCATTCAGCGGGCCGGCCTTGTTGAGGATGTGCTCGGACACGAAGATCTTGCCCACATCATGCACCCGTGCCGCGTAAACCAGGTCGGCAGTTTCTTCGGAGGAAAGACCGAGAGCGCGCGCGATCACCTCGCTATAGCGGGCGACGAGATCGCCGTGTCCCGCCGTCTGTGTTTCGCGGGACTCGGCGGCGCGGCTGAGGGATTCGATGGCCTCCCTGAGTAATTGCACTTTGCATTCCTCTTCACCGCCGCAGAGTTTATACAAAGTGGTCGTGAGCTCCTCAAGTTGCTCGGGGCCGGTACGCTCACGCTGCAGGAATCCTTCGATATAGGCTGAAATCTGCTGGCGCTGACGGGCGAATTCCTCGCCCTCGACAAATTCCTGCGCGGTCGAGACGAGATTCCCTCCCGAGCGCTTCGAGACATACATGCCGGCATCGGCAACGCGAATGATGTCTTCTACGCTGAAGCCGTGCGTGGGAAAGCTCGCAACTCCGAAGCTGCCGGTGATGTGGTGCTCGGCGAGCATAGGGTCAGCGGCAAGCCACTGGCGAAGGCGTTCCGCAAGCACCTGCGCCTGATCGGGTCCGGTTTCGGGCATCAGTACGATGAACTCATCGCCGCCGTAACGTGCGACCACGTTCGACTGGCGCGATTTCTGCTCCAGCAGCCGCCCCACGCGCGCCAGCACCAGGTCGCCCTCGAAGTGCCCCATCGTATCGTTGACCTCTTTGAATTTATCGAGGTCGATCAGAACCACCGAGAACGGACGTCCCGAGCGGGACGCGCGTTTCCATTCGGCCGACAGAGCCTCCCAGAAAAAGCGGCGAGTCTTGATTCCGGTCAGGCCGTCGGTAATGGACTGCTGCTGCAGCTTTTGGAACACGAATGCGTTATGCAACGCTGTCGCGAGCAAATCCGCGAGCGTATTGAGGATGAGAACGTCCTGCGGGGAGAATGCATTTTCGCTGCGGCTCTCGACATTAAGGACACCGAGCAGCGACTCGCCATACGTAATCGGAATGCACAGCACCGCGCGAGAGTCCGGCAGGATTCCCGTCAGGTTTCCTGGCAGGGCGTTTTGAACGAGAGCGCGCTCGCCGGTGCGTGCCACCCTGCCCAGGATGCCCGCACCCAGCGGAATGCGTTTGCCGGTTGCGTGCGTCGTAAGGCCTGCTTCGGCCTTGATTTCCACTTCTTTGGTGCCGTAGTCGAGCAGGCCAATTCCGATGTGATCGAAGCTGAAGTTCTTCTGGATCTCGCTGGCGATCTGGCTGAGCATGTGCACGGGATCGTCGCTCGAAATTGCAGTTCGCGAAATGTTGTTCAGGAATGCCAGCTGACGCGAGCGGCGCTGCTCCTCCGCGAACAAGCGCGCGTTCTCGACTGCGACTGATACTTGTCCCGCAGCGGTGACCAGCACGTCGAGGTCGCGCTGCTCGAAAACAAATTCGCGATCCGGATTCATGGCGACCATAATTCCGGAGGCTCTGTTGCCCATAAAGATGGGCGCCGCAATCAGGCACCTCGCGGGTCTCTTAGGGATATGCGTGATGCCTAGCCGTTGCCGGGCAGCTTCGAGATCGGAGCGGATCAACAAAGGTTCGCCCGTCCGGATGACGTATTCCGTGAAAGCATTCCGTAGCTCGCGCTTTCTCTTGGGAAGTACGCGGTTGTCGCGGACCTCGAGTTCGAAGCGAATCTCGTCGGATTCCTGGAACGCGATGTAGAAGTTGCTGGTATCGAAGATCTGCCCCAGCTCGATTTGGATGGTGCGCAGGATCTCGTCCTGGTCGAGGCGCGAGCTGATCGCTTTCCCGATTTCGGTCAGCAGTTCGTACTCTTTCGTGCGCCGATAGGCATCATGGCTCAGCACGTAGTTTTCAAGAGTGAGGCCCAGTTGCAGCGCCAGCCCGACCATCAAACGAGGGCCGGAGGTGCCAAATGCCCGGCGCTCGGCGTGGGGAAAGAGAATAACCCCGAAGTTGTGTTCTCGGGTCTGCAGGTTAACGGCGGTCAGATGTCGAACACCGGCGTCGGAAAGAATGCGCTTAAGGTCGGTGAAGCTGCCGCGCGTGCCCACCGGCAGTGGCTCCGTCATTTCGGCGACGTTATGTACGGTGTAGATGCCGCTGTGCCGGTATGCCAGTTCGGATATGTACTCACCCGCCCCAGTGGTTTCCAGTGCTTCAAGGAAACCGGGCGGGAAGTTCTGCTGTACTGAAGGCAGTACCCCGTGCCAGCGTTCGCTGATCACAATGGCCGCGCAGTCCATCGGCAAAGCGGTCCGTAAGCGCTGCAGGGCAGCCTGCATGTTCGGAATGAGGTCCTCGGCGAAGAGCAGCCTTCTCGGATCCGCACCTAGAGTCGAGAGAGCCAGAGTGTTTTCCTGGACGGCATTGCGCTGGTTCTCGAACAGGACCATCACCATGGCGATGCCCAGCAGCATCTGCGGCACCGGGCCGAAAAGCCGGCTGGCGTTGCCGAACATCTCCATCCAGGGATTCTGGATTTGTCCTACCCCCATCAGCACGCCCCACAACGCCAAGGCAAATGCCAGCACCTGGAAAGCGAGCGACCCGCGCTTGTGGCCGTTCACGTAAAACACGGCCGAGGAATACAACAGGATCGCGGCCAGTCCGATCCCCAATTGGATAGCAGGCTGAACATCGGGGCGGAATACGCCGTAGACGATGTGGCCTCGTAGCGTCAGGAGAGCGAGAATGACCCCGCCGGCACCTACTGCAGCGTCATACCAGCGGAACTGCGAGGGCCCGCGCATCAGCCGGGTAGAGATGAAGATGCAGAGCGCCATCGCAACGAGAAACAGCTGGCTCACGAAGAACGCTACCGATGACGAAGGAAAAGTGTCGAGGACGAAGTGGAGCGAGTACGCCGCCCATGCAAGCTGCCACGCTCGGAAATACGGCTGCCGGCTCTGCTCGTGCAGGTAAGTGAACACGAGGAAGAGCAGAACCGAGACGAATCCCGGGACTACGGCGGTGGTGATGACAACACTATTCATAGGGTCGGCGACTACGTCTTGGCCAGATTCGCCGGCTCGCTTTCAGGGAGGAACGATGCTTCCATCGTGGCACACTGTGCGGGCGAACTCAATAAGATTTAAGTACAGTGTGAGCCTTCGATTTCTTTTCGCATCAAAAGGTTGCAGGCAAAACAAGGACTTGCGAGCTTGACGATCTGTTTTCATGCCCCGTAACATCGAAAAGTTCGATCATGCCTGACACTCCAAGTTCCCCCGCACAGGACAAACCTCGCGTACGCTTTGCGCCTTCGCCTACCGGATTCCTTCATGTGGGCAGCGCCCGCACGTTCATCTTTAATTGGCTATATGCGCGCCGGAATGGCGGGACGATGATCCTGCGCCTCGATGACACAGACGTCGAGCGCAATACAGATGCGTCGGTGAACTCGATCTTTGAGGGACTGAAGTGGCTCGGGCTGGGCTGGGACGAGGAATACAAGCAATCGGAGCGCGGCGCGCTGCATCGCCGAATGGCTGACTCGATCTTCGAGAAGGGGTTTGCATACCGGGATTTCACTCCTGCCCACACCGGCGATAGCGAGAAATCAGGAGCGCAGGGTACATGGCTGTTTAATCTCGGCATGCGCGAGATGTCGCGCGAGGAAAGCGACCGGCGGGCAGCCGCAGGCGAACCCTTTGCGCTGCGTTTTCGCGTGCCGCGCGAAGCCGGCAAGGTCGTGCGCTTCACTGACGCCGTTTACGGCGAGCAGATGAAGGCCGGTGCGGATATCGAAGACTTCGCTTTGCTGCGGTCCGACGGCATGCCTACGTATCACTTGGCCTCGTGTGCCGACGATGCCGATCTGCACATCACGCACATTATTCGCGGTCAGGATCACCTTACGAATACCTTCAAGCACATTCTGATTTTTGAGGCTGCCGGAGACGAACCGCCGCAGTTCGCGCATCTTCCCCTGCTGGTCGCACCCGATGGCACCAAGCTTTCCAAGCGCCGGCACGGTCCAGTGGTGAGCGTGACGACGTATCGTGACGCCGGATTTCTTCCCGAGGCGTTTATTAACTTCCTCTGCCTCCTCGGCTGGTCACCGAAAGACGATCGCACGAAGATGAGCGTGGACGAACTCACGGAAATCTTTTCCCTGGAGGGCATTAATCGTGCGAATGCCGTGGTGAACTTCAAAGAACCCGCGGCCACGGCGGAGGAGATGTTCGATCCCAAAGCGGTGTGGCTCAATGCAGAGCACATTCGCGGTCTGGCCATCGACGATTTGTGCCGGCGGCTGCTGCCGATCGTGCGCGAGCAGTTTCCGAACGTGAGCGCCGAAAAGATGCTGCAAGTCACGCCACTGATCCGGGAACGAATCAAGCTGCTGCGCGACGTGCTCACTGCGGCAGATTTCTTCTTCGTCGACCAGCTCCCATCATATGACCCCGCCGAACTCATCCCGCAGAAGGGAGACGCGGCCACGGCGAAACGCGCGTTGGAGAAAGCCGGCGAGGTGCTGCCGAATGTCGAGTTCAAACACGATTCGCTGGATCAGGCATTACGCGCGGCCGCGCGAGAGCTTGACATGAAAGCCGGGCAGATGTTTCAGCCGATCCGCGTCGCCGTCTGCGGCCGCAAGAACGCGCCGCCGTTGTTTGAGACGCTGGAAGTCTTGGGGAAAGAAACAACTCTGTCGCGACTGGAAAGCGCTATTCGATTGCTGTCGTGACGTCCGCGGACCAAACACCCGGAGCCTCCTACAATAGGGAAGCACCAACTTTGTTCGCAATTTTAGCTAACATCCTCTCCACCCTTTCCAGTGAGTCTTCCATGCGAGCGGAATGACGCACTGAAGTGGCGCCGAGGATTGCACCACACCGGATGCAGAATACGAGATCGATCTGGACTGGGCTGGAATCCTGGGCGACGCGGTCAAAGGTCGTACCGCCGCATTTGCCGCAATTTGGTATGGCCATTGCAATCCTCCTGAAGAAAGTCATCGACCAAAAGGACTCTAGGCTACCCCGGACATGCGCTCAAAGCAAGGTTGAGGCTATCGTTTGGGTATGCTGCGATTTTTCGTTGCATCCCGGGAACCCAAATTTCGATCTATAGGGACGTTCCGCGCCCCTGCTGTGCAGAGCTGCGCGTAACTTCTCATTCCCTTCAATCTCACGAGGTCCTCATGAAAGCCGTTCAAATCAGCAAAGCCGGTGGAAACTTCGAAGTGGTCGAGCGTCCCGTCCCGCAGCCCGGACGCGGCGAGGTGCGTATCAAGGTGGAGGCTTGCGGCATCTGTCACAGCGATGCGCTGGTCAAAGAAGGACATTGGCCTGGGATCGAATATCCCCGCGTTCCTGGACACGAAATCGCCGGCCGAATCGACGCCGTCGGTCCCGATGTGATGTTGTGGAAGCAGGGCCAGCGCGTGGGTGTGGGGTGGCATGGCGGACACTGCTTTATCTGCGACCCGTGCCGCAGGGGCGACTTCATCAATTGTCAGAATGAGAAAATTACCGCCATCCATTTTGACGGAGGGTATCAGGAATACATGGTCGCGCCAGCGGAGGCAGTCGCTTTGATGCCCGACGATCTTCCATCGGATGAAGCTGCCCCGTTACTGTGTGCCGGGATCACGGTCTATAACGCGCTTCGCAATTCAGGAGCCCGTGCCGGCGATCTCGTTGCGGTCCAGGGTATCGGAGGGCTGGGGCATCTGGGCATCCAGTACGCACGCCAGATGGGCTTTCATACCGTGGCCATCGGACGCGGCGGCGACAAGCAGCCTTTAGCGCAGAAACTGGGCGCGCGCACTCTTACATTGACACAAGCGCGGGTCCTCCGGCGCAGCAACTGCAGAAGATGGGAGGCGCGAATGTAATTCTCGCGACTGCTCCGGATTCGAAATCAATGTCGGCGCTGGTGGATGGATTGGGACCGAGAGGAACGTTGATGATCGTCGGCGCCGGCATGGAATCGCTTACGGTAACGCCGCTTCAGCTCATCGGTGGAAGCAAGTCCATTCGCGGCTGGGCATCGGGGATGGCGAGAGATTCCCAGGACACGCTTGAATTCAGCGCTTTCAGCGGCGTCCGTCCGATGATCGAACGCTATCCTCTGGCGAAGGCGGCAGAAGCTTACGACCAGATGATCACCGGAAGGGCCCGCTTCCGCGTGGTGCTGACAATGTGACTTTCACTGGGCTGGACTGTTCAGGCCATGCGTACAACACGCGACTAGCCTCCGGGACCATCGTTCGTCATGTATTGCTCCAGCGAATCCAGCTCATGGCTGAGATCGTCCACTCGCCATTCCAGCAGGTTGCGGATGGAAAGGATGCCCAGAAGGCGCCCATTGTCGTCAGCCACGGGCAGATGGCGGAAATGGCGCTCCAGCATGACGCTCAGCGCTTCGCCAGCGCCGGTTTTGCGCGTGGCCATTTCCACCGGCGTGGTCATCAACTCCCGCACGGATGTGACGTGCGGGTCCAGCCGGCTGAGGGACATCTTCCGAAGCACGTCACGCTCAGTGAAGATCCCGGCCACGCGGTACTCGCTGTCGACTACCGCCACAGCGCCCACGTGGTGATCGAGCATCTTGTTGATAGCGTCGGCGACAGTCGCCTCCATGCCGACCGCCGCGATTTCCCGGTCACACAGCTCCAGCACGCTCATGAACACCTCCTCGGAATCGTCGATCCGAAACAGGTCCCCTGCAGAATGAATTGACGCATTATGATCGCGCCGTAATGGAAGTCAAGAGAAATGCGAGAGGACTGCAGGTTTTTTCTGAGCAAGCTGTCAGCTTGTCTGGAGTTGGAAATCGGCGGTCACGCCCGGATCCCCATCACCCAAAGCTAAGAACTGAACCCACAGCTAGGGCTCACTTTGAGGCGTAAGTCTTCCCATTCTTCATAACAAACTGCACATTCTCGAACACCTTGATGTCATTCAACGGATCTCCCGGGACAGCGATGATGTCGGCGTAGGCGCCGGGAGCAATCACGCCAATCTGATCGTCCATGTCGAGCATCACTGCTGCACGCGACGTTGCGCTCTGGATCGCATCCATCGGCGTCATGCCGAAGTCCACCATGTGCGTGAACTCCTGCGCGATTGGCTCGGTCCAGGGAATTCCGCCCATATCGGTGCCGAACACGATCTTCACACCCGCTTTCAATGCCTTCTTGAATGACACTTCATGGGCAGAGGCTCGCAGCCGGTCGCGCTTGCCGTCCGCCGTATCGGCCGGGGCCCAATCTGTGTAGTAAACGCTCAGTGTCGGAACATACCACGTGCCCTGCTTAAGCATCTGCGCGATGGCCGCGTCGTCGAGGTCCAGCCCGTGCTCGATGGAGTCGCATCCTCCGTCGAGCGCCCGATGCAGCCCGATGCCGCTATACGCGTGGCACGCTACCTTCTTGCCCCAGCCGTGAGTTTCGTCCACGATCGCGCGCAGTTCTTCCACGGTGAGCGTCGGCTGCGACGCCAGTTCACCGTGCTTGCCCACCCAGGAGCGATGCGTCATGTACACCTTGATCCAATCCGCCCCGTAATCAAGCTGTTCGCGCGCAGCTTTTCGCGCTTCCACGGGTCCGTCGACGATCTGAGCGCCTTTCGGCATGTCGAGCTCGGGCGCGTAGCCTTCGAGCATGTAGCCTCCGGTCGTTGAAATCGCTCGCGTGGAAATGACCATGCGCGGGCCCGGGATATATCCCTGATTGATCGCCTGCTTGATTCCCACGTCGCCGTAGCCAGCGCCCTCGGTCTCGACGTCGCGCAGCGTTGTGAATCCCTGCTGCAGTGCACGTTGAGCGGCTACACCCGCCCGGACAGCGCGAAGGGCGAGAGGCGCAGTCAGAATGTTGGCATCATAACCGCCTTTGGCAGGATCTTCTCCCTGCAAGAAGATGTGGGTGTGAGAATCTATGAGGCCAGGCAGGACCGTCTGATGCGAGAGGTCAATGACGCTCGCACCACTCGGCATCTTTGCCCCGGCTGCATCGGAGACGCTCTCGATGCGGTTCCCGCGGATCACGATAATCTGATCGCGGCGTGGCTTATCCGATTTGCCGTCGATCAACGTACCCGCGCGAATGACCACCGCCGCAGGCTCGCTGGTCTGCGCGAATGCCGCCAGCGAGATCACGAGCACGACGAAGCATGTCCACGACCAACTGTTCCTCATATTGATTGCCCCAGACGCCAAGAAGTTGAACCGGATGCTGACGTCCTTGAGCTACTCTCCAACGAAGGCATCGGCCTCGATCTCGACCAGGATCTCTGGTGAGATCAGCGCGGCAACCTGCACCATCGATGTTGCCGGGCGAATATCGGCAAAGAATTCGCCGTGCGCCTTTCCGACTTTTTCCCACTCGCCAATATTGACGACATAGGTACGTGTGCGCACCACATCTTTCATGCTGGCCCCGGCCTTCTTCAGGGCGCTTTCGATATTTCTCAGCGTCTGCACCGTCTGCGCGTAGACATCGCCAACGCCCACGATCTTGCCGTCAGGGCCGGTAGCCGTAGTGCCCGAAACGTGCACGTACGAACCTATTTTGACGGCACGAGAGTAACCGACAATCGGCTCCCATTTGGCCCCGCTCGTGATGTTCTGTCGTTGCATACAGTTCCTCCGCGGTTCGGCAATTCTACATGGAATGCGAAACTCTGCCGGGCACATTTGGCAGCCGCCTTTTGTGAGTGCCACCAACGTACAGCGAAATCCGCGGGGAACTGATGTCCAAAGCTCCCACGTCCTAATGCGCGGTGCGCACAACTCACATGGCAAGTCCGCTCTTCTAACTCATTAGAGAAATGAATGGCACGAATAAACAAAAGTCACTTGCGCATAAACAGGAAGGTGCGTTATGTACTTGCGCAAGCAGTTGAAAGTGCGTGCTGGTTGCGAGCTTTCAAGGGGGCCTAGATGATTCCGGAATCGCATCCGTTGCAGGAGCTGTTTCAAGATCTGGTGGGACGGCATTATGCAGAGGAGATCGGGATTCGTGATCCGCAAGTTGTCGCTTACGTCTCTCACCTGCTGGCGGAGTTCTGCGATGCCGAACAGTTATTTAAGATCCGCAACGCGGCCAATCGTGCGTTGAGCGATGTTGGAGAGATGCTGCTTGAGGCGGATCCTGTCTACGGTCCTGCTCCGTCCTTCGACCGCGAGCGCCAGGTACGCAAGCATATCGGCGACTACACGCTCTTCTTTGCGGGCATGTTTCCGGAGAGCATCAACCATTTCCGCCTGCGCCGTGAGCGGCTGGAGAATTTTGTCGACTGGATGAAGGCCGGTAAGGAGAGCTACTACATTGTTTCGAAGTTCGAGCATTTCGAGTACGCGAAGGTCGCTCCGCTCTTTGCCAACCTGTCGCGCAACTTCGAGGGATGCGTCTTCGGCCTCAACATGGTTAAGAATGATCTGCAGGAGATGCAGCATCCGATCGTTCGCCGCGCGGACGACCTGATTATGTAATCGAACCAGAGCCGGACCCCACGACTGCGCACGGTACAAGCGTCCCCAACCTGCCGATGTCACAACTGCACATCGCCTTGACCACCGAGGCGATAGAAACTCAATGCGGCACTGCCCTGCGCCAGGACGCGAAATCTCCTCAGATGCCCGAACTCCTGCCCAGGATCGAACCGTTTCTCGTGCTCGGCAATGACGACTGACATGGCCCAGATCAGTGACGACTCAGCCAGCGCCTGTAACGTTCCCGCGCAGGTACTCTTCATGCGGTAAGGCGGATCCATGAAGACGACGTCCGCTGCGACCTTGGCGCGCTCCATCCGCCAGAACGCCCCTGGCAACTCCTGCTGCAGGATGTCATAGCCCTGCGTGATTCCTAGACTGGCGAGATTGTGGCGGATCATCTCGACAGCGGGCCCGGACTTCTCCACGAAATGCACTTCCTTCGCCCCGCGGCTGAGTGCCTCGATACCCACCGCGCCCGTTCCGGCGAACAGATCCAACCAAACCGTCCCTGCCAGCGCGTCAGGATTACCCGCGGTGAGTACGTTGAAGAGCGTTTCCCGCAGACGATCGGAGGTAGGGCGGACATCCAGGCCGCGCAGGGAGAGCAATGGACGGCTCCGGTATTTCCCGGCGATCACACGCATGGCGCTACAGGTTTGAATGCAGTGATCAAGATATCAAGCAATGTAGAATAAAAGCAGGCTAAAGGGCTCAATGCGCAGCTGGTCCATATCGGTGGGGCGTCTCTTCGGGGTCGACGTTCGCATCCATCTCACGTTCCTCATCCTGCCTTTTTTTGTTTATTGGACCGACTATGCCACTCGCCAGCAGAACGCCAACGGGGGGCGCGATGTGGCGTTGGTGGGCATCATCTTGCTTTGTGTTGCCGCGCATGAGTGCGGACACATGCTCATGGCACGCCGTTTTGGGCTGGTCCCCAAGGGCGTCATCCTGCTGCCGTTGACAGGGGTTGCGCTCTACGACGAGTCACGTATCGAAAAAGAACCGACCGCTCTGATGCGAAGCCGCGAGGTTCGCGTGGCTCTCGTCGGACCGATTGTGAACCTGGCGCTGGGGTTTATCGCTGCTGGCGTAATCCAGGCGACGGCGCCGTCAGTCGAGCTCTGGAAGTGGCCTTTCCTGCTTGGCTCGAATTTGCCCCGCAGCGTGGTGTGGGCCAATTTCTACATTGCCGTGCTGAACTTTCTCCCGGCATATCCTTTGGATGGTGGGCGGCTGCTCCGTGTGTACTTCGCGCGGACTGTTGATCCTTCGTCAGCGACCCGCCGCGCCGTCGCCATAAGCACTGCCCTCGCGACCGTCATGATCTTCGCCGGCCTGTTCGGCGATAGCTGGGTGTGGCTGACGATGGTGGGAGTGATCATCTTCTCCGCCGCTCAACTGGAAGAGCGCGCCCTGGTGTTCCAGTCCGTGCTCGACAACGTGCGGCTCGAAGAAGTGATGCTCACCGACTTCGCAACACTCTCACCGGCCGACACGCTGGAAGACGCACTCGAAAAAGCGGTGCACTCGCTCCAGGATGATTTCCCCGTCGTGCGCGGCAGCGATATGGTGGGAGTCATCTCGCGCCAGCGGATCCTTGAAGCGCTCCGCGCCGAAGGAAATGGCTACGTTCAGGCGGTGATGAGCAAAATCTTCGAAGTGGCCATGCGCAACGATTCGCTAGCGTCGGCGTTCCGCAAACTCACGGCACGCAGCTCCAGCATCATCCCGGTCGTGGAAGATCAGCGGCTGATCGGCATCGTCACATTGCAGAACCTGATGCACTCGATGTCGCTGCTGGCCGAGAGCCGAAAGCTACGCAGGGACGAATCGGAAGCGTAGCGATTGCAGATTGAAGATTGCAGATTTGGGACCACCACTCACAGGCTGGTTCGATCCTCAATCTCAAATCTGCAATCTAAAATCTTCAATCTGCAATCGGCTAAAAGAGCCGGACCGCTTTCGCTATCCGCACAGGCGGAATGGCTCGCAGCCGCGTCAGCACAATTTCCGGAACGGCTCCGTCCACGTGTACGACAGCGATAGCCTCGCGCGGCTGATCCGGCTCCTTCTCGGCCGTCCGGCGTCCGAGGGAAAAATCCGCGATGTTGATCGATTCTTCTCCCAAGATCGTTCCGACCTTGCCAATCACGCCGGGCACGTCACGGTTGCGCATGTAGATCAGGTTGCGCTCTAGCGGCGCTTCCACGTCGATGCCATCCACATGCAGCAGCCGCGGAGTCTCTCCATGCAGCACCGCGCCCTTGACGATGTGTTCTTCCGTCGAGGTCTTCAGAAAGATGGATAGAACGCTGCCGGCGCCGCCCGTTGAAGCTTTCGCCTTATGTGCCTCCAGCACACGCAACCCGCGCTCGCCCGCGATTGTTGCCGCGTTCACCAGATTCGCTTTTTCCTCCAGCGCCTGATTCAGAATGCCCTTGATCGCGCCGTTGCGGATCAATTCCGTCTTCCACTCCGCGATGTGCCCGCTATAGCGGATCGATATCTCCTCCAGCGAGCCGTCCGCGACCTGCGCGAGGAAAGCTCCCATGCGTTCAGCCAAAATGATGTACGGCTGCATGGCGGCGTATTCTTCGGCGGACACCGACGGTACATTCACCGCGTTCTGAATCACGCCGTGTTTCAGATACTCCTTTACCTGCTGGGCAATTTGCACCCCGACGGCCTCCTGGGCCTCGTGGGTTGAGCCACCGACGTGAGGAGTGAGAATCACGTTCTCGAGCGCCAGCAGAGGCGAGTTCTTCGGAGGTTCCTCGGCGAATACGTCAATGGCCGCCGCGGCGACGTGTCCCTGCTTGAGCGCGTCTGCCAGATCGGCCTCGTTCACCAGCTCGCCGCGAGCGCAATTCACCAGCCGGACCCCTTTTTTCATCTTCGCAATGGAGGCCCGGTTGATCATGCCGGCGGTTGCTGGCGTTAGTCCCACATGCAGGGTAATGTAATCCGCGGCCGCGTAGACCTCGTCAAGACTCCAGAGCCGAATTCCTTGTTCCTTGGCCACCGAAATGGAGACAAAGGGGTCGTGCCCGATCAGCTCCATGCCGAAGGCGCGCGCCCGGCGTGCGACTTCCATTCCGATGCGCCCCAGGCCGACAATCCCCAGAGTCTTGCCGCGAAGCTCGGTGCCCTGCAGCGACTTTTTCTCCCACTTTCCGGCATGCATGAGAGCGTCGGCCCGGCACAGATGGCGTGCCATCGCCAGCATCATGCCTATGGTCTGCTCGGCGACGGCAACCGCATTCGCCCCCGGCGTGTTCATGACCGCGATGCCCTTATGCGTTGCCGCCTCGAGGTCGATGTTATCGACCCCCACACCGGCTCGGCCGATCACCCGCAACTTGGTGGCGTGGGCCAGGAGCTGAGCATCGGCCTGTACCGCCGAACGCACGATCAGAGCATCCGCGGTCGCGAGGTGCTCCGCCAGTTTGCCATCCAGTTGATCTGCCGTAAGCACACTCCATCCTGGTTCCTGCAGTTGGGCCACAGCAGTCGACGAGATCTTTTCTGCGACGATGATTTTCACGATTCCGTTCCTTTGTATGTATATGAAAGATGTTCTATTTACGGCTGCTGACATTCATTTGACGGCAAATTGACACGCTTCTGACAATCCCCGACTGTTTGTTTCCTACACTTCCATCCCAAGGGGCCCCTGCCCTGGAGAAGCACCATGAAAACGTTAAATACGATCCTGCTTGGGATGTTGATCGGCAGCACCGTGGCCTGCGGCTACAGCTCGAAAAACTATTCGAACGGAACCACCGCCATGCCGGCCATCGCGCAGCTGAGTCCTGGAAGCGTCACGGCTGGTGACCCGGGATTCACGCTTACCGTCAACGGCAGCAATTTCGCTTCGAAAGCCGTGGTCAACTGGAACGGCACGGCACAGACGACCAGTTATGTCACGACCGGACAGCTGACCATTGCCGTACCGGCAGCGGCAGTCTCGAGCGCCGGCACGGTACAAGTCACGGTTACGAACCCGGCGACTTCGGGCAGCGGAGGCATGTATGGCGGCAGCGGATCGCCTGCTCAAACCTCCAGCCCGGTGACTTTTACCATCAACTAAAGTCTGGCTCCAGCGCGAGAACTTGAGGAGGAGCCCCGGCGGATTCCTCTCAGCGCCAGAAGCAAAACTACATTCGCGATCGAGAGTCGCGCGTGATGCAGGAAGGAAGCCGCGCCGCTTTCACTTTCCCGTCTGCGTGGGCTGTACCTGCGTGTATCCAGCCGGAATCTCGAATAGAGTCGAATCCAGGCTGTCGCGGGAATAAGAGGTCATCTCGGTCGTCACGTCCATCATCGAGCCTGGCGCCGAAGCCGGTTTAGGAGCGCCGCCGGTGGACGAATCTGGGTTGTTGTTTTGCTCCTCCTTCTGCTTCTTTTTGCCGAACAAGCCTCCGAAACTCTTGGTGATCGCGTCCCGCGGATTGGTCGGGGTGCTTTGATCGGACGCCTTTTCCGGCTGCTGATTTTGAGCACTTGTACCGTTCCCGGATTGCGTTGACTGGCCATTTGCTGCCATGCCGAAACTGGTGTATTGAACGAGTGGCATGCCGTCGACTTTGAGTGAGTTCTTCTTCAGTTCTTCTGAAGCCTCAGACATTTGTGGGCTGTTCATTCCGATAGCGCCTGGCAGCCAGTTCATCTCCTTTGCCATTTTCATGTAAAACTGCCGTACTTCTTC
>Ga0335071_10002356_pt1 | contig 20210 bp, 20 predicted proteins | sample Lox_Sample_15_FD_206724 | JGI IMG/M metagenome (GOLD analysis project Ga0335071, IMG submission 206724) | Soil microbial communities from Loxahatchee National Wildlife Refuge, Florida, United States - Lox_Sample_1.5 | ecosystem: Environmental > Terrestrial > Soil > Wetlands | place: USA...
CTCGACCTCCGGGCACAGCAGCTTCCACTGCTCGTCGGTCAGGTCCGACGGATACCGCGGTGTGCGGTCCCAACATGGGCAACCCGCCGCAGCGCAACTGGTTTTCGGGAACTCGACAGGGTAGACAAGCATTCACGGGGCTCCGGCAGCAGGGATGTGGTGTCCATCTGCTACCGCGAGCCCTGTCTTGTGCCATTGCGTGACACACAATCGTTATCACATAGTTATCATCTGTCACTACAGTCACACGGGTTTGTGAACAGGCTTCTTATGAATTGGCCGTTCATCGCCGTCGCCATCCCCGCCGACGCCGCACCGAATCTGGTCGCCCTGGTGGAACTGCCCGGCGGTCACTGCTCGATCCTCGGCACCCCGGCCTCGACCCGCAGGTCGGTCAGTTGCAATGACACCAGGGTCGGGAAGGGCAGCGAGCGGTCGCCAGGACCGATTGGGTGGACACGCCGGCGAGTCGAGAAGAGGAGCCCGCCGGCCTGAACGTGGTTGGCGCAAAGATGAGCAGCCCTCGCCCAACGGCCGATCACCTCGGGGACGTAGTCGTGGCGTCGCAGCCGACCACCGGCATCGACGTAGAAGGTCTGGCGGGGCGAGTGTGTATCGATGTCGGGCGGGAAGCTCGCGTCGAGGCGCCGCCATGTCTCTCCGCGCTCCGGCCACGTTTCTCCCTCGGTGACCTTGACCCCTTCATGAGTCAGCAGGTGTGGGAACGTGAGGTAGTTCCACATCGCATAGCCGGCGAAGTAGACGGCGTCCAGCGGGTCCCAGCGAATGTTCCGGTGCAGGCCCGAGCGGCCGAAGAACGCGGCCCGTGCGCTCGGGCGCGATCTGATGACCTCGCCGTCGTGACTTTCGATCCGCGCCGACCCGCGCTCGAAGACCCCACGCAGCCCGTCCCGCGGATACGGGTCGAAGACCGTCCGAGGCTCCCGGACGTGCACTGTGATGCGGTAATCCGCGAAGCGGTTGCCCGGCACCCCCGTTCGGATCAGCAGCCCTCCCGTGCGTACGCGTGCATGGACCGTCCCCGCCTTCCGCCATCGCTCCAACCCCCCGTGGGCGTTGAGCACCTCGTCCAGCAGAGAGGCCATCAGTCCACGCTATCTGCCCGTTCCGGTCTGCAGAAGGTCGAGCTAACTCGGAGTTCTTAGCCGTAACGGTTGCCGCGCGCGGGAGTGTTCGAACAGAACTGACTGGGGCTACTGCGCGGTGTCGTAGACATCGGAATGGTTCTGAACCTGCACGAGGTTCAGAGCTTCCTCCGGTTTAGGTGTGATCTCGCCGAATATCGAATTCGATCGCCCGCGGCAATTCCAGTGCATTCCGAGCGGTCAGAGTCACCCGACGCACGCGGTTTCGAGACGAACCTCCGAGAGTCACAAATGTCTATTTCGAGACAGCGTTCAGTTCTGTTCGGGCCTGGTCGATTTGGTCGTATGCGTAGGGCGCGATGGCGGCCTTTCCGCCTGATAACCACATGACCAGCGATCTAGGTCATCTTGGCGGACAACACCTTCACCGGGTCCGGCGTCGCGTGCCCGCGCGCAAGCTGGTCGGCGCGCTTCAGGAGCGTGGGCAGGCGATGCGGGCCGTGCATGCCGCGGACGAGCTCAGCCGCCCGGTGCTCGTTCATCCCCGCCGCGGTGACCAACAGCGGCCGGCTGCTGTCACCGCGGAGCACGGGAACTGCGCTCCCTCCCCCGAACGCGGCCTTCGCTACGCCGATGACGGCCTTTCGAGCGCCGAGCACTTCATGCAGCCGCGCGCCCAGCCCGGGTTGACCCTCCCGGAGCCACACGTGGCCATCGATGACCACCGCCTCGATGGGATGACACCGCTCCACCCGGGTGACCGCCTCAAGGAGGAAGGGCAGCTCCCGCTTGTAGAACGCACCCGGCTCGTAGGGCTCGGGCATCACCGCGGCGCGGCAGACGCATTCGAGGGTCGAGCTGGAGTCGGACCAGTCGATGAAGCCCACGGCCGCGGTGACCACCGCGAGCTCCGCATACTGAACGTCCACGGCGATGAGCATCCCGGCAGTAAGACTGGTACATCTCACCGCGCTTCGCAATGTTCCTCATCGAGCGCTCGGGGCGATGCGACGCAGAGGTCAGAGGGCCAGCACCACCTCATGCACCGTGATTCTTCGCGTTCGTTCGATCCTTGCGGAAGCGTGACCGAGCGGACGAACGACCCATATGTGAATTCCGATCGACCGTTGGATTTCCTGTTCTCGCCGCGCTGGGCCCTGATCGTCAACACCCCGTCGCGCGCGGTGACGTCGACGTCTTTTGCAGGATCGATACCGGGCAGTTCGGCCCGGATCTCGTAGCGGCCGTCGTTCATCCCGTCTTCGAGCCGGATCAGTTGACCGCCGAACATTGGTTGAAGCGCCGGCCACGACGGGAAACCACCTAGCCACGGCGATAACTCGGGCCAGCGCGAGCCGGCGTCCGATCCAGGCCAGCGCAGCGGACCCGATCGCGAACACCGCAAGCACCGCCCAATGGGACGGGCCGTACGGGCTGAACTCCCGCTCCGCAGTGTTGAGCGCCACCAATTCAGCGTGTCGGCCCACATCGCCTCGACAGTATCGGCCTGAGATTGTCGCGGCGCGACGACAAGGCCACGTTAAATCCGGCCATGCGGGGGTCGACGTTACCACGCGGATCGAGTCGGCTCGCCGCAACTCCGTGAAGTTGCCGCGCCGCGGGACAACGGATTAACGCCCCGCCGTTCGCGGTGGTTGCCAATTAATCCCGTAATCGTCTGCGCGGCAAGCGATTACATTTGCTTATTAGCCACTCCTGATTGCTATTAACTGCCGTTGCCTCTCGGTCATAAAAAACGAATAAAGACAAGCTGATCGGAAGCGATATGGGTCACCGCGCAGCGGCTACCGTGAAGCACCACATCACTCCCCTCGCTGGCAGAGCCCGGTGGGGACGTCGCTCAACCAGCGGGCCGATAACTGGTTCGTGGCGGCTCGAGATGTGCCGCCAACCTGAAGAGAATCGTGGTATTGCCCTGTGCCGGGGAGTTATTTGACGCAGGGGTGCTTGTCGCGGTCATCTGGCTGAGATCTGTTCGTGCCGGGGCGTGACCATCGCGGCCGGTGGCGGCCACTGCGATCACCTGTCCGGGCGCCGACTTGTCGGTGGTGGTGTCGGGGATAAGCCACGCCGGTAGCGGCCAAATCCGTAGCTGCTGACTTGTTTTGCCGTTCAACGGGGGTGGCGAGTATGACCAGCAGGGCCCCGTCGCTGTCAACTCCTATCTGCAGGTACTTCTCTGAACAGTCGCGCCGGAGGCATTTCGACCTGCGGCTCGAGTGATATCGGCCGCGGCAACGAGGTTTTTGGCACGTTTGGCGTGTCGATAGCCACAGCCATCCGCGAGACCGCCGGCGGTGGTTCAAATGTAAGTAGAAACGAGGGCGATCATATCTTGTCTCACTTGGAGGGAGATAGCCGTCGGGCGTGCTCGCGGTAGTGTTGCCGCTCTAACCGCGCGCTCCCCCGCTCAAACCAACTCGGGCACCCGTAGACACGCGATCGCCAGCTCGAATTCGCAATCGTGCTGCTCGGCTCCGAGGTCGTGAAACTGAGTCGTTAGCAGCGACCGCGCCTGATCGCCGTTTCGCTCCATCGCCTCAAGGCTGTCGAAAGTCGAGGACGACACGGCACGCCCGGATGTGCGCTCGATCATCAGGCTGGTGCTGCAGAACCCCTCGAGCTCCTGGATCGCGGGCAGCATCGACTCCCGGTAGTACCGGATGGCTCGGTCGAGCTGATCGGGCCGGACGTTGAACCAGGTAGCTCGAACGCAGGCACCCGCCCTGGCGCGGTGATCACGGTGCAGGACCGCGATCTCCCACCTGTCGACCATCACGCTGCCGCCGAATATCTCGGCCGCCCGTCGCTGTAGAGGCAGTACTTGCTCGCCGCTCGCGTGCATCGCCTTGTCGGTCTCCCAGGAGCTGGTGGCTATGCACCGGCCGGATCCGCGGTCGACCAACAGCGACAGCCCGATACAGCCATCCATCCGTCGGAGTGCAGGCATGACGACATCGCGAACATAATCAATGCCCGCATCGATCGAGGACGGTTGTCCCTCGATAGTGGTGGAGCGCGCGTACACGATTCAGCCCTCCGCGCTGGGGCAGCGCACCGGTTGGCGCCACCGGTCCACTCAACCCTATGACGGATTGCGCGCATGGCAATGGGCAGTGTCGATGCGATTACCCGAGGTTGGCAGGCTGCCAAAATCGCTCCAGTGGTTCGTCGAGAAGCACGGTGATGTCGAAAGATCCGCGCCTGAATGGTGCATCCCATCCGCGACACTGTTGCCCAGCCAAGCCGCAAGCGCTGCTGGGACTGCTTCCCTCCCCGCAGCGGCGTGCCACCGATACACCGTCACTTTTCACATCCAGATCTTCTCGGTGAAGTTGGCTTGGATCGAGCCGATCTTTTGGCCGATTCCGCAGGCCTGGACTAATCCACGAACCCAGCACCGATCGGTCAGGGCGCATGTACACGCAGCCAGCCTGTGGCGTGATCCGGACGCCCGGTTTGCGCGCTCGCGCGCGCCCTGGCCGCCGGCGGCGGCCACTTCCGTAGCCACCCACCTTTTTGCCGTCCAGCGGGGTGCCCAGTGTGACCGGCGGGCACCCGTCGCTGTCAACCCTTATCTATGAGCGGCACAACCATCCCTGATCAGCTTCCCAACGCCTCACCAATGTCGTCGCCTGTCACTGCCTGCTCGCGGAGCTTGTAAGTAAATCGCGCCTTGGCAAACGATGACCGAAGCGCCGCAGGAGCAAGGGAACGCCATCATGCCTGGCAAAGGGCCAGAATCCAGCAACGAAGGCCCAGGACAGTTAACTAGTAAACCTAGCTAATGTGGCCAAATCCGTGACCATCGGGCATGAAAATGGCCCCGGAGGAGCCTCCGGGGGCCATTTCCGCTGGTAGCCCTGGGACGGTTTAGTCCGAACACGTTGTTGACGTCTGTGCAAGATGATGCAGATGTGAAAGACAGGCCGTCGCGGTTCGTCTCGCCACCCCCAAAGCGGCGACGGATCACCGCCCAACTGCGAGCGGATGTCGTCGAGGCATACGGGTTAGGGAAGACCAGTCAACAAGTTGCCGAAGAGCTGGCGCTCGGCCGGACAACCGTCCTGAAGATCCTGAAGGCTGCCGGGGTGACCGTGCGGCCGCAGGGACGGAAATACTAAAAGTAATTCTCGCCCGGCGGTGGTGGAATCTTCGGCTTCTTCCCGGCAGCTTCGTCAACTTCACGCACCGCGATGTCAACCAGTGCTTTCGCAAACAATTCGAGATCTGGTGGATCCCGGCGGACTGATCGCACAACAATACGGCGCTCTTTTCGAGGGCGAGCATTGCTATGAGTTTCCGGCACGGTGTGTGCGGCGCGGCGACACTCTCAACGAAACCCCTCGGATGTCTGGCATTGACCTGCACGCCGATGGTAATGATGCATCCGATGATTCAATGATTCATTTGATGAGGCGGCTTGGAGGGCGTTGTGCGGGTCGACAAGGGTGGCCGCTTCTACGTGCAGGTGCCCGACGAGGGTTCCGACGACGAAGCCGATTTCCTCGCCATTTTTGAACATGACGTCCGCTGGATATTCGGCAGCGCTACGAGGCGCTGCTCGAGGGCGGATTCTAGCCCGAGTGACGTCACTACCATTCGATCCGGCGCGTATCGGTGATTGGCGCGGGGCTGACCCGGCCGCGGGTCCGTCGCCGGCCCCGCAGCTGAGCGGCTTGCAAGATCGGGTCGAAGGTGACGCCGGCTTTCTCGGCGATCTCGTCCACCGTCCGCTCGTACATCTCGAATCGGTCGAGCGGGCCGCGCCGGCGAGGTGGGCCCAGCCCTTCGAGCTTCTGCTTCAAGATGAAGCCGCGGGTCCGCAGCTCGTTATCGCGCTGGTAGATCAGCAGTTTCCAAAACTCGACTGGTATCCACACCGTCCCGTAGGGGACATCGGTCGGCGCCAGGACGGGTCCGGCCATGACAGTCACCTTGGAGTTGCTTTCATCGACCTGCTCGAGCAGCGCGTTCTCGAGGCAACCCCACACACCTTTCAACCGCGATTCGTTGAAATTGTCCATTTGTGGGGTGACGTTGGTCAGAAAGAACGAATCCCTGTTGGCGGCCTGCGCCGTTTTCCTGTCGCCCCACAGCAGATCCGCGCGGCGAGCGATATGCCCGCGGTCGAGTCGGTTGTCTTCGTACACCGGATTAAGCGTCTGAAGGTCCGCATCGACGCGCGGATCGGCTTTGAAGACAAGGCCTTTCCGGCTTAGCGTGTCCGAGTCACCTTCTTTGCGCAAGCTTGACCCGTCGATGTTCCATGCCACCCACCGGGCTAGCTTTCTGCTCTTGCTCAAACACACCGAGAACCGCGTGTACTTGATGATCGGTGAGTCGGCGACATGGACCGCATCTGCATCGTCGCGCAATGCAGGTGGCTCTATGTGCGGCCCAATGAAATCCGGATCGTAACCTGTCCGGTCGTCAAGCGAGCCGTCGTATCCGGGCATGCGCTTTCCTCTCCGCGGTGTCGGTTCTCTTGTTGTCGCTGCCGTTGTGCGTCAGGGGCCGATATGGGTATAGGGGGCCCAGCGGCTGGGGGCGTCGGGGTTGCGGTCGCGCAGTGCGCGGGTGGCGCTGTGCAGCGCCACAGCCGGGCCGGTTAGTGCGGTCTGAGCAGTGGGCAGCGTGGTGTAGAAGTTCTTCGTGAGCTCGGCGGTGTCGGCGTCACCGATCGGCCACAACGTGGCGACGACGTGGCGGTAGCCGGCCAGCTGGCAGGCCGCGGCCAAATGGATCGGCTCATCGAGGAGTTCACCACCGGTGCGGGCGGTGGTGCATGCCGACAGAAAGGCCAACTCGACCGACGGCAGGCGCGCGCGGGTCAGCTCTAGCACCGTCAATGGCCGCCGTTGGTAGTCGGCCAGTAGCAAGGAGCTGGCCGAGGGCTCGACTGGGTTGTTGGCGCCGTGGCAGGCAAAGTGCACCCACGGGTGATCGGGCAGGGCGGCGGTCACGGTGTCGTAGGTCGCCGGATCGCTACCGGGCAGACCGAGCACATCGACCTGCCCAGGGCAGCAGGCTCTGCAGGGTGGCGGCCTCGACGGCAACACCGAGGAGATCCGGTTGATCGGGGGTCTGCGGCATCGCCACCACCAGCACTCGTGGATGGCCCACGGGCGGGGCGGCATGGCGCGCGTACAGCAGGGCCCGCACCGTCGGGATGGTCGAGGAGATCACCCGGTCGATCACCGGGTCTGACGCTGAATTGGTGTGGTGGCCGGCGGCGTGCAGCGGCAGTAACGACAGCGCCCCCGACGGGCACCACCAGACCCTCGGCCAGGAGTCTCCCTCGGGCGGGGCGCCGACATGGCCCAGGTGGTTGAGCACCGGGCTAGTGACACGATCAGCCAGCCAGCCCAACACTATGCTCAGCGTGGTTTCCGCGGTGCGGCGCGCGGCGACCGATGTTGCGGGGTCGCACGCATCGGAAAGAGCGTCCAAGAAGGTGCTGACCTGCTCAGACACGGCGGATGGATCCGTTCCCTGGAGCGACACCACTTCCACCCCCGTTGGAGTGAGGATCAGCGCATCCGAGCGCAGCGGACTGATGTTGACGAGCACCACAGGACCTTCGGCGGCAGCGGGCAGCAGCTCGCTCGCCGGCCTGGGTGTCAGAAATCGCTCGAAGCCAGGCTGAGCCCGGATCTCGGTGAGTACGCGGTCAAACTCGGCGGCCGCCATCCGGCGTCGCTCCGCCGCCAGCTGGGCAGCCGCCGCTGGATTAAGGCCGCCGACTGGTACCGCTGCGGGGCCGGGCTCCGGGCGATCGAGGACATCACGGCATCGGGTGAACTCCGCGGCCAATTCGGGGTGGGTCTGCTGCAGGTCGGTTAGATCGGAACGGGCATCCAAAATCTGGGAGAACAACACCCCCCGGCCCTGCTCGAACAGCTCAACCGCTCGCCCCGGCTGCCCGGCCTGCACACACACCGCGGCCGCCTCCGGCCCCAACCCGGCTAGCCGCCGCAGGCGGCGCTCTTGGTCGACGCGCCGCAGAGCCCGCGAGGCCACCAAACCGACCAATCCAACCGTCATGCGGTATCCGTCCACCGCCTCGGCCCAGTTGTGCCTGGTCACTGCTGACCGACCCCACTCCCAGCCCGCTTCCGACCGCACATCGACCGGAGCAGAGGTCACCGCCGTCGCCTCCCGGAACATCCCCAGCGCTCGATCCAAATCCGCTACATCCCCGGAGGCATCGAACCGGTTGCGCAGGGCAATACCCAAATTGGACAGGTACAACGCCCGGGCGGGGTGGCCAGCGGGGACCGCCGCCACCGCCTCGCGACCGGCGTCGATCGCCTCCTCGAGGTCCTGCGCCGCCCCGCTGATCTCAAATCGTTCCCGCAGGGCGACCCCGAGGTTGGACAGGCAGATTGGTCGCTTGGGGTGCTCGGGCGGAGTGGCGGCTACCGCCTCCCGGGTGACGTCGATCGCCTCCCCGAGGTCCAGCGCGTCCCCGATGGTCTCAAATCGTTCCCGCAGGGCGACCCCGAGGTTGGAAAGCTGTCCTGCCCAGTTAGGGTGCTCGGGCGGAGTGGCCGCTACCGCCTCCCGGGTGACGTCGATCGCCTCCCCGAGGTCCAGCGCGTCCCCGATGGTCTCAAATCGGGCCTGCAGGGCGAGCCCCAGGTTGGACAACATCAACGGTCGCGCAGGGTGCCCGGTGGGTGTGGCCGCCATCGCCTCCCGGGTGACATCGATCGCCTCATCGAGGTCCCGGGCGTCGCCGGTGGTCTCAAATCGGACTCGCAGGGCGAGCCCGAGGTTGGACAGGTAGCCTGCCCGCTTGGGGTGCTCGGGCGGGGTGGCCGCGACCGCCTTCCGGGTGACGTCGATCGTCTCATCGAGTTCGCGGGCGTCGCCGGTGGTCTCGAATCGCACCCGCAAGGCGAGCCCCAGGTTGGATAACATCAACGGTCGCGCAGGGTGCCCGGTGGGTGTGGCCGCCACCGCCTCCCGGCCCGCCTCGATCGCGTCATCGAGGTCCCGTGGCGCGCCGATGGTCCCGAATCGGGCCCGCAGGGCGACCCCCAGGTTGGACAGATACCCCGCCCGGTCGGGATTTCCGGCGGGGCTGGTCTGAATCGCCTGGCGGGCGAGGTCGATCGCGTCGTCGAGGTCCTGCGCCGCCCCAGCGGCCTTAAACCGGTCCTCTAGGGCGCCGCCCAGGTTGGACAAGTATGTCGCCCGGTCAGGGTGTCCTGCGGGTGTGGCCACCACCGCCTTGCGCAAGGCGTCGATCGCTTCATCGAGGTCCTGCGCGCCCCCAGTGGTCTTAAACCGGCGATCCAGGACGATCCCTAGGGTGGTCAACACTAGGGGCCGGTCGGCGCGCCCGAGAGGAGTGGCGGCCACCGCCTCCCGGACGGCGTTGATCGCCTCATCGAGGTCCTCTGTCCCGCCGGTGGTCTCAAACCGCTGCTGCAGGGCGCCCCCCAGGTTGGACAGGTACATCGGCCGGTCAGGGTGTCCGGCGGGGGTGGCCGCCACCGCCTCGCGGCCGGCGTTGATCGCCTCGTCGAGGTCCTGCGTGCTGTCGGTGATCTCGAACCGGCGCCGCAAGGCGGTCCCCAGGTTCGACAGGTAGGTAGGCCGATCGATGTCATCCTTGGGGACAGCCTCGACCGCCTCCCGCAAGGCGTCGATCGCCTCGTCTAAGTCCCTCATGGCCCCGTTCGTTTCGAACCGAGAGTGCAAGGCGGCCCCGAGCATGGTGAGGGGCTCTGCCCGGCCACCGTGATGCTCTGGCGTGGCCGCCACCGCCTGCCGGTATAGGCCGATCGCCTCGTCCAGGTCCCCGACCGCGCCCGTGGTCTCGAACCGGGACTGCAGGGCGGTCCCCAGGTTCGATAGGACCGTCGGGCGGTCGGGGTGCCCGAGAGGAACGGCGTCCGAAGCGCGTCTCAATCCCTCGATAGCAGCGTAGAGGGCGACGAGATCGTCCGTGCCGTCGGCGCTTTCGGGGGTCTCCGCAGAGGCGCCTCTAGACGCTGCTGCCTGCGCATCGCCCTCGCTCGAAACCTGCGTGCTCCTCCCGCGGAGCTTCCCAAGCATGCGCCCAAGCATTGTCGTGCTTCCTTCCGACATGACGATCGGGAATTTATGGGAGCCAGCTGCACAGCCCGCGATGCTTCATCGGTATGGGATCTCCACCAGAGGACCGAAACCCGTCAGTCGCCAGTAATTTCCCCTCAATACCTCCGATCCTAGCCCGGCGTTATAGCGCAGAACTGGTTAGTGAGAAGTTGGGCCTCAATTGCCACGCCGCAATCAGGTGGTGGTGCGGTGTTCACGCCGACGGATTGTGGTGGTATGTGCCGACAACACAACCGCAGTGACCGATGGCTTTCTGGTTGTTCTAATCCGAATGACTCCCTTTCCGGCCTAAACTTCGGTACGTCGTTGAGACTCTCAACAGATAGTCGCAGGGGATTTTCATGCGTTGTGCGCCGGTGATTGTGCTACGTGCCTCCAGCACGGTTCGGCAAGCTATTCGGCAGCTTGAAAATGCTCAGGAGCATGTGGACGCGGTGCTCGTCCGAGAGCACGGCGGCGACGTGCTGTATTACGTGTTCAGCGCTGGCAGCTTGCGGGCCCGGCTCGCGCGCGGTCAGCCGGACGCTGACGTGGCAACGGCGTTACGACTGGGCGAGTATCAGCCGACCGTTGCCGTCCAGCTCAGCCCGGCAACACCGGTCGGCAGCGTCGCGCTGGAGGGACGCCACGTTGTGGGCGTCATCGTTGACGACGGCGCCGACCGTGGCGTGCGCGGCGGCGGCGGCCGTCGTGTTGACATCGGTGGCACCACAGCGGAACCTTCTGCGGCGCCCGCGCAAAGCTACGAGCAGCCATCGCCACCGCCTCCCCACCGAGGCGGGGTCACCACGCGCGGTCCGGCATTTGCACCTGACGTCTCCGAAGAGCCGGCCGGGCCGGTGACTCGCGGCGGTATCACCATGCTGGGCCGAGGACCGATGGAGGCGTCGGCCGACATCAGCACCGCTGCGCCGCCCACACCGCCTGGTCTCTTCCGCGCCTATCCAGACGTGAGGGCTCCCGGTCAAGTCAGTGCCGGGGACGCATTCACGCTCAGCGTCGGGTTCTCCAAAGAGCCACCGCCGGCGATGCTGATCAAAGGCGATCGCATCGAGGTGCCCGCAGAGCCAAGAGCTGAATTCGTCATTCAGGTGGCCGGGTTTGGCTTCACTTTTCCGAACGGGATACAGAAGACGCTAATCGTCGACCGTGACGATCCCGAAAGCGACCGTGTCGACTTCACTGTCAAGGCCGACACGTCGGAGATCGCCGCGCCCCGGTTTGTGGAGGTGAGCTACGAATATGCCGGCATCGTGGTCGGCCGGGCCTGGGCGCGCGTTCAGGTGGTGCCCGGCGCGCCCACTGAGATGGCGAAGCCAGCGTTGGTCGGCGGCAGCGGACTAGTCGGCTCGTTGGCTCCCGGCGAAGGTCCACATCTGACCGTGGACATCGTCAGCCAAGACGGTGACCCTAAGTTGCACTGGAGATTTCACTGCCGCTATCCCGACGTCGAACGCCCTGGGGAGGTGACCACCAACCTGCAGGACCACTCAGCGCAGTCGTTCGCGGTTCAGCTGATGCGCAAGATACCCAACGTGCCACCGGGCCCGCTCTTGACCGCGACCATGAAAGGCATAGGGGAAAGAGTCGCCGACGCCCTGCCTGCCGAGTTCTGGCCCATATTCGAGCAGACGTGGAAACGCGCCCACGCCGACGGTGCAGAGCCGCGGCTACAGATCACCACGACCGAGCCGTGGATCCCTTGGGAACTGGCGTGGATCAGCAAAGACCGGCTGTATCACCCCGACGACTTGCTGCCAGACCCTAAAGGGCGGGTGCTCGGGCAGCTGTGGCAGGTGGGGCGGTGGACACCACCGGCGCGGCACCTGGCAACCGGTGATGTTCCGGCGACTCCGCCGGTGTCGCAGGTCGATGCCGCCGAGATGGCCGTCATTTTCGGCAATTACGCAGGCGAGCGCGGGATCGCGCAACTGCCTAATGCCGTTCAGGAGGGACAGGAGATCGCGATGGCCTACGGCGCCCTTCCGTTGGGAATCTCCGACACCGACGTGGTGGCGCTGCTCGAGTGCACTCTGCAACGCGACGGGCAGCCTTTCCGACCGACGGTGATCCATTTCGCGGGACACGGCCAGACGGACGTGGACAATCCTGAGTTCACGGGGCTGGTCCTTGCACACGGAATTCGGCTGGACCCGTATGCCCTGCAGGGTTTCGATCTCGTTGAACAGCAGCGTCCCTTCGTGTTCCTCAACGCGTGCGAGGCGGGTGTGGCCGGTGAGTCGCTCAACCAGCTGGGCGGCCTAGCTGGCGCCTTCCTGATCGAGGGGGCGCGCGGTTTCGTGGCTCCGTTGTGGGAGATCGATGACGTCCAGGCCCGCGAGGTCGCCCTCGAGTTCTACCGCCGGACGCTTGGCGAGGGCCAGACGGTCGGCGAAGCGATGTGTGAGATGCGCCGGCAGTACGGAGCCAACTCAACATCGGCGACCGCGCTAGCGTACGTATTCTACGGCAACCCCGATCTGCGGCTGCAGCGGACGGCGGCGTAACGCGGCTACGTGGAAGTGCCGATTGGATTCGGCTCCCGCACCGGTTGTGGCTGGAACTGCCCACTTTTGAGCGCTGTATGCAGCTCGTCCAGGAACTCCGGGATCCCGATCTCCGTCTCGATGCGGGCCACGGTCAGCCCGTCCGATCCCGCGGCGCGGGCACCCCGGTTGGTTGCGACCCGATCAAACGCCACCGCTACTAGGGGGGCCGGGTCGTAGACGAAGTTGAACAGATCATCGAACCGGTGGCCGGGATCGGCCTCCGCCCATCGGTGAAGCTTGGCCTGCATCTCCGATACCCGCCGATAGGGTCCCAGAGGGGTTTGCTCGGTCGGAGCACCACCATTCGGCGGTGCGTCTTCCGGGATTACAGCCTCCAATACAATTCGCGAATTCCGCTGCCGCCCTTCGCCATGTGCCGGCTTTCCCGACCTCGGACTACTACGGCGGCTCCGCCCCACCCCGAAACGATCGGCCGACGGTGCCGCCTACCCCCCAAACCGCGCCGGATGCGCGGCACCAGGCAGCGATGGGGTGGTTTCCCGTGTCACTTGGTGATCGCTCGACGAAGGAGGCACCCGACTCTGCCCCTGCGACATCGCCGTGGCTACAACCCGCTGCTCGTCACCCGGCCTTCCCATCAGCCGAACACCAACTTCTGGGAAGTTCCCCACCGCCCAAGGATTAGCTATCTACCATCGATCGGTTGGTGTCAAATCGCAGCACCGCGTGTGCCCGCGGCATGGAGGGGCGGCCGACGCCCACGTCAGTCCTCAGGCGTGGGCGAATCCGGCGTAGACCCGGCTAACAGCCGAACCGCCGCTTCCTCAAGGTCGCCGGGCCCGCTGGCGATCGTCGTGAATCCCGTTTGATACCGGCACCGGCGACGGCTAACCTCACTGGCTCATCCGCCGCTTGGAGCCTGCTGCGTATTTCTCCCTAGAGAAATCCCCCACGAAGAAGTCCTCGTTGAGCAGTCGAATGATGTCACGCGTGGTGGTCTTAGTGAAGTCCACTTCACCGTCGCGCATGTACACCGACACGTCGAATCCGTGGTGGGTCAACTTCTCTTCGATCTGCTCGCTTGAGAGGGTGTCGATGTAGGGCTGGCTCAAAATGGCGTGGATCTTGTTGCGTAAGAACCCGTTGCGCCGCACCGTATCAATGAGCACATCGCGGCTCGTCGAAGTCACCGGGAACCGATGAGTAAACCGATCAACCCAGACCGGAATCTCCCGCAGGACAGCATAGGACTCTTTGAACAACGCTTCGAAGAGCGCCTTGTTGAGGATGTATACCTTGTCCCGGGTCACGATGACATCGAACGTGACGTCGAACGCGAAGAGCGGCGGATCGATCTGGTCCAACGCTCCACTGAACAGCCGCGCAACAATCGATTTCCTTAGCAATGCTACCGGGCTGCGCTTTCGGATGAACATCAGCGGTGACTGCCCAGAGCCGACCAGCACGGCATAGCAGAACAACGGCCGCTGCATCAGCTCAGTTTCGCTGGCCTCATCGAGACTTGGTCCGCGCTCCAGCGTGGACAACAGCTCCACGTCTAGAAGCTGATCGCGCCCGGCGACCAGATGGGTGTCATCCTCCAGGTCGGCATCCGGAGAATACTCATGACCCGACATCAACCCCGCCGCCACCGCCACTGCGACATCCCGTAACTGGTCCTGGATGCTCGGTGAGATCCGGATAACGCGGCCTTGCAGTGTCGAGCCGGCACGCCACGCGACTAACAAATCGACCGGATCGTCGGTGGCGATGCGGATAGGACTCACTGCGTCTTTCCTCATTGTCTTGCCGCTACCGCGCTGGCGTGCGGTCGATGATCACGTCGCTGGCCAGCCGCACGCCCCGCACTCTGTCACCGGCCACCACCGACCGGCGGCTGACTAGGTAGGCGTTGAGCCCTTCGCTGTTCTCGATGCGAAGGATCTGCCATCCTAAGATCAACAGCATCGGATTGACCTGTATCACCGCGGTGCGGGTGTACACAATCCCGGCGATTATCAGGAACACGCCGTAGGCCCACAGGTCGCGGCTCGTTGGTAGGGCGACGGTCAGGAACGGCAGCAGGTAACTTGCCAGATAACCGGCCGCTTCTGCGCCAGCCGGGCTGACGCGATCGATTCGGTACACACTCGCACCTATCAGCCGGGGCACACCCACAATGCACAGCACGACGATAACCAACCCTGCCGTCGCTAGCACGATGCACACCCACCGCAGCCGCGCATCATCGAACCTGATTGCTAGCATCGCGAATAACGGGGCATAGGAGGATAGGAAGATCCCTGGCTTGATCAATAACCCGGTGCCCCGATTCATATCGTGAGCGTAGAAGAGTCCCGCCGACATTTGGGGTGTGTGGTGACGGACGTTCAAGATCGCGAAGCTCGTTCTGCTGCGCTGCGTGCCGACTTCCACCGCTACCGCGAGGACTTCCACCGCTACGAGGACGCCGCGGACACAAGTGCAACCGCGCAGCAGCTCGCAAATCTGCGGAAACGCGCTGCCAAGGCATTCGACGAACTCGGCGGCCAGCCAGAACTGGCGTCATTGTCACTGCGCGACTACGACCATGACACGTGTGAGGGGGTGGGACGGGTGAAGTTGGCGATCGAAGCCGGTTTCGTCGAGACGAAACTACGCAAGTTAGGTGACCATGAGGAAGCCGCCCGGATCGAGGCAGCTACCCACGACCTTCTCACACGACCGCCTGAAACCGCGGACGAGTCGGCTCTACGAGAGCGCGTCACAGCCGCCTGGCAAGAGCTCGGGCGATGACTATGGCTTCCTATGGAAGGGATCCGCTCGCACTGCATTACGAATACGGCCAGCTGAGCCTCACGGATTTGCTCCGTGCCCGCGACACCTACCATTTCCATCTGCTGAACAAGCCGAATGTCGTTGGTACCGCCGTCGGGTATTACCTGATACGCAACGACGAATCCCACGCTGACGGCCCTGGATTCTTGCTACAAGCGCAAGGTCGCCCCTGCCGTGGGTGGTAAGCGCCGATGAAATTTCCTACATGGATCCCCGCAACGTCCGAGCGATGAGGCAGTACTTGGCGCTGTATGGGCTTTAGATGGAGCTGGGCGCGCTGCCGTAGCAGTTCAGCGCCGTAAAAACGCTTCCCGGCCGTCCGCGGGCCAGCCAGCCGCAGTGCGCTGTCCAGGCGGATGCGGTGCCGCGAAGGGGAGCGATATCGCCGGTGCAGCGTGAACGCGTTTACCGGGGTTTCGCAACAGGTCGGTGATGCGTGGTCAACTCTGGTCATGATCACCGAAATCGAATCTCTGACGAAAGTCTGTGCGCGCAGCGGAAATCAATCATGAGCGAACTGCGCGCTGCACGCTCCGGCGAACGGTTGGGTCATGATTACAAGCCGGTCAACCGGCAAAAATCAAAGATCATCGTTACCGGATGACCATGGTCGTCGGTGCCCAGCCACACTTGGCGGGCCGATCTTGGATGATGTTGAGGCCGGGACACCGCAACGCTTGGGGAACAGGGTCGCTCCGGCCTCTAGCGAGCTTGGACTCTCACATTGGTACTCGGTGCCGTCGTCGGGCAGCGGCTGACTGTGTCGATGAACATGTAGGCGACGTGAGCGTCGCCGCCTGTGGTGTTGCTGACCGCAGTGGCGCTGCTAGTGGAATCGTCCTCGGTCCACCGGCGCAGCAGCAGCATGCGCGCGGTGTATAACACCTGTTGTATACAACGTGAAGGGCAACGATCGAGTCGGAGCGACAACGGTGGACCAGGAGGGAAAGATGGCGTCGGAATCTGGCGTAGCCGCCGGGCTGGTGGTATCACTCACATGGGGAGGACTCATGCAAGTGCCGCAGGCTTCATCCTGCCGGACCACCAGTGGCGACGCCCACGTAGCGATTGTACCTGCACCCACGCTGCAGGAATCTTGGTGGCGATGATCTTGGCTGACTACCCCGTCACCACCCTTTCGTCCATTGACGGCGCTGCGTTCGGCGGTGTCGTGATCAGCCCTGATAGCTACCGCGCCTACCAGATCACCGTGCCAGTCTTTGTCCAAGTAGACGGTCTAGGAGACCTGTGGCCCATACCTGAAGCCGCTGGGCCTGACCAGAGCTGGGTGTCGGTGATCCACCCGGACAACACAGTAACGACCCTACCGCCCATCAGGGGGACACTGGCCAGCCACATCGTGATCAGCCCCGACGCCACCCGCGCCTACTACACCAGTGAAGTGGTGGACGCCGTCAACCACAGCACCCACGTGTCAGTCATCGACTTGGAGAAAACCCTCACAACCCTGCCACCCATCGAGGGCAGCCCGGCTAGCGGTGTCGTGGTCTGCCCCGACGGCACCCGCGCCTACCAAACCACCGAAATTGAGACCGCGAGCGGCGTCCATCAGACCTCGGTGTCGCTGATCCACGCCGACAACACCATCACCACGCTGCCGCCGATCGAGGGCAGCCCGCTCGGCGGTGGTGTCGTGGTCAGCCCCGACGGCACCCGCGCCTACCAAACCACCGAAATTGAGACCGCGAGTGGCGTCCATCAGACCTCGGTGTCGCTGATCCACGCCGACAACACCATCACCACGTTGGCGCCGATCGAGGGCCGTCCGCTCAACGCTGTCGTGGTCAGCCCCGACGGCACCCGCGCCTATCAAACCACCGACACTGGGAGTGGCGTCTATCAGACCTCGGTGTCGCTGATCCACGCCGACAACACCATCACCACGTTGCCGCCGATCGAGGGCCGTCCGCTCGACGCTCTCGTGGTCAGCCCCGACGGCACCCGAGCCTACCTGACCATCGAGACCTTCGACTTCGACACGGACCGGTGGCCCACCCCCACCGGCACCTCGGTATTGGTAATCGAACCAGACAACGTTGTGACCACCCTGCCCCTCGACGGCGATGCGACTGGCGGTGTCGTGGTCAGCCCCGACTGCATGCGCGCCTACCAAACCATCCAAACCGCCACTGAGACCTTGGTGTTGGTGATCAGCCCCGACAACACTTTCACCACCTTGTCCCTCGACGGCGACGCGACTGGCGGTGTCGTGGTCAGCCCCGACGGCGACCAGGTCTTCCAGACCACTGCCCTGCTCGACAGCGTCACTGACCACTACAGCGGCACCTTGGTGTCAGTGATCAGCGCCGACAACACTGTCACCACCCTGCCGCCCATAGCTGGGAGACCACCCTACGAACCGCCCGGCCGAACATTCTCGACAGAGTGGCAGGCCGGTGTCGTGATCAGCCCCGACGGCACCCACGCCTACCAGAGCACCGTGACCGACACCAAAACCCCCATCGGGGGGTGGACTATCACTGGCACGTTGGTGTCAGTGATCTCCATTGCCGCGACCAGCAACCGACAGAAGTCATGAACCAATCCGACCTGGGCTCGACCGGGATCAGCATGTCGGGTCGACGAAACTCCATGACTCCCCTATCGCCGGCGGTTCGCGGTCATTGTCGTTGACCGACCGTTGTGTGTAAACCACTCCGCCACGTTGCGCTCGGGCATCCTGATTGGCTTCATATACCGTCAACGCCCCCGGCCGCTGCTTACTACGAAAACGCGGGTGGTTAGCGGATGGTCAACGATGGGTCTCCCAATGGGTGAGAAGTGCTGTCGAAGAACACCAGCTCGTGTTGGGGAAGATTGGACCGGTACTTGGCCATCGCGGCGTCATTCTGAGCCGGAGTTCCTGGACGTATTGAGATCGCGATGTGTCGCCGTGGACCTGAAGCGATCGCTGTGACAATGTGTTTGTCTTGCGTTCCGAAGCTGGCGCCGAATATTACGGTGTCAGATGTGTTATCGGACAATGTCTGGAGCGCATACGTGAGGTAGTCGGATCGTCGAATCACCGCCATCTTTTGCGCCGAGGTGCCTTCGCTGACGAACAGCGGCCGGCGACTGGGAATCGATTTGAAGTTGGTCTCTAGGCTCGCGAGCAGTGTGCCTCCGGAGCGCTTGGTCCACTTCCCGGTCAGACCAGTTTTCGAGTCGTGCCAAAGGTGCAGACCGCCATGTAGGTAGAGCAGGCCGGTATTGTCCGGCTCTAGTGTGGCGTCTTTGATGTCGAAGGTGTTGTGATGCGACCAGAAGAAGTCCCGAATAGCCGAGGTTGCGCCGCTCTCCATAGCCGCCCAGTAGGTCAATAGGTCGTAGTTCAAGGTGAATACATGCCGGTACAACTTCATGGCCTTGTAAATCCGTGTGAGCGAGGATCGATCGATGCGTCTCCACGGCACATGAACTTGATGCACCGCCTGAAATAGCGCGGACTGCACGTGGTCGTAGAGTGCCGTGACTGCAGCGGTCCGTCGCCCCAACGCCGTCAGCGTCCTTTCGGCGTGCCAGAGCGCCTGGAGCACCGTCTCGAAATTCTCCGTCGCAAAGTCGGAAAACAGTTGGCGCGCAGAATGTTTTAGGTCTGCCTTCTCGAACAGGCGGGTGTATGCGAAGTCACTCCATATGTTGATGCTGAGACCGTTTCCAACGACTAGCGTGTCCCACCGGCGATCGGCCTGTAGGTCTGCCCACCGCAGCAACTGGTCGACCATTGCTGTCCCTTCGTGGTTGCAATCGCACTCGAGAGGTGGCGCCGATGTGCGGCCATCTGTTGACCAGGGGTTCGCACATCCGCCCAACCAGAATTTTCCCTCCAGGTCGATCCTGCACCAGTAGACGATTGCGTTTTCTTCATCATGTTGTGGCACAACACGATAAACTACCGTCTGATGGGTCAGTAACCTGTTGGATCGCGGCGGCGGGAGGGCTAACGGATTACCATATTGGTTGCGTAACACCCTAATTTCAGGATTGGGTGCCACGTAGTAGCCGATCGTGTGGTAGCCGGTAGTTGCTAAACCAAGCCTGCCGTCTCCGGTGAAGTCACCAACCGCGATTCATGCCGCGGAGTGCGTGGAAACGGCACCTACGCGAGCCTTTGTTTGACTCCGTCGATGGACTCGAGCTTGTACTGCAGCACCCCTTGCCATGGTGCCGGCGTGGGCACGCAAGTCGCCACAGATGACCGAGGTGCTGCGGCTGCTGTATCTGCACGGCCTGTCGACCAGCGACTTCGGTGCGGCGCTGGAGCAGTTCCTGGGCTCGGGTGCGGGCCTTTCGGCGTCGGCGATCACCCGGGTGACCGCGCAGTGGCAAGCCGAGGCCAAAGCCTTCCAGATGCGCGACGCGGCGTACGCTCTTGGCGTGTTCGTCACAAGAGGGCACCGGCTGGAGGCGAAATAGCAGTCTGCAGCGAATGTACATAGCCGTTGCGGAGGTCATAAGGCCCGAGCGCCGTAGGACAGCAAGGCGACGCCGGCGGAAGCTGTCAACCTGAATGAGGCACTGTCGAGCGGCATTTAGTGAGTGGTCTCCTCTGGCTGGTGGGGTGGGTTGATCCAGGAGCCGGTGGGCAGCTGTGGTGGCTGTG
>Ga0335071_10002357_pt1 | contig 20204 bp, 14 predicted proteins | sample Lox_Sample_15_FD_206724 | JGI IMG/M metagenome (GOLD analysis project Ga0335071, IMG submission 206724) | Soil microbial communities from Loxahatchee National Wildlife Refuge, Florida, United States - Lox_Sample_1.5 | ecosystem: Environmental > Terrestrial > Soil > Wetlands | place: USA...
CGTGCAGGTGGTAGAAGTGGATGACGTGGTCCTGCAGGTACTGGGCGCAGAACATGAGGTTGCGCACCAGCTCGGCGGTGGGCGGGACCTTCACCCCCAGGGCGTCCTCCACCGCCCGCACCGAGGCGAGGGCGTGAACGGTGGTGCACACCCCGCAGACGCGCTCGGTGAGCGCCCAGGCATCCCGTGGATCCCGCCCCTTCAGGATGACCTCGATGCCGCGGACCATGGTGCCGGCGCTGTAGGCGTCGACGATCTTGCCGTCCTTGACCTCGGCCTCGATCCGCAGGTGGCCCTCGATGCGGGTGATGGGGTCGACGACGATCCGGGTGGCCATCACTTGCCCTCCTCGCCCCGGGACGGCTCGCCAGGCGCCCTGGTGGGCGGCGGCGCGCTCGACTCGATGTGCTCGCGGATGACGCCGGCCTGGCGCACCTGGGTGGCGATGGCGTGGGCCAGGACGCCGGCGGCGGTGACGGCGCCGAGGCCCAGGCCGATCTTGTCGGCGCTGGACTCGACCCCGAACCCGGCCACGGCGGGCAGGTGCGAGTAGAACGGGCCGTTGTCCCAGAAGCCCGCCTCGCTGCAGCCCAGGCACCCGTGGCCGGACTGGATGGGGTAGCTGGTCCCGCCGTTCCAGCGGGTGACGCCGCAGGCGTTGTAGGTCACCGGCCCGCGGCAGCCCATCTTGTAGAGGCAGTGGCCCTGGCGCGCGCCCTGGTCGTCGAAGCTCTCCACGAAGAGCCCGGCGTCGTAGTTGGGCCGCCGGTAGCAGGTGTCGTGTACCCGGCGCGAGTAGAAGGCCCGGGGGCGCCCCAGGCCGTCGAGCTCGGGGAGCCGGCCGAAGGCCAGGAGGTGGACGATGGTTCCCGCCATGACCTCGGCGATGGGCGGGCAGCCCGGTACGTTGACCACCGGCTTGCCGGAGAGGAGCTTGTGCACCGGCTTGGCGCCCGTGGGGTTGGGGCGCGCGGCCTGGATGCATCCGTTGGAGGCGCAACTCCCCCAGGCCACCACCGCGGCGGCGCCGGCCGCGGCGCCGGTGACGATGTCCCTGGCGGTGCGCCCGCCCACGCAGCAGTAGACCCCGTCGTCCTCGGTGGGGATGGCGCCCTCGACGGTGAGGATGTACTGGCCCTTGTGCTTGGCCATGGTCGCGTCGCGGGCCGCCTCGGCTTGCTCGCCGGCCGCGGCCTGGAGCGTCTCGCTGTAGTCGAGCGAGATCCGGTCGAGGATCAGGTCCGCCACCAGCGGGTGGGTCGAGCGGATGAAGGACTCGGAGCAGCAGGTGCACTCCTGGAAGTGCAGCCAGACGACCGGCGGCCGGGGCTTGCTCTCCAGGGCGCGCACCACAGACGGCAGCGCGGTCGCGGAGATGCCCGCCGCCGCCGCCAGGTAGCTGCACAGCTCCATGAAGTCGCGGCGGGAGTAGCGCCGCTCCTGCATCGACTCCCAAAGCGTCGGTCGGTCCGCCACGCGTTCCTCCGGGGCTGTCCGCTCCTCCCGGAGCGGGGGCGAGTCGCTCGGCGCTGATCACGGCGTCGCGCCGCTGCGGGTGCGACCAGCAAGCGCAGTGCCACCCCACCCACACCTGGGATTACCGGGTGTTGGACGCGCGCCATGCGCGGGATGGGGCGAGCTTGCGCGAATTCACGTTGGGATCGCCATGCGCCTTCGCGAAAAATGTGCGCACCTGCCGTGTGGTTCGGCCCTGGGGACGCCGCGCCTTCGGGCGCCGGGCACTCGCCAACGGTAGATGGCCTCGGCGCCGGGGCGTTCCGGGCGAAGTTCTTGTCGTCGTGGTCGTACGCGTGGCAGGCGTGGGGAGGCGGGCGCAGGGGCCGGTGCCCGCGCGGCCTTCGAGGCTCGTGAAGGGCGACGGGGCCGGGGCCGCGCCGCAGCCCCATCCCCACCGGCCGACCTCGTCTCCGCCTGCTCCGGGCTGACGTCGGGGGACGCCCGCACCTTCACGCGGCCGCGGACCGCTAGGGCATGGACTCGCCCCGGGCGGTGGCGAAGAGCTGGTACCACTCCTCCCGGGAGAGCTCCACGCGGAAGGCCTCGGCGCACGCTCGCAGCCGGTCGGGCCGCGTGGTGCCCAGCACCGGCTGGATGCCGGCCGGGTGCTTGAGGAGCCAGGCGAGGACGATGGCCTCGCGGCTCACCCCGCGCTGGGTCGCCAGCTCCTGCACCGCCCGGGCCGTCTGCGCCACCGCCGGCGGCTGCCCGTCCAGAGAGCCGCCGGAGAGCAGCCCGCGCGCCACCGGGCTCCAGGCCTGCATGAGCACGCCCTTGAGCCGGCAGTACTCGGTGAGCCCCTCCCAGCCGTCGGGGTAGCGCGGCGACGCCTGGTTGACGGAGATGCCCACCTCGGCGAAGCCGTGGTGGAGGAGGTTCATCTCCAGCTGGTTCGCCACCAGGGGATCGGGCAGGAAGGACTGCAGGTACTCCATCTGGAAGCGGTTCTGGTTGCTCACCCCGAAGTACCGCACCTTCCCGGCTCGCTTCAGCCCGGCGAAGGCGCGGGCGACCTCCTCACCCTCCCAGAGGACGTCGGGCCGGTGGAGCAGGAGGATGTCGAGGCGGTCGGTGCCGAGGCGCCGGAGGATTCCCTCCACGCTGGCCAGGATGTGGTCGTGGCTGAAGTCGAAGCGCTGGGGCGCGCCGGGCGGATCATCGGACCAGCGGATGCCGCACTTGGATTGGAGCACGATCTGGTCGCGGAGGGAGGGGCGCCCCTTGAGCACGCGGCCGAAGACCTCCTCGGCGCGGCCGAAGGCGTAGATGTTGGCGTGGTCGAAGAAGTTGGCGCCGATCTCCAGCGCGGTGTCGAGGAAGGCGTGTGCCTCGGCCTCGTGCTCGGGCAGCAGCGGCCCCTTCTTCCAGCGCCCGCCCAGGCCCATGCAGCCGATGGCCAGGGCCGACGCCTCGATGTCGGTGTGGGGGATCCGCATGCGCTTCATGGGGTCGGTCCTTTCCTCTTCGGGCGAGCTTGCGCGCCGTGCCCCTTCCTACCGCATCCGGCCCGCCCGCGCCGCCCGCTGGGCCGGGGTCGGGCGCGACCCGATGCGCCCTTCCCCCGTCCGGGGACTGCGGGCTAGGATGTCGCCCCCACGCGCCACCCCACGGAGCACCCGCGTGCAGATCGTCTGCCTCGACCTCGAAGGCGTGCTGGTCCCGGAGATCTGGATCGCCTTCGCCGAGCGTACCGGGATCCCCGAGCTGCGGCGAACGACCCGCGACGAGCCCGACTACGACAAGCTCATGCGGGGGCGGCTAGAGCTCCTCCGCCGCCACGGGCTGGGCCTTCCGGACATCCAGCGGGTCATCGCCGCCATGGGCCCCGAGCCCGGGGCCAGGGAGTTCCTGGACGCGCTGCGCCAGCGCTACCAGGTGGTGATCCTCTCCGACACCTTCTACGAGTTCGCCATGCCGCTCATGGCGCAGCTGGGGATGCCGACCCTGCTCTGCCACCGGATCGAGGCCGATGCCCAGGGCTTCGTGAGCGCCTACCACCTGCGGATGCCGGAGCAGAAGCGGGCCGCGGTGCAGGCCTTCAAGGCCCTCCACTTCCGGGTGATCGCGGCCGGCGACTCCTACAACGACACGGCCATGCTGCGCGAGGCCCACGCCGGCATCCTCTTCCGGCCGCCGCACGGCGTGCTGGCGCAGTTTCCCGAGTTCCCGGCGGTGGAGGACTACCCCGGGCTGAGCGCTGCCATCGACGCCGCCGCGGCCCGCCTGGGCGGGTAGGCCGGTTCGCTGCGGCAACTCGTCCGCGAGCCTGGCCGCCGGCACGGGCTTTCGCGGCCCGCCCCGCCGGTGTATGGGTACGCGCGATGAAGACCCTGACCGAGCTGAGCGGTTCCCTGATCCGTAGGGCGGCGATTGCCATCGAGGAGGCGAGGCGCTCGCTTCCGGCCGAGGAGCCGCCCGCGGCCAAGAAGGCAGAGCCAGCGGCCCCCGCGCCGGCGGAGGGCGTCGCCGAGGGCGCCCCGGCTGCCGCTCCGGCCGAGGCCGCCCCGGTCGAGGCGGCTCCGGCAGAGCCCGCGCCCCCCGCCGAGATCCAGGGTGGCGTGAGCGAGGCCGTGCGCGAGAAGCTGGTGGCCGCGGTGGCCAAGGAGACCGGCCTCTCCGGCGACCGGCTGGGCATGCTCTACGCCGCCTTCGAGGCGGCCGGCGGGCGCCTCGAGGACGTGCGGCTGGTCAGGGTGTTCGGGCCGGAGGAGCCGGTCGCAGGCGCGGCCTCCATCGGCGGCCACCAGTACCTGGTCGACCGCTTCCCCGCCAGCATGCGGCAGGTGGCCGGGGGCGAGCGCGAGGAGCGCCGCGGCCGGGGCCGCGGCGGGCCGGGACGCGGCGGCGGCGGGCGCGGGGGCGGCGCCGGCGCCAAGACGGGCAGCGGCGGGTTCTCCATGGACTCGCTGCGCGAGGATCGGCGGAACCAGCGCGGCGGTGGGCGCTTCGGCGGGAGAGGCGGGCCCGGGCGCGGGGGCCCCGGCACCGGCCGCGGAGGCGGCCGAGGCGGCCCGCCCGGTGGTGCCCCTGGCGGCGGCTCCCCTGGCGGCGGCCCGAAGCCCTGACCCGAGGGCGCCGTTGTCACACAGGGTGCGACAGCACTCGTACCCGAGGTGGGTGGTGGTCGACTCGCCGGGGGTGGTAACTCGTCGACGGGCGGGGCCGGCCGGTCGTGGCCTGGCGCGTTCACCCCATGGTCCAGCCGACGAAGGCCGCCCGATCCGGATCCGTGCCTCTCGGCGGCGCGGCGGCCGTTCGCAGCGCCGCCGCCGCGGTGCTGGTGGCCGGGGCCTTCGGCCTCCTCGAGCTCCTGCAGCGGAGCTTCGACCGCCTTCCACCCTTCCTCACCTTCTACCCGGCCGTGATGGTGGCCGCTTTGCTGCTGGGATTCCTGCCCGGGCTGGTCGCCACCGTGCTCTCCGCCCTGGCGGCGGCCTTCTGGTTGATGGAGCCACAGGGTGGTTTGGCCGCCGCCTCGCGCAGCGAGCTTGCCGCGCTGGCCACCTTCACCGCCGCCGGCAGCTTCCTCTCGGTGGTTGCCCTGGTTCACCAGCGCGCCAGGCAGCGCGCCGGCGCGCTGCAGAGGGAGCTGGCGGTGCGCGGTTCCGCCGACCGCCTGCACCTCGCGCTGCGCGCGGCCCGCGCCGGTGCCTGGGAATGGGAGGTCGGGACCGATCGGAGCAGGTGGTCCGAGGAGCTGCACGAGCTCTTCGGCCTGGCGCTCGGATCCAGCCAGCCGTCCTTCGCGGCCTGGATGTCGGCCGTCGCCCCCGAGGACCGCCCGCGGGTCGCCGAGATGGTCTCCGCCTCGGCCCGGCTGGGGGCGCCGGTGGAGGTGGAGTGGCGGATGCGCGGGCGCGACGGGGCGGAGCACTGGATCCTCTCCAAGGGCGAGCCGGAGCGGGACGGCACCGGGGAGGTGGTCCGGTACGTCGGCATCGCCCTCGACGTGACCGAGCGCAAGCGCGCCGAGCTGGCGCTGCGGGAGAGCGAGGAGCGCTGGCGGCTCTTCGTCGAGCACACGCCTGCCGCGGTGGCCCTCTTCGACCGGGAGATGCGCTACCTGGCGGCGAGCCGACGCTACGCCGAGGACTACCGCCTGGGGGACACGGCCCTGCTGGGCCGGAGCCACTACGAGGTCTTCCCGGAGATCCCCGAGCGCTGGCGCGCCATCCACGCCCGCTGCCTGGCCGGTGCGACCGAGGCCTGCGAGGAGGATCCCTTCCCGCGCGCCGACGGGACGCTGGACTGGGTGCGTTGGGCCATCCACCCCTGGCGCACCCCCGACGGTGCCATCGGTGGGGTGATCCTCTTCAGCGAGGTCGTCACCGGGCGCAAGCAGGCCGCCCTCCAGGTGGCGGCCGAGCGGGAGCGGTTGGAGGTCACGCTGCGGAGCATCGGCGACGCGGTGATCGCCACCGACGCGGCGGGCCACGTCACGCTGGTGAACCCGGTTGCCGAGGAGCTCACCGGATTCGCGGCGGGGGAGGTCGCCGGGATGCCGCTCGGCGAGGTGCTGCACCTGGTGAACGAGGACACCCGACTCCCCATGCCCGACCCGGCCGGGCAGGTCCTCGAGGCGGGTCGGGCCCTGAGCCCCGGCGAGCCGACCCTGCTGCTGGCCCGGGGCGGGACCGAGCGGCCGGTGGCCGGCATCGCCGCGCCCATCCGCGACGCGCTGGGCCGGGTCTCCGGGGCGGTGCTGGTCCTCCGCGACCGGAGCCGCGCGCGCCAGATGGAGGAGGCGCTCCGCGCCGAGATCGAGGCCCGGGAGCAGCTCGCCTCCGTGGCCCAGAACGTCCCCGGCTGCATCTACACCTTCCGCCTGCGGCCGGACGGAAGCTCTTGCTTGCCCTTTGGCACCGCTGCGGTGGGGGAGGTCTTCGGCTTCGAGCCGGAGACGCTGACGGGAGACGCGTCGCCCATCCTGGCCCGGGTTCACCTCGAGGAGCAGCAGGCCATCCTGGATGGGATCCAGGCGTCCGCCCGAACCGGGTCACGCTGGCAAGCCCACTTCCGCTACCAGCACCCGGCCAAGGGGCTCCGCTGGCTGGAGGCCTCGGCGATGCCGAGCCACGAGCCGGACGGCAGCGCGCTCTGGCACGGCTTTGCGATGGACGTCACGGAACGCAAGCGGGTCGAGCAGTCGGTGGTGGAGAGCGAGGCGCTCTACCGGTCGCTCTTCCAGCTGGCCCCGAGCGGCGTGGTCCTGCTCGACGAGAAGGGGGGCATCGTCGCCTTCAACGACCAGGCCTGCCGGGAGCTCGGCTACCGGCGGGAGGAGTTCGCCCGGCTGACGCTGGCCGACATCAACGTGGAGGGGGGGGACCCGGTGAGCCTGGCCGCGCGCCTGCGGGGCATCGCCGAGGCAGGCGGCGAGGAGTTCGAGGTCGGCCACCGCACCAGGGATGGGCAGTTCCGGAGGGTCCTCGTGAACAGCCGGCCGGTGGTGGTCGGGGGGCGAAACCACTTCCTGGCGGTCTGGCAGGACGTCACCGAGCGCCGGCTGGCCGAGGAAGCCCTCCGACGCAGCGAGCTGCGGCACCGCGCGCTCTTCGAGCAGGCGGCGGTGGGGGTGGCCGAGGTCGAGACCGCGACCGGGCGCATCCTGGAGGCCAACGACCGGCTGTGCGAGCTGCTCGGCTACGCCATCGGCGAGCTCCGCGGTAAGACCTGGAGGGAGATCTCCTCGCCCGAGGAGCTGCAAGCCGACCAGGAGAGCTTCGACCGCCTGGCGGCGACCGGGCAGCCCTACCAGCGCGAGAAGCGCTATCTCCGCAAGGACGGCCAGGTGCTCTGGGCGAGCCTCCGGGTGAGCCGGCTAGCCGTCCCCGGGGAGGCCTCCTCCTCGCAGATCGCCGTCGTGGTCGACATCACCGAGCGCAAGCGGGCCGAGGCGGCACTCCAGGAGAGCGAGCAGCGGTTCCGGGCCCTCATCGAGAAGTCCACGGAGATGCTCCTGGTCCTGGGCCAAGGGGGCCGCTTCCAGTTCTGGAGCCAGGGCGCGGTGGAGACGCTGGGATGGACGCCCGAGGAGCAGCTCGGCCGCTCCGCCCTGGACCTGGTTCACCCCGACGACCGCCAGAGCCTGGAACGGACCCTCAGCCTGGTCGCCGCTGCCCCGGGCGCCCTCTCCCGCGGCGTCGTCCGCTGGCGGCATCGGGACGGCTCCTGGCGCCAGATCGAGGCCACCGTCCGGAACCTCCTCCAGGACCCGGCGGTGCGGGGTGTGGTGCTGAACGCCCGCGACCTCACCAGCCAGCGCCTCCTGGAGGAGCAGTTCCAGCAGGCCCAGAAGCTGGAGACGGTGGGCCGCCTGGCCGGGGGGGTGGCCCACGACTTCAACAACCTCCTCACCGTGATCCTGGGCTGCAGCGAGGCGCTCAAGGACGAGCTGGACCCCGGCGCCGTCCAGGCGGTGGAGGACGCCGAGCAGATTCGCGCCGCCGGGGAGCGCGCCCGAGACCTCACCCGGCAGCTGCTGGCCTTCGCTCGCAAGCAGGTCGTGGCCCCGGTGGCGCTCGATCTCAACGCGCTGGTGCGCGGGGCCGAGAAGATGCTGGGCCGCCTGCTGGGCGAGGACGTCGAGCTCAAGGTGAAGCTGCAGCCGGGCCTGTGGACCGTGAACGCCGACCCGAGCCAGGTGGAGCAGGTGCTCCTCAACCTGGCCGTGAACGCCCGCGACGCAATGCCCAGGGGCGGCACGCTGATCCTCGAGACCCGCAACGCCACGGTGGGCGACCCGGAGGCCGGGGAGCGGGAGGGCGGCCGGGCCGGCGACTGGGTCCAGCTCGAGGTCCGCGACACCGGGGTGGGGATCACGCCCGAGGTCCGCGCGCACCTCTTCGAGCCCTTCTTCACCACCAAGGAGCAGGGCAAGGGCACCGGGCTCGGCCTGGCCACGGTCTACGGCATCGTCGCCCAGGCCGGCGGCCACGTGCAGGTGAAGAGCGAGCCCGGGCAGGGCGCCCGCTTCCAGATCTGCCTCCCCCGAGCCCTGCGCGTTGCGGCGGCGGCGGCCGCGCCGGAGCAGGCCCGGCGGAGCCGTGGGACGGAGCAGCTCCTGGTGGTCGAGGACGACGAGCTGGTCCGCGGCGTCATCGTCCGTGCGCTGGAGGCGGAGGGCTACCAGGTCACGGCGGTCGGGCAGCCGAGCCGGGCGCTGGAGCTCGCCCCGGAGGAGCTCGGCCGCCTGCGCCTCCTCATCACCGACGTGGTGATGCCCAGCCTCGACGGGCGCCAGCTCGCCGAAGCGCTCACCGCTCGCTGTCCCTCGCTGCGGGTGCTCTACCTCTCGGGCTACACCCAGGACGCCATCTCCGAGCGCGGGGTGCTCGACTCGGGGGTCGAGTTCCTGGCCAAGCCGTTCACCCGCGCCGCCCTGCTCGGCAAGGTGCGGGCCCTGCTCGACGCCTCCTGAGCGGCGCAGCGGCTGGCCGCCGGCGTCGCGCCCCTCGGCGCAGGTTGGGCCGGGTCGAGCTAGGATGCGCGGGCCCCGGAGCGAGTCCATGAGCCGCCTCGACGCACTCGGCAAGGTCCTCCCCGTCCTGTTGGTCATTGCGCTCGGCGCCGGGCTGCGCCGCGCCGGCCTCCTGGGCGAGCGGGCCGCCGGAGAGCTGAAGCGGCTGGCGGTGAACGTCACCCTTCCGGCCCTGCTCTTCTTGGCCTTCGCCCGGCTGCAGGTGGACCCGCGCACCGTCCGGCTGGCCGCGGTCATGTTCCTCCTCTGCCTGGCGGGGCTGGGGGTCGGGAGCCTGCTCAGGCCTGCGGTGGCTCCCGGGGCCCGGACCTTCCCCGTGCTGTTCACCGGGTTCGAGGCCGGGATGATGGGCTACGCGCTGTACGCCTCCCTCTACGGCCAGGAGAACCTGCACCGCTTCGCGGCGGTGGACCTCGGCCACGTGCTGTTCGTGTTCGCGGTTCTCATCCCGGTCCTGCGGCGGGCCACCCGCGGGAGGACCTCGCCCGGGGAGGCGATCCTGGGCGTGGCCAGGTCGCCGGTGGTCCTGGCCATCGCGCTGGGGCTTCTGGCGGGCTGGAGCGGACTCCTGCGCGCGCTGCAGGGGCGGGCGCTCCTCTCCGGGCTCCCCGACGCGGCGGCGCTGGTGGGGGGGATGACCACGCCCCTGGTCGCGCTCCTCGTCGGCTGCGATCTCAGGCTGCGCGCCCGCGGCCTGGGCCGGCCGGCGTTGGCCATCGGGCTGCGGCTCTTGTTCTGGATCCCGGTCGGCCTGCTGGTGGGTGAGCTGATGGTGCGCCGCTGGCTCGGGCTCGATCGCGGGGTGGCGGCGGCCGTGCTGCTCATGGTGGTGCTGCCACCCCCGTTCGTGATCCCCATCTTCCTGCCGGAGGAGGAGCGGGCCGAGCTCGACCTCACGGTGAGCTCGCTGGCGCTGGCCACCTTGGCCACGCTGGTGGCCGTGACCGGGGTGGCGATCGCCTACCCGCCCTGAGAGCGCGAGGAGGAGAGCTGCGCCGGGAGGTCGGAGCGGCGCCCCACCGGAAGGTCGCCAGGCCCGGCCGGCGGAGGCGATCGCGGGCCCCGGCCCGGGGACCGGGGCCGGCCAGCCCACGCGCCGGTCGCGGCCGAGGCCCGGCATGGCGACGGCGGCGGGTAGACGCAGCCCGCCGACGCTCCCGGGCCCCTCTGGGGCGCCCAGGAGCCCGACGCCCGTGGAGGCGCCCCAGCTGCCCGGGCCGGGGGCGGCGCGGGCCCCGGCCCACAGGAGCCAGGCCAGGCGGGCGGCGACCGCGAGGGCGGCGAGCCGGGCGACGGTGCTCACGCCGGGAGTCGACCGGATCGGGCGGGGCTCGGGGCGAGAACGGTGGCGCGCCGGCGATGGGGATCGAGGCCCGGCGGTGGCTCGGCGCGCCGGAACGGCCGGGCCTCAGCCGGCTGCCGGGCCGCGCCGGCGGGCGAGCCAGCGCTCCACCTGCCACACCAGCCAGGCCGACAGCGCCCCCACCGCCCAACCGCCCAGCACGTCGAGGGTCCAGTGCGCCCCGACGTAGATCCGCGACAGGCCCCCCAGCAGCGCCAGGAGGAACAGAGGCCACGCCGGCTTGCCGAAGCGCCGGAGCGCGGCGAAGGCCAGCGCCGCGGCGGAGGCGGAGTGGCCGCTGGGGAAGGCCTGGGCGCGGAGCGGCTCGAGGAGCACGTGAACCCGCTCCGGCCCGAGCACGGCCAGGGGGCGGGGCGTGCCGGAGAGGACCTTGAGGAGCTGGGAGAGGAGCCCGGCGAAGAGCAGGGCGGCGAGCAGTGGCAGCGCGGCCAAGAGGAGCCCGCGGAGCTGGCGCAGTCGGGCCCAGGCGAAGAGGAGGGCGATGAGCGTCATGGCCCAGCCCTCGCAGGCCACGGTGGCGCCCATCCACAGGACGTCCGCCCAGCGGCCGCCGCCCCACAGGAACCCCTGGACGATGAGGAAGGGATCGTGCTGGTAGAGGGCGGGCACGCGAGGCTCCCTGCGGGCCCAGATCTAGCGCGTCCCGGCCCTGCTCGCCCCGGGATTCGGCGCCGAGGCCGGTGGGGCGCCTCGGTCGGGCGCCCCGCCGGCTCCGGGCACGGGGAAGCCGTGCCAGCGCATGTAGGCAGAGGGATCGGGGTCGCGGCCGCGAAAGGCCCGGAAGGCCTCGGCGGGATCGACCGTGTTCCCCACCGAGAGCACGGTCCGGCGCAGCCGCGCCGCCACCGCCGGGTCGAAGGGGTCGCCCGCCTCGGTGAAGGCCTCGAAGCCGTCGGCGGCCAGGACCTCGGCCCACAGGTAGGCGTAGTAGCCGGCCGAGTAGCCGTCGCGGGTGAAGACGTGGGCGAACTGGGGCAGCCGATGGCGCATGACGATCTCCCTCGGCATGCCCAGGGCGGCGAGGGTCTCGCGCTCGAAGGCGGCCGGGTCCACCTCGCCGCCGGCCAGGTGCAGCTTCATGTCCACCAGGGCGGAGGACAGGTACTCGACCGTGTCGAAGCCCTGGTTGAACTGGGCCGAGCGCTCGATGCGCCGGACCAGGGACGGGGGGATGGGCTTGCCGGTCCGGTGGTGCCGGGCGAACCGCTGCAGGACCTCGGGCACGAGGAGCCAGCGCTCCAGGATCTGGGAGGGGAACTCGACGTCGTCGCGTGGTACCGAGGTGCCGGAGAGCGACGGGTACACCACCTGCGAGGAGAGGCCGTGCAGCGCGTGGCCGAACTCGTGGAAGAGGGTCACGGCGTCATCCCAGCTCACCAGCACCGGCTGGCCGGGGCGACCCTTGACGAAGTTGGCGTTGTTGGAGACGAGGGGCAGCACCTCGCCGGAGAGCCGCTGCTGGACCCGGTACTCGCTCATCCAGGCCCCGGACCGCTTGCCCGGCCGGGCCCAGGGGTCGAAGTACCACAGCCCGACCAGCGCCCCGGCGCCGTCGCGGACCTCGAAGGCGCGCACGTCGGGGTGGTACACCGGCACGCCCTCCGCCGGCCGGAAGTGAAGGTCGTACAGGCGCCCCGCCACCCAGAACATGGCCTCGCGCAGCTTCTCCAGCTGGAGGTAGGGCTTCACCTGGTTCTCGTCCAGGTCGTAGCGGTCCTTGCGGACCTTCTCGGCGTAGTAGCGGTAGTCCCAGGGCTCGATGGTGATGCCGGAGCGCTCCCGGTCGGCCAGCGCCTGCATGTCCTTTACCTCCTCGCGGGCGCGGGCCACCGCCGCCGGCCAGACCGACTCCATGAGGGCCAGGGCGCGCTCGGGGGTGCCGGCCATCTGATCGGCCAGGCGCCAGTGGGCGTGGGTCGGGTAGCCGAGCAGGTGGGCCCGCTCGGCGCGCAGGCGGAGCACCTCGACGATGACCGGCTTGTTGTCGCGGGCGTCCCCGTTGTCGCCGCGCCGCACGAAGGCCCGGAACACCCTCTCCCGGAGATCGCGCCGGGTGGAGTAGGAGAGGAAGGGCTCCACGCTGGAGCGGGTGTTCAGGATGGCGAAGCTCCCCGGGTGGCCGCGGTCCGCCGCGGCGGTCGCCGCGGCCGCGCGCACCGGCGCGGGGAGGCCAGCCAGGTCGCCCTGGCCGAGCAGGAGAGGGTAGGCGTCCTCGTCGCCGAGCAGGTTCTGGGCGAAGGTGGTCTCCAGGGTCGCCAGCCGCTCGTCGATCTCGGCCACCCGCCGCCTCGCCGCCGGCTCGAGCTCGGCGCCGGCCTTGACCAAGCGCGTCCGCCACAGCCAGGCCAGCCGCCGCTGCTCCGGCGTGGCGCAGGAGCGCTCCCTTTCCTGGTAGATGGCGTCGACCCGCGCGAAGAGCCTGCCGTCCTGCTCGATCCGGCTCCTCAAGGCTGCCAGGCGGGGCGCCACCTCCCGCTCCACCGGCTGGAACTCGTCGGTGGACAGCACCGAGGAGAAGGTGTCGAAGACGCTGCTCACCCGCTCCAGCGCTTGCCCGGCCCGCTCCAGCGCCGCCAGGGTGTTGTCGAAGGTGGGCGGCGCCGGGTCGGTGGCGATCCGCTCTACCTCGGCGAGCTTCTCGGCCATGGCGGCCTCGAAGGCGGGAAGGAACTGCTCCACCTTCACCCGGTCGAAGGGCGGCACGCCGCCGTAGGGACCGGTCCACGGCGCGAGGAGGGGGTTGTGAGCGGGGGAGGGCATGGCGGCCTCGTCGGCCCTGGCCGCGGGTGCGCCGGGGCCGGGCAGGAAGAGGAGGAAGGGGATGCAGGCTGTGAGCCGGGCGGGCACGAGTGGACCTCCGCGAAGGCAGCACTTGTCGACTCTCCGGGAGCGCTGGTCAAGGCGTTTTCCCTCGGGGAGGGCACGGTGGCCTCGAAGGCCCGAGCCGTCCACGCGTTCTCCAGCCCCACCGCCGGCGCACGCCCGGCCACGCAGGTCCCTCCGCGCTTGACAGGGCGGGACGGATGAAGTAACTAACTGGTTAGTTATGAACGAGGAGGGCGGCGTGAACCCCAGGGACACGAAGAGCGCCAAGCGGCCGCGCGACGCCGAGGCCACCCGTGGGGCGCTGCTCGAGCGCGCCACCCGCGAGTTCGCCGAGCGCGGCTACGACGGGGCGCGCATCGACGAGATCGCCCACCAGGCCGGCATCAACAAGCGGATGATCTACGCCTACTTCGGCGACAAGGACGGCCTCTACCTCGCGGTCCTCGACGCCTGCCTGACCCAGGCCCTGGAGCTGGCGCGCGAGGAGGCGGTGCCGGTCGCCGCCCCCCTCCGCCAGCGGGCCGAGGCCATCATCCGGCGCTTCTTCGCCTACCTGGCCCTCCACCCCGACTTCGTGCGGCTCCTGGGCTGGGAGACGCTGGCCCGGGACCGCCGCGGCCGCTCCATCCTGCTGGCCCGGCTGGAGACCGGCCTCGAGCCCCTGCGCGCCATCGTCCGGCGCGGCATCCGGGAGGGCGCGTTCCGCTCCGACCTCGATCCGCGCGCCTTCGTGCTGGCGGTGAATGCCATGCTCCTCGGCTACTTCACCCAGCGCCACCTGGTGGAGGCGCTGTGGAAGACCTCCCTCGAGTCGCCGGCGGCGGGCGAGGCCGTGCTCCGGCAGTTCCTCCACATCCTCCTCGACGGCATCGGAGCCTGACCCATGATCCCCGCCCTCCGCCGCACCGCCCTGGCCGCCCTCTCCCTGGCCGCCCTGCCGCTCGCCGCCTGCGGCCCGCGCCCGCCCGCCCCCGTCACCGGGCTCGTGGATGCCACCGAGATCGACGTCGCCTCCAAGATCCCCGGTCGCGTGAAGGCGCTGGCGGTGCGCGAGGGCGACCGGGTGGAGGCCGGCCAGGAGCTGGTCGCCATCGAGAGCCAGGAGGTGGCCGCCAAGATCGACCAGGTTCGGGCGGCGGTGACCGCGGCCCGGGCCAGGCTGGCGCTGGCGCGCCACGGGGCCCGGCCCGAGGAGAAGGACCAGGCCGAGCGGGCGCTGGAGACGGCGCGGGCCCAGGCGGCGGTGGCGGAGAAGGCCTACGACCGCGCCAGCTCCCTCCTCAAGACCGAGACCATCACCCAGGCGGCCTTCGACGACGCCGACTTCCGGCACAAGGCGGCCCAGGATCAGCTGGCGGTGGCCCAGGCCCGCTACGACCTCGTGGTCAAGGGAGCGCGCTCCGAGGAGCTGGATGGGCTGGAGGCGCTGGTCCAGCAGGGCGAGGGCAGCTTGGCCGAGGTGCAGAGCTATGGCCGCGAGATGGCCCAGACCGCCCCCATCGGCGGCGAGGTGGCCAAGATCCTGGTGCACCGCGGCGAGCTGGCCGCCACCGGCTACCCCATCCTCACGCTGGTCGACCGCTCCGACTCCTGGGCCGCCTTCCCGGTCCGCGAGGACCTCCTGGCCGAGGTGAGGGTGGGCACGGTCCTGCAGGTGGAGGTGCCAGCGCTCCACCGCACCTTGCCCATGACCGTCTTCTCCATCGCGCCCATGGGCGACTTCGCCACCTGGCGCTCCACCGGGGAGAAGGGGAGCTTCGACCTGCGCACCTTCGAGGTGAAGGCGCGGCCGGAAGGGGCCGTGCCGGATCTCCGCCCCGGCATGACCGCGCGCTTCACCCCCGCCCCCGCCCCGGCGGCGGGGTGAGCCGGGCCGCGCCCTCGAGCCCCGGCCCGGCCATGCCCACCTTCCTCCGCGCGCTCCTGGACCAGCTCCGGCAGATGGCGTGCCGCCGGTCTCACCAGGTGATGCTGGCCCTGTTTCTCTCGGCCAGCGCCGTCTCGGTCGCCACCTATCGCCAGGGCGCCATGCGCGAGCTGCCGGTGGCGGTCTACGACGCCGACGGGACCGGTCTGTCACGTGCGGTGCTGCGGGCCATCGACGCCACCCCCGAGCTCCGAGTGGTGACCGATCCGCCGCCCACCCTCGACCAGGCTCGGGCCGCCCTGGTCCGCGGCCAGCTGGTGGCCGCGGTGGTGGTGCCGGACGGATTCACCGCCGCGCTGAAGCGGGGCCGCCGCGCGGAGGTGGTGGTGGCGGTCGACTACTCCAACGTCCTCACCGGCAAGACGGCGCAGCGGGCGGTGGCCAGGGTGCTGGCCACCGTGGCGGCGGGCGCCCAGGTGAGCCTTTCGGAGAAGCTGGGCGCGCCCTCGTCGTCGGCGCTGGCGCGGGTGATGCCGCTCTCGGCCACCGAGGCGCTCCCCGGCAACCCCGGCGCCAGCTACGCCTTCTACGCCGCCCCCGGATTCGCCTACTTCTTCCTCCACGTGCTGGTGCTGTTCCTCACCTGGTCGGTCCTGTGGCCACCCCTGCCGGGGCGGCGCCTGCGGGAGACCATGGGCCGCCTGGCCGCGTGCTTCCTGGCCGGGCTCGCCGCGGCGCTCCTCGTCACCTACGGGATCCTGGCACTCGACGGGCTCTCCCCGGCCTCCCCGGCGCCGGTGGTGCTGGCGGCCCTTTCGGCGCTGGTCCTCTGCGATCTCCTCTTCGCCGCCGCCCTGGGGGCGCTGTTCCGCGGCGGCCTGCTCGGCTTCCAGGCCACGGTGCTCCTGGGGATGCTGTCCCTCATGCTCTCCGGGCTCACCTGGCCCTGGGACGCCATTCCCGCGCCGCTGCGGGCGGTGGCCTCGGCCATCCCCTTCACGCCCTTCGGCCGGGCCCTGCGGATGTTCTTCGCCGGCGAGGCGAGGCTCGAGGACCTGGCCGTTCCGCTCGGCTGGATGGGCGCCCAGGCGCTGGCCTGCCTGGCGGTGATCGCGCTCGCCGCCGCGCTGGAGCGGCTCGCCGCCGGGCGTCGCACGGCTGGCCAACCGCCGCCCGGGGTCCAGGAGGATCTGCCGTGACCGACCTGACCCGCTTCCTGGGCGCCTTCCGGCAGGGACGGCGCGAGGAGTGGAAGCTCCTCCTCGGCGGCCGCTCCCGCAAGGAGAAGTCCGGAATCCTGACGGTGCTGCTGGTCATCCCGCTGCTTTACCCGGCGGTGGTCGCCTACCTGTACCACGGCGAGGAGGCCCGGGAGCGCCCGGCGCTCCTGCTCGACCTCGACGGCTCGGCGCTCTCGCGCCACCTGGCGCTGGAGCTGGAGGCGACGCCGGAGATCCGGATCGTGGGGCGGCCCCAGGGGCTCTCCGACGGGGTGGCCGCGCTCCGCCGCGGCGAGGCCGAGCTCTTGGTGGTGATCCCCGCCGACCTCTCGCGCAGCATCAAGAGGGGTGAGCGCGCCCAGATGGCGGTCTGGTCCACCGGCGGCAACGTCTACACCTGGAGCCTGGCCTTCCCGGCTGCCTCGGCGGTGGTGGCCTACGCCAACGCCGAGCTGGCCACCCGCCGCTTCCTGGCCGCCGGGCTGCCGCCCGGGGTGGCGCGAGTGCGCGCCGCCCCCATCGCCATGGCCGACCACCGCCTCTTCCACCCCACCGGCTCCTACGGTCGCTACCTGGCGGTGGGCGTGCTGCTCATCGTCATCCAGCAGCTGGTGGTGGTGTCCCTGGCCTTCAGCGCCGGCGTGCGGCGCGAGCGCGGGCTGCCGGTGGGCGCGCCCCCGCACCCGTTGGGCCAGCTCCTGGGCATGGCCGCGGCGCACGCGCCGTTCTGGCTGGGCGGCCTGCTCTTCGTCTCCTGCGCCCTGCTCCCGTGGATGGGCTGGGCGGGGCCGAGCCCCCTGGCAGTCGCGGCCCTCTTCGCCCTCTTCGTCGCCGCCCTGGTGCCCGTGGCCGTAGGCGTCGCCAGCCTCATCCCCGACCGGATGACCGCCTTCCAGACGCTGATGTTCTTCTCGGTGCCCCTGTTCCTGGCCTCGGGCTTCACCTGGCCGGGGACCCAGCTCCCCCGAGCGCTGGAGGCCATCACGTTCGTCTTCCCGGCCACGCCGGCGCTGCGAGCGCTGCGCATCCTCTCCATGAAGGCCGGCGACCTGCGCACGGTGCTGCCCGAACTGGCCTGGCTGGCGGGCCAGGGGCTGGCCTACTCCGCGCTCGCCGCCGTGGTCGTGTCCCTTACCTCGCGCCGCGCTCCGCGCGACGCCGCCACCGCACTCCCCGAGACCTGAACCATGACCCCGCTCGCCCTGCTCGCCGCCGCCCTCCTGTCCGCCGCCTCCGAGCCCCCCGCCCGTCCCGTGCTCAGCCTGGACGCGGCCATGGCCGAGGCCCGCGCCCGGAACCTCGACCTCCGCATCGCCGGGGAACGGCTGGCACAGGCGGAGACCCTCCGGGCCAAGGCCTGGAGCTACTACCTTCCCCAGCTCTCGGTGAGCGGCGGCTACAGCTGGAACTCCGACGACGTGGTGCTGGACCTCCCCACCTCCTTCGCCATCCGGGAGGTGGTCGATCCCAGCACCGGCCAGCCGGTGAACTGGCCCATCGGCTCCAAGCCCCAGGATCCGACCAGGCCCGTCTCGCCCTCGAACCCGCCCGGCCTCCCCACCCCCTACCTGCTCTACCCGCTCTCCTACGAGGAGTACGAGCTGCAGCGAAGGCAGCAGTACGGAGTCCAGGCCGAGCTGCAGCAGGCGATCTTCGCGCCGCAGGCCTTGCAGGCGGTGCGGTCCGCCAGCCGGGCCCGGGAGCTGGTTGGCGCACGGGTGGAGGCGGCCACCCAGGACGTGCTCTTCGGCGTGGCCCAGCTCTACTACGGCGCGGCCTCCCTGCAGCAGGTGGTCTCGGTCCAGGAGCGCACCCTCGAGACCTGGCGGCGGCACGAGGCCGACGCCGAGCAGCTGGTGGCCCAGGGCGCGGCGCCCAAGCTGGCGCTGCTCAAGGCCCGCACCGATCGGGCCCGCGCCGAGGAGGACCTCATCCGCAGCCGGAACTCCTACGACGCCACCCGGCAGGCGCTGGCCACGCTGCTCGACCGCGACGCCGACTTCGACGTGGCCCGCCCCCCCCCGCCTCCCGCCGTGGGCGGCGATCCCGAGGCGGCAGCCGCCGAGCGGCCCGAAGTCCGCGCCGCCCTGGCCGGAGAGGCCCTGGCCGAGAGCCAGGAGGGCGAGGTCACCGCCCGCTACCTCCCCAACGTGGGCCTCACCGGACAGTGGACCTGGGCGTCCATCACCGGGTTCACCGGCAAGCACGAGGGCTGGGAGGTGACCCTGGGCGCGAAGTGGACCCTCTTCGACGGCGGGCGGCGCGAGGCCGACCGCGCCGAGGCCGAGCACAAGGTGGCGGAGGCGGGGGCCGTGGCCGCCCAGGCCCGGAGCAGGGCGCGCGACGAGGTCCGGCGCGCTCAGCTCGACCTCGACAGCGCCCGCGCCGCGCTCCGCAAGGCCGAGGAGCAGGCACGCCTGGCCGCCGAGGCGTTGCAGCACGCCCAGGCTGCCTACGCCCAGGGCGCGGCCACCTACCTCGAGGTCTCCGACGCCACCACCGCCTCCCAGAACGCCGAGCTGGCCCGGGTCACCGAGGAGCTCAACGCCCAGCTGGCGGCGCTGCGCCTGGCGCGGGCGGCAGGGCAACTCGGCCGCTAGGCCCCGTCATCCCCTGGCAGGGGTCGCCCCGGTCCGCGCCGGGCGTGAACACCACCCAGTCGAAGGCCAGCGGCGCGTAGCCGGCTGGCGCCGTCTCCGCCGGGTCGACCTCCAGCAGGCCCACCGAAACCACCTCGCCCGCCGCCGCGCCGGCGGTGCGGACGAAGGCGGCCGCGCCGCGATCCTTGCGGGCGTGCTCGTCCCCGGTGACCAGCACCGCGCCGTCGGCGCCGGGGCTGGCGCTGGCCAGGAGGCGGGTGGCGATCTCGGCATCCCGCGCTCTCTGGGCCAGGACCATCGGGTCGAGCAACTCCTCGGGGAGCTCGCCGCAGTGCAGGGCCTCCATCTCCTCGCGGCGCTCCCGGGCCTCGTCCGCCGAGAGGGGCCCGGCGCGCTCCAGAAGGGCCCGCACCTCGGGCGAGAGCGCCTCCGGGCCGCGGTGGATCACCTCCCGCGCCGAGCGGCGGGAGAGGTTGACGGCGGCGATGGGCAGGCGGGCGGGCAGGGCCACCTCCAGGATGGGCTGGTAGAGGGCGAATGGTGGCCAGCCGCTCCTGTCCCAACCCACCGCGTCCCGGAAGGCCGCCGGCGAGGGGTGAGGCCCGGAGAGCACGCTGTTCACCGCCGCCTGCTTCTCCGGGTCGAGCATCTCCATGGCCAGGGTGGGCCGCCGGCCGCCGGAGGTCGCGGCCCGCAGCAGCCGCGCCTCGAGGAGGTGGTGGTCGGCGTTGTCGTGTACCTCGCCCAGGAAGACGAGCCGCGCCCCGGCCACCGCCGCGGCCAGCTCGTCCGCCGAGGCGAACCGGCCAGCGCCCACGCTCCAGATCCGCCCGCTGAGCGGGTGATCCCGGTGGAGCGGGCTCACCCAGGCGGTCTCGATGGGTGCCGGCGCCCGGCGCGAGCCGGCGCAGCCGGGGAAGAGGAGCGCCGCGGCGAGGGCTGCCGCCGCGGAGCGGGGGGCGGGTGAGCGCATCGCCCCAGTATAGGCCGGGAGCCCCCGGTCATCCGCCGCGCGGCGGGGGCTCCCGCTCGCTCGGCGCGGGCCCTGCCTCGCCCGGCGCCGGGTCGGGCGGCGCGGCGTGCGGCTCGGGATGGGCGCCGTGCCGGGGCCGCGTCCCGATGAGCCAGGACGGGTTCATGGGGTACTCGGTGGGATCGAAGATCACCCAGTAGAGGTGCCAGACGACGATGGCCAGGGTGGCCAGGACCGCCTCGTAGTAGTGGACGACCTGGGCCACGTCGTTCCACACCTTGGGCAGGAACCGCAGCATCGCCTCGGTGAACACCAGCATCACGCCGGTGACGGCCATGACCACCGAGCCCCAGACCA
>Ga0335071_10002358_pt1 | contig 20204 bp, 12 predicted proteins | sample Lox_Sample_15_FD_206724 | JGI IMG/M metagenome (GOLD analysis project Ga0335071, IMG submission 206724) | Soil microbial communities from Loxahatchee National Wildlife Refuge, Florida, United States - Lox_Sample_1.5 | ecosystem: Environmental > Terrestrial > Soil > Wetlands | place: USA...
GGCCCCGAGGTGTGGTATCTGCTCAACTTCGCCCTCTGGTGGAAGGAGTTCGTGGCGGCATGAAGCAGGTGCTCGTACGCGGCGGTGGCGTCGTCGTGGAGGACGTCCCCGCGCCCGCGCTCGGCCCGCGCTCGATCCTCGTGCGCGTGCACTACTCGTGCGTCAGCGTCGGAACGGAGCTGACGGGCGTCCAGCTCTCGGGGATGCCCCTCTACCGCCGGGCGCTGAAGCAGCCGCATCACGCCAAGCGCGCGCTCGAGATCGCGAAGGACCAGGGGCTCGTGCGGACGTACAAGCGCATCTCCGGGCGCCTCGCCGCGGGCACGCCCACCGGCTATTCGGCAGCGGGCGTCGTGATCGCGGTCGGGGACGACGTCACCGGCTTCGCCGTCGGGGACCGCGTCGCCTGCGCGGGCGCGGGGATCGCGAACCACGCGGAGGTGATCGCCGTCCCCGTGAACCTGGCCGCGCGCGTCCCGGACGGGCTCGGCCTCGACGACGCGTCCACCGTGACGCTCGGCGCGATCGCGCTGCAGGGCGTCCGGCGGGCGGACCCGACGCTCGGCGAGACGGTCGCGGTGGTCGGCCTGGGCGTGCTCGGCCAGCTGGCCGTCCAGCTGCTGCGCGCGAACGGCGCGCGCGTTCTCGGCTCGGACCTCGATCCGGCGCGGGCCGAGCAGGCGCGGGAAAGCGGCGCCGCCTTCATCGTCGGCCCCGGCGAGTCGCTCCCCGAGGTCGCGCAGAAGGTGACCGACGGCTTCGGCGTCGACGCGGTCGTGATCACGGCGGCCACCTCGAGCAGCGCCGTCGTCTCGGACGCGTTCCAGGCGTGCCGCCGCCGCGGCCGCGTCGTCGTCGTCGGAGACGTCGGGCTCGACCTGAAGCGCCACGACATGTACGAGAAGGAGCTGGAGCTGCGCATGTCGACGTCGTACGGCCCCGGCCGCTACGACAGCGTCTACGAGGAGGAGGGCCACGACTACCCGTACGGGTACGTGCGCTGGACCGAGGGCCGCAACATGGAGGAGTACCTGCGGCTGCTCGCCGACGGCGGCATCTCGCTCGGCCATCTCCCCTCCGAGCGCTACACCGTCGACGAGGCGACCGCCGCCTACGAGGCGCTGCAGCGCCAGGGCCCCAAACCCACGCTCGTCGTCCTCGAGTACCCGGGCGAGGACGCGGAGCCGGCGCGCACGGTGCAGCTGCCGCGGACCGCGAAGCCGGTGAAGGGGCGGCGCATCCGCGTCGGTCTGGCCGGGGCGGGGTCGTTCGCCGAGGGGACGCACGTTCCGAACCTGATCAAGCTCCGGGACGACTACGAGCTTCGCGGCGTCATGAGCAGGACCGGCAGCTCGGCGAAGGCGATCGCGGCACGGAACGAGGCGGCCTACGCAACCACCGATTTCGACGAGCTCCTCGCCGACGACGAGCTCGACCTGGTGCTGATCTCGACACGACACGACCTGCACGCGAGCCTGGCACTGCAGGCACTCCGGGCGGGCAAGAACGTCTTCGTCGAGAAGCCGCTCGCGCTCACGCAGGAGGAGCTCGACGAGATCGCGGGCTTCTATCGCGACAGGCCGGACGGACCGGTGCTGATGACGGGCTTCAACCGGCGCTTCTCGCCGGCGGTGCAGCGGATCCGCGAGGCGCTCGCCGGGCGCCAGGCGCCGCTCGTCGTCGACTACCGGATGAACGCCGGATACATCCCGCTCGACCACTGGGTGCACGGCCCCGAGGGCGGCGGCCGCAACATCGGCGAGGCCTGCCACGTCTACGACGTCTTCGACGCGCTCACCGGCGCTCCGGTCGACCGCGTGACCGCCTCGTCGATCAAGCCGTCCGGGCGGCTCGCGGCGAATGACAACTTCACCGCCACGATCTCCTACGACGACGGCTCGATCTGCACGCTCACCTACACGGCGCTCGGAGCGAAGGAGCATCCGAAGGAGCGCATGGAGGTGTATGCGGACGGCACGGTGCTGACGCTCGACGACTACCGCTCGCTCGCCGCGAGCGGCGGCAAGGGCGCGCTGTGGTCGTCGCGGACGATCGACAAGGGCCACCTGCAGGAGCTCGAGGCGCTCGCCGAGTGCCTGCTGCGCGGCGGCCCGTGGCCGATCCCGCTCGAGGAGCAGCTGCGCGCCACGCAGATCAGCTTCGACGTCGAAGCGCAGATCCGCAGCTAGTCCGGCCAGGCACCGGGATACGATCGCGCCGTGCAGCGGCGCCACCTCTTGGCCCTCGCGGGGATCGCCGCGCTCTTCCTGATCGTGCGCCTCCTGCTCGTCTGGCGCTTTCCGCCCTTCTACGACGAGGTCCTGTACGCCGACTGGGCGTACCACGGCGCCGCCGACCCCGCGCAGCGGTTCGTCTCGATGGCGATCGGGCGGGCGCCGCTCTTCTCGTGGGCCGGCATGGTCGCCGTGGCGGCGGGCCTCGCGCCGATCACGGCGGTGCGCGTCGTCTCCCTGCTCTCGGGGCTCGCAACCTTCGCGATCTCCGGCCTGCTCGGCCGCGAGCTCGGCGGCCCGCGCGTCGGGCTGACCGCCTGCGCGCTCGTCGCGATCACGCCGTTTCTGATGGTGCACGACGTGATCGGCATCTACGACCCGCTCGTCACCGCGCTCGTCACCGCCGCCCTCTATCTCCAGATCCGGCTCGCGCAGAGGCAAGGGCTCGCCGACGCGCTGCTCCTCGGCATCGCGCTCGGCTGTGGAGCGCTCGCGAAGGAGAGCGCCTACATCGCGCTCGCGCTGCTGCCGTTCGGGCTGCTCGTCTTCGACTGGTCGCCGGCCCGCCGCGCCGAGCGGCTCGCCCGCTGGGTGGGAGGCATCGCTCTCGCGCTCCTCATCACGTGGGCGCTCTACTCGCTGATGAAGCTCAGCCCGCTGTGGAACACCTACCGCGAGCAGCTGCGCATCCAGGCGGGCGGGGCGGCCGCCGGCTACCCGACACACACGCTGACGGAGGGCCTGAAGCACCCGTGGCGCTACCTCAGCTCGAACTGGCCCGGGTTCGGCTCCGACACGTGGCAGTACGTGACGCCGACGATCCTCCTCGCGGCCGTAATCGGCTTCGTCCACGGCGTTCGGCGCAGCTGGCGGCTCACCGCCCTGCTCGCGATCGCCTTCGCGGCGTCGTACGCCGCCGCGCTCATCGTCACGAACGAGCAGGTGCCGCGCTATCTGCTGACCGGGATCCCGCCACTCCTCGTGCTCGCAGCCGCCGGGGCGGTCGCGGCGTTCGACTGGCTGCGCGCAAGCGGGCGGCCGGCCGGCCGGCGTCGCGCGATCGTGGCCGTCGCGGCGCTGCTCTTCGTCCTCCCGGCGGCGATCTTCGACGGCCGAGTGCTCGCGGCGCCGGCGACCGCCCGCTATCCGGGCTTCGACGACGTCCAGTACGTCACCGGCGGGGCGGCGCTGGAGCCGTACAAGCGGCTCGATCGCGACCTGGACGCCGTGATCCAGGGACGGAACGTGACGATCGCGCTCGGCGACTTCACGTCGAACTGGTTCGACGTCGCCTTCCGGAACGACCACAACGTGACGTTCGTCCGCGCGACCGCCCCGCCGCTCTGCACATCGCTCTACGCCATCGAGACGCAGGTGCCTCTGCCTGCGCGCACGGACGGCCTCGCGTGGAAGCCGGTCCGCGTCTACACGCGTCCCCGGCACGGCGTCCCGACGACGCTCTACGAGAGCGTGGTGCCGTACCACGGGCGCGTGGCGGCGACGCCGGACGAGCTCCGCTCGCTGATCGGCGGGAGCGACGCCGACTACGACGCGTTCGGGAAGGCGCACCCGTGCGTGCAGGCCTGGGAGCAGGCCTGGTACACGCTGCACCCCTCCTAGAGACCTGCGGTTTACACGGGGTTTACAGGACCGTCGCCGTCCTGATAGGACACCCCCTCGATGGGGCACGTGGGCGGCGGCACGCTCGGGATCCGGCGCAAAGGCATGCTTCGGGCGCTGATCCGCGCCGCCGAGCACACGCCGTTCCGGCACGCCGACCACCCGCAGAGCGGCGAGCTCGAACGCGCGCCCGACACACTTGCGTCGGGCCTCGCCGAGCTCGAGGACGGTCCACGCTTCGCACGCACCTTCGGCGGAGCGATGCCGCACGACGCGCTCGCCGGACGGCGCGTCCTCGACGTCGGCTGCGGCTACGGCGGCCGGACCGTCTACTACGCGCGCACGTGCGAAGCGCTGGAGGTGGTCGGGATCGAGATCTCCGAGGCGATGCTCGCGCGCTGCCGGGCGCTCGCGGCCCGCACGGGTGTGCTGAACGTCGAGTTCGCACTCGGAACGGCCGAGTCCCTGCCGCTGCCGGATGACTCGTTCGACGCGGTGATCTCGTTCGACGTGCTCGAGCACGTCGCCGACCCGGGTGCGTCGCTCCGGGAGACGCACCGCGTGCTCCGCCCGGGCGGCGACGCCTGGTTCGTCTTCCCGACGTATCTCGGGGCGCGCAGCTCCCATCTCGACTACGTGACGCGGCTGCCGGCGCTGCACCGCGTGTTCGACCCCGAGACGCTGGTCGAGGTGACGAACGAGCTCCTCGCCGCGGACCCCGCGCGCTACCGCACCTCGCTGCAGCCGGCTCCCGCGGTCGGCTCGCTGGGCCGCCTGACGCTCCCGACGCTGAACGGCCTGCGCTGGAGCGACGTGCATCCTCTCTTTGCGAACGCCGGGCTCGAGGTCGTGGCGGCGATCCGGCGCCCCCTCGTCACGGCCGAGACGCCGGTCGCATTCGCACGCACGGCGGAGCGGCTCTCGTCCCTCGCCGGCCGGCTGACCGGCTGGCCGGAGCTCCTGATCGGCGGCATCGCCGTGCACGCCGTCAAGCCCGCGGAGGTCCAGCCGTCCGGCTCGACCGCAGTGCCGCTGTCGGCCGACACGACCGGCTGATCACCGCTCGGGCCGCGGCGCTGCTTATAGCATCGCCCCGTGCCGCATCTGGTGAGCTTCGGTGCGCGGGCTCGGCGGGCGCTGCGCAAACCACCCCGCGAGCTGGCCCGACGGCTCCAGCAGGAGGCGCGACGCGAGGTCGAGCGCCTCGCGGGCCCGCGGCGCGCTCGCCGGCTCGACGCCGCAGCCCTCTGCCGCGCGACGGGGGCGCGCTCCCTCGACGAGCTGTGGGAGCGCCTGCGCAGCCGGCCGTATCCCGCCGTCCACGACGGAGATGCCGCCCGGGCGATCGGCGGCGACGAGCGGCTTCTCACCGCCGCCGGCGATGCCCTCGCACGCCGGGTCGACCTGCTCGGCTCCGGGCCGCACGTGCTCGGCGAGCCGGTCGACTGGCACACCGACTTCAAGACGGGGATCGGCTGGCCCCTCGGCGCGTCCCGGTCGCTCGACTACGCCGATCTCGACCGGCCGGGCGACGTCAAGGTCCCCTGGGAGCTCTCCCGCCTGCAGTGGCTTCTGCCCGCCGGCCAGGCCTACCTCCTGACCGGCGAGGAGCGATACGCGTCGGGCGTCCGGACGCTGCTCGAGGAGTGGCTCGACGCGAACCCGTACGGCCGAGGGCCGAACTGGTGCGTGGCGATGGAGGCCGCGCTCCGCGTCGTCTCCTTCACGTGGCTCTTCCACGCGCTCGGCGGCAGCGAGGCGTGGGCGGACGGCGCGTTCCGTGCGCGCTTCCTGGCCGGCGTCTTCCTGAACGCCGACTTCGTCGACCGGAACATCGAGCGCTCGGACGTGAACGGGAACCACTACGCCGCGGACGCGGCCGGCCTCGTCTTCGCCGGGCTGTTCTTCGGCGGCGGCCCGGCGCCGGACCGGTGGGCGGCCGAAGGATGGCGGATCCTGCTCGACGAGCTGCCGCGGCAGGTGACGCCCGACGGCGTCGACTTCGAGGCGTCCGTCCCATACCACCGCCTGGTCGCGGAGCTGTTCGCCTACCCGGCGCTGTACCGGCGGCGGCTCGGCCTCGACGTGCCCGCCTGGTACGAGGAGCGGCTGCGCGCCATGGGCGCCTACGCCGCGGCGTACACGCGCCTCGACGGGACGTCGCCGCTCTGGGGCGACGCGGACGACGCGCGCGTCCTGCCGCTCGGCCGGGGCCCGCTCGGCGACCACCGCTATCTGGCCGGCCTCGCCGGGGCGCCGTACTCCGGCCCCCAGGACGAGGTCGCCTGGGCGCGCGGTGCCGAGGAGGCGGCGGCGCTCGCGCAGGCGCCGGCTCCTGCGACGGAGGGCTTCGGCGAGGGCGGCTTCTACGTCCTCCGCGGCGGAGGCGACCACCTGTTCGCGGACTGCGGCCCGGTCGGGCTCGCCGGCCGCGGCGGGCACGGTCATAGCGACGCGCTTGCGTTCGAGCTCGCGCTCGACGGCGTCACGCTCGTCACCGACAGCGGCAGCTACGTCTACACCGCCGACTGGCGGGCGCGGAACGCGTTCCGGGGGACCGCCTACCACTCGACGCCGCAGGTGGACGACGGGGAGGTGAACCGGCTCGTCGCGCCCCGCGACCTCTGGAACCTGCGCGACGACGCGCACCCGGTCGTCGAGGAGTGGAGGCCGGACGGCCGCCGGCCCCGCCTGCGCGGGCGGCACGCGGCCTACCTGCGCCTCGACCCGCCGGTCACCGTTCGGCGCACGCTCGCCCTCGACCTCGACGCGCATGCCGCGGCGGTGCTCGACGAGCTCGAAGGCGAAGGAAGCCATCGTGTCACGGTCCCCTTTCACCTCGCCCACGGCGTCACGGCGACGCTGGCCGGCGGCTGGTGCGCCGCCGAGGCGGGCGGGAGGACGTTCGCCTTCGCCTGGTCGAACGGCTGGGAGGCCGGGCTCAGGGACGGCTGGGAGTCGCCGAGCTACGGCGTGCGCCTGCGCCGCACCGTCCTCGAGCTCCGGCGGGAAGGGCCGCTGACGCCGCTCGCGGTCGCGGTCACGCCGGCGGACGACCGCCCCGACGACGTGGACGCCTTCGTGCGGTCGCTGGCCGGCCGATGATCGGGCGCGTCAGCCTCACCGTCGGCTCGCGTCTCGCCCTGACGGCGCTGAGCCTGGTCTCGAGCATCATCACCGCGCGTGTCCTCGGCGAGGCGGGCCGGGGCGACTACTTCTTCATGATCACGCTCAGCGCGACGATCGTGCAGTTCACGAACCTCGGCCTGCCGGTGAGCGCGACCTACGTCGTCTCACAGGACGTCGAGACCGCGCCGAGCGTGGTCGCGAACGCGTTCTGGGTCTCCCTGATCGGCGCCGGCGGCGCCGGCGTCCTCCTCGCCGTCGTCGCGCATGCCATCGGCGAGCTCACCGACACGCCGATCTCGTACCTCCTGCTCGCAGCGGCGCTGGCGCCGCCGTCGCTCTTCTTCACGATCGTCGCCAACGTCCTCACCGGGATGGAGCGCTTCGTCGCGTTCAACCTGATCGAAGCGGGCAGCCGTGCGATCGCGGTCGTCGCGATCATCTGCGCCGGGATCGTCGGCGCGGGCGCGGGCGGGTTCGTCGGCGCCGCGATCGCCGCGTGGACGGTCGCCGCGGCAGCAGCCGGCTGGGCGGCGCTGCGCGGGACGCACCCACGGCTCGGCTTCAACACCGCGCTGTTCACGAGCGGCTTCCGCTACTCCACGAAGGCCTACCTCGTCACCCTGCTCGGCTTCCTGGTGCTGCGCGCGAACATCTTCCTGCTGCGGCGCGACTTCGGCCCGGACGACCTCGGCCTCTACTCGATCGCAGCGCAGCTCGGCGACGTGCTCGCAATCGTGCCGCAGGCGATCGCGCTCGTGCTCTTCCCCCGCCTCGTCCGAGAGACGACGTCTCGCTGGGCTTCGACCGTCGACGCGACGCTGATGACGTCGGGGCTGATGGTCGTCGCCTGCGGCGTCGCAGCGGTGATAGCCGGCCCGGCGATCGACCTGCTCTACGGGCCCGAGTTCGCACCCGCCGCGACCGTGCTCCAGATCATGCTGCCCGGGGTCTTCTGCCTCGGAGTCGCAAACGTTCTGCTGCAGTACCTCGGCGCCGAAGGGCTGCCGCGCATCGTCGTCGCGATCTGGGCGGGCGCGTTCGCCCTGCTCGTCGGCCTCAGCCTCGCGCTCGTGCCCCGCCATGCCGGCGCGGGCGCCGCCGCTGCCCTCTCGGGCACCTACGCGGTTCTGCTCGTCGCCGTGCTCTGGGCGTCGCGGAGGCACCACCGGCGCGGAGAAGCGCCGGGGATGTCGCTCCAGATCGACAGCGAGGGCCTTCCGCCGGCAAGCGAGTGACGGGCACCCGAGCGCTACGGTTGCCCGGTGCAGGTGAAGCGCGACTTCGAGCGGATCTACCGCGAGGAGCACGACCCCTGGTCGATCGGCGACGCCGACAGCGAGCGCTACGACCTCTACCGCGAGCGGCTGCTCGCGCATGCGCGCGGCGGCTCGCTGCTCGACATCGGCTGCGGGCTCGGCGCGTTCCTGGCGCGCTTCCAGGGCGACTACGAACAGCTCGTCGGCGTCGACACGTCCGCTCGGGCGATCGCGCGGGCGCAGGAGCTGCATCCCGAGATCGAGTTTCTCCACGTGGGAGCCGAGCAGCTGGCCGGCTCGCCGATCGACGGACGCGTCTTCGACGCGATCGTGATGAGCGACGTCGTCTACTACCTGCCGGAAGCGCAGCGGCGCGACCTGCTCGAGTGGGCGCGCGGGCATCTCGCGCCGGCCGGCACCGCGCTGGTCGCCGCCTGGTGCCCGGGCGGCGACTACCTGACCGCGGACGAGCTGGCCGCGCTCACGCGGCGCTCGCTCAGGATCCGCGAGCAGCATGTGCTCGACAGCGGGCATGTCCTGCTGCTGTGCGACCGCAAGCGGCGGCTCGTGTCGCTGACCTTCGACTACGAGACCTGGCAGCCGATCCCGGAGGGGCGGACGATCGACTGGCACGAGGACGTCGTCGCACCGGCAGGCCGGCTGCTCGACGCCGCCGACGCGGCCGGCCTGCGCGTCACGCTCTTCGCCGAGGTCGGGGAGCTGCTCTGGCTCGACGAGAACGACCCGGAGATCGCGCGCCTGCTCGACCGGCAGCTCGAGGACGCGGTCGCGCGCGGGCACGACGTCCAGCTCCACCTGCACCCGAGCTGGCTCCCGGAGACGGGCGCGGCGCGGCAGGGCGGCCGCTGGCACTGGGAGGCCGGATTCGCCAAGGCGGACGCCTACCCCGGCGACCTGGACGCGCTGATCCGGCGCTGCGTGCAGCGGCTCGAGGAGCTCCTGCGGCCGGTCGACCCCGGCTACCGCGTCACCTGCTTCCGCGCAGGCGCCTACCAGGCGCAGCCGTTCCGCCGGCTCGCGGGCGCGCTCGCGGCCGCGGGGATCGCGTTCGACTCGTCGGTGTACGCCGGCGGCGTCTCGGAGGAGCGCGGCTACGACTACTCCACCGCATGGTCGGAGCGCCTCCCCTACTTCGCAAGCCCGTGGGACCCGCAGCTTCCGGCCCCGCCCGCCGAGCAGTCGCTCGTCGAGCTTCCCGTGTGCGTCGTCGGCGGCAGCCGGGTGATGCTCGACGGGCCGGAAGGCGGCGCGTTCGCCGGCCGGCTGCACGAGGCGTTCCTGGACACGACGACGAGCGAGCGGTCGCGCCTGCGAAGCCGCGCCGCGGCGCTCGTCGAGCGCGGCTACGAGCGGCTGGCCCCGCTCGCGCTCGTCCTGCCGAAGGCGGCAAGCCGGCTCCTCTCCCCGCACGGGCCCGGGACCGAGGTCGGCCACGACTACGCGGTCGCGATCGGCCACACGAAGGGCGGGCTGGAGGCCGAGCAGGTCGTCCTCGCGGCAGCCCGGCTCGCCGCCGCCGGCTGCGAGGTCGTGACGCTCTCGGAGCTCGCGAAATCGGCGCAGGCCGAGCTGCTCGAGCACGAACGCGCGGAGCCCGCCGGGCGGCCCGCGTCGTGGGCGGCGATCCTCGACGCGGAGGTTCCGCTCGACCGCGAGCGCGTGCTCTGCATCGGCGACGGGGCCGACCGGCTCGCTGCGCGCTACTCGTGGTTCACGGTCTCGGAGGCGACTGCCGCGCCGTTCCCCGACGGGAGCTTCGACTGCGTGTACGCGGACGGAGCGCTCGCGCGCGCGGACGACCCCGACGCCGTTCTGCGCGAGGCGCACCGCGTGCTCGCTCCGGGCGGCGTCCTCGTCGCCGCCGTGCCGAGCGACGCACGCAACCCGCGCCAGGTCGACCCTTTCCACACGTGGAAGACGCAGCCCGCCGATGTTCGCGCGCGCCTGCTCGGGGCCGGATTCGCCGAGGTCGACCTGCGCGAGATCGACGGGCTCCGCCACGGCGGCCCGCCGCACGGGCCGTCGAACGACCGCGTGCAGATCGTCCGGGCGTGGCGCCGCGACCGGCCGGCGACGCAGCTCGAGCGCGCGCAGGAGGCGATGGCGTGGCTCTACCGGCGCCTCGACCCGTCGCGCAATGCCCCCTCGATCGACGCCGTCGAGATCATCGCCGGCGGTGCCGCCTTCTGCGCCGCCTACGCGGTCGCGCTCTTCTCGCTCCTGCGGCGCGAGGGCTACGACGTCCGGATCGTGCAGATGGAGGCGACCGGGCATCCCCGTGGGCGCGGCCCGGAGCAGCGCGACAGCCACGTCGTCGTCCAGGCGAAGGTCGACGGCAGCTGGGTCGTCCTCGACCCGATGGCCGGCACGGTGATCCCGCATCCCGTCGCCGAGCTGCTGCGGCACCCGGAGCTCGCCTCCGGCCGGACCGACCCCGACGAGCGCCACGCCGAGCGCGGGTACGCGCTCTACGACAGCGCCTTCTGGTACAGCCGCGTCGCCCGCTACCAGGTGCACCGTTCGACCAACCCGAAGGTGCGCGTCTGGCGCCGGAACCGGCGCGCGTGATCGTCGTCAGCGCCTACCCGCTCTCGGGCTCGTTCCGCGACGCGCTCGCGGAGCGGTACGGCGAGCCGCGGGCGTTCCTGACCGTTCCCGAGCTGCGGCGCCTGCCGCCGGGGCGGCTGCTCCGGACGCTTCGCTCCGGCCGGGGCGAGCGGTGCCTGCTCGCGGTCGAGGACGCGTCGAGCTTCGGGCTCGTGCCGGTGCTCGAGACGGTCGGCGCCGTGGTCGGCGCCTCGGCGCTCGAGCTCGTGCACCCGGACCTCAGCGCCGAGCGGATCCCGCGGCTTCGCGCCGCACCGGCGCTCGCCTCGCTCGCCGCGGCCAGCCTCGACGGGCGCCGCGCGCTCTCGGCCTCGCGGCGCACGCTCGCGGAGCTCTCGGCATCCGACCGGCTCGCCGTCACGGCGCCGCGGCCGCTCGAGCGTCTGCTGTTTCTGAACCCGAACCTGTGGTTCGGGCTGAAGGCCGGCGGCTCTGTCGGGCATGTCGCCGGCGTCGTCAACGGCTTCGCACGGCGCGGCGTCCAGGTGACGCTCGCCTCGGCGGCCGAGCCGGTCCTCGTCGACGACGGCGTCGAGTACCGCCCGCTGGCGCCGCCCCCGACGTTCGGGCTCCCGGCCGAGACGAACGGCTACCGGCTGCAGCGGCGGCTGCTCGACGAGCTCGACGCGGCCACGGCCCGCTCCCGGCTCGTCTACCAGCGAAACACGATCGGCAGCTATGCCGGCGTGCAGCTGAGCCGCCGGCACAACCTCCCGTTCGTGCTCGAGTACAACGGCTCGGAGGTCTGGGCGGCGGAGCACTGGGGAAGCGGGCTGCGATACGCCGACGTCGCGCGCGCAGCCGAGGACGTCTCGCTCCGGCACGCCCACCTGGTGGTGACGATCTCCCAGGTGCTCGCAGACGAGGTGGCGGCCCGCGGCGTCGAACGCGAGCGGATCGTCTGCTACCCGAACTGCGTCGACGAGACGCTGTTCGACCCGGTGGCGCTCGCCGAGCCGGCGTCGGCGGCGCGGCGGGCGCTCGGGATCGCGGACGACGCCGTCGTGGTCTCGTTCCTCGGCACCTTCGGCCACTGGCACGGCGCGGAGCGGTTCGCGGAGGCGATCGCCCGCCTCCGGCGCGACGACGCCGCGTGGCTCGAGGCGAACCGCGTCCACTTCCTGCTGATCGGCGACGGCCTGAAGATGGGCGAGGTTCGCGAGACGCTGCGCGACGCAGGCGACGTCGTGACGTTCACGGGGCTCGTCGCCCAGGGCGAGGCGCCCGCACTGCTCGCCGCCTCCGACGTGCTCGTCTCGCCGCACGTCCCGAACCCGGACGGATCGCCGTTCTTCGGCTCGCCGACGAAGCTCTTCGAGTACATGGCCGCCGGCAAGGGCATCGTCGCCTCCGACCTCGACCAGATCGGAGAGATCCTGGCGGGGTCGCTGGACGTCGCCGCCCTCCCCGGCGGGCCGCCCGGCGATCCGGCGACCGAGCCGGCGCTGCTCGTGCGACCCGGCTCGGTGGACGACCTCGCGACGGGCATCCGCTTCCTGGTCGACCGTCCCGACTGGCGCGCGGCGCTCGGCCGGAACGCACGGGCTCTCGTGCTCGCGCGCTACACGTGGACGCGCCACGTGGACGCGATCGCCGCCGGCATCGAGCGGATCTAGCGACTAGCGGCGCGCGACGCCGAGCAGCACCTGCTCGAGCCGCGCGGCATGCACCGACCGGAGCCGCCCGGCCGCGAACGCCCGCCCGCGCTCGCCCATCTCGGCGGCCTCGGCGCCGTGCGCCGAGAGCCAGCGGACCGCCTCCGCAAGCGCCTCGGGATCCTCGGGCGGCACGACGACGCCGCCGCCTGCCTCTTCCAGGAGCGCCGCGGCCTCACCGGCCGCGGCGAGCACGACCGGCCGCCCGACGGCCATGTAGTCGACGATCTTCGACGGCACGAATTGCGCGAACGTCGGGTGCGCCGAAAGCGGCACGAGCAGCGCGTCGCTCGAGGCGAGCATCCGGGGTGTCTCGACCATCGGCACCTGCGGATGGAAGTGCACGTTGCCGAGCTGCGCCGCCTCGGCCTGCGCCTGCACCATCGGCTTCATCGGGCCGTCGCCGACGAACGCGAACTCGACGCCGTCGCCGACGAGCGCAGCGGCGTCGATCACCGCCGGCAGCGCCTGCGCGATGCCGTGCATGCCTGCGAAGGTGACGAGGAACTCGCCGTTGCGGGCTCCGAGCTCCGCGCGCGTCGCCGGGTCGGCCTGCGCTTCGAAGAACATCTCCAGCGTCCCGTTGGGGATGAGCTCCGTCGGCGGCGGCGCCTGGCGGATCGCGTCGACGTGGTCGCAGAACGACTGCGTGACCGCGACGACCGCGGCCGCCTCGCGGTAGAGGAAGCGCTCGGCGGCGATCGCGCCGCGGCTCATCCAGCCGCGCGAGATCTGATCGAGCGCCTCGGCGGCCGCCGGCCAGAGGTCGCGCACGTCGAGCACGAACGGCGCCCGCTTCAGCCGCGCGAGCGTCGCACCGGCGAGGCCGGTGAAGAGCGGCGGAGACGTCGCGACGACGACGTCGGCGCGCCCGCAGCGCGGCGCCATCGCCGCCGCGAGCCCGGAGTACGAGAGATAGAACGCGAGCCGCGTCCGCTGCGTCTTCTCCTCGCTCGCCTTGACCCACACGCGCAGCACGCGGTAGCCGTTCGTCCGGTCGTCGTCGACCAGGTGCCCCGCGTACTGCTCCGGGATGACGCCTTGCGGATGGTTCGGGAACTCGGCGATCACCGTGACGCGATGCCCGCGCTCGTAGAGGTACTCGGCGAACGACTGGATGCGCGACTGGGTCGCGCCGACCTCGGGCGGGAAGTACTGCGAGAGGAGCACGACGTTGAGCGAGCGCGGCGCCCGGTGGATCCGCCGGCGCGCATCCGGGGAGTAGACCGGGGCGAGCGGCGACGTCAGCGCGCGGCGCGGCGCCCGCCGCGGCGACTCGAGCAGCGTGCGGTACAGCTCGTCCATGTCGCTGACGAGCCGCGGGACCGAGTAGCGGTCGCGGACCCAGTCGGCGCCGCCCTGTCCGAGCCGCCGGCGAAGCTCGGCGCTGCCGGCGAGCTCGGCCAGCCGGCCGGCGACCGCGTCGACGTCGCCCGGCGGGACGAGGAAGCCCGCCTTGCCGTCGGGGACGACGTCGCTGACCCCGCCCACGTCGGTCGCGACGGCGGGCACGCCGGCGGCGAGCGCCTCGATCACGGCAACGGGCGTGCCCTCGTTCGCCGAGGTGAGCGCCACGGCGTCGAGCGCCGCGTACACCGGGCCGACGTCCGCCCGGTAGCCGACGAAATGGGTGCGGTCGCCGATCCCGAGCGCGGCCGCCTGCTGCTCGAGCTCCTGCCGCAGCGGGCCGTCGCCGACGAGCAGGAGGTCGGCGTCCGACCCGCCCGCCCGCAGCTCGGCGAACGCGCGCAGCAGCAGGTCGACGCGCTTGATCTCCGTCATCCGCCCGAGCCAGCCGATCAGGCAGCGTTCGGCCGGGAGGCCGAGCGCGGCGCGCTCGCGCTCGCGTGCGCCGGCGGGCGCGGCGATCCGGCCGTCGAGGTCGAGCCCGAGCCGGATCACGCGGATCCGCTCCGGCGTCGTCACGCCGAGCTCGACGAGGTCGTCGCGCACCTCGGGGCTGACGGCGATCAGCGCGTCGGTCGAGCGGGCGAGGCTCTTCTCGACCGTCCGGAACATCTGCGTCTTCGCCGGGTCGAAATACCCGCGCAGGACATGGCCGTGGAACGTGTGCACGACGACACGGGGACGGTCACGCCCCGCGAGCAGCGCCGCCGTGCGCCCGACGGCGCCGGCCTTCGCGGTGTGCGTGTGCAGGATGTGCGGCTTCAGCTGCCGGATCATCCGCACGACGGCCCGCACGGCGTGGGCGTCGGCGACCGGCGCGATCTCGCGCTGAAGCTCCGGCAGGAAGACCGGCTCGACCCCGTGCTCGCGGGCGACGTACTCCATCGAGCCTTCGCCCTCGCCGACGCGGCCCGCCACGAGGGTCGTCTCGTAGCCGATCTTGTCGAGCTCCGACGAAAGGTAGGAGACGTGGAGCGCAGGCCCGCCGACATTCAGTCGGGCGATCACGCGCAGCACGCGAATCGGCTCGTCGACCGCCACGGCCCGCGAAGCGTAGCGGGCGCTCAGGCGCCGACGATCGACCAGCGGAGCCCGCCGCGCTGAACGAGCGCACGCGCCGGAAGGCGCTCGCTGAAGCGCTCCGAGATCGTCCGCGGCTCCTCGGCGACGTCGCCGGCGGCGTCGATCGCCGGCGCCGCACCGTCGGCGAGCACCAGGGTCGAGACGACCGGCAGGCCGCCCGCGCCCGACACCTCGTCCTCGATCTCGACGCCGTTCGCAGCCGTCCGGATCCGCCGGACGTGCTCGACGCCGCGGCGGTCGTGGACCCGGCCGACGAGCAGGCGCTCCCCGGCTTCGAGCAGCCGCACCTCCGGCAGCGGGCCCGAACGGAACGCGCCCCACGGCTCGAACTGGCCCGCGCCGACGGCGACCGTCGAGTGCGCCGCGCTGCCGCGCAGAAAGTCGCGCTCCGCCCCGGCGTCGTACGACGGCATGCCGGGATCGATCGCGACCGGCCTCCCGTCGAGCCAGAGCTGGAACGAGAGGCCGTCGGCGTGGGCGTGCGCCGGCAGGAAGCCCGGCGACGGCGGCCCGCAGTCGAACGCGAGCCAGAGGCCGCCGCGCCGCAGCACGACGTATCCCGTCTCCTCGAGCACCGTCAGCCCGTCCGGCGCCCGGGGCAGGTCGAGCCGCGGCGCCACGTCGAGCCCGCCGTCGTTGAAGAGTGCGGGCGCGCCGTCAGGGCGCGTGAGCGCCGCCGCGAAGGCCGTCATGCGCGCGACCGCGTCCTCGACGTCGGCATAGGGGCGCAGCTCGAGCAGGTCGCGGAGAACGAGCCGCTGGTAGGCGGGGCTCCGCTCGTAGTGGCCGCCGTCGCCGAGCACCTGCTCGGGAAGCTCCCGCGCGAGCAGCGCGCGGCCCCGGCGCTCGAGCTCCCCGTCCCCGAACGCGATGCCCCCGAGCACCAGCGCCTTCGCGTTCCGGATCACATGGTTGCCGAGGACGTCGTTCTCGACGTTTGCGGCGACGCGGGCGAGCGAGCGGCGGAGCGCCTCGTCGGCAACCGGAGCGACCTGGGGGTCGAGGGTCGCGGCGGCGATCCAGTTGGCGGCGCGAGTCGAGGCCACGTAGGGATGCCAGGCATCGTCGTCGGCAGGCGGATGAGCCGCCACCCAGGCGCGCACGGTCTCGGCCGCGTCCGCACCGTCCCGCGCCCGCTCCAGCGCGTCCTCCCCGTAGGAGGCGTGGAACGAGGCGAGCCGGGACCCTGCGGGCAGCGTCGCTCCGAGCGACGCAAACGCCGCCGACCGCCAGAGCGGCTCGTTCTCCGCAAGCGGCCGGAACGGCCCCTTCGGCCCGGACGGGAAGCGCCGCCGCCGCAGCGGCCGGGTCGCGCGTCCGGCCGCCTGGCGGCCGCGCACGACCCGAAGCGCGTGCAGCCAGAGCCCCGCGCTCATCGGACGGCGGCCCGGTAGACCTCGGCGAGCTGCGCGGGATTGCCGGCTCCGGCCGGCTCGACGGACGCGGGGCGCTCGAGGCGGCCGGCGATCGCCTCCCGCAGCGCTCGCGCGTCCCGCACGGGCACGAAGGTCACGGCAGGACCGTCCAGGTCGGCGAGCCCGCCGACCCGTGTCGCGACGACCGGGCGCCCGTACGCCATCGCCTCGCGCGCGGTCATCCCGTAGCCCTCGCGGCGCGAGGGCACGCACACGACGGCCGCCGCCTCGTAGTAGCGCCCCATCTCCGCCGGCGGGACGAAGCCGACCGCCTCCGGCACGCGGTCGCGCAGCGGGCCGTCGCCGACGATCACACGCGGCAGTCCCTCCGTCGCCTCGAGGAACTCGAGGATCCCCTTCTCCTCGCTGAGCCGCCCGGCGAAGAGGACGTGCGGCGGCTCGGCCGGCTTGCCGACCCGGTCGGGGATCGCGACCGGCGTCGGCACGACGGTCACCTCGCGCGCGCCGAGGGCGCGCGCCTCGCCGGCGAGATACGTCGACGCGGCGATGACGACGCGCGCGCCGCGCACGAGCGGGCGCACGAGCGCGGGCGCGCGGCGCGCGAGCTCGACGTCGGTGCCCCACACCTGCAGCACGTAGGGCTTGCCGGTCGCGCGCGCGGCGAGCGCCGACGGGATCCAGTGCGCGTGCACCAGGTCCGCGTCGCGGGCGGCGCGCCGCGCGGCGAGCGCGAACGACGCGAGAAACGCGGGGACGAGCACGAGCTTCCACGGCGCCGCGCGCAGGTTCTGCGCGATGCCCGCGCCGTAGGCGACGCCGAAGTGGGCGAAGCTCGCCGGCGAGACGACGTCCACCTCGATGCCGGCCGCACGCGCCGCCTCGACCGACGCCGCGACGAAGCTCCCGGCCACCGGATGCGCGGCATCCGGGTACGACGTCGTCAGGACGACGACCTTCACTCGCTGCTCGCGAAGACGACGGAGATCGCGAGCGAGAGCGCGACGAACGCGTAGAAGTAATAGAACTGCATCGTCAGGTAGAACGCGTTCGACGCCATCGTCCCGGCGAGCGCGGCGGTGCACCCCCACGCGAGCGGACGGACGCGCGCGGCGAGCGGGTCGCCCACCGCGGCGAGGCGGCGGCCGAGCGCGCGCGCGGCGTTCAGGCGGCGGAAGACCCAGAAGAGGAATGCCGCGAAGAGCAGCGTCCCGACGAGGCCGGTCTCGACGATCAGCGCGACGTAGAAGCTGTGCGGCCCCCAATTCGTCTTCCCGGTGACGAACTCGTAGTAGACGGAGAACGTGTTCAGCCCGAGCCCGAACAGCGGGTTCGAGTGCAGCACGTGCGGGACGAAGCTGTAGACCTGGAAGTGCGCGTTCTCCGAGCTGCCGCTGGTCTCGACGCGCGACTTGAGGATCGTCTCGAAATACGACCAGCGCGACGCGACCACGGCGGCCAGCACGACGGCCGCCGCGCCGACCGGGACGAGGAGCGACGGCGCCTTCAGGTAGTGCCGGTACGGGACCGCGAGCACCAGTGCGCCGACGCCGAGCCCGAGCAGCCCGCTGCGCGACAGCGTTGCCGCCTCGACGATCAGCAGGAAGCCGATCGTCAGCATCAGCCACCTTCGCATCGGGTTTCCCCGCTCCATCCGGAGGTAGAGGGGCGTCAGGACGAGCAGCGGGACGATCAGCATGATCCCGAGGTGGTTCGGGTCGCCGGTGATCGCGTTCGGCCGGTAGACGCTCGCGCCGCCGATCGCGCCGTAGATGTTGATCGAGCTGGCGCCGCCCGTGATCGGCGAGAGGACGAGCGAGTCGAGGTTGCCGCCGCGCCGCGCGTCGAGCAGCTGCAGCACGCCGTACGCCGCGTTGACGACCATGCCGCCGCAGAAGACGCCGAGCGTGCGCCAGTAGTAGCGCTTCCCCCGCCGCGACAGCCAGACGACCGCGGCCGCGAGGAAGGCGAAGTGGACGACCCAGAGCGTGATCCCCTTCACCCACTGCGTGAGCGCATCGGAGTCGGACAGGTCGAAGTAGCCGACCAGGTAGACGAGCAGGAACGCGCCGAAGAAGCCGAGCAGCACGACCGTCGTGTGCGGCACGCGCCAGCGGACGGTGCCGATCGCGAACGACACCAGGAAGAGGATCGCCAGCACATCCGCGAGCGAGACGTTGACGCCGGTGTTCCAGTAGATCTTCTCGAACGTCACGCTGAAGACGCTCGCCAGGAAGAAGAAGCTCGTCACCTTCCTCATGCGGTCACCTGCTCGAGGAGGCGCGCGAGCTCCTCGCTGCGCGTGCGCCGCGACACCTTCCGGCGCCACTCGTCGGAGAGCGGCGCGCCGTCGAGCGTCCCGGCCCGCCAGCGGTCGTGCAGGTCGCGGAGCGCGGCGGCCATCCCGTCGACGTCGTCGGGGGCGACCACGACGCCCGCGCCCGTCTCGCGGATCAGCTCGGCCGCCGCCCCTTCCGGCGGGACGACCGCCAGGATCGGCCGCTCTGCGGCCAGGTACTCGAACACCTTCCCGGAGAGGACGCCCTTGCCGCGCCCGCCCGCCTCCGGGATCAGGAGCAGGAGCGCCTCCGAGTCGCGCTGCAGCTCGAGCGAGCGGCGGCGCGGCGCGTAGTCGATCAGCTCGAGCTTGCCGCCCAGCTCGAGGCCGTCCGCCCACTCGCGGTCGGCGGCGCGGAAGTCGCCGAGGAAGCGCACGACGACATCCTCGAGCCCGGACTGCTTCAGCGCCGTCAGGAACGGGCGCGGGTCGCGCTTGCCGAAGAACGAGCCGGTGTGCGTGAGCCGGAAGATGTCCGACGGATGGCGCTCGAGCCCGGCGAAGTCGTCGAAGTCGGAGCCGTTTGCGATCGTCACGACCGGCCCCTTCGGCGAGCGCTCGCGCATCTCGCCGGCGATCGCCTCCGACACGCACGTGATCGCGTCCGCCTGGCTCGCAACGAGCCTCGCAACGGCGTGCTCGCCCTGCTCCTTCGCGCGCACGATCAGCTTCTCGGCGCTGCGATGCGGATGCGCGACGATCGAGTCGCGCAGATCGGCGACCCACTTGACGCCGGTCGCCTTCTTCACCGCGGCGCCGATCAGGTGCACCGACGAGGGCGGCGACGTCGTGATCACGACGTCGATGCCCTCGCTGCGCACGATCCGGATCGCCGCGGGGATCGCGGTCAGGTTCCAGCTGACGTTCTCGTCCGGGACGAGAAAGCGGCGCCCGAACAGCTGCGCCTGCTTCGAGATGCGCACCAGCCCCTGCGTGCCGTGCAGCTCCTCGGCGGGCTTCCGGCCGCGCGGCCCGACGTAGCGGGCGCGGTGGACCCACGCGAGCGTCGGCGCCTGCAGCTCGTCGTCGCGGTGCACCCACTTGGGATCGTCGGGCGCGAGCACGTGCGTCTCGATGCCGAGCTCGGGGAGATGCGTTGCGAGCTTGAGCGGCCGCTGCACGCCGCCGCCGCCGGCCGGCGGGAAGTAGAGGCTGACGATCAGCGCCTTCACGAGGTCCAGTGATCGCGGTTGCGCTCGTAGAGCTCCTCCGCGATCGCCCGGACGTCGTAGGCCTGCTTCCAGTCCGGGTAGTGCGAGGCGAAGCGGCTGTTGTCGCTGATCCACCAGATGTGATCGCCGGTCCGCGCCTCGTCGCGGTACGACCACGTCATCTCCTCGCCGGTGACCTCCTGCACGAGGTCGATCGCCTCGAGCACCGAGACGTTGCTGTACCGGCCGCCGCCGATGTTGTAGACCTCCGCGACCCGCGGCGCGCGGTAGAACGCGTCGAAGCACGCGATCAGGTCGGCCGAGTGGATC
>Ga0335071_10002359_pt1 | contig 20204 bp, 21 predicted proteins | sample Lox_Sample_15_FD_206724 | JGI IMG/M metagenome (GOLD analysis project Ga0335071, IMG submission 206724) | Soil microbial communities from Loxahatchee National Wildlife Refuge, Florida, United States - Lox_Sample_1.5 | ecosystem: Environmental > Terrestrial > Soil > Wetlands | place: USA...
TAATTCAGATGACAGCTGACACTCTTCCCGTATGCCTCGCTGAACATCTCGTAGAAGTCGACGATCCTGAAATCGATCTTCTCCTTCGCCTGCTCCTTCTGCTCGAGCACGCGCTCGAACGACATCACGCAGAACGGGCAATTCGTGATCAGCGTGTCCACTCCGAATTCTTGAGCGATCTCGATCCTCCTAAGCGCTAGCTTGTCGCTCAGCTCCGGGAACGCCGCCCTCACCCCTCCTCCACCACCGCAGCAGTACCCCGACCGCGGCACCTTCGCCAGCTCGACCCCCGGTATCCGGTGCATCAGGTCCACGTAGATCTTCTCCGCCAGACCTGAAGCGCGAATGTGGCAAGGGTAATGATACATGCCCTTGATCCTCGTCTCCCTGAGGTCCTTCGTGTTCAGCTCGATCTTGTCCACCATGTACTCGCCGACGTCGAACACCTTGAAGTCCATCGGGATGTCGAACTCCTTCGCCAGCGCCGGATAGTCCTTGCGGAACGTCGAGTTGCATCCTGAGCAAGAAGTCAGAACATCCGTCACGCCCATCGCCGCGTAGTCGTTGAAGATCTTGAAGTTGTTCTCGACGAACGGCTTGATGCTCGACCTCTGCCCCACGCGCATGAACGGGGAGCCGCAGCACAGCGCCCTCCTCGGAAGGTACACCGCCACGCGGTTCATCTGCAGAATGTTCACGATCGCTTGCGCCACGCTCTGCTTTCGTCGATTAATGATGCACCCGAGGAACAGCACCACCGTCCTCTGGGGCTCGCCCTCGAACGTCTTGATGTACTCCGGGAACATCTCCGTGGCAGGCTTCGACTTCACGCACACTATGCCGCCGGTCGTGAGCACCGAGTTGATGAGGCGCTTGTGATCCGGGAGCGGAGCGTGGCCTTGGTCCACCGCTATCTCCCTAAGTCGCTCGATCGCCTCTCTTCGTATCCGAATGTCCTTCGGGCAGGCGAACTCGCACTCCTGGTCGACCGGACACTTGTACAGGCCGAGATCGATAGCGTTCACCGCCCGTCCCGAGTTCACGTCCCTCTTGTCCTTCGCGAACCTAAGAGCGGTCACGATCGCCTGCGGACCGAGGAATGTAGATTCGACGTCCAAAACGTTGCAGTCCGAGTAGCACGCGCCGCAGGTGATGCAGTCGCGCATCGCCTTCGAGACCATGAGCGCCTCCGGGTCGACCTTCATTCCCTCCTCGGTCACGGCGACGGAGCTGTCCCGGACCACGTACGGATCGACCTGCTCCATCCTCTTGTAGAACGGCTCGAGGTCCACGACCAGATCGCGTATGACCTTGAAGTGCGAAAGCGGGTCGAGCACTATCGTCTCGCGCATCAGCTCCTCGGTTATCCTCGTGCGGCACGCCAGTCCCGAGCGCTTGTTCATGCGCATCGCGCACGAGCCGCAGATCGCCGCGCGGCAGCTCTGCCGGAACGAGAGCGTCGGGTCGATCTCCTCTTTGACGTAGTTCAACGCGTCCAGCACCGTCAGGTTCTCCTTGAACGGCACATCGAAGAAATCGTACCGCCCTTTCTCGTCCCTCTGCGGGTCGAAGCGGTAAACGCTGAGTTTGACGACCTTCGCCGGCATCAGTACACCCTCCTCTCCGGCTGGAACATGGTGATGCGCACCGGCTCGAACGTCACGTTCATCCTTCCCTCGGAGAACGTCACGATCGTGTGCTTGAGCCAGTTCTTGTCGTCGCGCTCCTTGAAATCTCTGCGGTAGTGAGAGCCTCGAGACTCCTGCCGGAGGTGGGCTCCGGTCGCGACCATCTCTGCGTTATCGAGCATGAACCCGAGCTCGAGCGCCTGCGGCAGCGAGGTGTTGAACGTGCGGCTGTGGTCCTCGACGGCGACGTTCTTGTAGCGCTCCTTCAGCGCCTCGATGCCCTTCCTCGCCTCCAGCAGCTCCTTCTCCGTGCGGAAGATGCCGACGTTCGACCACATCAGCGACTGCAGCTCGCGGCGGATGTCCGTCGCTGAGTCTCCGGCGTTCCGAAGCAGACCGTCGATGCGCGCGTCCTCCCTCGCCAGCGAGTCCTTCGAAGCGCCCTTGATCGAGCGCTTGCGCACGAACTCCAAAGCCTTCGCGCCCGCCAGCTTCCCGAACACCAGCGTGTCCGCGAGTGAGTTCCCTCCGAGACGGTTCGCTCCGTGCACGGAGACGCAAGCGCACTCTCCGCAGGCGAAGAGCCCCTTGATCGACGACTGCCCGTCGTTGCTCGTTCGCACTCCTCCCATCGTGTAGTGCTGCCCCGGCTGCACCGGGATCGGCTCTTCCGCCGCATCCACATCAAGAAAGTCCTGCGCCAGCTTGTAGATCTGCGGGAGCTTCGCGACGAGCGTGTCCTGCCCGAGGTGAGTCAGGTCCAAGGCGACGTGGTCCTTGTCGGCCCCAAGGCCTCTTCCCTCCTCGAGCTCCGTCTGAATGCTCCTTGTGACGATGTCCCTCGGCGCCAGGTCGATCATTTTCGGCGCGTACTTGGACATGAAGCGCTCGTGCTTCGCGTTGAGCAGCATGCCGCCCTCGCCCCTGGCCGCCTCCGAGATCAGGATGTTCGTCCCGACCATGGTCGTCGGGTGGAATTGCACGAACTCCATGTCCGCGACCTGCGCCCCCGCGCGGTACGCTATGGAGATGCCGTCGCCGGTGCAGGGGTGCGAGTTCGTCGTGCGCTCGTAGCAGCGCCCGCTTCCACCTGTGGCGAGGATCACCGCCTTCGACTTGATGAAATTGCAGTCGCCGGTGCGGAGGTCGATCGCGAACGCCCCGCGGCACTCGCCTTCCTCGACGACCAGTGAGCTGACGAACCACTCCGAGTAGATCTTGACGTTGTTCTTGAGCGACTGCGAGAACAGCGTGTCCAGCAGCTCGTGCCCGGTCTGATCGCCGGCGTAGCAGGTGCGCGGGAAGCTTCCTCCCCCGAACGGCCTCTGCGCGAGGCGTCCGTCCGCCATCCTGTCGAAGATCGCTCCGAACGAATCGACGTCGATGATGCGCTGCTTGATCTCCTTGCAGAGCACCTCGACCGAGTCTTGGTCGGCTAGGTAGTCGCTCCCCTTCACCGTGTCGAACGCGTGCTGCTTCCAGTCGTCCGCTGCGGCGTTGCCGAACGGCGCATTGATGCCGCCCTGAGCAGCGCAAGAATGCGAACGCAGCGGATGCACCTTGGAGATGATCGCAGTGTCAGCGCTCGGAGCCGTCTCGAGTGCCGCCATTTGACCCGCTAGACCGGCGCCGATGATCAGGATGTCGTGAGAGAGCGTTTCCATCGTGCCACGACCGCCTCACAATCCCGTTCGAACCGACATAAAGGTATGCTGACGCGTCGGCTCCTCGTGCGAAGCGATCCCCCACGGGCCTTTCGGATCACGACCTGCCCGTCAGCTTCTTCCTCACCGCCAGGTACAGCATCAGCGTGTACGGGATGATGAACACCGAAGCGATGATCCCGATGACCATCAGCGCCTTCACGAAGTTGTCGCTGACCCACGACAGCAGTCCGTGCCAGCCGTTGGGCAGCAGGTCGGCCAGATGGGACATGTCGAACGGGTAGGTCGCTAGGAACCACACCACCGCGATCAGGAAGAAGCCCGCCGTCAGCGCATCGAGCAGCCTGGTCGGGTTCCTGCGCCCGACCAGGAAGCGGGCCGCGGAGGGCGCCATTCCGATGATCGCCGCCCCGAAGAACAGCGCCGCGTCCGCGCTCGTGAAGTTCGAAGTGAAGAGGCCAGTGTTGCCGCTGTAGTTGCCGTAGAAGTAAATGGTCACGACGATCGAAACGATGACCGAGATGAGATTGCCTATCCGGTCGGATGTCTTCATCCGGTCGCGCTTCGCCTCCCTCTCCGCCTGCTTCTCGATCCACCCTAGCTGCAACCCGTCCACCCCCTGTCCGAAGTTTCATGCGTCGTCATGGTTGATAATCCTGATGGGTCGTCGAGACCTTCCTCCGTAACGGATATCACGACCTTGCCTCCGGCGTGGAACTCGCCCAGGTAGCGCATGGCATCCCGGATGTGGCCGAGGGTGTAGCGATGGTCGATCACAGGGACGATCTTGCGAGACTCGAGCATTTCGCCCAGCAGCTCAAGATCGCTCGCGCGTACGTCCCACGATCCGAGGAACGTCAGCTTCTTCCCTTCCTTCCGCGAGAGCATCCGCCCGAGCAGGAACGCCTGCGAGATCTGCTTCCTCCTCCCTCCGAGCATGACATAGGTGCCGTTCGGCTTCAGGCACCTGCGGTATTCGAAGATGGAGCGGTTCCCGTTCGCGCCGATGATCAGGTCGTACCGCTCACCGCTCTGCGCAAAGTCCTGCTTGGTGTAGTCGATGACCCTGTCCGCGCCCATTGAACGGGCTGCTTCCACGTGCTTCGTGCTGCAGACCGCAGTCACGTTCGCCCCGAGCGCCTTCGCGATCTGTAGCGCGAAGGAACCGACGCCTCCGGAAGCGCCGTGGACGAGCACCTTCTGCCCCGCGCGGATCTGCCCCTGCTCGCGCATTCCGATCAGGGCCGTGAGCCCGGCGGTCGGAACGGAGGCGGCCTCCTCGAACGTGACGTTCGACGGCTTGAGAACCAACGCGTCCTCGCGGCCGCAGACGAATTCCGCGTACGCCCCCCTTCCACTCGACTTCAGGTTCCCGAAGACCTCATCGCCCGGGTTGAAGCGCGTCACGCCCGGTCCAACTGCCTCGACCACCCCCGCCACGTCCCCTCCGGGGATCCGGTGCTTCGGGTGCAGGAGGCCGCCGCCCATAAGGCGGATCAGTGCCGGCTTGCCCCTCATCAGGATCCAGTCGACCCGGTTCAGGGATGCGGCGCGGACCTTGATGAGCACTTCGCCGTCCTTGGGCGCGGGCTTCTCGGCCTCTTCGATGCGCAGCACCGATGGCGGACCGTACCTCGTGCAAACGACCGCTTTCATGCCACGTCACCTCGCATCCTGATGGCGAACCTCTTGGCCGACTCGAGGTCCTCGGCGTTCGGCCGGCCCTTGTTGATGCCCCCGAACAACTTCAGGAAGCTGTTGGTGTTGAAGCCCTTGCAAGCGAACTCGTCGACGATGTCGTACCCCTTCGACCGCAGCTTCTCGCGCAACGCCGCGTGGTCCTTCGCGACCTTGTCCTCGCCTACGATGGCGCTGGTGGAGAACAAGAACGCCTTCTTGCCATTGGCCTCTGGCAACTTGTCGGCGAACTCCAGGAGCCCCTTGTGATGCATCCCGTCGTATATTCCCGACCCGAAGCCGACGAGGTCGTACCCGCCGATCTCCTCGGGCACGAGCTCCTGGGGCATGCGAATCGGCGCATCCAGGACCTTCGCGAAGACGTTCGCGACCTTCTCGGTGTTCTTGTGATGGTAGGAAAGGAGCACCAGGAGCGATCTTGGCGAGGGGGCGGTGTTCGTGGTCACGCCCGCACCTCCGAGCTGTCCTGGCTTTCCCTCGTCCTCATTCCTCCGTCGATCGGCGCACTGTTGACAGACTTCATCTCTATCGTTCCTCCGAAGCTGTGGTCACCGTACTTAGCCGGGTTGGGCACTCGTGACCGCGAAGTGGTCAATTCCGTGAGCGGGTTTGTCACGGTTTCGCTCGAGCGAGTCGAACCGAGCTTCATTGCGGAACCGCCTTGGCGCCGGGCATCGCGAAGCCCTTGAATATCAGCCAGACCGCGAGGACCAGCTCCTGCGGGAGTATCGGCATGTTCAGCAGGCCCTGCTCGATGGAGCCCACACCGATGACGCCGAACAATGCCAACAGCGCCGACGCCATCGTGAGGATCGAGCCGACCATGCCCCAGCCGGAGAGCCATCGAGGGACCAGCCGTTCCCGATAGAACACGACGTAGTAGAGCAGGCATCCGATGGAGAAGGCCAGCAACGATACTACGTTGAAGGTCCAATGATAGCTCGACATCAGCAGAGGGCCGAGCGTCTGGAACGAGGACGGATCGGGGCTTCCGGCCGAGACGAACTGATTGCTCAACGTGACCAGCAAGAGCAGGCACGTCACGCCGGCGAAGTAGAACACCGCCTCGACGATCCTGAAGCCGACCGCTCCGATGGCAAGACCCTGATTGAATCTCCTCAGCACTGGATACAGCGAGGCCGCGATGCCGATCGCAGCGGCGCCGCCAATGAACAGGAGAAGGGCTCCGGTACTCACCAGACCCGCATTCGCCGATACGCTCGACAGATAGTTCGCCGAGCTCACGGACGCCAGAAATGGGAAGCTTAGGAAAGCCACCAGATCCGCGACTATGAACAGTACTCCAGCGCTGATCGCGCTCTTTCTGAAATCTCCCTCAGTCATGTCATTTCACCCTTCATTTCGAAGTGTTGTCCGTGGGAATCCCGAGGAGATACTTGGAAATCGAGCCAGACATTTATGGCAGTTTATATATCACAATACCTATCACGAGGCGATGCGAAAAGCGATCTTCGAGGTCGAGCCATACGCGGCGGCCAAGGAGGCTCAGAAGGGGGTCTTCACGCACATCCACTCCTACGAGGTGCTAGAGGTGCTGAGGATCGATCACGTGGAGGGGCTTTACATCGATCTGATCGAGTGCCACCTGAAGGACGGCGTCTCGATCAATGACCTTCGCTCGATCGGGAACATGGAGATACTGAGCGTGGTCCGGTCGGACGGCGATAAGCACACCTGCCTAGTGAAAGGGCACGAGCCCAAGAGCGGCAGAGACACGTTCAAGAAGAACGAGCTGGACCTTATCTACACCCCACCCAGTATGATCTCGGCCGACAGGGTCGTGGTCAGCTTCATCGGCACTCCGAAGCAGGTGGCGAAGTTCGCCGAAATCGTGAAGGCGCGTATCGGCAGAATAACGAACCTGACCGTGAAACCGGCCACCTACCAGAAGAAGGACCTGCTCTCCGCCCTGACCAAGAAGCAGAAGGAGATCATGGTCGCGGCCTACGCGTACGGATACTACGACATCCCGCGCAGGATAAGCAGCGAGCGATTGTCATCAAAGCTCAAAATCAGCAGGCCGACCCTCTTGGAGCACCTGAGGAAAGCCGAGAGGCGGCTGCTCGCCGAGGCGATGGCTGGCCATGCGAGCAAGCCTATCGCGTAGAACGTAACGGCTCACTCGACGACGATGACGATTTTGCCCCTGACGCCACCCTGCAAGTAGTAGCGGAACGCGTCCGCGGTCTCTTCCAGACTGTAGACCCTGTCGATGATCTGCCTGACCTTGCCGGCCTCGAAAAGTCTGTTGATGCTGACAAGGTCGTTGGGATCGGGCCGGTGCAGCAACAGCTTGACCTTCCTGTCCCCCAGGATCCACGAGCCTAGGAAGAGCGCGCCCAGCGCCGCCCGGGCCTTGCCCCCGATGATCACGCATCGGCCTCCAGGGCTCAGTGCCCGCCTGTACTCGAATACCGACCGGTTCGAGACCACGTCGATTATCACGTCGTACTTGAGCCCACTCGAAGCGAAATCCTCCTTTGCGTAGTCGATGACATGGTCCGCACCGATCGATAGCAGCATGTCCAATTTGCTGGCGCCGTCGACGCCGGTGACCTTCGCGCCATACGACTTGGCGATCTGGACCGCGAACGTCCCCACACCGCCTCCGGCACCGTTTATGAGAACTCTCTGTCCGGGCCCGATCATCCCTTTGTCACGCAGGCCTTCGAGGGCCATGGAACCAGCTTGCGGCGTGGCAGCGGCCTGCGCGAACGACATCATCTGCGATTTCAGTGCGAGGACCGCCTCCTTTGCGCAAACGTACTCTGCGAAAGCCCCCCATCCGCTGCCCGATATGTCCCCGAAGACTTCGTCTCCTGGCTTGAACCGCTTCACGCTCCCGCCGACCGCCTCGACACGCCCTGCAACGTCGCATCCGAGGACCCGGAACTTCGGCCTCAGGCGCCCTCCGAGAGTGATCTGGGCCTTGCCTTCCATGAGTTCCTTGTCCCACGAGTTGATGGACGCCGCGGCGACCCTGATTAGGACCTCGTCCTCCTTCGGCGCGGGCCTTTCGACCTCCATCAGCTGAAGAACGTCCGGTGGCCCGAATCCAGTCCAAAGGACAGCTTTCATCGGCGGTGCCATGTTCGCCACTAGAATCAATTCGCTCCAGATTAACCCATCACACGTTGCCGTCTTGACCCAAAGAAAAGAGAAGATGAGAAGGGGTTTGAGCGTCGCTGGATCAGCTCGGCTCGGCGTTCTTCTCAGCCTGCTCCCTCGCCTCGATGCGCTTGATCTCGTACTGCGAGCACAGCCAGAGCGGGAAGAACGCGGCCAGCACAGCGGAACCGACGACCGTCGGTAGCCATCCGTACTCGAAGTTGTTGATCCAGACCGCACCGACGAGCAGCAGCGGGATCTGCATGACGCCGAGCGCCAGAGCGATCCACACCCAGCCCCGGGGCGCCCTGTAGGGACGCTCGAGGTCCTTGAAGCGGGGGTCGTGGTGCGCCTTCACGTATGCGAACAACCCGATCGCGAACACGAACACGTATCCGATCGCCGAGGCACCGAGGATCGCGACCGGGAGGTTGCGGATTAATCCCTCCGCGCCTACGGGATCCAATCGTCGACCGTCGCCAGCCAGACCAAGTGGTTCAGGCCCCAGGTCTCTAGGACCTGCGCCGTCTCCATGAAGCTGTCCTCCGGCACCACCAGCACCACCTTCGAGCTCTGCGACTTCCCGTCCAGGAGCGCGTGGAGCTCCTCGCGCGTATGGTCGGTGAATATCCTCGCCCCGATCTTCAGCTCCACCAGCACCTGACCGGAGAGCGTCTCCAAGATGATGTCCGGTCGGTAGCCTCCGAACACCTTCGGCCTCATCGCCTCCGGCAGATCGGCCTCGTAGCGCAGGCAATCGCCGTCCCTCAGGGAACGCAGCATCGAACGCACCAGATCGTCGTGGCGCTGCCCCTCGTCCTCCTCGTACATCCCTTGTCCCGATAGTCCCTGGCGAGTTGCGCTATGTAGTCTTTTCCTTGAAAGAATCACGCCGGGAAGGGGAGCGGGGGCGCAACAAAGTGCATTACCGACCTCCGACTCTATTTCTCACGGGGAAAGGAAATGAAGGAAAGCAATCTGCTCGTGTCGTGCCACTCGAACGCGATGGGACTGGGCGAGACGGAGGTCAGGGACCGCCTGAGGGAGATCGGGGTGAGCGTCGAAGGGATCGAGGTCACCGAGGCGGAGGGCGTGCTCGAAGTGCTCGTGTCTGGGGAATCGAAGAAGGCCGTGGCGGCGGTGCGCGCGTCCTGTGCCCTGAATCCCTCGCTCTTCGTGCAGACGCATCACTGGGTGCCGATCGAGAAGTGGGTGGAGTCGAAGGACTCGGAGATGGCGCGCGCCACCGGCGAGATCGGCAAGGGCATCATGCCCGAGGACAAGTGGATGCTGCACCTGCACAAGCGCCACGTGACTCAGCACTCCGGGGACCTCATTCGCATCCTCACCGATCCGATCAACCGGGGCAAGGTCGACTTGAAGCGCCCTGACAAGATCGTCGTCGTCGAGCTGCTAGGCCAGAAGGCGGGAATCGCGCTCGTCGCGAAAGACGAGATCCTCGACGTCAACAAGGTGCGCGAAGAGTGCGGAATGGACAAGATCTGACCGAGCTGGATGCGTCCGTCGCATGATGATTGCATGCGTCTCGCGAGGTTTAGCAGGCGTAGGTTTAAATACGATAATTGTGTCATCGGTGCCAGCTAATCCTATCCGTTCGAAGTGTTCTAAACAACCCCTCCGGGGCTGCGAGGAGCCAGTAGATCAGTAGATAAGGCTTAGTCAAGTAGAACCGGAGGTGAAATCAGAGATGTACGACAGGGCACCGAGGGAAATGCACAAGGCCGTCTGCAGTGACTGCCAGAAGGAGTGCGAGGTCCCGTTCAAGCCCACTGAGGGCCGCCCAGTGTATTGCCGCGACTGCTATTCAAAGCACAAGCCGGCAAGGCGCTACTAGATCTGTCTGCGCCCTTGAGGCGTAGTCAGTCCTTTCTTTTTCTTTCATTTCATTCTTCTCTGCTTGAGCGCTAGCTATCATGCGAATCGCTTAACCGAAGCAGCGCGATTCCCATTTGATGGCGAAGCTCATCGACGAGTATCGCGCGATCGTTCAGGGCGAGAAGAGGTACGCTCCGATAGCGGACCTGATAGGCTTCAAGCTGGTCGAGGTGCGCGAGGGCGTGACGCGCTTCGAGATGCCGGTGGACGAGCGCATGCACAACACCATTGGCGTCGTTCAGGGCGGAGCGATCACCGCGGTCGCGGACGCGGCCATGGGCAACGCCGCCTGCACCCTGATGCCCGAGGACAAGGTCGCCACCACCGTCGAGCTCAAGATCAACTTCGTGAAGGCGATCAAGAAGGGCAAGCTGACGGTCGTCGGCCGCGTCGTCAGTCACGGATCGCGCATCATGCTGGCGGAGGCGGAGGTCCTCGACGAGAAGAACAAGCTCGTGGCGAGAGCGACGTCGACGCTCATGGTCCTGGACAAAGTGAAGACCTGAGACACGCGCTGAGGAGCAATCTGACTCTTCTGTGAAGCACGCTCAGCGTCGAAATCGCGGTGCAATCCCATCACGACGGAGCTGCTAAACGCACCGCCTGAATCACTCTTCCAGAGATGGAGCATCAAAAGGTTCTTGTCGTCTGTAGCGTTGAGAAATCGCAGAAATGCCTGACCGTAAGCCAAGTCATGCAGGGCCTCCGAACGTGCTGCTCCTGGGATACAACGGGGCGAACAACACCGGCTCCGAGGCGCGCCTGCTCGCGATAATCGAGGACGTGCGCAAGGTCTTTGGCCCCGATGCGATCGTGACCGTCCCCACGCTCAACGCCGTCAATTTGAGAAGGTACCTCAAGGAGGACGAGCGCACGCGCATCGCGCCCATCCCCACAATCTTCTGGTTCCACCTCCGGTCGCTCGTGAAGCACAGCGACCTGACACTCCTAGTCGAGGGCAGTTGTTACATGGACACGTGGGCGGCGGCGCTGCTCTGGGCGTTCCTGGCCGGTTCGAAGTACGCGCACGCCTACGGCACCCCCATCATGGCGTATGCCGTCGACTCCGGCCAGCTCAAGCAGCGCAGGATCGCCTCCGTGAGAAGAGAGGCGAGCAAGGTCGACCTCTTGGTGACCCGTACTCAGCTCTCGGCCGATCGCCTGAAGGCCTGGGGAGTCACCGCCCCCGTGGAGGTCACCGACGACACCGCATTCGTTTTCAATGCAGGCAACGGTTCGGACATAATGAAACGGCTCTGGCCTGAAGCGAAGGACGTCGCCGGCATGGCGGTCGTGGACTTCAACATCTGGCCAGTCGTCATCCGTCCCTTCGGCCGGAAGCGGAACTGCTATCGCTGGCCCTATTACTTCTCGCGCACCCCGAGACGGCGTCGGGGGGGAGAGTTCCTCGCGAAGAGGCTCGCCGCCGAGGCCGATCGAATAGTCGAGAAGCATCACAAGCACGTCGCGCTCATCGCAATGGAAGCGGTCGACGAGGAGCTCGCCAAGGCCGTTCGCGGGAAGATGAAGCACGCGGACATGGCGAGGGTCTTCTCCTCCAACGAATACGACGCCGCCAAGATGACCCAGATCCTGCGCTCACTCGATTTCCTGATAACCTCCCGCTACCACGCCGCGGTCCTCTCGATGGCGGGTGGCGTCCCGCAGGCCGCCCTCGGGCACGACCTCCGCCTGCACGACCTCTACCAGGAGAGCGGGATGAAAGAGGAGTTCTTCATTCACTGGCAGGACGAGGACGCGTGGACGAGGTTGAGCCAGATCACCGACCGCTTGGTGGATGAGCACGACGTTCTGCGCGAGCGCATCTTCGCAATCAATGCGACGCACGCGGAGAAGGCGAAGCGCAACATCGAGCTGCTTCGCGCCTTCGCGAAGGAGAAGGGGCTCCCGGTGGTGGAATGAGCCACAAGGTGCTGATCACCGGGGCTACTGGATTCATCGGCACCCAGGTCGCCGTTCGGCTGATGCAGGAGGATTGCGAGGTCGTCGCGCTGGTGCGCGCCCGATCGGACGAGGAAGCGGAGCTGCGCCTGCGCCGCGCCTGGTGGGACTTCCCGGAGATGCGCAAGCTGATCGGCACGCGAGTGCGAGCGGTCGCGGGGGACGTTAGCGAGCCGCGACTGGGGCTCGGCGACGCTACCTACCAGGCACTCGTCGAAAGCCTCACGCATGTCGTGCATTCGGCGGCCGACCTCCGCCTCGACGCTCCGCTTGACGAGCTCAACAAGACGAACGTGCAGGGGGCGTTGAACACGCTCGAGCTCGGGAAGGCGGCGCATGATCATCACGGGCTGCAGCGCTTCGCGCACGTCTCCACCGCCTACGTGACCGGCATGAAGCAGGGCCGCATCGACGAGGAATCGCTCGACGGCTACGACATGCTGGACAACAACTACGAGCGCAGCAAGCACCTGGGCGAGAAGGCGATCCGCGAGCGCATCGGCACCGTCCCGATCAGCATCTTCCGGCCGGGCATGGTGGTAGGCGATTCCACCACCGGCTGGATCAAGACGTTCAACACTATCTACTATCCCTTCAGGCTGTACCTCACCGGCCGCCTCAGCGCCTTCCCGGTGTCATCCAAGACGAAGGTCAACCTGATGCCGGTGGACTACGTCGCGGACCAGCTCGTGCGGCTCACGCTCGATCCGAGGGCGGAGGGACTTACTTTCCATTTGACCGCGCCGACACGGTCCTGCCCGGAAGTCGGCGAGCTAGTGGCCGCCGCCCGAACCTGGGCGAGGGAGAACCTGGGTATCGATCTGCCGCCGCCGCTGTTCTTCCCGATGTCGAAGAGAGGGATCGGCCTGCTCCTTAGACTGGGAGCGAAAGGCGAAGCCTCGAACCTCAAGCTCCTCGCGCCCTACTTCACGGAGAATCGCGAGTTCTCGCTCAAGAACGAGGAGCGGCTCATCGGCACGAGGGACTTCGATTGGAGGAAGCTGCTCCCGCGGATGCTCTCGTACGCCGCGTATACTGGCTTCCTGCATCGCACCGGACGAACGGTGCACGAGCAGGCAATGTACCGATTGGACCGAGCGCATCGCAGGGTCTCGTTCCACGATGTCGTCGGCGGCGTGATCTTGGACGTGGACAACGCCACCCTCAGGCGCGATATCCTGAGGGCAACGTCCGCGCTCGCGCACCTTGGAGTGGGCAAGGGGGATCGCGTCGCGGTCGTCGGCTGGAACTCCAGCAGGTACCTCGCGATCGAGACGGCCATCGGGCTCGCGGGCGCGGTGAGCGTGCCGCTCTACTACACCGCGCCACCGGCGGACATCGCCGAGATCGTGCGCGCCTGCGGCGCCAAGCTCCTCTTCATCGGCACTCCCGAGCTTTTGCGACGAGTCGACGAGATCGACTCGCCCGCGAAGGCAGTCTCCTTCTGCCGCGCGGCGTGCGTGAACCCCTCGGAGATCCTCGAGTGGAGCGAGTTCCTCGCCCTCGGCAACGGGAAAGAAATCAAAATGGCGAACGTTGCGCCGGAGGACCTGGCCACCATCCGCTACACCTCCAGCACCACCGGCAAGGCGAAGGGCGTGATCTTCACGCACGAGCACCTCGCGTATATGGCGGAAACGATGGCCTCGCTGCCGCCTTGGAGAGCGCGCAACCGACCCGTTCGCTACCTTTCCTACCTTCCCATGAACCACGTAGTCGAAGGCGTCCTGGCGTCGTACGGGGTCTACTACGCCCCGACGTCCGTCGAGGTCTACTTCCTCGAGGATTTCAAGGCGCTCCGCGACACCCTTCCCCTCGTCCGGCCGACCGTCTTCTTCTCCGTCCCGCGCTTCTACGAGAAGTTGTGGAACGCGCTGAGCGAATCGAACCTCGCCTCCAGTGCCATGCGTGAGCATTCGGGCATGTTCGCCAAGATGCTGCGCTCCCGGATCGGCAGGTCCGCCCTGAAACGCATCGGCCTGGACGAATGCGAGCACCTGCTCGTCGGCTCGGGGCCGATGGGCAACGACATCCTAACCGATTTGGACAGGATCGGCACCGAGGTGCACAACGCGTATGGGCTGACCGAGGCGCCGCTGGTCACGCTGAACCGCAGGGGCAGGAACCGCATCGGCAGCGTGGGCGAGCCCCTTCCGCGAACGGAGATCGCGATCGCCGAGGACCGCGAGGTCCTGGTGCGCGGGCCGCAGGTCACCAGCGGATACTTCATGTTCGAGGGGCAGCAGCCGTTCCGCGACGGTTGGCTCCTGACCGGGGACCTCGGCCGCTTCGAGGACAACTACCTCTACCTCGAGGGGAGGAAGAAGGAGCTGATCAAGACCTCGTACGGCAAGTTCGTGAGCCCGATGCGCGTGGAATCGATGCTGCGCGACACGCCTTCGATATCCGAAGCGCTAATCATCGGCGAGGGAAGGCCGCACTGCGTCGCTCTCATCTGGCCCGAGGGGGATAAGTGGACCGTCGACCTGGCCGCGAAGATAGACGCGGAGGTTCGGGAGGTGAACGCTCGCCTCTCCCAGCCGGAAAGGCCGCGGCGATGGGCGATCGTGAGAGGAACGCTGAGCGTCGAGAGCGGCGAGCTGACCGCGAACCTCAAGCTGCGCCGCCCGAAGGTGGAGATCCGGTACGCTGACCTGATCAATGCCCTTTACTCCGGCGCGTCGACGCACGCGGACGCGCATCACATCGGTGTGGAGGGCGAGAAATGAGCGTTCGTCTAGCGCTCGCCAATCTGTACCTTCCAAAGGGCACGATCAGAAAGCAATTGCTGCACGTGGAGGAGGAGACGAACGAGGCGCTCGACGAGCTTCTCGCGGCCCAAGTACCGAACTACAAGGCGCCCCTGGTCGACCACGCGACCAAGGACCTCGATGCAATCCGACAGCGAATGGCGGTCGGGCACAAGCAGCGCGTGCGCGTCCTGACACAGGCGCTCGGCAAGGAGAAGGCGACCGAGCTCGCGAGAAGGGCGCTCTTCGAGGCGGGCACGAAGCTCGGTCGGGAGGCCCGCATCTCTCTGGGCGTTCGCGACGATCCGCGCGACCTGGAGAAGGCGGCGAGGGTGATGTATCGCTTGCTCGGCATCGAGATCAGTTTGAATCTTCAAGGTGGGAAGGGTCAGATGCTGGTGCATCGCTGCGCCCTGGCGAGGGGATATGACGCCGACACCTGCGCCGTGCTCTGCGCCACCGACGAGGGCGTGGTGAAGGGCATCAGCGACCGCGCCAAGCTCAAGTTCAGGAGCTACCTCACGTCGGGCGAGAAGGCCTGCGTGGCGGAGCTGACGTTCGAAGGAGGAGCGGGATGAGAGCGATCGTCGTCGGATCGGGAGCGGGAGGAAGCCTTGCCGCACGAGAGCTCACCAAGGCGGGCGTGAAGGTGATCGTCCTCGAGGCGGGCGGGGAGTTCCGTCCGATGTCCAGGAGGGTTACGATGACCGAGCCCCTCCGCCGTGCCGGGTTCCTAGGCACCGAGCGGACCATCGGACGCCTCTTCCCGGCGATGTGGGCGGAGCGCAGCAGCGACGAGCTCGTGCTCGTGCGCGGCATCACCGCCGGAGGCACGACGACCATCGCTTGCGGCAATCTAGTGCGGGCGACCGGAGGCCTGGATGCGATCGGGCTCGATCTCACGAAGGAGTTCGAGGCGATCGAGGCGGAGCTGAAGCCGATGACGTTCCCGCGCGATCGCTGGAGACCCACGACCGAAGACATGTTCCGCGCGGCGGAGTCGCGAGGGTACAAACCTGCGCCGACGCCGAAGGCCATGAACGCGGTGCGATGCGTCGCCTGCGGCCTCTGCGAGGTCGGCTGCGGGAGCGGCGCGAAGTGGGATGCGCGCCGTTGGCTGAACGAGGCGCGGCGCGAAGGCGCGGAGGTCCAGCTGGCAACGCCCGTCGAGAAGGTGGTTGTCGAAGGAGAAAAGGCCAAGGGCGTCGTTCTGGGCGGGACAAGGGCCGGAGAGACTCTCTCCGCTGACGTGGTCGTTCTTGCCGCGGGCGGGATCGGAACGGCGCAGATCCTCCGCTCCTCATCCCTTCCGGTATCGGATATGCTCTGGGCGGACATTGTCCTGACCCTCGGCGGGAAGAAAGAGAACGCGGAGATGCTCTGCGAGCCGCCGATGGTGTGGTACACGAAACACCAGGACTTCATCCTCTCGCCCTACCTGGACATACTCTCGCACTGGTTCCACAAACCCTGGAGGAACGTCTCTCTGAAGGACCGGGTGGGCGTCATGGTCAAGTTGGCCGAGGAGGCGAACGGCGTCGTGGAGGCGGACGGCACGGTAAGAAAGGACCTCACCTCTTCCGACCGTGACAAGCTCGCCGCGGCGACGGAGATGGCGCAGGGGGTCATGGAGGACGCTGGCGTGTCCGGCCCGTTCGTGCCTGGAATGATGAACGCGGGTCATCTTGGGGGCACGGTCCCGTTGCAGCGGGAGGATGTGGGCTCGATGCATCCATCAGGACTGCCTTCGGCGTTGTACGTTGCTGACCTATCATTGATGCCCAGGTCCCAAGGATTGCCGACGATGCTCACGGCCAGCGCGCTTGCGATGCGCGTCACGCGAACAATCCTCGAAACGACCTGATGCCCCTTCTCGCGCTTCATCTCGTTCCGATTTCCACGGCGAAAGGCTGATAGCCGCCCAGCACAGCGTTGCTATCTGCAGTCTTGTGAGCATGACCCTCGGCAACGAGCAATTCCTGCAGCGCGTCCTCCTCGCCAATCCAGCGGCGATCCTCGTCTACGATTACGAAAGGGACCAGATGATCTACGCGAGCGGGGCGGCGCTTGAAACGCTGGGCATGTCCTCGGACGGGTTGATCCAGAAGGAAGGGATCATCGAACGCCTCATCCACGAGGAGGATCAGGAGCAATGGGTCAAGCTCTCCAACGACCTTCAGGAGTCGAAGGGTGCTGGTTGTCTGGAAAGGGTGCTCAGGTTCGGCGACAGCAAATCGGGCTGGATCTGGTTGAGACTGAGGGCAGTTCCGATCGAAAGGGACTCGAAGGGAAAAGTCGTGCAGGCGCTGTTCAGCGCCGAGGACGTGACCGCCTGGAAACGCGACGAGGAGAAGCTCCAGGAAGCGCTTAGGAAGTTGAATCTCCTTACCTGGGTGACGAAGCACGACGCGATGAACCAGCTCATCACCGCGACCGGCTATCTCGATCTACAGCTGCGCAAGACGAACGAGGAGGCGAGCGCCGCTCAGCTGAAGAAGGTCAGGCTTGCGCTCGTGAAGGTGAAAGAGCAGATCGATTTCATGGCGGACTACGGAGCGCTTGGTTCCTCACCGCCGACCTGGCAGAGCCTGGGGAGGGTCATGGACTCGTTGCGCGAAGGAAGCGAGTTCGAACGCTTGGACGTGAGCGCCGACGCCAGCGAAATTCAGGTGCTGGCCGATCCGATGTTCCCGAAGGTCTTCCGGAATCTCCTGGAGAACTCTATTCTTCACGGCGAGCGCGCTGACAAGATAGAAATCGGCTGCAGCGAAGTGAGCGACGGCCTTCTGATCTGGTACGCGGACAACGGCGTTGGGATTCCGGAGAGCGACAAGAAGAGGATCTTCGAGAAGGGGTTCGGGAAGCACACCGGCCTCGGATTGTTCCTCGTGAGGGAGATCTTGGCAATAACCGGGATCGAGATTTACGAGAATGGGGAACCGGGGAAAGGAGCGCGCTTCGAGATGCACGTCCCCACTGAAGCATACGAACTGAAACATTAGCGGAGCGTGCCAGGTCAACTCTAGGATCGAGCGCAGCGTCGATTCAAAGGGTGGGCTGCGAAAGCTTATCCAAGGATGCTCCCCTTGGCGTTTCGGTGAGCAGAATGACAAAGAAGGGATTCGTGGGAAAGATCGAGAAAGAGACCGAGAGCAACACCGATTTCCGCCGCGTGCTTTATACTGGCCAGCACAGCCAGCTTGTGTTGATGTCGCTGAAGCCCGGCGAGGAGATAGGCGAAGAGACGCATGACAACGTCGATCAGTTCTTCCGCTTCGAAGAGGGCCATGGCATCGTCGTCATCGACGGCGTCGAGCACGAGGTGAAGGAAGGCTACGCGGCAATCGTCCCCTCGGGCGCCCGCCACAACGTCATCAACAACGCGAAGAAACACGACCTGAAGCTGTACACGATCTACTCCCCGCCGGAGCACGTCGACCAGGTCGTTCGGCATACGAAGGCCGAGGCGCTCGCCAGGCCGGAGGAGTACGACGGAAAGCCGACCGAGTAGAAGACTACGACCGGGACGGCACGATCGAGGCCGACCCTGGCCTCAGAACCCCTCAACAACCGTTAGGCACTTGCGACAAAGCCAGAGGGGTTTCCCCATCATCTCCGCTGGCAGATACCTGAGCACGTCCTTCATAGCCTCCTCAGGAGTGTTGTAGAATCGCAAGACCATCTCGGCCGTGCACTTGGGACAGTTCATTCCGATCCGCCCCGATCGATGCGCGGACCTAGGTCTGCTTCAGACCTTCCAACCTCGTCCACAGCTCCTCCGCCAACTGCCCCCAATTGGTCTGGATCTTCTTCTGGTAGGTGTAAACGTCGTACCCGAATGCGCTCGAGACCGGAGCCATCGTCAGCTCCACGTGAACGGCGTCGCTTGCCTCTGTCAGCTTGAACGACATCGTCTTCTCGACGTCCTTCTTCCAGACCGACATCGCCTTCATGTTCCCGTGAAGGGCCTCGATCTGCGCCGGCTTCTGCTCGCGCTCGATCTTGGCGCCCTCCGCCTTCAGCCATTCCAAGATTCCATCGAACAGCGTCGACGCGTCGATGCCCTTGAAATCCCTGCCGAAGCTGAACTTGTCGCTCATGCCCATCCCATCCCTCTTCGATGAAGGATGAGCTGGACCTGACGATAAACATTGCTCGGTGATTGACGTAGGCGGGATCTCGTCGCATGCGATCGAAATGGACCTACTTCTTCGAGGGCACCGGCCGATCGAAGAAGATGTTCTTGCCGGTCGCAGAGAGGGGGATCCCGTGCGCGATGTTCGCCTTCCCGATCCCCAGCCGCTTGGCCGCCACGCCGATGCGGTACATCACGCGATTGTCGACGTTCATGTCGGAGGCGAGCTTCGCCGCCGAGCCGAGCGCTATGCCGAGGTCGAGCAGCCTGATGGCGCAGTTCGGTCCCTGGAATTCGCCGAGGTACGAGTGTTTGTTGAACTCCTCGCACGTGGGATAGCCGCAGGCGCCGCAGTTCAGCCCTGTGCCCTTGTGCGGCAGAAGCCCGATCAGGACCAACGCGTCCGCATCGAGCACGTTCTTGCCGTCCCTCTCAAACCCCGGGTTCTCGCGCTCCTTGCCGATCTTGATCAGCTCATCGCCGATGGCGACGCGCTCCTCGTCCGTCAGCACCGCCGCCTCGATGAAATCCTTTCCCATCGCCTTCGGCGCGGTCCGCGCCGCCAGCTCCATCAGCCCGCCGACCGTGCGCACCGAGTCCTTGATCGTCATGCCCGAGGCATCGGAGCCTCCGTAGATAAATGGCACGACTCAGAGCGACAGCACCGCGACCCCGGCCGCCACCAGTATCGCCCCGATTATCAGCAGGATGATGATCGTGAGGATCACCGCGACGATCGCGATCGCGAGCGCCCCGGTCCATTTGGTCTTGAAGAGCGACTTGAAGAGCCCGAGGAACGCCAGGAAGGCGACGACCGCAGATGCCACCACCGCCCACGTCGACTGCACGAAAGTATTCGTGACGAGATACGTCAGAGCGTAGACTGCGAAGAACACGATACCGCCCAGAAGCATCCCGAGCATCGCGGAGAGCATCGAGACCTTCCTCTGCGTGACCAGCCTCGCCGCTATCCAGAGTGGGATGGAGACTATCATCCAACCTATCACGAGCACGATGATCGCGATCACGAGTCCGACAACGTCCAAGCTTCTCCCCGCTCTATCACTCGCGCAACGAATATATGAATGAGCGCAGGAAGCGACAGGAGCATATACCGGCTCCTCGGCAGGATTCGCGGTGAGACAAATGGCATCGGAGGACAACCTGAAGCTGATGAAGACCCTGGACGACGCGTGGAACGCCGGACCCGATTCCGAGCTGTGGGAGGTGTTCAGGAAGCGCCACAAGGAAGATGTCAAAGTGTACTGGCCAAACCAGCCCGAACCGACGAAGGGGCGCCACAACCACGACCTCGAAGCGGTGGAGTTCTTCAAGAACTTCA
>Ga0335071_10002361_pt1 | contig 20197 bp, 20 predicted proteins | sample Lox_Sample_15_FD_206724 | JGI IMG/M metagenome (GOLD analysis project Ga0335071, IMG submission 206724) | Soil microbial communities from Loxahatchee National Wildlife Refuge, Florida, United States - Lox_Sample_1.5 | ecosystem: Environmental > Terrestrial > Soil > Wetlands | place: USA...
AACTGCCCCGGCGTGCGGCGCTGGTGGCGGGGCTGATCGAGCGGGTGTGAGAGGCGTCCCGCGTGTGACTGGCATCACAGTGGGGGGTGATAAGGGCTACGGGCGGGCTTTGACTGGGGTTCTACACTAACCTAGAATTCAATATGGGGATTTGGCGTGGCGGCTTTGTGTGCATTTTGCAGGCGCCGGGTTCGAGAATCCTGGAGGTTTTGGCGGCGACGGCATTCCGGCCGCCATGGAGGAAGTTATGGGTGAGGGACTGTTCCAGCCTTTACATATTCTGTTGATCGTAGGCATCGCGCTATTGCTCTTCGGGCCAAGCAAGTTTGCCGACCTGGGCAAGGGCCTGGGCGAAGGGATCCGCAACTTTAAGGCTGCCGTGAAGGAAGAGCCCAAGAAGGACGAAGAGAAGAAGTCGTAGATTTTGGCATTGGGCGCTCGGCCTTGGGCGTTGGCTCCAGGGCTTTGCAGAAGCCACTAGCGATGGAATTGCGGCACGACTATGGTCGTGCCGTTTGCTTTTTATGTGCTAGAGAGCTGCGAAGGAAAGCGGGTGGAATTTCACTGAGTACTACTACCCGGGAGGGTCATAGAGCGCGTTACAGTAATCCGGATTTTGCAACAGTCCAGAGTCGGCGGTATCGCCGCGCCATGTTCCGTTGTGTCTATTCACTCCCGCTATTGGCACTCTTGATTGTCCCCAGGAGGCGAACAATCGACGACCTAAACGAGCGGTCAGGGCTCATAGGGTTCCTGTGCGTGATCATGCCCGGCTGACATCCACTGCCAGGTCTCGAGCAGTTCTTTGAATGTTGAACATCGCTTGATGCGCGTCGTCAACTCCGGAGCTTCAACAAACTGCGTGAGTATGTCGTCGTCGTGAGCAACTGCCTCGAGGTACGCTCTTTTTAGTTCCGCCAACTGATAAGTGCGGAGTTGGGAATATGAAACGGGAAATTCACGGGAAGGGTTGTACACCTGGGCGAAGAGTCGGTCTAGCAACGAGAACTTCACCTTCCGACCGACAAAATGGAAAGCCCAAACCATGCCCTCAGAATCGTAGATCATGCAATGTGACTCGTACTCCGTAACCAGAGCTAGGCGCGAAACCCTCTTTCCAACCTCTGCCGCTTCGACTGCGCTGATGCAGTCGAAAAAGCGCTTATGACTGTCCCACAAGAAATACGGCGGGATTGGTTGGCTCATGTCCGCAAAAGAATACACCGGGTTTTGAGTGCAATCCCGACATTTCACTAACCACATCGACGCTTGTTCGTGAGCGCCTGACACGTTGCGGTAGCAAAGATACGACGGCAAGCTGCTCCGACGCGCCTCTGGAGACCGATCAACTCAACTCAACCGCTCCGAGGCTGCGCTGTTCAAGCGGTGCGGTACCCTTCGCAAACTGTACGTTGATCGATAGGGCTATACAACACTATGCCCTTCAAGGGCTTGGATCTTAACCTGCTGGTGGTTCTGGATGCGCTGCTGACCGAGAAAAACATCACCCATGCGGGCGAAAAAATACACCTCAGCCAATCGGCGGCGAGCTGGTCACTGGCCCGACTGCGATATTTCTTCGGCGACCAGATTCTAGTCCTGTGCGGCAACAAGATGGCGCTGACTCCTTTTGCCGAGACGCTCATTGAACCCTTGCGCACGATCCTTGCGAATACGGAAGCGCTGGCCGGGCGGACCGCCAGCTTCGATCCGGCCACCTCCACGCGCTCCTTCACGCTCAATATGTCGGACATATCGACGACGTTTTTCTGACCAAGTCATTGCGGCAGATCCGGAAAGTTGCGCCCCACGTGCAACTTGAGATTGTGACGCGCCATGCGTTGCCGGATATCATCGAGCAAGGTGAAGTTGATTTTATGGAGATTCCCGATGTCTTCGTATCTTCACTGCATCCGGCCGAAGAATTATTCCGGGACACCTACGTTTGTATTGCCTCATCGAAGAACAAATTGATTGGCAAGAATCTGTCGCTCGATCAGTTTCTTTTCATCGGGCACGTCACCACACGCCTGAGGCAGCGAGAGCATCTTGGGAATGTGCTATTGGAGGAGAACGTTCGGCCTCGGTTTGAACTGATCGTCCGGGTGTTCGGACTCGTGCCTGAGGCCGTTGTCGAGAGTGAAGTGATCTGATTGCGATTATGAACCGCCGCCTGGCTCAGCACTATGCCAAGTACATGCCGTTGAAAATTCTCCAACTTCCCTTGGAGATCAAACCCGTGCGAATGATGCTTCAATGGAACAAGTATCGCAACAATGATCCCGGTATTCAGTGGATGCGTCGCGCTATTGTCGAAACGATCAAAGCCGAAGCAGCGTGACCGGCTCTACTTCCTTCACCCGTAAGGAGGCTGGCCTTTCAGTGCCTTCATACAATCGTTCGGGTGGATAGTGGCCATCTCAGCAGACGATTGGAATCCCTCAGCGCTCCGCCTTATACTCCCGCGTGCTTGGCTCGGTCGCGCTGCGCAAAGGAGTTTGCATGTCATACACCCTGACATCCATTGAACATCTGGATCTTTACTCAAATGAAGTTCTAGAGGATCCCTATCCAGCATTCAGGCGGCTGCGAGAGCTGGGTCCGGCGGTCTGGATGCCAAAACATCAGGCCTACGCCATCCCGCGCTACCGCCCGTTGCGCAGAGTGCTCGCAGATTATGAGACGTTTTCCTCCGCGCAGGGCGTGAGTCTTAGCGAATCAGCGAACCGCATGATGGCTGGCACGGTCCTGGCCACTGATCCTCCAGGGCATGATTGCCTGCGCAGCGTGCTGGCCGAGGAACTCGGGCCACACGCTCTACGCAGAATCTCGAACGACATGCAGAAACAAGCAGACGTCCTCGTAGACAAGCTATGCGAACGCAAGACATTTGACGCGGTTCACGATTTTGCCCGTGTTTTTCCGCTCTCGGTCGTTGTGGACCTTATTGGCCTGCCCGAAGAAGGCCGCGATCAGTTGCTGGACTGGGCAGACGCGACCTTCAACACCTTTGGACCGGAGAACCAGAGGGCAGTGAACGCTGGGGAGAAAGTGGCCGCAATGATGGCGTATGCATTCCAGACCGCTGTGCCCGGCAACTTGCCGCCCCGGCAGCATGGGTGCCGCAATCTACGCCGCCGCCGAGCGCGGCATACTACGGGAAGAGCAATGTGGAACACTCATGACCGCGTACTTGACCGGCGGCTTGGATACAACGATCCATTCTCTGGGCCACGCGATTTTCCTATTTGGAAAGTATCCCGAACAGTGGCAAGTACTCCGCGATGATCCTTCACTTGTACCCAGTGCCTACGTTGAGATCCTGCGCTATGAGTCGCCGGTGTACGGGTTCACGCGTTACGTAACCAAGGGCACGGAACTGGAAGGCGTGCCGCTTTCGCAAGGCTCCCGGACGATCTTACTGTACGGATCTGCCAACCGCGACGAGCGTAAGTACTCGAATGCTGAGACGTTCGATGTCCGTCGGAACCCTGTCGATCATCTGGCATTTGGCTATGGGGTTCACGCGTGTGCTGGGGGAGGACTGGCTCGTCTTGAGGGACAGTGCCTTCTCAACTCACTGGCGCGCCGGGTGAAGCGATTCGAGATTGGACAACCGGTTCGCCATCTTAACAATGCGGTTCGCGGCCTGGAAAGCCTCCCCGTCAGCGTTTCATGAATTGCCGCGACCACCAGGCGAATTTGAGCGCAGCCAGGCCGACACCGCTCAGATTAGTTGCGCCTGCTGCAGCATTCGGTAGACAAGCGCCACCGGCAATCCCACGACATTGCTGTAATCGCCTTCGATGCGAGGAATCCAGCGCGAGGCGATGCCCTGGATGGCGTAGGCTCCAGATTTGTCCATGGGTTCGGCGGTGGCGACGTAAGCGGCGATTTCTGGCTCTGAAATCTGGGACATGGTGACGGAGGTGGTTTCGCTACTAACCGCGAACGGCTGACCCCTGCCTGCCAGACAGACGCCAGTGATGACCTGGTGCGTGCGGCCGGAGAGGAGACGCAGCATGCGAGTCGCGTCGGCGGCATCTATGGGTTTATTGAGGATCTGATTGTCGATGACAACTACGGTGTCGGCGCCGAGGACTGCGTGGCCGGGGCGCTTCTGCGCGACGACTTGGGCTTTTTGGCGGGCGAGGCGCTCGGCGCAGGCCTGCGCTTGCTCGCCGGGAAGCGGGTCTTCGTCAATGTGCGCGGGTTGGACTTCAAATGAGATGTGGGCGTTGCGAAGAAGTTCCTGGCGGCGCGGCGAGGCGGAGGCTAGGACGAGCATGCGGTTATTGTAAGGTGCGGGTGCTTATCCGGCGGCGTCTCGATCAGCGTCTTAGAAAATCGATCAGAAGCGGGTCTGTGATTTCGGGATGCTCGTAGAAGGGGACATGAGCGGCATCGTCGATGGCGTGAAATTCGGCTTGTGGAATAGCTTTGCGAACGTCGTCACTCACGGCGAACGGGACATCCTGATCGGCGCGTCCCCAGACGAGGAGGACAGGCTTGCCGCTGTTGCCAAGGTGTTCGAAAGCGGGCTGAGTGTCTTGCGTGAGAAAGTCGCGGATGGTTGAGAGCAAGGCGCGACGAAAGCCGCGGTAGTTCATCTGTGGTTCGTACTTCGCGAAATAGCCGGGATAGCGCTCGGGGTGGAGGAAGTCGTCGCGTTGCCCTGGGGCGAACGTTGGCGCTATCTTCACGCACATGAGGAAGTCGCTCACGACGGGCGCGCGCAGAAGCCACGGAGGCCTGAAGCCGCGAGTAAAGCCCGGATCGAATAGAACGACCTTACGGGTGCGATCCGGGTGCAGGACGGCAAAGTTCACCGCGATCGGACCTCCCATGGAAACGCTAATGAGATCAATCGGTTGATGAATCTCGAGAGCCTCGAGCAACTGAACGAGTTGCTCATCGAAAAATTCAGGCGTGTAGCGGACATCGGGACGATCCGACCAACCGCGGCCATAAAGGTCGTAACGAAGGACGCGGAAGCCGCCAGCAGCCAGAGCCTGGATTACGGGGTCCCAAATGTAATAAGGAACTGAAAACCCATGGATCAAAACGATGGTGGGAGCGCTTTGGGGGCCGATGAGCTCGTAGTGAGTAACTCCGGAGGGCAGGCGCACATAACTGCCACCATAAGCACGAATGGCCGGGCTGTTGCGCGCGGTGTCGTCGAGGAGAAAGGTTTCCCGATCGCGATGGTGATAGACGCCGAGCAGAATGACTGCCGCGGCCAGAAGAATCGCCATCAGGGTAGTGGCGACGAGACGAAGATGGCGTATCAAGGGATGTTTCCTATTGCCGTGCACTCGGCTCAAGAGCCGTCATACTGCGGCGTCATCAAACAACGCCAAAACTGACCCGCTAGCCCCACGGCTAAGCGGATCCTTGGGCAAGATAGTACGCCAATCCCAGAAACTGGGCAGCAAGAATTAATTATTAGCGTTGATAGTTGCTAAGTGGAAAGGCTAAGGGGCGCTACCCCAGATCTTCGGGCTCGATGGAGATATTTTTTTCGCCCTTGTCGCGCTTTTCCCAGTACTTCGTAACCCAGGCTTCGTAACTCTTACCAGCGGCTGTGTCGCGACCGGTAAAAGCTATGCCTGCGATCTCGGAATATGGGATCGTGGGACGGTCGCTGCCTATAGGAAGCATGAGGCGAATGACGGAATCGTTGAGCGTTTTGCCGATGCGGCGGTCGAAGAGATAGCCCGCGACTTGCGAACCGTCTTTGCGCGTGATGGTGACGTCGCCGCGGTAGTCGAACGCCTTTTCGATGACGGCGCGAATGTCGGCGTCGGTGGCGAGGTCGGGAATCCAGCCCTGGAGATTTTCGCGCGCGAATCCAGGGACGATTTCGAGTTCGTCACTCGCGCGAGGCGGCGCGACGTGAGCAGTTACAGGGAGAGGATGGGGCAGAGCAGGTTCTCTTCCCGCTTCGCGGCCGCTCATGCGTGCGTCTCTTCGACAGGCGAAGCATTCTCAGACGCCGGGGCTGCGATTTGCACCAGAGGATTATAGGAATACACCGGACGGATTTCGCGATCGAGATCAGCCAACGCTGTGTTGTCGGGATAGAGCGAGAACGTGGCTTTTACGGTGTCGATAAAACCGCGAAAAGAGCCGAAAGTGTCGTCAACAGATGTAGGCTCGTAGCCGCAGTGGACCATGCAATTGGCGCACTGTGGATTGCCGGATTGCGTGCCATAGGCGTCCCAGTTCGTGGTCTCCATCAATTCTCTGTAGGATTCGGCGTAACCGTCCTGCAATAAGTAGCAGGGCTTCTGCCAGCCAAAGAGGTTATATGTCGGCATACCCCACGGCGTGCAGTTGTAGTTGCGCTTGCCCATCAGATATTCGAGGAAGAGCGGCGACTGGTTGAAGATCCAACCCTTCTTGCGGTTCGACAGGATCGCGCGAAAGAGACGGCGCGTGCGGGCACGGCCGAGGAAATGTTTCTGATCGGGCGCCTTGTCGTAGGAATAGCCGGGAGAAAGCATCATGCTTTCAACGCCGGCGTTCATCATCTCATCGAAGAAGGCGCGGACACTCTTGGGATCGGCACCGTCGAAGAGCGTGGTGTTGGTCGTGACGCGGAAGCCAGCTTTCACCGCCTCGCGCACGGCGTCGACGGCGATATCGTAGCCACCCTCACGGCAAACAGAGAAATCGTGGTGTTCTCGCTGGCCGTCAACATGGACGGAGAAACTCAAGTACTTGCTTGGCTTGAAGAGGTGGAGCTTTTCCTTGAGCAGGAGAGCGTTCGTGCAGAGGTAGATATATTTCTTGCGCGCAACCAGGCCCTCAACGATCTTCCCGATCTGCGGATGCATCAACGGCTCCCCGCCTGGGATGGAAACAACGGGCGCGGCACACTCGTCGACCGCTTTGAAGCACTCTTCGGGGGTAAGCTCTTTTTTCAGGACATGGGCGGGATACTGGATTTTGCCGCATCCGGCACACGCAAGATTGCAGCGGAAGAGCGGCTCCAACATGAGGACGAGCGGGTAGCGCTTACGCCCGGCGATCTTCTGGCGCAAGACGTAGGTTGCCACCGTCCACATTTGAGATACAGGAACTGCCATCACCCCTCCGCAGAAATGTACTTCTATGATACCGGAAAAGATTGGGACAATGGGAGACCTCTCGCCGTGGCTAACGCAGGCGGCCTCGAGATTCAGCGTATTGCATCAGCGTATTGCACGTGAGTCGTGCATCGTGGACAGCTTGGGCAGATGGTAGAGGCGTATAGTTCTGCCCACGTATCCCACGGGCTTCTCAGAATTGAGACGCGCGAGGTAAGCGGTTGGAACCGACTGATGGAGCACGTCTCCGGTACGCGATGCACGCGCGCTGAGGGCAATCCAGCCGTGCAGGGGTTTCGAGGGATCCGCAATCTCGTAGGCTGGAAGTCCGTAGTGGCTGATGTCGGCACTGCTCCAAATGGCAAGCGTCACATGATCGACATGCTGCTGACGGAGTTCGGCGGCCAGACGATAGAGATCCTCCCCGCAATCGAGATCGCAGCCCATGACCAGCACCGCACTGGGATCTTTGCCGGCCAGTTGGTTGAAATACGAGAGGAAGTCGGATTGTGACCTTAGGCTCTCGGAACCTTGCCACAGGAGAAGCAGCGTAAGCAAAGCCACTAGAGATGCGAAACGCCAGTTCCGGATTGAATGGGCACTTGCAGAACTCGAGGAGCGATAGAGTCGCTCGCCGAGAACTGCAACTCCTGCGCCGGCAATTATCGACATTAAAGGCATCGCGACCAGGACATGACGAGTGCCTACCTGATAACTGACCCGCATCGTGATCAGAAGCACGGCGAACAACGACGCGAGCGGCATGGCCGAGATCAACTCCAGGCGCGCGAGCAGAGCGACCAATCCGATTCCGAACAGAATGATCAGGGGCAATGGAGTTTTCACCCCGAGAGCTACGAGAAAGAAATACCACCATCCGCCGGTCTTTGTATGCTCAAGCAAATAAGACTGAGTTCCGTTCTTATTTAGGAACCAAGCGGAGGCTAGGCCGTTCAGCAATTCGGGCGCGGGAATGACAGGATCGTAGAGCAGTAACCGCCGTGCCGGAGACCGGAGAGGCTCGGGCAAGTGCTGGAAACTCGGCAAATTGCTTGCTGTGATGCCCGTTGCCTCGTGAAGATGATGAACCGAGAACCGGTATCCACCCCAGACAATGAGCAGAGCGAGCATCACCGCCACAAAAAGCTGCTGCGAGCGCGTTCCCCAGTTGGCAGGCTCGTTCCTGTGGCGTTTCCACATCCAGACGCTGGCCATGAACAGGCACGCGGAGGGAAGGTAAAGAAGGCTCGTGAATTTCGTTAGAAAGGCAAGCCCCAAACCGAAGGCCAGCCAAACGGTTCTTTTCCAGCTCGGTGCCTCCAACCAGAGCGCGAAACAAAACATGGCCGCCAGTTGGGTTGAGGCGGCGACAATGTCGGTGTAGGCGATACTGGAAAATGCGAGCACTGCCGGTGCCGTGCAGAAAAGAAAGACAGCGACAACCGCGGCCAGCTTTCCGCTTGCGTGCGTCGCCCATCGATACACAATCCACACGCCCAAGACAAAAAATGGAAGCACGCCAAGACGGGCTAAGAGCAGGTTGTGCGCAAAATGGCCGGAATCGTACAGAATGTGATTGCCCACGACGTTGTAGTCATTGAGCCCAGGATCACTGTCGGAAAGGTGCGGATAGCGTTCACCGGAGAATAGCAGAGGCAGCCCGATCGCAATTCGCGCCAGCGTGGGGTGTACGGGATCGAGGGTGTAGGTTCCGCGATTAAGGAACTCAATTCCTGCACTCACATGACAGGGCTCGTCGAAAGCCTGCGCTGTTGTGCCGTAGGAGAGAAGGATTCGGACAACAGAGGCAACTATGATTAGGCAGGCGAGCCCAAGCCCAAATCTAGACTCGGTTTCGCTGCTAAAGATCATCGTCGGCGATCCCCATGTTATGCGAGTCGCGTAGCCCGCGGCGCGAGGCGAACAAGAGTGATCAACCCTTTACGCTCGGAACGCCTCTTTGAAAACTTGTTTGAGGTCGCAATGTGCGACCTCAAAGGTGAAGTAAATGCATCCAGTGCATAATGATGAACGAATCATCACATTTGCGAAGGTTCAGGATCACAGCAATGCGAGCGCGAATCTCGGATGGTAATACGGATCGGTACAGAGATTGGCAAGAGTGTGGAGTAGAAGATGAGACGGAAAGTCACAATACTGGCAAAAAGAGTCGAATCGAAGATCCTGCTGTTGAGAGGCAGAAAGGTAATTCTTGACTCCGACCTGGCTGAATTGTATGGATTTGAAGTCAAGCGGCTCAATGAGCAGGTAAAACGCAATGCTGATCGGTTTCCCATGGACTTTGTGTTTCGCTTGCAGCAGCGGGATTTGAGGTCGCAAATTGCGACCTCGAACGAGACAGAAGAACGCAGGAAGAAACGCAGTCTACGTCGCGGTGGGCGACGGTATCAGCCGTTCGCGTTTACTGAGCACGGCGCAATTATGGCGGCTACAGTATTGAATTCGAAGAGAGCCGTTGAGATGAGCATATTTGTCGTGCGCGCATTTGTGCGCATGCGTGAAGCATTGGCTACGAGCCAGAAGATCATGGCGAAACTTCGGGACCTCGAAGATAAATTCGGAGCTCACGATGCGCAGATTCAGGAGATCGTGGAGGCGATTCAGGAGATGATGACACCGCCACTAGCCGAACTCCCCAATCGCACGCTGAACACCGATCAAATCGCCAAGGCTGCGAACTCGATCAGATCTTTTGCAGCCGCTGGACGTCGTGAACGCCAGGAATCTGCCGGACACCGTCGATGATGCGCTGCAGATGCTTCAGGTCGGCAATTTCGAGAACCACGTCTACATTAGCTTGACCGTTTGCGGTGCGGGCTGAGATGTCGCGGATATTCGTGTGCGTGTCGCTAATGACTGCGGTGATTTGCTTGAGCATGCCGAAACGGTCATCGCAGAGAAGCGTGATCTTTACCGGGTAGGAGACGGGCTGGCCTTCTTTGTCTCCGGCCCACAAGACGTCGATTTTGCGCTCGGGCTCATAGAGCAGATTGGTTACATTCGGGCAGTTGACGGAGTGGACCGCGATGCCTTTGCCGCGAGTTACGTAGCCGACGATAGCTTCGCCACGAATCGGGTTGCAACAGCGGGCTCGGTAGACGAGCAGGTCGCCCTGACCCTTAACGACGATGGCGTTCGAGTCTCCGGCAAAGACGCGGCGAAAAACTCCCGGTATACCGTGGATGCCACCCTGCTCTTCATTCTCGGCAATAGGTTCGGCACCGGCCGGCGCTAATTTCGCAAGGACCTGCCGGGCGGAATATTTGCCATATCCAATACCAGCCATCAAGTCATCGGGACGGCCGAGGCCGTAATCGCTGGCGACGCGTTGAAGATCGGGGTCTTTAATATCCTTCAACGAGATACGGTATTTGCGAGCTTCTTTCTCGATCAGTTTGCGGCCAATTTCGATAGCGCGCTCGCGCTGGTGAACATTAAGCCAGTGCTTGATCTTGTTGCGGGCACGGGAAGACTTGACGATGGCAAGCCAGTCACGGCTCGGCTTGTGACCGGGCTGAGTGATGATTTCGACGATGTCGCCGGAGTGGAGTTTGTGGCGCAGCGGAACCATGCGGCCGTTCACTTTGGCCCCGGTGCAAGCGTGACCGACTTCCGTGTGGATGGTGTAGGCGAAGTCGATTGGAGTGGAATCACGGGGCAGGACAAGGACCTTTCCCTTGGGCGTAAAGGTGTAGACCTCTTCGGGATAGAGATCGACCTTCAGGGTGGAGAGGAACTCGTTGGGATCGGAAACATCGCGCTGCCACTCGACCACTTGTCGCAGCCAGGCGAGGCGTTGCTCGTCCTGTGCGGAAACCGGCCCGTCTTTATATTTCCAGTGGGCGGCGATGCCCTCCTCGCACATTTTGTGCATCTCTTCGGTACGGATCTGGATTTCAAAGGTTTCGCCAGTTTCGGTGATGACCGAGGTGTGGAGGGATTGGTAGAGGTTGGGGCGGGGCATGGCGATGAAATCTTTAATTCGCCCCGGAACCGGCCGCCAGAGATTGTGGATGATGCCCAGGACGGCGTAACAATCCTGTACGGAGTTGGTGATCACGCGCATGGCGTAGAGGTCATATACCTGATCGACGCTGATGCGCTGGCGTAGCAGTTTCTGATGAATGCTGTAAACGCGCTTGATGCGGCTTTCGACACGCCCGGTGATGCCGGCTTCCTTGAGTCCGTCGCGAAGGGTGGTTTCGATGCGCGCCATGAAAGCTTCGCCGGCCTTGCGGCGCGATTCGACGGCGGCGCGGACGCGCTCGTAGCCGATGGGATCGACGTACTTGAATCCGAGGTCCTCGAGTTCGCCACGAATCTTGCCCATGCCGAGGCGGTGAGCGATCGGGCCGTAGATGTCGAGCGTCTCGCGGGCGATTTTGCGCTGCCGTTCGGGGTCGAGATGCTCGAGGGTGCGCATGTTGTGGAGGCGGTCGGCGAGTTTGATCAGAACGACGCGGATGTCGTCGACCATGGCCAGCATCATCTTGCGGAGATTTTCGGCCTGGGCCTCTTCTTTGCTGGAGAAATCGATTTTGCTGATCTTGGTGACGCCTTCGACGATGTGGGCGACCTGCTCGCCGAATTCCTGGCGGATTTCGACCGTGGTGACGGAGGTATCTTCGACCGAGTCGTGCAGGAGACCGGCAGCGACCGAGACCGCGTCCATGCGCATGTCGGCGAGGACGTTGCCGACCTCTAAGGGATGAACGAGGTAAGGTTCGCCGGAGGCACGGAACTGACCCGAATGATGCTTCTGGGAGAACTCGTAGGCGCGTTTGACGAGGTTCAGGTCGTCGTTGGGACGGTTCTCGCGCAGCTTCCGCATCAACTCGCGGAAACGGGTCACCGTGAGCACGCTGGTCGCGACTTGTTCCCGCAACGTCGCCATGATGGATTTTACCGCAGGGAGGGCTGAGGAGGCGGCGGGGGAAAATAACCGCTGGGGAGAACTATAGTAATAGTTTATGCGAGGGCAGTCATGAATCGAGTCTTAGTTAGCGGGGCTTCTGGGCTTATTGGATCCGCACTCTCAGCTGCGCTTGAGGCGCAGGGCGTTCAGGTTGTTCGTCTTGTGCGCGGGCGCAGTAGCCCGGCGGAGATCGCTTGGGATCCGAAGGCGAAGGAGGCCGGTGCCGGGCTGGTTGCCAGCATGGCGTCTGGATTCGACGCCGTGGTGCATCTGGCCGGGGAAAGCATCGCTGGACGCTGGACGAATGGCAAGAAGCGGGCGATCCGCGAGAGCCGCGTGCGCGGGACACGCAACCTGGCTACCGTTTTGCCATGGACCGAGTCCAAACCAAAGGTGTTCGTTTGTGCGTCCGCGGTCGGGTTCTATGGGGATCGAGGTGAAGAAGTTTTGACCGAGCAGAGTGCGGGTGGGCAAGGTTTCCTGGCGGAAGTCTGCAGGGAGTGGGAAGAGGCGAGCCGAATCGCCGCGGATGGGGGCATTCGGACGGTCAATCTGCGGACGGGGTTGGTGTTGAGCGCGAAGGGTGGAGCGCTCGGAAAGATGCTGACGCAATTCAAGCTGGGCCTTGGAGGAAGGATTGGGTCTGGAAAGCAGTGGTGGAGCTGGATTCACGTCGATGACATGGTGGGTGGAATTCTGCATGCTATTTCGTCCGAATCGGTGTCCGGGCCGGTGAACATGGTGGCGCCTTCGGCGGTGCGGAACGCGGAGTTTACGAAGACCCTGGCATCGGTTTTGGGGCGGCCGGCGATCTTCCCGGTACCAGGATTTGCCCTCGGGCTGGCGTTCGGGAAGATGGCGGCGGATGAGTTGTTCTTGGCGAGCCAGCATGCGACGCCGGAGAAACTTACGGCCTCAGGATACAGGTTTCAGTTCGGAGAATTACGGGCAGCGTTTGAAAGCTTAGTGTAGTCAACACAGTGCCAGTCAAGGGTTTAGGCGGCGGGATTTCCACGAGTGGCCACCGACCTTAGGTTCACACTGGTCTGTGATTTGGGTCACAGTGGGCCGGGGCAGGCTTTGACAGACTTTTCTTAGATGGCGAGGAAATCGATTGCCGTGGCATTGCTGATCGGCATTACATCGTGGGCCGAATTGGCCTTGGCTCCGATGCTGGCCATGCATGCCGGGCACATGCGTCCGGGCCATGAAATGGTCGCGGATATGCCGCATGGCGGCCATCACCATCATGGTGCTTCGAACGGGAACCAGCAGGCGGAATCCAAGAAGCCTTGCTGTCCCGGATTGCACAACGTAGAACCTACGATCGTGCTTGAGATCGCCTCGGCAGCACCGGCCTGCGACGATCCTCACAGTTGCTGTTTCCGGCAGGGCCCGCAAAGCGTGCCCGCGCCAGCCAGTGACGTTCAAAAGCTGACGCGTGATTTAGCGCCTGCGACGATCATTGAGATCAGCGTCGGTGCTCCGGTTGCTAAGCATGTCGCCTTCGATAGCACCCCGGTATTTAGTCCTCCACCCGCTATTCTCGGGATGATTCTCCGCGTTTAGAGCGATCCCACCGCTGATTCCCGTCTGCGCGAATGGCGACCCGCCATATCGCATGACTCGTCGAATTTATAACTTCATAGGAGATCAATGTGAAATTCAAATTATTTGCGGTTGTGTTGGCGCTTTCGCTGATGGCGTGGGCGCAGGAGAATCCAGCGACATCGAATCCCAACTCGACGCCGAAGACGGAAGCCAAAAGCTGTTGCCATCACGGACAGGGCGAGAAGGGTGCCATGACGTGTGGGCATCACGCCAGCGCCGAGGGCAAGGATGGCATGGATTGCTGCGGCAAGGGTTCCGGGTGCTGTGGCAAAGAAGGCGCGAAGTGCGAAAAGGACGGCAAGTCCTGCTGCGGAGGCAAAGGCAAAGACATGAAGGCCTGCGCCGACGAATGCAAGAAGCAGGGCGGCTGCGCCGATGGCAAGTGCTGCGGTATGAAGGGCGAGAAATCCGCCATGAAATGCTGTGACGGGTGTGAGAAGAAGGCTAGCTAGTATTGCTTTGTCTAAAGGGCTCCTGCCGAGGTTGGCCGGGGCCTTTTTTGTTTGTTGGTGTTTAGGGCCTTCATGGCCAAATGACGAGAACTCTGCTCAGCCTGAAAAGTTATTACTGAGCGTTTGCGGCGCGAGCGGACGAAGGAGGTGCTGCGTTGACGCGTAGATGTGTGCGGGTGATGCGGTCGTGCCAGCAGAGCGCATCGGCATCGAGGAAGCACCAGAGATAGCCCAGTCCGGCGGAGAAGCCTGAAAGCATGGAGGCCAGGACGCGCCAGCGGCGCAGACGGCGCGGTGCAGGGGAACCATCGAACCTGGCGAGCTTGAGGGATGCGGCGCGAAGTCCGGGTGTCGAGCCGGTGTAGACGATGAACCAATATTGGTAGACGAACCAGAGGGCGATGGCGAGAGCGCCAGCGACACCAGCTAAAACCGGGAGCGGTCCGCGAACGGGGTTGAAGCGGACAAAAATCGCGGCAAAGCCAGAAAGTGATGCGATAAGGATGAGACCGTCGACCGCGGTCGCGAGCAGGCGGCGGGCTGCCGACGCGGATTGAAGCTCGCGCTCGGCGCGGCGATTCTCGACCTTCGGCGCCGGTGGAGGTTCGATGAGTATTCCTCCCAAGGCTGGCGGAGGAGGCAAGACTTCAGGCGCTTCGACGATGCGCGGACGGTCGAAGATGGGGTCGGCGAGAGAGCTGGTCTCGAAAACAGGGATCGCTGCCGAACGGGGGAACTCGATGATCTTGGCGCTGGGTTCGGGCGCAAGATAGGGCACGGATTCTTGCGGCTGGGCTAAAGGAAGTTGACCGTGGTCGGGCGATGCTGGGTGAAGATTTGCGGGCTGGGTATCCTCGAGTCCCGGATCTTGCTCATTGGGTGCCGCGGCTGGTTGCAGATGAACGGACGGCGACCAAGGCCTCGTCTCTGGCGATTCAAACGGCAAAAGCAAAGAAGGGTACCGTGGAGCACGGGGTTTGCGCCGGGCGCGATAGCGGGCGAGACGGACTGCAACCTCGTCGCGCCAGGGCTCGGACTTAGGCGATGTCTCTGGAGCAATTTCAGAAGGAGTCTCTATCGCGCCAAGTTCGGCGAGCTGAGGCTGCGGTGCGAGATCGCCATTGCCAGCCGTGTTCGTCAAACCGGTCATCGCGTTACTCGGCCGAATTTCTTCCGCAAGAGATCGTCTTCCTGGCGGTCGCGGAGAATGCCGGCCAGAGCGGGCTGAGCAAAACCTGTTGAGACCACAAAAAAGGACGGAACTTTGCCTCGCCAGCCGCGAGCATGCTAAGGTCGACTCGTCTCGTTTGGCACACTGAAAGCGGAGGCACGTGCACGCAGATCAAGGTGTCAAAACGACCTGCGCAAGCTGCCAATGAGCGCCGCGAATGATCGTTTTGCCATGACCACGCGCGAATGACTACCCGCACTCAAATCATTATCACGGCGTCGGTGCTCTGTCACCTGCTTCTCTGCACGCGGATAGTTACCAGCCAGACGCCACCCTCGGGAATCCCCGTCGCCAGCGGCCAAGTGCAGGAAGAGGTCACGATTAAAGCGGTAGAACAGGAGAAAACCGGATCCGTCTATCACTTGCGCGGGAGGGCGGAGATCGACTATCGGACGTACATTCTGCAGGCGGACGAGATCAGCTACAACTCGGATACCGGTGAGTGCGAGTTCGAAGGACACATGGTCTTGGAAGGCGGCCCGTATGACGAACATGTCGAGGCGAGCCACGGCACGTACAACATCCAGACGCAGGTTGGGAAGTTTTATGACGTCACGGGCGCGGTCGGGTTCAAGGGGCGCAGGTCGCAGTATGTGCTGACGACGACAAATCCGTTCACCTTCACGGGCAGGATCGTAGAGAAGAATGGACCGGACCATTACCTCGTCCGGCAGGGAACAGTGACGACGTGCCACTTGCCGCACCCGAAGTGGCAGTTCCGGGCGCGCGAGATGAGCGTGGACGTCGACAGCACGGCCAAAATTCACGACAGCGAATTCAGCGTGATGGGAGTTCCGATCTTTTACTTTCCTTACGTATCCCATCCGGTACAGGAGACGCGGCAGAGCGGCCTGATGATTCCGGGTTTGGGGAACTCTTCGACAAAAGGATACATTGCCGGTGATTCGGTCTATCTGGTACTGAACCGGAGCACGGATCTGACGCTGGGCGCGGAATACTACTCGAAGCGCGGTTGGGCACAGCAAGGAACTTTTCGGATGCGGCCGAGCGAAAGTTCATACGTCTGGTTTCAGTACTCGGGAGTCGTGGACCGGGGCATTTTGACAGGTGGCTCGGTGCAAAACCAGGGCGGCGAGGATGCGCGTTTTCAAGCCGATCATCCTTTTGGGACAGTGCGCGGGGTTGCAAACGTCGACTACCTGAGTTCGTTCGTCTATCGGATCGCGTTCACCGATGTGTATACGCAGGCCATCGACTCGGAAGTGAAGTCGCAAATTTTCCTCTCGAACACGACCAACGGTTTTCACTTCAACGCGCTGGCGGAACGTTATCAGAACTTCGATGTATGCGTTCCTGAGACAGGAACGAACAACGGTTGCACTGCGATTACGTCAACCGAACTGATCCGCATCCTGCATATGCCGAGCCTGTTCATCAGCGGCGAGGAACGGCAGCTGGGCAATACTCCGCTGTACTGGTCCTTTGACAGCGCGGCGGAAGGACTACAGCGGAGACAGCTTGGGTTTCGGACCGCGGCGCTCGTAGGAAGATTCGATCTCGGCCCGTCGCTGGCTATGCCCGTGCAGTGGCGGGGATGGTCCCTGCGGCCCGCGATCACGCTTCGCGATACCTCGTATACACAGACCTTGGATCCGGTGGCCGACACGGCCTCGAACAACTTCCTGAATCGCAAGTCGCTGGAGGCGTCGTTCGATGTACGGGCACCGGCGTTGGAGAAAGTATTCGATCGCCCATGGCTCGGGCGGAAATGGAAACATGTGATCGAGCCGCGCATGCACTACGAGTATGTGCGAGGCGTCAACAATTTTGCCGACGTGGTCCGTTTCGATTCGACGGATGTGCTTTCGGATACGAACGAGATCGAGTATGGGGTGGTGAACCGCATTTATTCGAAGCGGCTTGACCCCGACGCCACGGACTGCAACGCGCAGGGGATGAGCACGCTGAATGTAGGCGGGCCTCCGCAGGTAGGCGCGGTTCCGTGGGAGGCGCCGACTCCTCCGGACAAGCAGCCCTGCGCTACCGGGCCGCGCGAGGTGGTGAGCTGGGAGATTGCGCAAAAATATTATTTCGATCCGACCTTTGGAGGAGCGCTGGTTCCAGACGTGCGCAACGTGTTTACGAGCACCGCGGATTTTACCGGGATCGCATTCCTCAACCGCAGGCGGAACTTTGCGCCGATCATTTCGCGCTTGCGAGTGGAAACGAGCCTGCGGACGAATACAGAATGGGACCTGGACTACGATACGAAGACCGGGCAGATCAATGGCAGCACGGCGCTGGTGAACTATCATTACGGGCCATTCACGATTGGCGGCGGTGATGCCTTTTTACGCGTGCTGGATGCCGCGCCGGGATCGCTGCTGACGAGCTTTCACCAGTTCCGGGTGCTGGCGGGGTATGGGCAATTGAATAAGCCCGGCCTTAGCACGGCGGCGAGCTTTGGATTCGACTCGAATCAGGGAAACCTGCAATATGCGACCGCGCAGGCAAGCTACAACTGGGATTGCTGCGGGCTGAGCCTCGAATACCGTAGATTTGCACTGGGGGCGGTGCGTAACGAGAACCAGTACAGGTTTAGCTTCACCTTGGCGAACGTCGCGAGCTTCGGAAATTTGAAACGGCAGGAGAGGCTGTATTAGGAGCTTCTTTGGAGATTTGGATCAGAGAGATGCAAAAGGCGTCACCACAATGGACACGAAGGCGCACTAAGGAATTCTTCTCGGCTCAGGCTGCCGGCTGCAATTCGGGTCTCGGATGATCCACTACAATGCAGAAAGTGAATGCCGCACCCAATATCGATGAGAAAGCCTCGCGACTGCGCGAATTAATAGCCTCGCGGCCGGGGTTGATTGTGGCTTACTCCGGCGGAGTGGACTCTGCCTTTCTGGCGTGGACCGCGCGGGAGGTTCTGGGAGAGCGCATGCTGGCGGTCATTGCCGATTCCGCAAGTTTGGCGCGCACGCACCTCGAAGACGCGCTGGCGTTCGCCCGTGAGCAGCACATTCCTGTCGAGGTAGTCGAGACGCGGGAGTTGGAGAATCCGGCTTATGCACGCAACGACGCGATGCGCTGCTTTCACTGCAAGGATGAGTTGTTCACAGTCCTCGAAAGATTTCGTGAAGAGCTCGGCTTTACGGTCGTTGCGTATGGCCTAAACGCTGACGATGAGGGCGATTTCCGGCCCGGCCAGCAGGCGGCGAAGGCTCATCATGTGCTGGCACCGTTGCTGGAAGCGCGGCTGACCAAGATGGAGATTCGGGAACTGGCGCGGCAGAGTGGACTGCGCGTTTGGGAGAAGCCGGCGTCGGCGTGCCTTTCATCGCGCATGGAATACGGGCGCGCAGTTACGCCGGAGGCGCTCAACGTGATTGAACGTGGCGAGGATGCGCTGCGTGGCCTTGGATTCCGGCAGTTTCGCGTCCGGCACCACGGGGAGATCGTCAGAATTGAGATCGCGCGCGACGAACTCAGCCGAGCGTTGACTGAAGAGATGGCGCGCGAGTTCACCGCGATCTTCAAAGGCTTGGGATTCAAGTTTGTCACGCTCGACCTGGAGGGATTCCGGTCGGGATCGATGAACCAGTTGCTCTCGGCGGAAGAACTACGAAAGGGTGCTGCGCGGACCGTCACTATATTGTGATGGCCCAGACTGCTTTCGCGCCCCTACCTGCAACATTTCGGCTCATGCAACCGCGGGCAGGAATGCCGCGCCACACGCGCGGGCGTGAGATAATCGAGCGTATCCAGCATGTTCAGGTGGCTTCTTTCTATGATGGTTCGTCGCGCCTTTATTGTTCTTTTGGCGATTTGTCTGGGCTGCTCGGCTCAGGCCCCGCCCTCAGGAGCAGCGGCTAAGAGTGCTCCTGCGTCGTCGGTTTCTACATCTTTGGGGCCTGTGCCTTCCGGCGAACTGGCACTGCAGATTGAGCGGCAAGTGCGCGTCCACTATTCCCTGCCACCGGACGTAAAACTGGCACTGAGCGGCCTGCGCGCCAGCGATTTCGCAAACTACGACGAGCTTACGATTACCTTTGTCAGCGAAGACAAGAAGCAACCTTACGACTTTCTGCTCTCGCGCGATCACAAGACGCTCGTGCGCATCACCAAGATGGATTTGAGCAAAGATCCGTATCTGGAGACGATGAAGAAGATCGACTGGAGTGGGCGGCCCACGCGTGGCAACAAGAACGCAAAAGTCGTGATGGTCAGCTATGACGACTTCGAGTGCCCTTTCTGCTCGCGCATGCATGCAACGCTGTTCCCGGAGATTTACAAGGAATACGGAGATCGCGTGCTGATCGTTTACAAGGATTATCCGCTGGAAGAGATTCACCCATGGGCGGTGCATGCTGCCATCGACGCGAATTGCCTGGCCGCGCAATCGACCGACGCGTATTGGGAATATGCGGACTACCTTCATGCCAATCAGCGCGCCGTGTCGGCCAAAGGGCGCGACGGAGAGAATGCGGAACTCGACCGGCTCGCCGAAGGGCAGGGACGAACGCACGGAGTCGACAACACGAAGCTCCAGGCTTGCCTCAAGGCGCAGGACGACAAGGCAGTCCGCGCTTCGCTGAAAGAGGGCGACGAACTGGGAGTGAACGCCACACCGGCGGTCTTCGTCAACGGGCAGAAATTGGACGGAGCTGTGCCCGTCGAACAGGTTCGCGAGGTACTCGACCAGGCCTTGAGAGACGCGGGCGTCGATCCGCCGAAACATAGGCCGGCGAGCGCTGATGCCAAGGCATCAGCGGGCACCGCTTCTCAATGATTAAGCACACATACGCAACCGTGAAATCAGCAGTTGGAGGGTGGAGGTGGAATTGAAAACTCGCATGCAGCCGGGCTTTCGGCGGGCCGGCATGGCTATCGCAAGCGCGTTCTTACTGAT
>Ga0335071_10002362_pt1 | contig 20197 bp, 15 predicted proteins | sample Lox_Sample_15_FD_206724 | JGI IMG/M metagenome (GOLD analysis project Ga0335071, IMG submission 206724) | Soil microbial communities from Loxahatchee National Wildlife Refuge, Florida, United States - Lox_Sample_1.5 | ecosystem: Environmental > Terrestrial > Soil > Wetlands | place: USA...
GCCGCCGCCCTCGCGCGACGAGTGGATGGCCACCGTGCTCGAGCACGTGCGGCTCCAGATCGAGCACCGGGCCCGCTCGGCGCGGCCCGGCCAGCCACCGGCAGAGATCGAGGCCGCCGCCATCCGCGAGCTGCGCCGCCACCTGCTCTGGTACACCCGCGGCCGCCGCGGCGGGGTGCACTTCCGGCGGGACGCCGACAAGCTCCACACCGCCGCCGACGTCGAGGCCCTGCTCGCGCACCACTTCCCGCCGGGCGGTCAGAGCTTCGATCTCGATCCCGGCTACCACGCCGAGGCCGACGCCGAGTGAGAGGGCGGCAACCCCGCCCGTGGCCGCCGGGGGAGCAGCCCCCGGGCAGGTCGCCTGCCCGGAGCCGGCCGCCAGGCCTTGGCGCGGCGCGCCATTGAAACCGGCGCCGCGAGCGTGCAACCCTCTGCGGGCTTCGCAGTCCGCCCGTCGCCCTTAGCGCCTCGGCCGCCCGCGGGGAACCGCCGGCATCCGGGGAGCGCGGGGCGTCGCCGTGGCCGCCCCGTCGGAGGTGCCACCGTGATGAGACGATTCGCCTCGAAGCTCTACAACTGGGTCGCGCTCTCCATCGTCCTGGGCGCAGCGCTGGGCGCCATCTGGCCCCAGGCCGGCGCCTCGCTGCAGCCGGTGGCCGAGGGGTTCATCTCCCTCATCAAGATGCTCATCCCCGGGGTGATCCTGTGCACGGTGGTGCTGGGGATCGCCGGTGCGGGCAGCCTGAGGAAGGCCGGCCGGGTGGGCGGGAAGGCCATCCTCTACTTCGAGGTGGTGAGCACCTTCGCCCTCGTCATCGGCCTCTTCATGGCCAACGTCCTGGGACCGGGCCGGAGCTTCCACGCCAACCCGGCCCAGCTCGATCCCAAGCTGGTCGCCAGCTACATCAGCCAGGCGCAGCACATGACCGTCACCGATCACCTGCTGAAGATGATCCCCAGGACGATCTTCAGCGCCTTCACCGAGGGCGACATCCTCCAGGTGCTGGTGGTCTCGGTGCTGCTCGGGTTCGCCCTGGCCCACCTCAAGGACCAGCACAAGAAGCCGCTGCTCGAGTGGCTGGAGCAGGTGAGCAAGATGCTCTTCGGGGTGATGCGGCTCATCCTCTTCGCGGCGCCGCTGGGCGCCGGCGCCGGCATCGCCTTCACCGTCGGCAAGTTCGGGCTCAAGTCGATCCTGCCCATGGCCTGGCTGGTCGTGCTCTTCTACCTGACCTGCGCCGTCTTCGTGCTCCTGGTCCTCGGCACCATCGCCGCCCTGGCCGGGTTCAACATCCTGAAGCTCCTCCGCTACATCAAGAGCGAGCTCCTGCTGGTCCTCGCCACCAGCTCCTCGGAGTCGGCCCTCATCCCGCTCATGGAGAAGCTGGAGCGGCTCGGGCTCTCCCGATCGGTGGTGGGCCTGGTGGTGCCCACCGGCTACTCCTTCAACCTCGACGGCACCAACATCTACATGACCATGGCGGCGCTGTTCATCGCCCAGGCCCTGGGCATCGAGCTCACCCTCGGGCAGCAGCTCTCCATCCTGGTGGTGGCCATGCTGACCAGCAAGGGAGCGACCGGCGTCACCGGGTCGGGCTTCATCACCCTGGCCGCCACGCTGGCGGTCGTGCCCGGGATCCCCGTCGTCGGCATGGTCCTCATCCTGGGGATCGACAAGTTCATGTCCGAGGCGCGCGCCATCACCAACCACATCGGGAACTGCACCGCCGCGGTGGTCCTGGCCAGCTGGGAGAAGGAGCTCGACTGGGACCGGTTCCGGGCCGAGCTGGCGCGCGGCGAGGGAGGGCTGCCCGTCGCCGCGGCCGAGCCGGTCCCGGAGCGGGTGGAGTAGCCGACGCGACCGGGGTCCTGAGCCCACCGCAGGCCGGGCAGGTCCCGCCCATGCGCCGGTCCTCCGCCCGGCCGCGGGAGGGGAGCCGCCCCGGATCGCTCCCGCTGTTCAGCCCGTCGGCCCCCGGGTAAGCTCCCGCGCCCGGAGAGCCTCATGACCGACATCCGCGCCGAGATCCAGGCCGTCCAGGAGGAGGTCCACGGGCGGACCGCGTTCGTGGAGGCCCTCCTCGCCGAGACCGGCAAGGTGGTGGTGGGGCAGCGCTACGTGGTGGAGCGCGTGCTCATGGGCCTGCTCTCCGGCGGCCACGTGCTCCTGGAGGGCGTCCCCGGTCTGGCCAAGACCCTGGCGGTGAAGACCATCGCCGAGGCGGTGGACTGCACCTTCCGCCGCATCCAGTTCACCCCCGACCTGCTCCCCGCCGACGTGGTGGGCACCCAGGTCTTCGACCCGCGCACCCAGACCTTCTCCGCGCGCCAGGGGCCGGTCTTCGCCAACGTGGTCCTGGCCGACGAGGTCAACCGGGCGCCGGCCAAGGTCCAGTCGGCCCTGCTCGAGGCCATGCAGGAGCGGCAGGTGACCTTGGGCGAGCAGACCTTCGCCCTGCCCGACCCTTTCATCGTCCTCGCCACCCAGAACCCCATCGAGCAGGAGGGCACCTACCCTCTGCCCGAGGCCCAGGTCGACCGCTTCATGCTCAAGGTGAAGGTGGCCTACCCCACCCGCGAGGAGGAGCGGCTCATCATGGACCGCATGGTGGTGGCCGCCCCGCCCCACGCCTCCAAGGTGGTGGGGCACCCCGAGCTGGCCGCCGCGCGTGGCACGGTGCTGCGCATCTACATGGACGAGCGGATCAAGGAGTACGTGGTCGACCTGGTCTTCGCCACCCGCGACCCGCGCGGCCACGGCCTGGCCGACCTGGTGCCGCTGGTGGAGTACGGCGCCTCGCCGCGGGCCACCCTCTTCCTGGCGGTGGCCGCCCGCGCCCACGCCTTCCTGCGCCGCCGCGCCTACGTCACCCCCGAGGACGTGAAGGCGGTGGCCTACGACGTCCTGCGGCACCGGATCACCCTCACCTACGAGGCCGAGGCGGAGGAGGTCACGCCCGAGAAGGTCATCTCGCGGGTCCTCGACCGGGTCGAGGTCCCCTGATGCCCGGGCCGACGGCATGACCCCGCGCGAGGTCCTCCAGCGCGTCCGGCGCATCGAGATCGGCACGCGCAGGGCGGTGGCCGGGACCCTCTCCGGCCAGTACCACTCGGTGTTCAAGGGGCGGGGCATGGACTTCAGCGAGGTCCGCGCCTACCACCCCGGCGACGAGGTGCGGAGCATCGACTGGAACGTCACCGCCCGCACCGGCCACCTGCACGTGAAGCGCTTCGTGGAGGAGCGCGAGCTCACGGTGATGGTGCTGTGCGACCTCTCCGGCTCGGCCGACTTCGGCTCGGGGGAGCGGACCAAGGCCGAGGTGGCGGCCGAGATCGCCGCCCTGGTGGCCATGAGCGCCGTGGCCAACGGCGACCGGGTGGGGCTGGTCCTGTTCACCGACCGGGTGGAGCGGTTCGTGCCGCCGCGCAAGGGTCGGCGTCACGCCCTGCGCATCGTCTCCGAGATCCTCCAGGCCCGGCCCGCCTCCCGCGGGACCTCCCTCACCGCCGCGCTGGAGTTCCTGCGCAAGGCCTTGCCGCGGCGCACCGTGGCCTTCGTGCTCTCCGACTTCCTCGAGGCGGGCCCGTTCGCCTCGCCTTGGCCCGGCGGCCGCCCGCCCGCCTTCCCCTTCGAGCGCGCCCTGCGCATCGCCGCCCGCAAGCACGACCTGATCCCCGTCCGCCTCGGCGATCGGCTCGAGTCCGATCTGCCCGCCGCCGGGGTGGCCTGGGTCGAGGACCCCGAGACCGGGGCGGTGACCCGCCTCGACCTCTCCCGCGCCGTCCGCGAGCGGTTCCGGGCGGCGGTCCAGGCCGAGGACCAGGCCCTGACCCGGCTCTTCGCCCGCCTCCAGCTCGACCACGCCGCGGTCCGCGCCGACGACGCCGACTACGTGACCCCGCTGGTGGCCTTCTTCCGGGCCCGGGCCAGGAGGCACGGGTGAGCGCCACCCTGCTCGCCCTGGCGCTCGCCCTCCCGGCCGCCCCCGCGGCGGGCCCGCCGCCGGTGCCCAGCGCCGACCCCATCGGCGTCCATGCCCGCGCCGACAAGGCCAGCGTCCGGCTGGGCGAGCCCTTCGGCTACCAGGTCGAGATCCGCCACCGGCCCGAGGAGTGGTACGTCCTCGGCAAGGAGCTCGACCTCTCGCCCTTCCGGGCCGACGGCGCCCGCTGCCGGCGCGACCAGCTCGGCGGCGAGGCGCGAACCACCTGCACCATGCAGCTGGCGCTCTTCGCCCTGGGCCCGGTCGACGTGCCTGACCTCCTCTTCGAGGTGGACCGCCCGGCCGGGAAGGCGCGCCTCTCGGTGCCTGGGCCGCGCGTCACCGGCCTGGGGGTGATCGACCCCCGGGCCCCGGCCGCCTCCCTGGCGCTCCGCCAGGTGGCCCCGCCGGTGCCGCTCTGGGTCCGCAGCTACCGCCTCCTCCTCGCCGCGCTGGGCGCGGCCGCGGCCCTGGCCCTGGCCCTCCTCCTCGTCCGCCTGGTCCGCCGAGCCCGGGCCCGTCGCGCCCTTCCCCGGGTCCCGACCCCGGCCGAGCGGCTCGAGCGCCGCCTGCGGGCCTTGGAGTCGGAGCGGCTCCCGCTGCTCGGGAAGGGGGAGGAGCACGTGGACCGGCTGGCCGAGGCGGTCCGCGAGTACCTGGGCGCCCTGCGCGGCCTGCCCGCCCTGGACCTCACCAGCGCCGAGCTCCTGGCCGCGCTCCGGGCAGCGCCCGACCCGCGCCTCGACCTCGCCGCCCTGGAGCGCTTCCTCTCCCAGGCCGACGGGGTGAAGTTCGCCCGCCGACCGGCCACGCCCGAGTTCTGCGAGGCCGGGCTCTCCTTCGCCCGGGAGCTGCTCGGGCGGACGCAGCCGCCGGCGGGCGGGGAGGCGGCGGCGTGACGCTGGAGCGGCCGCTGGCACTGGTCCTCCTCGCCGCCGTCCCGCTGGCGGTGGCGGCGCTCCTCCTCGAGCGGCGGCGCGCGCCGCGCCTCCGCCACCCGCGCACCCTGGCCCTGGCAAGGGCCGGGCGGGGCTGGGCGGCCCGGCTGTGGTGGCTCCCCCAGGCCTGCGCCGTGGCCGCGCTGGCCCTCGTGGCCCTGGCGCTGGCCCGGCCGCGCTCGCCCGAGCGGGAGCCGGAGTGGACCGCGGTCGAGGGCATCGACGTGGTCATCGCCCTCGACCTCTCCACCTCGATGTGGGCCGCCGATCTCCAGCCGCAGGACCGGATCACCGCCGCCCGCGAGACCCTGCGGGCCTTCATCGAGCGGCGCCCCACCGACCGCATCGGGCTGGTGGTCTTCGCCGGCGACGCCTACACGCAGTGCCCGCTCACCCTCGACCACGGCGTGCTCCTCGGCCTGGTCGACGGCCTGCGGCCGGGCTCCATCGAGGACGGCACCGCCATCGGCAACGCCCTGGCCACCGCCCTGAACCGGCTGCGCGACTCCACCACCCGCTCCCGCGCGGTGGTGCTCATCACCGACGGTGACAACAACGCCGGCCAGATCTCGCCGCTGGAGGCGGCCGGGCTGGCCCGGGCCCTGCACATCCCGGTCTTCCCCATCCTGGTGGGCAAGGGCGGCCTGGTCCCCTACCCGGTGGGCGAGGTCCTGGGCCAGAAGATCTACCAGCCTCGCGACTTCCCGGTGAACCCGGAGCTGCTCCAGGAGATCGCCCGCCGGACCGGCGGCGCCTACGCCAACGCCACCGACCGGGCCGGGCTCGAGCACGGCCTCCAGGAGGTGCTCGACCGCATGGAGAAGACGCGCTTGGTCGAGGCGGGCGGGGTGAGTCGACAGAGGGAGCTCTTCCCCGGCCTCCTCCGCGGTGCCTTCGCCCTCGCCGCCCTGGGGCTGGCCCTTTCCACCACCCGCTGGAGGCCCTTTCCGTGAGCACGCCGGGGCCGGCCCCCTCCTTCCGCGTGCTGGGCGAGCTGGTGCGCCTCGCCGACCCGGGCGCGCTTCGGCTCCTGCTCCTGGTGGCGGCGCTCTCCGCCCTGGCCGGCCTTTCCCTCTGGCGCCGCCGCGCTGCCCTCCGCCGGGCGGCCGGCCCCCTCGCCCCGCGGGTGGCTCCGGCGGCCGGGGCGGGGCTCCCCGCCGCCCGGCTCTCGCTCTGCCTGCTCTCCCTGGCGCTGCTCGCCCTGGCCCTGGCCCGGCCGCAGTGCGGGACCCGCGCCGAGCCCACCCGGCGGCTGGGGCTCGACCTGGTCGTCACCCTGGACGTGTCCCGCTCCATGCTGGCCCGCGACGTCGGCCCCGACCGGCTCACCCGCGCCAAGCTCGAGCTGGAGACGCTCATGGGGGAGCTCGGCGGCGACCGGGTGGGGCTGGTGCTCTTCGCCGGGCGCGCCTTCCCCGCCTGCCCGCTCACCAGCGACGTGGAGGCGCTCCGGGTCTTCCTCCGCGGGGCCGGGCCCGACGCCGTGCCGGAGCAGGGCACCGGCATCGCCGCCGCCCTGGCCGCCTCCCGGGAGGTGCTGGCGGCGGCGGAGCACGGCGCCCGCTCCCGGGTGGTGCTGCTCGTCTCCGACGGCGAGGACCAGGAGCAGGGCGCGGCGGACGCGGCGGCCGTGCTGGCCGACGCAGGGATCCGGGTCTACGCGCTGGGCGTGGGAGGGCGGGAGGGCGCGCCCATCCCCATCCTGGATGCGTCCGGCGCCGTGGCGGGGTACAAGAGGGACTCTCGCGGGGCGGTGGTGCTGACCCGCCTCGACGAGGCGACCCTGGCGGCGGTGGCGGCGAGGGGCAACGGGGAGGTCTTCGAGGTGGCTCGCCCGGACCGAGGCATGGAGGCCTTCCGCGCCGCCCTCGACCACCTGGAGCGGAGCGAGCTCACCGGGCGGACCGCCGTGGCCTGGGAGGATCGGTACGCGCTGCTCGCCTTCCCCGCCCTGCTGTCGCTCCTCGGTGCGCTCCTCCTCGGCGAGGCGCGGAGAGGGACGCGGCCATGAGGCGCGCGGCGCCGGCGCTCCTCGCCCTCGCCCTCGCCCTGGCCCGGCCCGGGCCGGCCCGCGCCCTCTCGCCCTTCCTGGCCGAGGAGCCGAACGTGCGCCAGGGGAACGCGCGGCTCTCCTCGGGCGACGCCGCCGGGGCGCTCGAGCGCTACCGGGCCGCCGAGGAGCGCGCCGGCGCCCGGCCGGAGATCGACTACGACCGCGGCGACGCGCTCTACCGGCTGGGCCGCACCCCCGAGGCCATCGAGGCCTGGCGGCGCGCGGGCCAGAGGGCCCCCGCCGCGCTCGGCTCCCGGGCCAGCCAGAACGAGGGGACGGCCCTGGCCGCGGCGGGGGACAGGGACGGCGCCATCGCCGCGCTCACCGAGGCGCTGCGGCTCGACCCCGGCAACGAGGACGCCCGCTTCGACCTCGAGGTGCTGCTCCGCCGCAAGCAGGAGGAGGAGCGGAAGGCCGGCCCCGGGGGAGGGCCCCCGCCCCCGCAGGCCGGGGGCGGGAGCCGGGATGCGCGGCAGCCGGACGAGCCGCCCCCCGGCGCCGACCCGGACCGGCGGGAGCAGGCGGCCCAGGCGGGCGCGCCCAGGTCCCCGGCCGCGGCTGGGCGCGGCGATCGCGACCGGGGCGCGGCCGGGGGGCCGGAGGCGAGCATCTCGTCCGCCGAGGCGGAGCGGATCCTCGACGCGTTCCGCAGCCGGGAGCGGGCGCTGCCGCGCGAGTCGGAGCGGCGGCGGGCCAGGAGGGCCGATGGCGATCGCGACTGGTGAGCGGCGGTCCCGGGGCGCCCTCTGGGCGCTCGCCGCCCTGGCCGCGGTCTCCGGCCCGGCCCGGGCCGCGGAGGTCGTGCTCTCCGCCGAGGTGGACCGGGACGTGGTCGGCCCCGGGGAGGTGGTGACGCTGCGGGCCCGCCTGGTGTCGCCGGAGGCGCCCAGCCGCTGGGAGTTCCCCGACAGCCCCGACTTCGAGGTGCTGGCGGACGCGCCCTCCCAGGAGCACTCGGTGTCGCTGGGCGGTGGCGGAGGGGTGCTCATCCGCCAGGTCTACGGCGTCACCCGCGAGCTCCGCCCCCGGCGGACCGGCACCCTGCGCATCCCGGCCATCACCGCCGTGGTGCGCGGCCGGACCTACACCACCGGGCCCATCGCCGTGACGGTCTCCGCGGCCGGCGGCCCGCCGTCGGCGGGCCCGGCGGCGCCGGGCCCGGGCGCCGGCACCCCGGTGCCCGGCCGCGCCTACCGCGGCTGGGAGAGGGACCTCGTGCTCCAGGTGGAGCTGGACCGCGCCGAGGCCTACCTGGGCGAGCAGGTGGTGGCCGAGGTATGGCTGCTCTCGCCGCTCGACCTGGGCACCTTCGAGGCCCTGCGCCCGCCCGGGCTGGACGGGTTCTGGAAGGAGGACCTCTACTCGGCCCGGGGCCTGCTGGGCTTCGACGTCCGCGACGTGAAGGGCATCCCCACCCGCGCCTACTGCCTCTACCGGGCGGCCCTCTTCCCCACCCGCGCCGGCGACCTGGAGATCGGCCCCTTCGAGTTCGCCGACTTCGTGGTGCACACCCGCCCGCCCGGCGCCCTCGACCCGGGAGAGGCGGTCCGCATCACCCGCCGCAGCGCCCCCGTCACGCTGCACGTGAAGCCGCTGCCCCCCGGCGCGCCGGACGGCTTCGAGCCGGCCAACGTGGGCCGGCTCTCCCTCCAGGGCGGCGCCGCACCGCCCCAGGTGGCGGTGGGCGAGCCCATCACCGTGCGCGTGGCGGTCTCGGGCGACGGCAACGTGCGTGCGCTCTCCCCGCCCCACCTCAAGCAGTTCCCGGGCGCGCGGACCTTCCCGCCCACCACTCGCGACGAGATCGGCGAGCGCGACCGGCGGCTCCAGGGGACCCGGCTCGAGGAGACGGTGCTGGTGCCGGAGCGATCGGGCGAGCTGGTGATCCCGCCGGTGGAGTGGCCCTACTTCGACCCGCGCGCCGGCAGGTACCAGGTGGCCCGCACCCCGGAGATCCGGGTGGCGGTGGTCCCCGCCGCCCCGGCCACGGGTCCCCAGGGCGCGCCCGGGAGCAACGCCCTGGCCGCCGGCCTGCGCCCCATCCGCTCCGGGGAGGCGCTCACCCGCCACGGCCCGCCCGCCTGGCAGCGGCGCTGGTTCGCGGCGCTGCTCCTGGCGCCGCCGGCCGCCTTCCTCCTGGTCACAGCCCTGGGCCGGCTCCAGCTCGGCCCCCGCGGCGCCGAGCCCGGCCGGAGGGCCGGGCGCAGCGCGCGGCGCCGCCTGGGGCGGGCCCGGCGGCGGCTGGAGCGCAGCGACCGGCCCGGCGCGCTCGCCGAGGTGGAGCACGCGCTCTCGGGGTACGCCGCCGACCGGCTGGGCCGCCCCACCGCCGGGCTCACCCGCGAGGCGCTGCTGAAGGGCCTCTCCCGCGCTGGCGCCCACCCCCCCGCCACCCGGGCGCTGCGGGAGGCGCTGGACCTGCTCGACCTGGCGCGCTTCGGGGCCGGCGGCGCCCAGGCCGAGGAGGTGCTGGCCGCGGCCGAGCGGGCCGTCGGCGCGCTCGAGGAGGCGGACTGGCAGCCGGACGAGGAGGTCCCCGGGTGAGCCCTTCCATCGTGGCGCTGGCCCTGGCCCTGGCGGCCGCCCGGCCCTCGCCGCCCCCGGCCGAGCGTTTCGAGGCCGCCAACCGCGCCTACCTGGCCGGCGACCTGGAGGGCGCCTCCCGCGGCTACCTGGAGCTGCTGGCCGACGGCTGGGAGAGCCCCGCGCTCCACGTGAACCTGGGAAACGCCCGCTACCGGATGGGCCGGCGCGGGCTGGCGGTGGCGAGCTGGGCGCGGGCCTTGCGCCTCGACCCGGGCGACGCCGACGCCCGCGCCAACCTGGAGCTGGCCCGGGCCCAGAACGTGGACGAGGTGGTGGGGGCCGAGGCGCGCCCGCTGCTGGTCCGCGCCGTGGAGCGGGTGCCCGACGGCGAGGCGGTGGGGCTGTTCGCGCTGGCCTGGCTGGCCCTGTGGCTGGGGCTGGCCGGCCGGCCCCTGGCGCCGCCCTGGCTCCGGGCCCGCATGGGCGCGCTCGCCCTCGCCTGCGCGGTGCTTGCGGTGCCCGCCGGCGCGCTCCTCGCCGGGAAGGCCGCGGCGCGGGGGACGACCACCGCGGTGGTGGTGGCCCCGGTGGCGGCGGTGCGCGAGGGCATCGAGCCCGCGCTGCGGCCCATCTTCGAGCTGCACGAGGGGACCGAGGTCCGGGTGCTCGAGGTGCGCGACGGCGCGGTCCGGGTGCGGCTCGGGAACGGGATGGAGGGCTGGGTCGGTGCCACCGACGTCGAGCCGGTGTGAGGACGCCTCCCCATCGTCGCCGTGGTCGAGGCGGAACCGGTGAAGGGAGGGGCAGCGGCGAACCCGGACCCGGGCCTCAGGCCACCCGCAGGTGCGCCCGCAGCCCGGCGTCGCCCCCCCGGCGGAAGGCGTCGAGGGCGTCGTCTGCCGGGGTACGACCGCTCCGGACGCGCTCCCGCAGCGGCTCGAGCCAGACCCGCTCGTCGTCCCCCTCCTGCCCGCAGCAGCGCTGCCGGCAGAGCCCCTCGGCGGAGGCGTCGACCAGCTCGCCCGCCACCCCTGCCAGCGTCCGGCCATCGGGAAGCCGCGCCGAGAGCCCCTCGCGCCCGGCCGCGCTCGTCAGCGCCCGTCGCTCCGGGACGGACAGCCTGCGGACCAGGTCGAAGGCACGCTCGCGGGCCCCGGCGTCGTAGAGGATCCCCTTCCAGAAGGCCACCAGCGCCTTGGTGTGCGCCGGGTCGCCGGCGTCGGCGCCGCGCATCTCCAGCACCCCCTTGACCCGGACCTCGGGGAAGAGCGTGGTGAGGTGATCCTCCCAGTCGGACAGGGTGGCCCGCTCGCCCTCCAGCCCCTCCGCCAGGAAGGCGCGGAAGGTCCGGCCGCCGGTGTCCCGGTAGGCGCCCGCTCGCCGCAGGAAGATCATGGGGACGTCCAGGGCCCACTCGACGTAGCGCCGGTAGGGGTCCTCCAGGAACCCGGGCTCGAAGGGGAAGGTGGGCAGGCCGCAGCGGGCCGGATCGGTCTCCTCCCACACCCGCACCCGGTAGCTCTTCCACCCGGAGTCGACGCCCCGGACCACGGCCGAGTTGGCCATCAGGGCGGTCACCGCCGGCTGCACCGCCAGCGCCACGCGGAGCTTCTCCGCCAGGTCCCGCGGCGAGGAGAAGTCGTAGGAGACCTGGGCCGAGCCGGTCATGGCCATCATGTCCGGCGCCAGGCGACCGCGGCTCGAGAGGAACGGCCGCATGACCCGGTAGCGCTTCTTGGGCATCCAGGGCGTGGTCTCGGGCGTGCCCCAGGGTCGGTAGCCCGCCGCCAGGAACTCCACCCCCACCTCGGCGGCGATCTCCCGGCACTTGGCCAGGTGGCGGTCCAGCTCGGCCGCCACCGCGTGCACGTCGGCGAAGGGGCGCCCGGAAAGCTCCAGCTGGCCGCCCGGCTCGATGGAGACGGTGAGCCCGCGCCGCTGCGAGGCGATGACCGTCCCGTCCTCCTCGAAGGGCTCGTAGCCGAACCGCGAGAAGCGGCGGAGGACCTCCCCCACGCCGCTCGGCCCCTGGTAGGGGAGGGGATCGGTGGTCCCGGCGACCACACCGAGCTTCTCGTGCTCCAGCCCGACCTTGAAGGAGTCGGGGGTCCGCTCGCGCGCGGCGAACCAGCGGCACAGGTCGTCCGCCTCGCACACGGGCGGCGCGGCGCGGGTGAGCGCGTCGAGCGACATTGCGCGCGAATGTATTCGCCCCTGGGCCCCGGCGCCACCCTTCCGAGGCGGCCGCGGACCGGGCGCCGACGCGGCCGGGCATAGGACGCCCGGCGCCGAGGTTACCCCTCGGAGTTCGGGCCCTGGCCCGGGGCGTTCTGCTTGCGCGCGCCCGGGCGGCCGCCCTATCCTGCGTCATTGCGCGGAGTTCTGCCCCGCCGACCCGCAACCCCAGGCTCCACATGAACCGCTTCCTCCGGTCCCTCGCCACCCTGGTGGCGGCGCTCGCGATCTCCGCGGGCGCGTTCGGCGCCCGCGCCGCGCCGCAGCCGGACTGGCTGGTCCGCGCCTCGGTGGGGAGCGGCGCGGCCCACGTCCCGGGCAGCGACTACCCGCTCGATCGCATCCCGGTGGCCTCGCGGGTCATCATCGCCATGAAGGACCACTACGTCGACCCGTCCCGCTTCCGGCCCAAGGAGATGCTGGTGGCGGCCCTGGAGGCCGTCGAGCACCGGGTGGCGGAGGTGATGGTGCAGGGCGACGCACGCTCCGGCCGCCTCACCCTCACCGTGGGCTCGGCCCAGCGCGAGCTGGACATCTCCGGGGTGAACTCGGTCTGGGAGATCACCAGCAAGCTGCGCGAGGCCCTGGGCTTCCTCCAGGCCCACCTGGTGGCCCCGCAGGACCTGCGGGAGATCGAGTACGCCGCCGTCAACGGCATGCTCTCCACCCTCGACCCGCACACCGTCCTCCTCGAGCCCAAGAACTCGAAGGAGATGAAGCTCCAGACCCGGGGCGAGTTCGGCGGCCTGGGGTTCGTCATCGGCATGCGCGACGGGAACCTCACCGTGGTGAAGGTGCTCAAGAGCACGCCGGCCCAGCGGGCGGGCATCAAGCCCAAGGACGTCATCACCCGCATCGACGAGCAGTCCACCGTGAACCTGGACCTGCAGGACGCCGTCGACCGGCTGCGGGGGCGGCCGCAGACCAAGGTCAGCATCACCGTGCAGCATCCCGGCGCCGAGCCCCGAAAGCTGCGGCTGGCCCGGGAGATGATCAACGTGGAGACCGTCTCCCAGGCGCGGCTCCTCGCCGGGGACGTGGGTTACGTGCGCCTCTCCCAGTTCTCCGGCAACACCTCCCGCGACCTGCAGCAGGCCCTGCTCTCGGAGAAGGCGCAGGCCGGCGGCCACCTGACCGGCATCGTCCTCGACCTGCGCAACAACCCGGGCGGCCTCCTCGACCAGGCCATCCAGGTCTCCGACCTCTTCCTCGCCGAGGGGGTGATCGAGAAGACGGTGGCCCACGCCGACAAGGACTCGGTGGCGGTCCACGAGGTGAAGGAGGCGCACGCCGAGCCCACCGACATCCTCAACGTCCCGCTGGTGCTCATCGTCAACTCCAACTCCGCCTCGGCCAGCGAGATCGTGGCCGGCGCCCTCAAGAACAACAACCGGGCGCTGGTGATCGGGCGGCAGACCTTCGGCAAGGGCTCGGTGCAGGTGCTCTACGACGTCAACGACCCCGACCAGCCCGACCAGGACCCGCCCACCCTCAAGCTGACCATCGCCCAGTACCTCACCCCGGGGGACGTGTCGATCCAGGAGACCGGCATCACCCCCGACGTGCTCCTGGTCCCCGGGCGCGCCCTCAAGGAGCAGGTCAACGTCTTCGCCCCGCCCCGCTCCACCCGCGAGGCGGACCTGGCCCACCACTTCACCAACGGCGGCCCGGACAAGGCCGGCGCCCCGGCGGCGGAGGCGGGCCGCAGGCCACCGGCGGAGAAGCCGGCCCTGGAGCTGCACTACCTGCTCGACGAGAAGGAGGACGAGGTGGCGCGGCAGCTCCGCAAGGAGGCCGCCGCCGCCCAGGCCGCCCAGGCCGGCTCGGAGCTCACCCCCGAGGAGCAGGAGGACGAGGACAGCGAGGCCGACCCCGACACCTTCGTGGAGGACACCCAGATCCGCTTCGCCGCCGAGCTGGTGCGCCGGGCCCCCAACGCCTGGGACCGGCCTCGCCTGCTGGAGGCGGCCCGGGGGCTGGTGACCGAGCGCCGCGAGGAGGAGGAGGAGCGGCTGGAGAGGCGGCTCAAGGAGCTGGGCGTGGACTGGGCCAGCGCCTCCGAGGACGGCGGCGAGGCCGAGGGCGGGGCGCCGCGGGCCGTGGTCACCGTCTCCCCTCCCCCCAACCGCGATCTGCGCGCCGGCGAGACCCTGAGCTGGACGGTCACCGTCGAGAACCGGGGCGACGACGCCTATCACCGGCTCCGGGCCTGGTCCAGCTGCGAGAAGAACCCGCTCCTCGACCGGCGCGAGTTCGTCTTCGGCACCATCGAGCCGGGCGAGCGGCGGAGCTGGACCGTGCCGGTGAAGCTGCCCCGCGGGCTCGACACCGGCCGCGACGAGGTGGTCTTCCACTTCGAGTCCGAGGGCGGCAAGGCCCCGGACGACCTCACCACCACCGTGTCGGTGGTCGAGGCGGCCCGGCCGGTGTTCGCCTTCAGCGTGCAGGTCGACGACCGCGAGGGCGGCAACGGGGACGGCCTCCCCCAGCGCGGCGAGTCCTTCGCCGTCCGGGTGGACGTGCGCAACTCCGGGACCGGCCCCTCCGGCGACAAGACCTTCGTGCTGCTCAAGAACCTGGGGGACGAGAAGCTCTTCATCACCAAGGGGCGCGAGGTCCTGGGAGCCATGAAGCCGGGCGAGGTCCGCTCGGCGGTGATGCAGGTGGAGCTGCGGCGCGGATCCGCCAGCGAGACCCTGCCGGTGCGGGTCACGGTGCTCGACGAGAAGACCGACCAGTACGTCTCCGAGGAGCTGGACATCCCGGTGGCCCGGGACCAGCCCGCCCCGGCCCCGGCCCAGGGCGTGGTCAAGGTCCAGGTCGCCGAGGCGCTGCTCCGCGCGGGGGCCAGCGCCACCTCCCCGGTCCTGGCCACCGCCCGGAAGGGCGCCGTGCTGGCCTTCGACGGCAAGGGCGGCGAGTTCTACCGGGTGAGGTGGGGCGCGGGGCGCATGGCCTTCGCCGCCGCCTCCGACGTGGCCGCCGCCCCCCGGAGCAGGAAGCCGGCCGGCCTCGTGGCCGAGGCCTGGCAGCGCGATCCCCCCCGCATCGCCCTCTCGCCCGACCCGGCCCGGAGCGCACCCCTGGTCGACGCCGAGACCCTGCACCTCACCGGCAGCGCCACCGTGCCCCCCTCCGCCGAGCCCTCCTCCCGGCTGCGGGACCTGTACGTGCTGGTCAACGACCAGAAGGTTTTCTTCAAGGTGCAGCCCGAGTCCGGCGCCACCTCCCGGATGGACTTCGCCACCGACGTGCCGCTCAAGCCGGGCGCCAACGCCATCCACGTCGTGGCCGAGGAGGACGAGGAGTTCCGCTCGGTCCGCAGCATCACCGTCCTCCGCAAGCAGCCGCCGGCCCTGGCCAACGACGCCGGCCGCGGCACCAAGCCCGAGGAGTCGGTGACCGCCCCGCAGTGATCCCCGAGGCCGGCCCCTCCCTCCCCACCCCGGCGCTCTTGCGGTAGGCTGTCCCCTCGCCGCCCGGTGCGGCGCAGGGGGATCCGGTGGTCGCTCGAGGGCCTCGCGTCGGTCTGGCCGGGCTGTGGATCGCTGCCACCGCCCTGGTCTCCTGCCCCTACAGCTTCTCCAACCCGGTCGAACGGCTGGGCGTGGGACAGGTCTCCGGCAGGACGGTCGCCGACCCGCTGGCCACCGGGAAGGCCTCGCCGCTGGGCGGGATCTCGGTCTCGCTCAAGGGCAGCACCTTCGACCAGGTGACCCACGGCACCGGCTACTTCACCCTCATCCCCCTCCCGGCCGGAAAGCACACCCTCCTCTTCCGCCAGGGCACGAGCCTCTCGCTGGTGCGCCACGTCGAGTTGGGCCTGGGCCCGAACGGCCTGCCCGACGCCGTCTCGCTGGGCGACGTGCTGGTGCCCTTCGGCGGCTCGGTCGCCGGCACCACCTCCGACTACCACTCCGGCGTGGTGGTGGACGAGGCCACCGGGCTCACCGGCGAGGTGGGCGGCGGCCGCTTCCGGCTCGACGCGGTCAGCCTGGGCGACCACGTCTTCAAGGTCGGCGAGGTGGACACCTCCACCTCCGGGGAGTGGGTGGGCGGGCCGGCGGGATTCTCGCTCGGCCCCGACGCCCAGGCGGCGGTGACCGTGCTGGGCGTCCTCCCCGTCCACCCCGTCACCGCCTCGCTGGGAACCGTGAGCCTCCGCGTCGTCTCGCTCCTCCCCGCCATCGCCCCCGCCGACATCCTCGTCTCCGTGACCGAGGTGCTCAGGGGCCCGCTGGCCTCGGTCCCGGCCCCCGACGCCAGGGGCCAGGTGGAGATCGAGGCCGCCGAGGGCATCTACCAGGTGGCCATCGCCCCGCCGGCGGCCTACGCCGGCCAGGTCACCGCCCCGCCGGCGGCCACCGCGGTGGCCATCGCCGGCGAGGTGGCCGACCTGGGCACGCTCTACCTCGTCCCCCCCGGCCTGCCCGCGGCCGACCAGCTCCTCTGCCAGGCGGCGGCCGACTGCCTCCCCGCCGGCACCTGCGCCGCCGGATCCTGCCTGAACTGGGCGCCGCCGGTGGTGGCGCCCGCCCGCGTCCCGCTGTGCTCGATCCGTCTGGATTTCTGCTCGCCCACCAACCCCTGCACCAGCGCCGACGGCCTGGCCGGCCAGTGCCAGGCGGTCGGCGCCGGCCCCTACCAGACCTGCGTCCCTTGCGGCACCGAGTGCACCGTCGACGGGACCGACCTCTACCTCGGAGGTTGCTAGTGAGCCGGCCCCGCCGCCCCGGCGCCGTCCCCGGCCCGCACCCCCAGCCCCTTCCCCCAGGGAGGTCCTGCGTGCAAGAAAGCCAGCCCGCCCGTGCCGCCGTGGCCCGCGCCCTTCCCGCCCTGCTCCTCGCCCTGGGCCTCGCCGCCTGCAACTACTCCTTCAGGAACCCGGCCGAGAGCCTCCAGCCCGGCCAGGTCTCGGGGCGGGCCACCGGCGGCGGGACGCCGCTCGGCGGCGTGTCCATCTCGCTCAGGGGCAGCGCCTTCGATCAGGTCTCCCGCGCCACCGGCATCTTCAGCTACCTGCCGCTCCCCACCGGCACCCACGTCCTCCTCCTGCGCCAGGGCCTGACCCGCGCCCTCTGGCTGCAGGTCGAGGTGGGCAACGGCTCCGACGGGAAGCCGGAGGGGGTGGCCCTGGGGGACCGGGATCTCCCGCTCGCCTCCGCGCTGGCGGTGGACCTCCTCGCCGCCTCCGGCGCCGCCGACAGCGGGGTGGTGGTCGACGAGGCCACCGGGATGGCGGTGCTGGGCTCCTCCAGCTTCGAGCTGGAGGGGATCCCCGTCGGCGCCCACCGGATCCTGGCCGCCACCCGGGACACCACCTCCGGCGACGTCTGGGTGGCCGGGCCGGCGCCGGTGACCGTGGCCACCTCGGAGCAGGGGACGGTGAAGACCCTGGCCCCGCTCACGCTCCGCGCCGCCACCACCGACACCGGACAGATCCACTTCCGCGTCGCCTCGCTGGTCGACGGGCTGGCCGCCTCCGACGCGGTGGTCGCCATCGTCAGCGCCACCGGCGCCTCGGTGACCGTGCCCGGCGCCGACTCCAACGGCGACCGGGACGTGGAGGTGGCGGAGGGCGCCTACTTCGTGGAGATCGACCCGCCGCCAGCCTTCGCCGGCACCGTCCCCGCCCCCGCCCGGCGCGCCGCGGTGGTGCTGGGCGGCGACGAGTTCGACCTGGGCACCTTCTACCTGGTGGACGTCGGAACCATCACCGCGGCGCAGCTCGTCTGCGCCGGCGACGCCGACTGCGCTCCCGGCGGCACCTGCACCTCGGGGATCTGCACCGGCTACGCCCCGCCGGCCACGGCGCCCGCCTCCCTGCCCTACTGCAACGACCTCCCCTACTGCGCCAGCCCGGGCAGCGCCTGCGACTCGCCCGGCGGCGTCACCCCCTCGAGCTGCGTGCTGGACCCCGTCTCCACCCTCGGCGTCTGCGTCCCCTGCAGCTCCGCCTGCACCCCCGACGGAACGATCGTCGTCTCCGCCTCCGCCTGCTCCTAGGACCAGCCATGACCCCGACCCGCACCGCGACGGAAACCCGCAAGGTCCTCTCGCTCGTCCTGGCCTGGTCGCTGGCCCTCGCCGCCGGCCCGGCGGCGGCCGCTCCGGCGGCCCCGGCGAAGCCCCCCCGCCCCGCCCCGGTCGCCAGCCCCGCCCCGGTCGCCAGCCCCGCCCCCGCGCCGGCGCCGGCCCCTCCCACCCCGGGCATCGCCCCCCGCCCCGCCGGCAAGCTCCGGCTGGCCATCCTGGACTTCACCCTGGCCGGCTCGGCCCACCCCGACCTGGCCCGGGTGCTGGCCGACGGCGCCGCCAAGGGCGCCGAGGGTGGCGAGAACCTCCAGATCGTCACCCAGGGCGAGGTGGCGGCGGTGCTGGGCCTGGACCGGCTCCGGCAGCTCCTCGGCTGCAGCGACGACCAGCGCTGCCTGTCGGAGACCGCCGGCGCCCTCGACGCCGATCGGCTCCTCTCCGGATCGCTCACCATCCTGGAGCGGACTGCGCTGGTCACCGTCCGGCTCATCGACGCCCCCCGCGGCCGGACGCTGACCCGGGCCACCACCACCCTCCTCGACGCCACCGAGAAGGAGCTGGTGGACGCGGCCCGGCGGCTGGCCTTCGAGGTGGTGACCGGCAGGCGGCTCGACACCTCGGGCGTGCTGCGCCTCCGCGTCGACCGGGCGGGCGCGACCGTCACCCTGGACGGCAAGGAGCTGGGGCGGTCGCCGCTCGCCTCGGCGCCGCGGGTCCTGGAGGGGCCGCACACCGTGGTGGTCCAGAAGGACGGGTACGTCCGCTGGTCCTCCACCGTCTCCGTCCCGCCCGGCGGCGAGGTGCCGGTGGACGCGCAGCTCGTCCCCATCCGGCTCTTGGGCGAGCAGGCCCGCTCCCGCCTGTGGTCCTGGGCCTGGACCTCGACCGGCGTGGCGGCGTTGGGCCTGGCCGGTGGGCTGGTGCTGCACAGGATGGCCGACGACTCCTACTCCCGCTACCAGCGCGCCACCACCCGGAGCGCCGCCGCAGACCTCCGCGACGAGACCCGCACCCGCAGCACCCTCGCCAACGTCTCCTTCGTGGTGGGCGGCGCCGCGGCGCTGAGCGCCACCACCCTGTTCCTCTTCGCCGCCCGGGCCGACGCCAGCGCCGCCGAGGAGCCGCGGCTGGCCCTGGTGCCGGCCCCCGACGGCCTGCTCCTCACCGGCAGGTTCTAGACCCGCCGTGAACGAGTATCCGGGCAAGGAGCTTGGCATCGCGGCCATGGCCGTGGCCGGGGCCCTGGCCGCCTGGGCCGCCTGGGCTTGCCACCGGGCGCGCCACCGCGGGCTCCCGGGGGGCGACGCGGCCGTGTGGGCCCTCCTCGCCGCCGTGTTCCTGGGCTTCGCCGGCAGCCGGCTCGTCTCGAACGACTGGTACATCCGGCTGAACGTCTGGCTGCGGGTGGTGGCGCGGCAGCACCACCTGTACCAGGGCCGCCGGCCGTTCCAGGTGGCGGCGAGCCTCCTCGTCGTCGCCGCCGTGGCCGTGGGGCTGACGGTGGGCGTGGCCGCGGTCTGGGACTACATCAAGCGCTACCGGCTGGCCATCGGCTTCACGGCGCTGGCGGTGGGGGCGGCGGCCATCCGCTTCGTCTCGCTGCACGAGGTCGACGCCTGGTTCCGCGTCCTTCCCTGGCTGCACCTGGTCGCGGCCGCGGGCGCCTCGATCCTGGCGGTGGCACGGCTGTGGAGGCTGCGCGGGCCCGTCGAGGTCCGGGCCCGCCGCCCCTGACGAGGAGCCCCCCGTGCGCATCGGGCAGCGGCCGTGAGAGCGCGGCGTCCACCCCGCCGTGGGCAGCCATGACGAGGCGATGATCGACCACCCCGCCCGCGCCGCGGCGGAGGATGGCTGGTCGCCGGACGAGTGGGCGGTGGAGAGGCTCCCGGGGGTGAGGCCGGCGCTCCAGCGCGCGGATCGCCCGGGGCGTGCGCCCGCGCCTGTGCCTCCCCTTCGGCAGCGAGTGGTGGCCCTGCACTCTTCGGAGGATCGGGGAGACCCGCGCAACCTGGCCTTCCTGGTTCGCGCGCTCTCCTCGGGCCGCCGACCTCCGCCGGGCGGATGGCCCGGTATCGCCCGCTTTCACCCGCCCACCCGCGCCCACCCGGGGGCGCGAGGGCGGGCGCAGCGCAGCCCCCGGATTCGCGAACCCCCGGGTGGTCCGCTAGAATTCCCGGGCCATGGCGGAGGTGAAAACATCGGCCTCCGCCCCTCCTTCCGCGGGCGGGACGAGAGGCGGGACCGGCTTCGAGCTGCGCCTCGAGCGGGGCGGCGCGTCGGTGCGCCTGGCGGACCAGGAGCTGGCCCCGGGCCTCTCGCTCGAGGCGCTCTCGCTCCAGATCCCCGACGTCCGCTTCCCCTTCGACGTCGGCCAGGGCGCGGCCCAGTTCCGCCACCGCCTCTCCGACCTCTCCGAGCTCTCG
>Ga0335071_10002363_pt1 | contig 20193 bp, 19 predicted proteins | sample Lox_Sample_15_FD_206724 | JGI IMG/M metagenome (GOLD analysis project Ga0335071, IMG submission 206724) | Soil microbial communities from Loxahatchee National Wildlife Refuge, Florida, United States - Lox_Sample_1.5 | ecosystem: Environmental > Terrestrial > Soil > Wetlands | place: USA...
CGTAGGCACGCTGAAGAAGGCGCTCTTCCGCGAGCAGGTCGACCCCGTCGCGCTGGGGATCTCGCGTGAGCTGAAGGCACTGCTCGATCCGCACGGGATCCTCAACCCGGGCGTGGTCCTGTGAGCGAGTGGTGGCGTTCGGCCGTCGTCTACCAGATCTACCCGCGAAGCTTCGCGGACTCCGACGGCGACGGGATCGGGGACCTGCGCGGGATCATCGGCCGGCTCGACTACCTCAGCCGGCTCGGCGTCGACGTCGTGTGGCTCTCACCGGTCTATCCCTCTCCCCAGGACGACAACGGCTACGACATCAGCAACTACCAGGACATCGACCCGGCCTTCGGGACCCTGGCGGACTTCGACGAGCTGCTCGCCGGCCTGCACAGCCGTGGCATCAAGCTCGTCATGGACCTCGTGGTCAACCACACCTCCGACGAGCACCCGTGGTTCGTCGAGTCACGGGCGGCAAAGCACGCGCCGCGCCGGGACTGGTACTGGTGGCGGCCGCCTCGCGGCGGGCTGCCACCAGGCAGCCCCGGCGCCGAACCCACCAACTGGGAGTCGTTCTTCTCGGGACACGCGTGGGAGCTCGACGAGTCCAGTGGGGACTACTACCTGCACCTGTTCTCACGCAAGCAACCGGACCTCAACTGGGAGAACCCCGAGGTCCGCCAGGCGGTCCACACGATGATGCGGTGGTGGCTGGACCGCGGTGTCGACGGGTTCCGGATGGATGTCATCAACCTGATCTCGAAGGACCCGGCGCTGCCGGACGGCCCGACCCGTCCGGGACGAGCGCTGGGGGACGCCACGCCGTACGTCGTCAACGGGCCGAGGCTGCACGAGTACCTCCGCGAGATGCGCAGCGAGGTCTTCGGCGGCCGACCTGGTGACTACCTCACGGTGGGCGAGACCCCCGGGATCACCGTCGCCGACGGCCTGGCGTTCACCGACCCCTCGCGGGGCGAGGTGGACATGGTGTTCCAATTCGAGCACGTGCAGCTGGACCAGGGCGAGACCAAGTGGGACGTGCGGCCGCTCGATCTCCGGAAGCTGAAGGCCTGCCTGGGCGGGTGGCAGGAGGGTCTCGCCGACGTCGGGTGGAACAGTCTCTACTGGGACAACCACGACCAGCCGCGCGCGGTGTCGCGGTTCGGCGACGACGGGGAGCACCGCGTCCGCTCGGCGAAACTGCTCGCCACCGTGCTCCACCTGCACCGCGGGACGCCGTACGTCTACCAGGGCGAGGAGCTCGGCATGACCAACGTGCCCTTCGCCGGCATCGAGGACTTCCGCGACATCGAGGCGCTCAACCACTACCGGGATGCGATCTCGGCGGGCGAGGACCCCGACCAGGTCCTGGCCTCGCTTCGCGCCATGGGACGCGACAACGCCCGCAGCCCCATGCAGTGGGACGCCTCCCAGGAGGCCGGGTTCACCACGGGCACGCCGTGGGCGCCGGTCAACCCCAACCACACCGAGATCAACGCGGCGGCGCAGGTGGACGACCCGGAGTCGGTCTTCACCCACTACCGCCGGCTCATCGCGATGCGGCACGAGGACCCCGTGGTCGTGCACGGTTCCTTCACGATGCTGGTGCCGGACCACGACCGGCTCTACGCCTTCACCCGGGCGCACGAGGGGGCCGAGCTCCTCGTGCTGGCCAACTTCTCCGCCGAGCCGCTCGACCTGGCCGGTCTGGTCGACCTCGCCTGGCTCGACGCCACAACGGTCCTGGCGAACTACCCGGAGCCGTGGCACGGACCGGTTCTGCGGGCCTGGGAGGCGCGGGTGCACCGGCGAGCATGAGCCCGGGCCGCCGCCGCCCACGGCGGTGCTCGCCACGGGGACTTTCGTCCCTGGCTCCGGTCGGCGGGGCACGCCCACGATCGACGGGTGAGCACAGGTCGGGTCGTGGAGGTCCTGTCACGAGAGGGCTGCGAGGAGTTGCTGTCCCGGGCCGAGATCGGGCGGGTCGTGCTCACCGCGCAGGCCATGCCCACCGCCCTTCCGGTGAACTACGCCTTCGACGGCAAGGACATCGTGTTCCGTACCGGTTCGGGGACCAAGCTCGCGGCCGCGAAGAACGGCACGGTGGTCGCCTTCGAGGTCGACGACTTCGAGCCCGCGCTGCGCATCGGCTGGAGCGTGGTGGCGACCGGCGTGGCCACCACGGTCACCGACCCCGTCGAGCTCGCTCAGGTCGAGACCCTTGGCATCGGAACCTGGGTCGACTCGCGCGAGGGCCAGTACATCCGCCTGCACCCCGAGTTCCTCACGGGCCGGCGCATCTCGCTGCGCCACGAGAGCGCCTCGCACGACGGGCACCGGCGCCGGCCGCCCGAGGCCACGAACTCCTAGTGTCGGGCTCGAGAGCGGCGCGCACGGGACGCCCGTCGGGGGCCCAAGGTCCCTGGCGCGGAGATCACGAAGCCAGCATGCTGGACCCATGAGCAACCGAACCCATGGAGCTGGGGGCGACTCGGAGCTGCCACGTCACGTGAGTTCCTGGCACATCCGGGTTGACGTGTTCGAGGAGGGTGGCCGGACCACCGCGCACGCGGTGCTCACCGACGACGAAGGGGGCACCCTCGAGACGCGCGGGCGCGCGCAGCTCCTCGACGGCATGCCCAACGTCCCGGAGATCGGGGACGAGGTGGCGGTCGCGCGGTCCCTGCGCCTCCTGGCGGACCGGCTCCTCGGACTGGCTTCCGACGACGTCGCCGGCGCGACCGGCGCGGACTCGGAACCCATCGACCCGACCCGGCCCAAGACCTGACGCCCGCTCGCCGGGCTGAGAGGAGTCGGTCATGTCTGCGCCGATCGTCGTGGGATACGACGGGTCGCCCTCCAGCACGGACGCGCTGGACTGGGCAGCCACCGAAGCGAGCCTTCGCAAGCGTCCGCTGCGCATCGTGCACGTGGCGTCCACCCCGGTGGGGACGGTGACCGGGTTCGGCATCTACGCCGCGCCCGACGCCGACCTCCTGGTCCACATCGGCGAGCAGACCCTCGCCGCGGCTGTGCAGCGGGTCGAGGAGCAGCACCCCGAGATCGAGACCGACGGGCGCCTGGTCGTCGGCCAGCCGTCACGCGGGCTCCTGGACAACCTCACCGGCGCCGAGATGGCCGTGGTCGGGCAGCGCGGCCTCAGCGAGTTCAAGGAGCTCCTGCTGGGCTCGACGGGCTTCGTGCTGGCGACGCACGCCCACTGCCCCGTCGTCGTCGTGCGTCCCTCGACGGTCGCGGCCGGCGAGGAGGCGGGCCGCGTCGTCGTCGGCGTCGACGGCTCGGAGTCCTCGATGCTCGCGCTGGGCTTCGCCTTCGACGAGGCATCGGTGCGCCAGTGCGGGCTCACCGCCCTCCACTCGTGGGAGGCGACGTTCTATGAGGTCCGGGGCCGTGGCGGCCCGCTCACCCGGCAGCTGGTGGATGAGTTCCAGGGCGACGAGCTGCGGCTGCTGGCGGAGAGCCTCGCCGGGTGGCGGGAGAAGTACCCCGACGTCGACGTACGCCAGGTCCTCCACCACGGAGAGGCCGTCGAGAACCTCGTGGCGGCTTCTGCCGGAGCCTCGCTGCTGGCGCTGGGAAGCAGGGGACGCGGGGGGTTCCGTTCCCTGGTGCTCGGGTCGACGAGCCACGCCCTGCTGCATCATGCTCAGTGCCCGGTCGCCGTGATCCCGGCGGCCCACAGCTGAGCGGACCACCCGCTCGACGGACAGGAGCAGCATGGGCAGCGAGTGGGTCGTCGTCGGCTACGACCGGTCCGCCACGAGCGAGCACGCGCTCGAGTGGGCCGCCAGCGAGGCGGACGCCCGGCACGCGCCGCTTCGGATCGTCCAGGTGGTCGGTGACGGCGGGACCCTGCCGTCCAGCTACGTGGCTCCCGGGTACGGCGTCCTGGGGGACGAGCTCTACCCGGCGACGGACCCGGAGATCTTCCTGACCATCGGCGAGCAGAGCACGACCGAGGCGGCGGACGCCGTACGGTCCCGCCATCCAGACGTCCTGGTCGAGACCCAGGTGCTCGTCGGCGAGCCCTCCATCGTGCTGCTCGAGCAGAGCGAGGAGGCGGCGCTGGTCGTGCTCGGAGACCGCAGCCACGGGGGGCTGAGCGAGCTGCTGGTCGGCTCGACCGCGGCGAAGCTCGCCGCCCAGGGCAGCTGCCCGGTGGTGATCGTGCGTCCGCCGGCCGACCACGTCGCCTCGGGAACGGAGGCCGGCCGCGTGGTCGTCGGCGTCGACGGGTCGGATCTGTCGACCGCGGCGCTCGCCTTCGCCTTCGCCGAGGCCTCCTCACGAGGGCTGGGCCTGACCGTTCTGCACGCCTGGGCCACCCCCCGTCACGAGGTCCCACAAGGTCCTGGTGGCCCACTCGTCGAGAGCATGGTGGTGGCCGACTTCGAGGGCGAGGAGCTGCGGCTCACCGCCGAGAACCTCGCCGGCTTCCGTGAGACGTATCCCGACGTCGACGTCCGTCAGCTGCTGGTCCAGCGCCCGCCCGCGGACGCCCTCGTGGCCGCGTCGGCCGGGGCCGCCCTGCTCGTCGTCGGGACCCGCGGCCGGGGCGGGTTTCGTGCCCGGCTGCTCGGGTCGGTGAGCCGTGACGTGCTGCACGGCGCGACCTGCCCGATCGCCGTCGTCCGCGGCGGCCAGGCCGAGTCGGAGTGACCCTCAGCTGACCTCGAGGATCTCCGCCAGAGGGCGCCGCGGAGTGGGCGGCATCGGGTCGCCGTAGCCGATCCGCAGCACGATCTGGGGATGGCGCCAGGCGGTCGTCGGGTCCCGGACGACCCCGCGGAGGTCGGCCTCCTCGGTGGCGTGGGAGAGGATGCCGACCGACAAGCCGCGCACGGTGGCAGTGAGGAGGACACGCTCGAGAGCCATCCCGGCCCGCAGCCAGTCAGCCGTCTCGTCCGCCGAGGTCAGCAGGACTGCGAGCAGCGCCTCGTCCTCGAAGTCGGCCGCCGGGCGCCCCGGCACGTGCTGGCCCAGGGCCAGGTCCCGGGTCACCGCCGACGGGTCGAGCGGGCGCGGACCGAGCGACTCGACCGGTACACCGACGTCGCTGCGTTCACGGCCCACCGTCAGACCACGCACCTCGTGGACGACCGCGGGGTCGCTTCGCTGCTCCCTGTCCGCGTCGTGCAGCGCCTCGACGATCGTCGACCGGTGCCGGCCGGTGACCGCGTCCAGGTGCGCGCCCTCGACGGAGGCGGCGTCCTGCAGCCGCATCAGGTCCTCGTAGGACACCGGCTGGTCGCTGAACGGGTTGCGGCTGGACCGGCGGAGGCGGATCGCGTCGTAGAGCGCCTGCTCCTCAGCGGACAGCTGCGCCCGCGACCCGATGCGCACTCGCGCCACGAGCGTGCGGTCCAGCGGCGTCGGCAGCACCTGGACCGCGGCGGACCGACCGTGGGCACCGATGGCCAGCCGCAGGTTGAGGACGGCGGCACCCAGGCTCAGGTAGACCTCGCGGCACGTGGGATCGAGGTGCAGGGGGGCAGCCTCGGGAACCGCGAAGACGTCCACCACCCCTTGGTAGGCGTGGAAGCGCCAGGGCTGGCAGTTGAGGATCGACGGGGCCCACGCTGCAGCGGTGACCACGGCCTCGATGGCCTCGCGGTCCAGGCTCGGCTGCGCGGACCAGGGGCCCGATCCGGGAGTCTCTGCCATCGTCCGCTCCTGACCTCGAGTGGTCCCATCCCACCGCGCGTGCCCTCGGCAGCTAACGTCCGAACGTCCGCTCCCCATGTGACCTTAGCCCCGAACCGCGGGACCGGCACGGCCTCGCGGTTCGCTCAGCCGAGCGCGGCCGCCCCCAGGCCGACGGTCCTGGCGCCCGCCCGCAGCTCCTCCCTGGCCCGGGGGTCGGCCGCCTCCTCGATGAGCGCGCGCGCCTGCTCCTCCTGGGTGCGCCCGATGAGCTCGGCGACACCGTGCTCGGTCACGACGGCGGTGTGCTGGAAGGAGGTCACCGGCGTCTGCAGATACGGCACGATGCTGCTCACATCGGCCTTCGGGTGCCACGACCGCAGCGCGATGAGCGCCTGCCCGCCGGGCGAGTGCAGTGCCCCGGTCACGAAGTCCGGCTGTCCGCCGAAGCCCGAGAAGGGCCGGGAGCGGATGTGCGCCGCGTTGGCCTGAGCGTGCAGGTCCACCTGCAGCGCGCTGTTGATCGAGACCAGCTGCGGGTTGAGCGCGATGCGGGCCGGGTTGTTCGCCGTCTCGGTGCGCAGCATCCGCACGCGCCGGTTGCGGTCCACCCACGAGTACAGCTCCGCGGTGCCGAACAGGAAGGACGTCCCGATCGGCACGTTCGTGTCGAGCGCGCCCTTCTCCTCCAGGGCGAGAACGCCGTCGCCGATCGTCTCCGACCAGATCCGCAGCTCGCGGCGCGAGGCCAGCCCGGCGAGGGCCGCGTCGGGGATGAGACCGATGCCCGCCTGGATCGTCGCCCCGTCGAGGACACGGTCGGCCACACGAGCGCCGATCTCCATCGAGGCGTCGTCCAGCGGCACGGGCGTGCTCGCGGACAGCTCGTCGTCGATCTCGACCGCCAGGTCGACCTGGTCGAGGTCCAGCACGCTGTCGCCGTAGGTGTAGGGCATCCGGGGGTTCATCGCCGCGACGACGAGCCCGCCGTGGGCGTGGGCGGCCTCGACGGCGGCGGGGAGGATGTTCACCTCGGTGCCCATCGAGACTCGCCCGCGCCTCGGGGTGCTCGTGTGCAGGACGACGACATCCGGTGGGAGATGGGTGCGAAGGAGGGACGGGAGCATCGACAGCCGGCTCGGGATGTAGGCCAGTGTGGGCGCGTCCCGCATGCCGGGCCCGACGAAACAGGTCTCCAGCCGGATCCCGTCACGGACCGGCACGCCGCGCTGCGGGTTGAGCATGTGCAGCGTCCACTCCGCGAGTCCCTCGTCGAGCGCGGCGACGACCGGCCACGGCGTGGCGTGGTTGCCAGACACCACGACGCGTGGGACCCCGCCTCTGGCCCGAACCGCGCCGACCATGGCCTGCACACTCACCGTTCGCACGAGCGCTCCCCTCCTGTCGCCTCGAGGCAGTCCAGCCGTCGTCGGCCAGGAACCCCAGAGCCCAAGGTCCCGCCTGCCCGCGGATCCCGTGTGACACTGGCCGCGATGCGAACGAGCGGACCGCTCGCCGCGACCGACCGGGCACGACGGTACCGGGCCGCGGGGTGCGCCGACGCGGCCAGCGGACGTCGATGGGCGGGTGGACCGCGATGGGCATGAGCGCACCGGGCCGGCTGCGCTGCGCCGTCGTCGGCGCGGGGGCCTGGGGACTGCCGGCCGCCGCCGAGCTGGCGCGGCGGGGGCACGACGTCGTACTGCTCGACCGCTTCGGCGTCGCCAACCGGTGGTCGTCGTCTGCCGGGCCGACCCGGCTGTGGCGGCTGACCCATCCCGACCCCGTGCGGGTCCGACTCGCGGGGCGCTCGGTCGAAGCCATGGAGCGCCTGGCGGCACGCAGCGGGGAGACGGTTTTCCTGCGGCGGGGCCTGCTGTGGCGCGACGACGACGGGCTGGCGTCGGTCGCCACCGCCCTGGACGGCGTGGGGGTCGGCTACGTCGAGGTCGCGGGGCACGACGTTGCGCGGTTCTTCCCGGGGCTGCGCGCCGACGGCAGGGACGCGGTGTGGCAGGAGGATGCCGGGCCGGTTCTCGCCGCCTCGTCCTTGGCGGCGCAGACCCGGCTGTTCCTCGGGGCGGGGGGCCGCCTGGAGAGCCCTCGGGTCGTGCACGCGGTCGAACCCCACGAGGACGGGGTCGAGATCGCTGACGAGACCGGCGTACGGCGCTTCGACCGGGTCGTCCTGGCAGCCGGCCCCGGAGCCGGCCGCCTCCTCGGCGGGCTGGGAGTGGACCTGCCGCTGCGCCCGCACCTGGAACAGGTCGTCCACTTCGGCGAGCCGGCTGATCCCCATGCGAGCGACGACCTGCCGTGCCTGTTCGACGGCCCGTCCGGGATCGAGCCGGGTCTTTATGCCATGCCCACACCCGGTCGCGGGTACAAGGTGGGGCTGGACTCGCCCCTGCGCGACTGGGTGGAGGGCGACCTGGACCGCACGCCCGACGCCGGGCTCGTCGAGCGCACCGCGGCGCGCGTACGTCGTGACCTGACCTCGGTGCCTCCGAGACCGCTCGACGCTCAGGTGTGCTCGTGGACCGACTCCCCCGACGGCCGCTTCGTCATCGACGTCCTGGCCGATGGCGTCGTCCTCGCGTGCGGCGACTCCGGAGAGGGCTTCAAGTTCTCGGCCCTCATGGGCGAGGTGCTCGCCGACCTCGCCGAGGGGGGATCCCCGGACGCCGATGTCGCGACCTTCGGCCTGGCCCGCTTCGCCGGCGGGATCGAGCCGGTCGACCACGTCCTGGGGCGCTGAACTCAGCGCGAGAGGAACGCGCGCATGGCCTGCTGGGCGTAGGGGGTCTCCGCGTGAGCAGCGATCGAACGCGCCTCCCGCGCGAGCTGCGCGGCCTGGTCGCTCTCGTCCGCGCCCTGGATCAGCAGTGCCTTCGCCGCGCCGAGCGCCTGGGTGGCACCGCCCGCCAGCTCGGCCGCCAGGCCGCGTGCGGACACGTCGAGGTCGGTGTCGTCCACGACCCGGCTGACCAGCCCCCACGAGAGGGCCTCCTCGGCGCCGAGGGTCCGGTTGGTCAGGGTCAGGTCGAGGGCCCGCTGGCGGCCCACGACACGTGGGAGGAGCCAGGTCGTGCCGAGATCAGGGGTGAGTCCGACCGCGGTGTAGGCCATCCGGAAGCGTGCGGATCGAGCGGCGACGACGACGTCACCGGTCAAGGCGATGCCCATCCCACCGCCCGCGACCGCCCCCTGGGTCGCCACGACCAGCGGTGCGGGCAGGGTGGACAGCCCCAGGATCGCGCCGTGCACGACGTCCGCCGCACTCTCCAGGTGCTCGCGCACGCCCTGGGTGTGGGAGGTGAAGTCGCGCAGGTCCCCGCCGACGCAGAAGTTGGGCCCCTCGGCTCGCAGCAGCACCGCCGCCGGGCCGCCTCCGGATGCCAGGAGACGCTGTACCTCGGCGACCGTCTCGCCGAGAGCGAGTGCCATCGCGTGGTCGATCGCGTTGCCGCGCTCCCCCGCGCACAGCACCAGCTCCGCGACGGCGCCGTGCCGTTCCAGACGCACCCGCTCGTCGGTCCTCGCCACGTGCCGCCTCCGTCGCCTCGGGATGGTCCGTACGCCGGTCCGGGGCGGGTGCGCTCGGCGTCCGCCTCGGCTGGTCGCCCCATGTCCGGATGGCTAGTCTCGCCGAAGGGGGTCGCACCACGACGAGAGGGGCCGCCAGCATGCCGACCGATGCCGAGCTTGTCGACCTCGAGGCGCGGCGGGCGGCGCTGCGCGAGAAGTACCTGCTGCCGCGGGCGGAGCGCGACACCCCCGGGCGGGGCATCCATCACGCCGCGCTGATCTGCTCGGATCCCGAGCGGACCATCGAATTCTACCAGGGGCTGCTCGGCTTCCCCCTGGTCGAGCTGGTGGAGAACCGTGACTACAAGGGATCCAGTCACTTCTTCTTCGACCTCGGCAACCAGACGCTGCTCGGCTTCTTCGACTTCCCGGGTCTCGGCCTGCAGCCCGGCGTGGAGTCCATCGGGTCGGTCCAGCACATCGCGATCTCCGTCCCGCGAGATCGGTGGGAGGCCTTGCGAAAGCGCCTGGACGCAGCAGGCATCGCCTATGTCGGGCCCGACCAAGGCATCCAGGAGTCCATGTACTTCAAGGACCCCGACGGCATCCAGATCGAGCTGCTCAGCGACCCGTTGATGTTCTTCGGAGGCCGCCAGCTCGACGAGTAGCGAGGAGCCAGCGATGAGCGAGTGGAACGCGATGACCTACGAGGGCAAGGACACGATCCTGCGCGTCGTGCGTGAGGAGGCCGAGGCCATGTTCGCGATGGCCGACGACCCCGCCGCCTGGGAGAGGCCCACGCCCTGCGCCGGATGGACGACCCGCGACATCGTCGGGCACATCGTGGACACCACCGAGGGCTACTTCCGGGCCTTCGACGCGGCTCGCGGCACGACCGAGGTCCCCGCGCCGACGTACGGCCTCAAGGTCATGGCCGACATGGCCAACGAGGGCGCGACCCGGTTCAGGGGAGTGCCCCAGGCCGAGCTGATGGAGCGGCTGCGCGCCGACTTCCACAAGATGCAGGAGATCCTCCAGCCGTTGGGCCCGGATGAGTGGACCGGGCTGATCGTGACTCACCCGTACATGGGCCCCGTCCCCGCGTTCTTCTACGCCGCCGGGCAGCTGATGGACTACGGCGTCCACTCCTGGGACATCCGTCAGGGCAGCGGGCGCGCGCACGGGCTGGGCGGCGACGCCGCCGACCTGCTGGTGCCGTTCATGTTCGAGATCTGGCGGGCCACGGTCCGCCCCGAGGACGTCACCGAGGCGTTCACGCTGGGCATCCGCGTCGGTGGGCGCAACGCCGGCGACTTCCGGATCTCGGTGGACGGCAACGGGCTGGCGTACGAGCCCGGCGAGATCGAGAGCCTGCCGGCCTACCTGGAGTTCGACGCCGGGAGCCTCGTGCTCACGGCCTTCGGCCGCGGCAACTTCGGCACCCTCCGCGGCGACCGGGACCTCGCCGAGCGGTGGCTCAACCTGTTCTTCCGGATCTAGCGTCCAAGTCCTCCGGCGGGACGTACCTGACGGCCCGGTCGATGTCGTCGTAGATCTCCATGCCCAAGGGGTGACGCATCTCCTCGGCCAGATGGCCGAGGAGACCGGCGGTGCGGGCCAGCAAGGCGAACCCGCGCAGCACGCCGACCGGCAGGCCGATGTCGCACAGTGCCGCGCCGCACGCCCCGGCACCGTTGATCGGCAGCGGGCGGCCGATGATCTCGGGGTGCACCCGGCCCACCGCGGCGAGCAGGGCCAGGTGCGGTCCGAGACATCCCTCCTCCTCGGCGATGCCGAAGAGCACGGGAGTACGCGGATCCTGCTCCTTGTGCAAGGGGTGGCCGAGCCCTGGGACGTACCGTCCGGACGCCCGGCGACCCTGCACCGCCGTGCGGGCGAGGTCGTCGAAGCCCTCGGGAGTGCTCGGTTGTGCGCCGACGCCGGACAATGCTTCGGCCAGGAACGCACCGCAGTCCTCGGTGACTCCGAGGAAGCGTGACCCGCCGCCGAGGAGGCCGGCGGCAACCGCCCCCTGAACCGACTCGGGAGCACCGGTCAGGGTCAGCCGGGCCGCGACGGCCGATGGCGTGAACCCATGGTCGGCCAGTGCGACGAGCACCGCCTCCAGGACCCGCAGCTGGCCCGGCGTCGGTCGGCGCTGAGCCACCAGCCAGTACGACAACTCGGCGAACCCGACCCTGCCCATGAGCTCCCCGGCGAGGTCGTGCCCGAGCAGCTGGATGGACGTGGCGTCGGCCGTCCCGATGGACGTGCGGTACTCGGTCATGTGCCCTCCTGCTCACGACGTTGCGCGTCGTACTCCTCGGGTGGGTGCCCGCCCGGCAGTCGGTGCTTGGCGACCCGCGCGGTGGGGGTCCGCGGCAGGGCCTCGATCTGCTGCCAGTACCGCGGGACCTTGAACGCCGAGAGCCGTTCGGCGACCCAGGTACGGAGTGCCTCGAGGTCCAGGAGGCGGCCGGGCCGGGCGACGACGTACGCCTTCACCTCCTCCTCGGAGAGCTCCGACGCCACGCCGACGACGGCGACCTCGAGCACGTCGGGATGGGAGGCGATGGCGTCCTCCACCTCCGCCGGCGAGAGAAGCTGCCCGCGACGGCGCAGCACCTCCTTCTTGCGGGCGACGAAGGTGTAGGTGCCGTCGGCGTTGACCGTGACGAGGTCCCCGGTCCGAAGCCAGCCGTCGACGAGGGTGCGGGCCGTCTCCTCGGGCATCTGCCAGTACCCGGGGGTGACGGTCGGGTTGCGCAGCTGCAGCTCCCCCGTCCCCCCGACCGCCACCTCATGGCCCTCCTCGTCGAGCACCCGGGCCTCGTTGACCACGCCGAGGCGCGGGTGCTGGCGGGGCGTGCCGAGGGTCCCGAACGGTCGCGTGCCTCGGGCCCAGATCAGCCCGTACGTCGACTCGGACATCCCGTAGCCGCACACGACGCGCAGTCCGAAGCGCGCCTCGAACTCCTCCTGGCGCTCCTTGGCCGGCGAGGGGCCGGTGTAGCACAACCGGAGCGGGTTGTCGGCGTCGTCGGGCCGCCCCGGCTGACGCAGGAGGATCTCGAGCATCGCGCCGATCGCGTTGAACTCCGTCGCGCCGTGGCGGCGGGCGGCGTCGAGGAACCCGCTCGCCGAGAACCGCGGGAGCAGAACCAGCCCGGCACCGCACGCCAGGGAGCCCAGCACCGAGTAGGCGGGGGCGTTGACGTGGAACAGCGGCAGGCACGTCAGCAGGCGATCCTCGCCGGTGAGCTCCATCCAGAAGGGGAAGCCCTCGCCGGCCCACGCGTAGGCCCGGTGCGTCTGCATGACCAGCTTCGAGCGACCCGTGGTGCCGGACGTCGGGATGAGGACGACGAGGTCGTCGGGGGAGACGCCGTTGCGCGGGCTCCCGCTCAGCGGGCGGGTCCAGTCCTCGACGAGGACGTCCACGTCGAGCACCGGCGCCGCCCCCGGGCCCGCCTCCTCGGCGGCGGCGCGCAGCGACTCGTCGGTGAGCACGAACGACGGACGTACCTGCTCGAGGAACCCTTGCAGCTCGGCCGGTCGAAGCGCCGGGTCGACGGGAACGGTCACCGCGCCCAGTGACGACAGCGCCAGCCAGGCCAGCAGGTACGGCGGCGTCGTGCGCGCCGTCACGAGGACGAGGTCGCGGGGCCGCACGCCCTGTTCGTCGAGCCGCTCCGCGAGGGCGGCCACCTGGCCGGCAGCCGTGGCGAAGCTCGCGGTGCCGGCGTCGGTACGCAGCCAGATCCCGGCGGGGTCTCGTTCGGCGGCCGCGAGCAACAGCTGCGGGATCGTGTCAGGCACCGGCGCCCCGGGACGGACGACGCGGCCAGCCGACCGCACGCGACATCGAGGACGACTTCGGCATGCCGGTCAGTCTGACCCACAGTGCGACGGCACGGGGGTTGCTGGTGGAATGACCCGGTGACGCCGGGCCTCGCGACGCAGCGGCGCTCCATGGTGGTCGTCGCGGTCGTCGTGGTCCTGCTCCTGGCCGGAGCGCAGCTGCTCGCCCACCTCGGGGGACCCGCGGCGACGTGGCTGGTCGCCGTCGCCTCGCTGCTCGGCATGGTGGTCGCTCGGCGCGCAGGGTTGACGTGGGCGGAGCTCGGACTGGCCCGAGACCGTTGGCGTGCGGGAGCGCGGTACGGCCTCGCGGCCGCCGGCCTCGTCGTGGCCGCCGTGGCCGTGGTCGCCGCGCTCCCCCTCACGAGGGCCGCGTTCGACGACGAGCGCTACCAGTTCGGCTTCGCGCACGCACTCCTCGTCGCCCTCGTGCTCGTCCCGCTCCGCACGGTGGTCCCGGAGGAGCTGGCCTTCCGCGGTGTGCTGCTCGCCGTCTTCCGCCGGGCCTACGGCACCCGCATCGCCGTCATCGTGTCCTCACTGTTGTTCGGGCTCTGGCACGTGTCGTCCTCCCTGCACCTCGCGCAGGACAACAAGGCGGTAGGCGGCCCACTCGGTTCCGGGGCTGCCGGGCAGGCGCTGGGCGTGGTGGGCGCGGTGCTGGCGACGACCGCCGTCGGGTTCGTCTTCTGCTGGCTGCGCCTGCGAAGCGACAGCCTGCTGGCCCCGATCGGGCTGCACTGGGCCCTGAACGGCGCGGGCGTGCTCGCAGTGTCCGCGGTGTGGTCGCTGACCCGCTGACGCGATCTCCCTTCAGCCAGCCCTAGGGTGTCTGCGGGGTGGGCGGCGACCGGACGACCCGCAGAGACGAGGAACCAGGACATGGACAAGGCGACGCTCGCGGTGCTGAACGACAGCGAGAGACGGCTGTACCTCGAGACCGAGCGCGCTGCGCTGGAGGCGCTCGACGAGGACGGCGTGCTCGCTCTCCACGACCGGATCCGCAAGGCCCGCAACAAGTACACGAGCCAGTACCGGCGTCAGGCGAGCGCGCGAGTTGGCCAGGCGGGCGGACGAGGCAAGGCGCGACCCACCAACACGCTGGCCAGGAGCAAGGCGGAGGCCTTCGAGGACGCACTCGCCCGGGTGAGTCGTCGACTCACGGCGCTCGCTCGCCAGGAGGCCGCTCGGCTGCGCTCCGAGCGGCTTGCAGCCGCGCGGGCGGAGAAGGTGCCGGCGGTGCGCCCTCCCACCCCGCGGGCGTCGGGCGGGCGCGACGTCACCGATCGCCCACGAGGCGACCGTGATCTTCGATCGCCGGCCAGTGCCAAGCGTCGCGCATCGACGAAGGCGGCAACCGCCCGACGTCAGGCGGCACGAGACGGCCGATGACTCGGCCGTCTCGTGCCGCAGGAGCGCCCTGGACGCCCTTTCGAACCTGCCCCAGGCTCAGTCGCTCGTGGACTCCTCGGTCTCGGCCTCCTTGGCCGCCGCCTTGATGTCCTTGGCCACCACGCTGTCGACGGTCGACTCGACGATCGCGTTTGCGGCCTCGAGGGCCTTGCGGATCTCGACCGCGCCGGGGTCCGACACCAGCGCGACGAGGCCGGAGTGGCCCGGCTGGATGGAGTTCTGCAGCTCATCTTCGAGCTCGCTCTTGTGGTGCAGCTGGCGCAGCTTGCCGATACCCGCGCCCGCCGCGCCCACCACCGCCGCGCTGCCGATGATCGACGGCGGGAACAGCACACCGAGCACGGCACCGCCGACGATGCCCCATGTCAGGCCCCGCTTGGTGCTGTGGTCGGTGGCCTTCTGTACCTCGAACTCCCCGCTCTCGCTCCGCTTGACGACGACGACCCCTTCGATCTCCACGTGGCGGCCGTCCTCGATCGACTTGAGGTCCTCGTAGGCCTTCCAGGCGGAGTCGGTGTCGTCGAAGTCCGCGACGAACAGGGTGTACGCCCCGTCGGTGATGGCGGCGGCGACGATCCCCGCCTGGTCCATGGCGCCCATCTGCTCAGACATGCCCTCACTCCAACCCGACGCGCGCGGGTCGCGCGTCACTGATCCGACGCTATCGCGTCGCCACAGCGCGCAGAGCCGGGTCCCCCATCGGGCCAACTCCCCGAGAAGGTCAGTCGACCTCGGCGAGGGCGCCGACGAACTGGGCGTTGTGCAGCCTCGCGTACGCGCCGCCGCGTGCCATGAGCTCCTCGTGGGTGCCCTGCTCGACGACGCGGCCGGCCTCGACGACGAGGATCAGGTCGGCGTCGCGGATGGTCGAGAGGCGGTGCGCGATCACGAAGCTCGTCCGGTCGGTGCGAAGGGCGGCCATGGCCTTCTGCAGCAGCAGCTCGGTCCTCGTGTCCACCGAGCTCGTCGCCTCGTCCAGGATCAGCAACGACGGGTCGGAGAGGAACGCCCGCGCGATCGTCACGAGCTGGCGCTCCCCAGCGGAGAGATTGCTGCCCTCGTCGTCGATGCGGGTGTCGTAGCCGTCCGGGAGCGAGTGCACGAAGCGGTCGACGTACGTCGCTCGTGCGGCGTCGCGGATCTGCTCCTCCGTCGCGCCCGGGCGGCCGTAGGCGATGTTGTCGCGAATCGTCCCGGCGAACAGCCAGGTGTCCTGGAGCACCATGCCGATCCGGCTGCGAAGGTCCTCCCGTCGAAGCGTCGAGATGTCCACGCCATCAAGGGTGATCCGGCCGGAGTCGACCTCGTAGAAGCGCATGATCAGGTTGACCAGTGTCGTCTTGCCCGCCCCGGTGGGACCGACGATCGCGACCGAATGCCCCGGCACGGCGACGAGCGAGAGGTCGTCGATCAGCGGGGCGTCCGGGGTGTAACGGAAGCTCACGTGCTCGAACTCGACGCGACCGCGGGGCGGCGCGAGCTGCGCGGGACGGACGGGGTCGGGGCTCTGCTCATCGGCGTCGAGGAGGTCGAAGACCCGCTCGGCGGAGGCAACGCCCGACTGCAGCAGGTTCGACATCGAGGCGACCTGGGTCAGCGGCTGGGTGAACTGGCGCGAGTACTGGATGAAGGCCTGGACGTCGCCGAGCGACAACGTCCCCGAGGCGACCTTGAGACCGCCGAAGACCGCGATGAGCACGTAGTTCAGGTTCCCGATGAACATGATCGACGGCATGATGATGCCGGAGAGGAACTGCGCCCTGAAGCTGGCCTGGAACAAGGCTTCGTTGCGCTCGGCGAAGACCTCCTCCGCGTCCTGCTGGTGACCGAAGACCTGCACCAGCGCGTGACCGGTGAAGACCTCCTCGACGTGGCTGTTGAGCCGACCGGTCTGCCCCCACTGCTGGACGAACAGCGGCTGGGACCGCTTCGCGATCACCCCTGTGATGACGATGGACAACGGCACCGAGACCAGCGCGATGAGGGCAAGCTGCCAGGAGATGAGCACCATCATCGTGAGGACGCCCACGAGGGTGAGCAGCGAGTTGAGCAGCTGGCTCATGGTCTGCTGCATGGTCTGCTGGATGTTGTCGATGTCGTTGGTGACCCGGCTGAGGATCTCCCCGCGTGGCCGGCCGTCGAAGTAGCTGAGCGGCAGGCGGTGCAGCTTGTCCTCGACGTCCGATCGCAGCCTCAGCACGGTGCGCTGGACGACCCCGTTGAGGATCCAGGCCTGCCCCCACATGAGGGTCGCCGCTCCGAGGTAGACCAGCACAGCGAGTGTCAAAGTCCTAGCGAGCGCGTCGAAGTCGATCCCCTGGCCCGGGATGACGTGCATCCCGGACAGCAGGTCGGCGAAGCCGTTCTGCCCTCTCGCACGCGCGGCTTCGATCGCCTGCTGCTGGGTGATCCCGGCCGGCAGGTGCTGTCCGATGAGACCCTCGAAGATGAGGTTGGTCGCGTGCCCGAGGATCCGCGGGCCGAGGACCGCGAGGCTCACCGACGCGACGGTGAGGACGACGACCAGGGTCGCGAGGACGCGTTCGGGGCGGAGCTGGCCGAGCAGGCGGCGGGCGGACGGCCAGAAGTCCAACGACTTCTCGGCGGGCATCCCCGCGGCCATCGCCGCCGCGGGACCTCGCATCACCGGCGGGCGGGGCGGTGCTGTGCGGGGCGGTGCCGTCTGGTGGCTCATGCCGCCGCCTCCGCCGGGATCTGGGAGGTGACGATCTCGGCGTAGGTCGGGCAGGTCTCCAGGAGCTCGGCATGGGTGCCGCTCCCGACGAGGGCTCCGTCCTCCAGCACCAGGATCTGGTCGGCCTCCAGGATCGTGGAGACACGCTGCGCGACAACGAGGACGGTCGCGTCCGCCGTCAGCGGCCGCAGGGCCGCGCGCAGCCGCGCGTCGGTGGCCAGGTCGAGCGCGGAGAAGGCGTCGTCGAACAGGTAGATCTCCGGGGTCCGGATGATGGCGCGGGCGATCGCCAGCCGCTGCCGCTGGCCGCCGGAGAAGTTGGTCCCGCCCTGGGAGACCGGCGCCTCGAGCCCGTCGGGGAGCTCGCGGACGAAGTCATCCGCCTGGGCGGTTCGCAGTGCGGCCCACATCTGCTCCTCGGTCGCCTCCGGACGGCCGTACCGCAGGTTGCTGGCGACCGTGCCGGAGAACAGGTACGCCCGCTGCGGCACGAGCCCGATCCGGGCGTGGAGCACGGCCGGGTCGAGGCGGGTGACGTCGACGCCGTCGACCAGCACCATGCCGGCTGTGGCGTCGAAGAGCCGCGGCACGAGCGAGAGCAGCGTCGTCTTGCCCGACCCCGTGCTCCCGATGATCGCGGTCATCTGACCGGGCCTGGCCACGAAGGAGATGTCGCGCAGCACCGGAGCATCCGCACCGGGATAGCTGAAGGAGACTCCTCGCAGCTCGACGGTGCCGGTGGTCACCGTGGCGCGGACCGGCTCCGCCGGCGGGACCACCGACGGCTCGGTGCCGAGGACGTCCATGATGCGGTCCGCGCACACGGCGGCGCGCGGAACCATGACGATCATGAAGGTCGCCATCATGATCGACATGAGGATCTGCATGAGGTAGCTGAGGAACGCCGTGAGGGCCCCGATCTGCATCTGCCCCGACTCGACGCGGTGCCCGCCCACCCACAGCACGGCGACGCTGGACAGGTTCAGCACCAGCATCACGGTCGGGAACATGAAGGCCATCAGCCGACCGACGCGCACGGCCGTGTCGGTGAGCTGGCCGTTCGCGGTGGCGAAACGGTCTCGTTCCACGGGCTCGCGCACGAACGCGCGGACCACCCGGATGCCGCTGATCTGCTCGCGCAGCACCCGGTTGACCGTGTCGATGCGCGCCTGCATGAGCCGGAACTGCGGGATCATCCGCGTCACGAGGATGGAGATCGCGGTCACGAGCACCGAGACGCTGACCACGATGAGCCAGGCCAGGCCGAGGTCCTGCCGCAGCGCCATGATGACGCCGCCGACGCACATGATCGGCGCCGACACCATGAGCGTGCACGTGAGCAGCACGAGCATCTGCACCTGCTGCACGTCGTTGGTGTTCCGCGTGATCAACGACGGGGCCCCGAACCGGCCGATCTCGCGCGCGGAGAACGCCCCGACGGAGTGGAACAGCGCCGCGCGGGTGTCCCGGCCGAACCCCATCGACGTCAGCGCGCCGAACCACACGGCGGTGACGGTGCAGACGACCTGGACGAGGGTCACCCCCAGCATGACCACGCCGACGTGCACGATGTAGGAGGTGTTCCCGGTAGCCACGCCGTTGTCGATGATGTCGGCGTTGAGGGTGGGCAGGTACAGCGCCGCGAGCGTCCCGAGGAACTGCAGCACGACGACCGCGGCCAGCGGCTTGGCGTAGGGCCGGAGGTAGATCCGCAGGAGACGGGTCAGCACGGCTTCGCCCCCGGAGATGGGTCGGCCCGCAGGATGCCGTACGTCAGCAGGTCGACGATCTCCTCGGTCGACAAGGGCGCGTGCTCGGTGATGACCGGATGGGTCGCCGCGAAGGTCACCAGCCTGATGAGCCGAGCCGCCTCCGTCGGCCGGTAGCGCAGCTCCTGGGAGCCGGGGGTCAGCACCTCGGCGACCACGCCGAGGACTGCTCGGTTCGCCTCCTCGCGGCCGGCGTCACCCCGGGGCGGTCGATGCAGCCCCACCGACGTCACCAGCTCGAAGACCGAGCCCAGCCGCCGTCTCAGCACCTCCACGACGGCTGCCACGCGCTGCGCGAGTGGCAGCCCAGCGTCGAGCGCGCGCAGCTCGGCGAGAACGGCGTCGGGACGCAGCTCACGGTCGACGACGGCGTCGATGATGGCGTCCTTGTCGGGGAAGACGTGGAACAACGTGCCCTCGGAGACGCCCGCTGCCGCGGCGATCTGGCCGGTGGTGACCGCACGGCCCTGTCGGCGCACCAAGGGGGTCGCCGCCTCGACGATGACCTCCCGGCGCTGGGCCGCCGGCAGCCGCCGGGCACGTACCTGGGTCATTCCTCGACGGTAATTGAGTGATCACTCAATTACAAGCGGGGGTTCAGGCCGGCGGACCGAGCTCGACCATGACGCGCAGGCCACCCCCCTCCCCCGACGCCAGACGCAACCAGCCGCCGGAGGCCTCGGCGCTGCGACGGACGATGTCGAGGCCCAGCCCCGACGACCCCGCTGTCGACTGGCCGCGCTCGATGAGGTCCAACGCCGGTATCCCCGGCCCCTCGTCGGTCACGACGAGCAGGGCCCCGCCTCCGGGGCGAGGGAGCAGTCGGACCTCCACCCCGGTCCCGTCCGGCGTGTGCGCGAAGACGTTGCCGAGCAGGGCGTCGACCAGGACCGACAGGTCGTCCCGGGCGAGGCGCACCGGGACAGCGCGCTCCGGGACGTCCATGGTGAAGCGCCGGTCGGTGTCCTCGGCGAGCACGGACCAGAATCCGACCCGTTCGCGGACGGTCTGGGCGGCGTCGCAATGAGCCGACACCCCCTCTCTGACGGGTCTGCGCGCCTCGGAGATGAGCTGGTCGACGCTGCGGGACAGCTCGGCGACGTCTCGTGAGAGCCGGTCCCGCTCCACGGGGTCGCCGAGCTCCTCCGCGTCGAGGCGCAGCGCGGTCACCGGTGTCCGGAGCCGGTGGGAGAGGTCCGCCACGCTCTCTCGCTCCTGGCGCAGGAGGTCCTCGATGGTGACCGCCAGCCGGTTCACCGCCCGCCCCGCGGC
>Ga0335071_10002364_pt1 | contig 20192 bp, 10 predicted proteins | sample Lox_Sample_15_FD_206724 | JGI IMG/M metagenome (GOLD analysis project Ga0335071, IMG submission 206724) | Soil microbial communities from Loxahatchee National Wildlife Refuge, Florida, United States - Lox_Sample_1.5 | ecosystem: Environmental > Terrestrial > Soil > Wetlands | place: USA...
GCACCGGCGGGGGGACCGCGCGCGCGTAGAACTCCACGGTGAGGTCGTCGTCGTCCGCGTCGCTCACCGTCACCGAGAGCGTCGTCGGCACCGCCACGCCGGTGGCCCCGTCCGCGGGCGCCACCGACACGGGGAGGGCGGGCGCATGGTTGGCCGCCTGCCCGCAGCTCGGGTTCGCCGCGCCGGCCGAGTTGTGCATCGGCCAGGGCTCCGCCACCTTGGTGAAGTCGCTCGAGTTGTCGTCGCGGTCCACCGCGCCGCCGGCCTCGCGCACCAGCACGCTCGAGACGTCGAGCGTCGGCGCCGCCGCGGTCTCGTAGCAGGTCGCCCCGCCATAGCCGACCATGTCGATCGCGGCCGCCTGCGCCTGCGCGCAGGTCCGGCCGAAGACATGGTCGCTGAAGAGCGCGACCTTGCCGTCCGTGCCGCTGAAGTTGAACTGCCAGAGGGGCGGACTGGTGGGGATGGAGAGGTCCGGGGCCACGGGCAGGGCGATGCCGGCGGAGCTGCTGTACCCCGAGATGAGGTAGTAGCCGCATGCCGGGATCACGGCGCCGCTCGGGATCAGCGCGTAGTTGTACGTCGAGCTGCCGAACGTGCTGCCGGTGGACGATCCGTACTGGACCGACCAGCCGCCGACATCGACCGGCGACGCCGAGTCGTTGAACAGCTCCACGAAGTCGCACCGGTAGTAGCTCCCCGCGCCGCCGTACACCTGGCTGATGCGCACGGGGTTCGCAGCATGGGCGGCCGTGGCGGTGACGAGCCCGAGGAGGAAAGCGAAGGCGGCCTTTCGCATGTGCATGGTCTCCCGATGGCGCTGATCCGTGGTGCAGTGGTGGCGCCAGGCGGGGGCCGCGCCGGCGTGAGGGGGGGGCCGGGGCCGACGCCCTCCCGGAGAACCCCCGTCCCCGATCGGGGACGGGCGGCAGGTCGTGTCACTCTCCGACCATCAAGTCTAGGAGCAACGCGGCAGGGCCTCAAGGCGAATGTCGCCGGCGGGCGCGCGGGTGATGGCCCCGGCTCATCCCCCGAAGTGGAACGGCCGGTTCCTCCGGTAGCACGCGAGCTGTCGCACGCACGCATCGGCCTGCTGGAGATCGCCCGCGCGTCTCGCCAGCTCGATCGCGCGCTCGCAGGCGCTCGCCGCCTGCGGGAACCTGCCTGCCTCGGCGTAGGCCGCGGCCAGCGTGCTGTAGAGCACGGCCACGGGCTCGGGGCTCCTGTCCCGCGCGTGCTCCGCAAGGCGGACGGCTTCGGCGCCGTTCCGGTGGCTGGCATCGGCGTGCGTCGCCCGGATCCAGGCGACGTTGTTGAGGGCGTCCAGGTCGTCCGGGCTCTGGCGCAGGATCTCGCCGTACGCACGCACCGCCTCCTCGACACGCCCCTCCCGGACCAGCGTGACGGCGAGCAGCCGGCGCGCCTCGCGGTCGGCGGGTCTCAGCTCGAGCGCGTGCCGCAGCGGGACCTCCGCTTCCGGGAAGCGCCCGCGCGAGTCCAGTGCCCCCGCCAGGTGGACGAGCGACATGTAGTGATCGGGATCGAGGTGGAGCGCCGCCTCGAACTCCCGGATGGCGTCGTCCGTGCGCCCCTGCTTCGCGAAGGCGAAGCCCAGGTTGTGGCGGAACTGCGCGTCGTCGCCCAGCCGGATCGCCTCGCGGAACTGCTCGATGGCATCGTCGAGGCGACCCAGCGAGCCCAGGGCGCTCCCGAGCTTGTTGTGCGCGTCGGCGAAGCCCGGCGCCAGCCGGAGGGTCTCCTCGTAGTGCCGGATCGCGGGCAGCACCTCGCCCCGCTGGAGCAGCACGTCCCCCAGGTTCTGGTGCGCGACCGGGTTGTCGCGCGTGACGGCGAGCGCATGACCGAAGAGCGTGCTCGTGTCCTTCCAGTACGAGACCTGCCGTGCCGTGAACACGGAGGACACGGCCAGCACCGGGACGAGCGCGGCTCCGGCCGCGATCCTCGCGAGGCGCGAGCGGGCCACGAGTCCGCCCGCTGACCACACCAGCATGATGAGCAAGCCGATCGCGGGCAGGTAGGTGTAGCGGTCGGCGCAGGACTGGCTCCCCACCTGGACCAGGCCGATCACCGGCACGAGCATCCCCAGGTACCAGAACCACCCGACCGCCAGGTGGGGTCGCTTCCGCACCTGGCCGGACACCAGGATCGTGACGAGCGCGAGCCCCGCCGCCGCCGCGGCCGCGGACCACGCGTGGCCGGGGGGCATCGGGTAATAGGGTGCCAGCCGGTCCGGCCAGCAGGTCTTCCCGATGTACCGCCAGCACGACACCAGGGCGTTGGCGAAACGGTGCCCGATCGAGATCACTTCGACCGAGGCGACGGCGCCGCCCTGGCGCTGGGCGAAGAACGTGACCACCGCCGACGCCGCGGCGAGCGCGAACAGCGGCCACTTCTCCGCGATCAGCCCCGGGAGCGGGCGTGGTCGCGCTCCTGCTCCGGGCCCGCCTGCCTGCCCGTGCAGCCTGCCCAGCGGCCAGACATCGAGCAGCAGCAGCACGAACGGGAGCGTCACCAGCATCGGTTTCGCCATGAGTCCGAGCGTCAGCGCCAGCGTCAGCGCCGCGTAGCGCAGCCTGCCTGGTCGTTCCACCCACCGTCGGTACGCCTCGAGCGTGAGCACGAAGAAGAGTCCGCTCAGGACGTCCTTGCGCTCGGAGACCCAGGCCACGGACTCGACCCGCAGCGGATGCAGGGCGAACAGGGCGGCCACCGTCATGCTCCGCCACCACGCACCCGTCAGCCGGAACAGGACGAGGACCAGGAGCACCGCGTTCAACGTGTGCAGCGCCAGGTTCACGGCGTGCGGTCCCGCCGGATCCAGGCCGAAGAGCTGCACGTCCAGCATGTGTGACCACGAGGTCAGCGGGTGCCAGTTCTCCCCGTGCGCGTGGGCGAGGAACCACAGCGCGTCACCGAGCCTCAGCCCGTGGTTGACGTGCGGGTTCTCGTAGACGTAGCGGGGGTCGTCGAAGAAGATCCAACCGTTCTGCAGGACGCCCGCGAAGGTGAAGCAGGTCGCGGCGGCGAGGAGCCCGAGGGCGAGCGACCGGACGACCGACACGGAGGAGGCCGCGGCGTGCGAAGTCGCCCCGGTTCCCGTCCCCTCGCGGACGGGAGTCCCGCGGGATGCGGGACCTCGCGAGCCGCGGGACGGGGCGTTTCTCGTCGCCATGGAGCGACCCTACCATAGGGCCCGCACCCCGAGCGGTGGCCCCGTCCACCAGTCCCGGCAGGCCGACGCCTTCGTGGGTACCTGCTGCCGGGCGCAAGTGTGGCGGTCGCCCCTCGCCGGCGGCGAGGTCCAGAGCGTCCTGGACCCGGTCCTCACGGCGGATGACGCGGGCCACGAAGAACGCGGTCGCGATCGTAGCAAGGCAACCGAGCGCGCCGACGTGATTCGCGCCGCGCCACGGCACGGGAAGCGGCGCCTCGTCCCGTCGCCACGGTGGACACGGAGCGGGGCCGCGGCCAGAGCCCGGGGCGTCTGGCCGGGTGTGCTCCGGCCTGCCGAGTCCGCGTGCCTGCTCGCCCGCGCAGGGCCTGGTGATCCCGCCTGGCGCGGCCCGCCGGTACACTCCGCTCCGGCCGCCAGCGCCGGCGGCCTGGGGCATTCGGCCCGAACCCGGCGGCGCCGATCGTTGTCGCTCAAGGAACTGGGGCGCCATGACTCGTCGCCGGGGCACCGCTCCGCCCCGGGCGGGAGAGTGGCCGGGAGTCGCAGCCCGATTTCGAGACGCGACCGGGCTGAGCCGCGCGTGATTGCAGGATGCAACGTCCGTCTCCTGAAACCGTTGCTCGTCGGATCCCAGCGGCTTGGAGGTACATCTTGTCTTGAACGAGCGAGGGCGTTGTCCTATCCTTGACCTAGCTTCCAGAGCACCAGGGGTTGCCAGCGAGCAACGCCTTCGAGGTCGCCCGTCCTCGAATACGGGCAGGGAACCAGATTTGGGCCGCGGTCGCCTCCGCGTTCCGTGCAAGCGCGGACTTGGACCGGAGCCTGCGTCGCATCACGGACCAGCACCAGAGGGAGATCCACTCGTTCTCCTCGCTCTCGGCCTCCTCGTCGCCACGGCTGCGTTTGCTGCGAACCCCGTGCGCATCAGCCAGATCTACGCTGGCAGCGGCGCCGGCTGCACGTGGAGCAGCAAGTACGTCGAGTTGTTCAACAGCTCGGGTTCCCCCGTGGACATCGGTGGCTGGTCGGTCCAGTACGGCTCGTCCACCGGCAGCACGTTCGGCAGCAGCACCTACAACTACGTCTTCATCCCGGCCGGCAAGTCGATTCCCGCTTGCGGCTACTTCCTCATCAAGTGCGCCACCGGCGCCAACGGGACCGCCCTGCCCATCACCCCTGACATCGACGCCAGCACGAGCAGCGGCATGAGCCCGAGCGGCACGGGGGGTGGGAAGCTCGCGGTGTTCAGCGACCAGGTCACCAATCGCACCTGCGCGCAGGCGCAGGCGGTCGCAGTCGACCTGGTCGGTTGGGGCAGCTCGACGAACTGCTACGAGACGGCGGTCGTTCCCTGGACGTCGGGTGCGAACACGGTCGTGATTCTGCGCGGCAGCGGTGGCCTGACGGACAACGACAACAACTCGACCGATTTCACGGTCGTGTCCGCGACCGCGAATCCGCCCCGCAACACGGGCTCGTCGGCGAATCCCGATTGCCACATCGTCACGCCGGTCAACACGAACAGCTGGGGTCGGATCAAGACGATGTATCGTTGAGTCGTAGCGAACACGAAGTGGCGATGGACGGTGCCTCCGCGGGGGCACCGTCAATCGCAACCCGGCCGAGCGGAGTCCGGTTCGGCGGGCTTGTGAGCCCCGGGTACTTGGATCGAGCCGGGGCCGCGAGGGGGGGGCGGTTCGGCAGGCACCCATTCGTGGGAGCCGGGCCTTCCCCAGGGCGCCTGTTCCCGCCCCGACAGGTGGCCCGACGATCCAGCGCCAGATGATCCCCACGCCGCGATGCCCTTGGGATCCCCCCCGGAACCGGGTCTCGGCGCGGGCAACCGTTCGCAAGAGGGGGGTAAGCTCGATGCGCCGCCTTGCCATGATGTTCCTCGCCCTCACATTCCTGGCCGCCCTTGCGTCCACCGCGATGGCGACCGTCAAGTACCCGCCGGGGCCGCCCTACCGCAGTTGTCCCGACAGCGTGACCCTCTACCAGGTCCAGAGGGACAGCACGGACGGCAACACCTGCCAGCCCGCGTGGGGTGACACCGTCCTGGGCCTCCGCGGGATCGTCGGTGGGTTCCGGCTCCGGTCCACGGGCCGCATCTACCTCGTGAACTCCAATGCGGCCGACTACAACGGACTCCAGATCTACACCTCCGGGCACATGGAGTCGCAGGGGATCGCCATCGGCGACAGCATCTCGGTCTGCGGGATCAGCAGCGTCTACCAGAACGAGAGCGAGATCATCGGAACGCTCGGCACCTCGCTCACGGTCCGGAAGATCAGCAGCGGCAATCCGCTCCCACCCTTCCGGGTCGGAACCACGACGACCTACAAGTGGACGCCGGCCTCGGGCGCCGGGAGCGCCTATGCGACGTGCAACCCGGTCGAAGGCATGCTGGTCAGGGTCAACGGACCGCTCAAGGTGGCCCGTCGCGGACCGGGTGCCGGACTGTCCGGCACCGGCTGGTGGCTGTGTGTCAATGCCGACGGCTCCGCTCCCGGCGACAGCCTGCTGGTGGAGGGGGCCGTGCTCACGGCTGCGGACATCATCGCCCCGCCGCTGGGCACGACGATCGACTGGGTCCAGGGGATCATGCGCCGGTCCAGCCCCTCCGGCACCGACGCCTGGAGCATCTCACTCCGCAACGCAAGCGACATCTCGGTCCAGGCGCCTCCCAACCTCTCGATGGCCTATCCCATCGCCGAGAACAAGGTGCGGGTCGTCTTCGACAAGAACGTGGACGTGACCACCGCGCAGAACACCGGCAACTACGCCCTGGGCTCGCAGCTCAGCGGTTCCACGGTGGACAACGCCACGGTCGTCGGCGGTGCGGGAGCCGTGGTGGACCTGACCATCAGCGACATCCTGCCACGCTTCTCGGTCGAGTCGGTCCAGACCCAGGGCATCGGTTCCGCGACGTGTCCGGTCTGCCTCTCGACGCAGCAGTCGATGTCGTTCATCCTGGGCGTGCTCACCTGCAAGGAGGTCCAGGCGCCACTGCCGGACTCGCTCGGAGGCGCGCATTGCGCGGACGTGTCCAGGTTCGCCGGGGCGGGATCGGCCCTGGGTGAGCGGGTCACTGTGCGCGGCGTCTTCGTGGCGCAGTACCCGGTCGCGCGGCTGTTCTACTTCGAGGATCCGGAGGGTGGCCCGCGGAGCGGGGTCGTGGCCTACAACGTCCCGTTCGGGCCCGTGGTCGGGCACCAGTACCTGCTCACCTGCCGCGTCCAAGAGTACTACACCATGACCGAGCTCAACGAGCCGGTGGCCATGATCGACGAAGGCGTCGTCGGCGTGCCGAACCCCGAGCTCCAGCCGGTCGGGGTGCTGAGCGACATGAGCTGCGATGCCACGCAGACCATGAGCACCGCCGAGGACTACGAGGGCGTGCTCGTGCGGGTCGAGAACGCGAAGGTCGTCACGACGGGGAGTTCGTTCCGCGTGGCCGCCCCCGCGCCGGACTACCCCGACACGCTCTCGGTGTCGGACTACGACGGGCTCTACACCTTCGCCGCGACGGACACGGGGATGGTCGTGAACGTCACCGGCGAGTTGTTCATCAATGAGAACGGGCCGCGCATCGGACCGCGGAGTGACGCGGACATCACGGTGCTCAGCGGCTCCCCGCCCAGCACTCCCGTGCTGGTGGGACCGACGGATGGGGCCACCGGCGTGCCGCGGACGACGTCGCTCACGGTCACGGCGAGCGATCCGGACGCCGACGCCCTCACGGTGCAGTTCTACGGGCGCAAGGTGGTCACGCCGCCGACGGGGCCGGAGTTCACGCTCGTCCTGCTCCCGGACACGCAGTTCTACACGTCGGAGGAGAACGGCGGCTCGAACGCCATCTTCAAGGCGCAGACGCAGTGGATCGTGAACAACCGCGTGAGCCGCAACATCGTCGCGGTCGCGCAGCTCGGGGACGTCACGGACAACAACGTCACGGCCGAGTGGATGCGCGCGGATACCGCGATGAAGGTGATCGAGGACCCCGTGACCACCGGGTTGCCCAGTGGCATCCCGTACGTGATGGACATCGGCAACCACGATGGTGACGGCACTCTCTTCAACCAGTACTTCGGGGTCAGCCGGTTCAACGGGCGCAGCTACTACGGCGGGCACTACGGCAGCGACAACAGCAACAGCTACATCCTCTTCAGTGGCGCCGGGCATGACTTCGTCATGGTGTCACTGAGGTACGCTCCGTCGTCCGCGGTGCTGGCGTGGGCCCACGGCGTGCTGGCGGCCTATCCGAGCCGGCTGGGCATCGTGGTCAGCCACTCGATCCTCAACGTCGGCAATCCGGCGACGTGGACGACCCAGGGCCAGCCGATCTACGACGCGCTCAAGGACGTGCCCAACCTGATCCTGATGGTGTGCGGACACATGCACGGCGAGGGGCGGCGCACGGACGTCTACGGGGGCCACACCCTGACGAGCCTGCTCTCCGACTACCAGGGCTACGTCAACGGCGGCAACGGCTACCTGCGCTACTACGAGTTCGCGCCGGCAGCCAACCAGGTCCGCGCGCGCACCTACTCGCCGTGGCTGAGCCAGTACGAGGTCGACGCCGACTCGAGCAGCCAGTTCACGCTGAACAACCTCCCGTTCGGCGGGTCGTCGGTGCCGGACTTCGCTCTGCTCGGCACGGTGGCGGGAGTGCCCTCGGGTTCGAACGCCGTCTTCCAGTGGAGCGGCCTCGACGCCGTGGCGCCCTACCAGTGGTACGTCAACGTGAGCGACAGTCACACCGGTCGCAATGGACCGACCTGGTCGTTCACGACCGGCTCGAACACGGGAGTGGATGGTGGAGTGCCGGGGGCCCTCGCCCTCGGGCCGCCGTCGCCGAATCCGGCCCGCGGAGCGCTGCGGTTCTCCTTCGATCTCCCGCGCGCCATGCGCGTGCGCCTCGATGTCGTGGACGTGCAGGGACGCGTGGTGGACGTGCTCGCCGAGGGCGACTTCGTCGCCGGCCGCTACGAGCGCGTCTGGAACTCGTCCAACGCCCGCAATCGGGCCGCGGGGCTCTACTTCGTCCGGCTCGAGACCCCGGAGGGGCGTCTCGTGCGGCGTGCTGCGCTGCTGCATTGATGATGATGAAGCGACCCTAGGTCCAGGTAGTCGTCCTGACCGCTTGGCGGCCACCCCGACGGGGTGGCCGTCAGGCAAGGGGCGCGAAGTGCGTGCGTCTGCCGGCCGGCCCCCCGCGGCGCATGCGGATCCACGGGAGCTATTCGTCCCAGGAGGATGACGGCGGGTGCGGACGCCGCGGACTGACCCGGCGCCCGCGCGTCCGGTGACGATCGCGGACGATCTGCGCCGACCTCATCTGCGAGTCCGAGACTCCGCTGCGATTCTCAGCCGTCCGGATTCTCCTCTTGACTGACGGTCGATTGAAAGTATTCTGCGGGGAAGAGGTTCCTATCTGACATGCGCCGCATCCCCACCACCACACTGGTCGTCTTCCTCCTGCTGGTCCTGTGCGCACACCGCTCCTTTGCGCAGGACAACGGCGGCATCTCCGGCACGGTCGTGGACCGGAGGACGAACCACGCCATTCCCTTCGCCAGCGTGACCCTGGTCGGGACCCGGCATGGAGTGCTCACGGACTCCGAGGGCCAGTTCCTGATCTCCGGTCTGCCGCCGGGCACCTACGAGGTCAGGGTCCAGTTCCTCGGCTACAAGCCGGACTCGCGCACCGGCATCGCGGTGACGGGGGGCAAGCGGGCGAGCGTGAATTTCGCGCTCGAGGAGCAGGTGGTCGCGACCACCAAGGAATTCGAGGTCAGCGCCGAGCGCCGGCTGGTCGAGGTCAAGCAGGGAGCGACGATCCGCAGCGTCACCGCCAACGAGATCCGCAACCTGCCCGTCCAGACCATCGGGGACGTGCTGCAGCGTCAGGCCGGCATCAACACGGACGCGGACCAGATCCACATCCGGGGTGGGCGCGTCGATGAGACGATCTTCGTCGTCAACGGCGTCACCAACCGCGACCTGGTGACCGGCGCCTCGACGGCCGGTGAGATCAACGCGCGCTCGGTGGCGGAGGTGAACGTCGCGACCGGCGCCTACGACGTGCGGTTCGGGAACGCGCTGTCGGGCGTGGTCGAGGTCAAGCTCAAGGAGGGCGGAGACGAGCGGTCGGTCGGGATCACGACGACGGCGGGGAGCTACGGGGGCCGGGCGGTCCAGTTGGTGGCCGGCGGGCCCGACCCGGTGTGGAACGGCCTGCTCCGCGCGGTCGGCGTGGGCCTGCCGGGCACGCTGACGACGATCCTCGACGTCTCGGGCACCCTCTCCGACACCAGGTTCCGGTACCTCGATCCCACCCGCCAGGGGTTCTACTCGACCACCATCGAGCCGATCCTCGTGCCCTCGGATGTCCACCGGTTGCGGTCGGGGTACGAGGATGGCCTGCTCGGCTGGCGCTTCCACTACGGCGACCTGTTCACGCCTTCCGAGGACAACCGCTGGTCGCTGCGCTACGGCCTGACCTGGAAGCCGAACGTCCGCGACAAGTGGGCCTTCGATTTCTCCAAGCGCATCGCGATCGATCAGGGCTTCAGCCGGGTCTTCATCACGGCCTCGGGCGACCTCGGCGATCCGACGTATCCGTGGCAGTGGGCGCACCGGATCGACCACGCACCGACGATCTTCGAGGACAACGTCCAGAGCTCGCTCTCGTGGCGGCGCTCGCTGGGCACGGTCGGTTTCACGGAGATCCAGTTCTCGCGCTACTTCTACGCCCAGCACGAGGACGTGATGGGCAAGCTGTGGAAGCAGTACGAGCAGCCCGACGACATCTCCTACTTCGACAGCACCGACGTCCGCCGCGACGACTACTTCTACGACACCGGCGACGGCAATGTCTGGCAGGACCGGCGCACGACCAGCTACGCGCTCCAGGGGACCTTCCTGAAGCGCGTCCTGAAGCGGCACGAACTGGAGCTGGGGTTCGACCACCAGTCCCAGTCCGTCCAGTACATCGACATCGAGGACCCGTGGGTCGAGGACCCGAACGGACTGGGCGGATCCCACGACCTGTGGACCGTGCACCCGTGGGTGGGTTGCCTCTACGCGCGTGATCGGCTCGACTACGAGGGGTTCGTCGGCAATATCGGACTGCGGGCCGACTACTGGTTCCTGGGTCCCGAGGCCGAGGCCGCCATCGCGGATCCCACGAACCCGAATCTGACGTCCGACACGCGGGCGAGGTTCTACGACGAGACGCACAGGCTGCTGGGACGGCGCTACAAGCTGAAGCTCTCGCCCCGCGTGATCGTCGCCCACCCGATCAGCGAGACCAGCAGCTTCTTCTTCAACTACGGGCAGTTCACCCAGAACCCGTCGTACCGTTACGTCTACTCCCGGCTCACCTCGATCTCGAGCGAGTCGTATCCCCTGCTCGGGAACCCCAACCTGAACCCCCAGGTCTCGGTCAACTACGAGTTGGGCGGCAAGCACATGTTCCTGCCCACGGTCGGCGCCAACCTGACCTTCTTCGTGAAGGACACCTACGACTACCCGGTCGCGACCCTGTTCTCCGGGGGGGAGGCCGCCGCGGGGCAGGTTCCGCAACCCACGTTCGTGTACCTGAATGGGCACTTCGCCCGATCACGGGGGTTCGAGATCGAGGTCGAGAAGCGGCGGAGCCACTACTGGGCGGGCAAGCTCACCTACACGTACCAGCAGACCAAGGGAACGAGCAGTGACCCCAATGAACAGAAGGTCGTGCAGGAATCCGGCGGGAACGCCTCCGAGGCCCGGCTGTCCGAGACGTTCGTGGCATGGAACCGTCCGCACAAGCTCGTGATCAACTTCGATCTGCGCTTCGACAGGGAGGCGCCCCGGTCGTGGTTGCGACAGAGTGGCTTGAACCTCTACATCCAGGGATACTCGGGGCGGGCCTACACTCCTTCGAATCCCCTCACCGGGCAGTCGGGGCAGCCCAATTCGAAGAACGGGCTGTTCCAGATCACCACGGACATGCGCCTGAACCGCTCGGTGCGCCTGTACTCGCGGCGTCTCGACATCGGGGTCACCTGCATCAACCTCTTCAACAACCACATCATCAACCGCATCGATCCCGTGACCGGGCGCGGCCTGGTGTGGGGGCAGGGGTCGTACGACCCGGCCTACTTCCCGGGCATGAGGGACAACACCTACGTCCGGCAGTCCGTCATCGACAACCCGTCCAACTACGGTCCAGGCGCGCAGTGGAGATTCTCGGTCGACTATGACTTCTGATCTTGGCAGAGCCGCTTCGGCGCTGGGGATCGCGGGCCTGCTGTTCGGCGCGGGGGCCGCCCACGCGCAGTTCAACCTGGGCAACCAGCGCGCCGGCACGTCCTCGGGGACGTTCCTGGAGATCGGCGTCGGGGCCCGCGCGGTGGCGCTGGGAGAGGCGTTCGTCGCGGTGGCGAACGACCCCACCGCGATCTACTGGAACCCCGCGGGCCTGGCCTCGATGCAGCGGCAGGAGGTCTCGCTCAACCACCTGTCGTGGCCGGGGGACATCAACTACGAGCACCTGGCCTACGTGCTGCCCGTCCGCCGCTTCGGCGGCTCGTTCGCCTTCCAGCTGGGTGTGCTGTCGACCGAGATGGACGAGACCGACGAGTACCATCCGTTCGGCACGGAGAACACGTTCTCCTACAGCGACTTCGTGGCGGGGGCGGCCTACGGACGGCGCTGGACCGACAAGTTGCTCGTCGGCGCCGGGATCAAGTACGTGCGCGAGGATCTGGGCTCCCAGGTCGGCGGGCCCGTCACGTCGGCCACCCTCGTGGATCTGGGGTCGATCTACTACCTGGGCTACGGCAGCGTGCGGATCGCGACCTCGCTCACCAATTTCGGGCCGGAGATGACCCCCGGCGGCACCTTCATCTCGGCGACCGGCGAGACCCGCAACTACGACGCGGCCGACCCGCCCATCCAGTTCCGCTACGGGCTCGCGTTCGAGCCGGTCGAGAACGCACAGCAGCGGCTCACGGTCGCGACCGAGATCACGCAGCCTGCGGACAACGCGCCGTCCGCGAAGGTCGGGCTGGAGTGGGTCTGGCAGCGGCGCTTCGCGCTCCGCAGCGGGTACAACTTCAACGCCGACGCGCTGCGCTTCTCGGCCGGGATCGGGCTCGCGGTCCCGGTGGGCAAGTCGCAGGGCTCGATCGACTACGCCTACACCGACGGCGGGCCCCTGCTCGGCGTCCACCGCCTGTCGCTCGGGGTCCGACTCTGATGACGACCCGCAATCGTCGGGGCCTCGCGCTCGCCGTGCTCGCGGCCGCCGCCCTCGCCGGGCTGGCCGGCGGGTGTGGCGTCGCGCTCAAGCTGCCCACCGAGGACCGCACGAATCGCACGATCGCCGGGCAGGGCACGTACCAGAGGATCGCCACGTGGACCGGGATGTCGAACATCCAGGACGTCCTGCTCACCCCCGGCGGTGAGTTGTTCCTCCTCTTCCAGGACCCCGTCGCCAGGCGCGGCGAGGTGCGACGGTATCCACTGTCGAACCCGGTGCCGCTCCCGGCGACCTTCCCCGGATTGCTCAATCCCACCGCCATCTGCTTCGGGGGCAACCGGATCTTCGTCCTGGACCAGGGGGACACGACCGCCGCGCGCAGCGACCTCGCGTGTCCCTACATCGCGGAATACAACGCCGACGTGGACACGACCAGCCTGCTGCTCTCGGGGTTCTCGCGGCCGATCGCGAACGTCGCCGCGTACTGGCACGTGCGGGAGTACCTGCTCGACGGGACCCCGGTGAACAGTTTCACCGACACGACCTTCGCGTGGGTCACCGGGGTGGCGGCCGACGCGTCGGGCCGGGTCTACGTGGCGGGCGTGATCATGTACTGCGACGTGGACCCGTTCAACGACCATGTCAGGACGCTCGAGTACCGGTTCCGGATCCGGCGCTACCAGCCGGGGTCCGGTGACCGCTACGTGATCGACGGTCCGTGGCGCCAGGACTGGACCTACAAGGTCACCGAGGGAACCGGGATCGGCTCGACCAGGGACCCGCGCGGGATGCAATGGGCGGACCCGCAGGGCGCGGCGCTCTACTTCGCCGACCTCGGCAACAACCAGGTCCAGAGGTATGCGGACCCCTCGGGCATCGGCTCCTCGTTCAAGTTGTTCATCGGTGGAGCGGGGCCGGACAGCATGCTGTTCTCGCAGCCGATGGACGTGGCCGTCGACTCCGCCGGATTCGTCTACGTCGTGGATGCCGGGAACCTGCGGGTACTGCGCTACGACCCCGACGGGAACTTCGTGCAACGGGTGGACCGGAACCCGACGGACGTCGGGGCCCAGCTCGCACGCCCGGTCGCCGTCGCGGCGGACAACCGGCAGGTGTACATCGCCGATCGCGGCACCGGCCAGGTGTTGCGTTACTGGAGGCGGGATTGAGACGAGCGGTGGGTCTGGCGGTGGCGATGGTGCTGTGGACGGGGGTGGCCGCGGCGGTGGACCACGAGCCGGTGGCGAATCCCTCGTCGGTCGTCGGGCGCGTCATCCCCGACTCGGTCCGGTTCGACCAGGAGATCGCTGGCGGGAACCTGATCGCGATGACCATGACGAACTACGGATTCTACGGCAACAATTTCTTCTCCCGCGCCGCCTCCTTCGAGTACCCGGCCAACCGGGGCTACGAGCACATGGTCCGCGGCGGGTTGTGGGTCGGGGGGCTGGCCACGGACGACAACGGCGAGTTCATCGGCGTGACGTGTGGCACGGTGGACGCGTCCCAGGGGCCCAACAGCACGGCAGCGAGCGAGTGGACGCCGGGCGACCAGGACATCCTCAAGCGATCCACGCTGCCCACGAGCCAGTACTACGATCCCCTCCGCGCGGTCAGCGAACTGGACTTCGTCTCCGACTTCAACGACTTCAGCCCGTGCCAGGTCGCCAACAGCGAACCCCACCGCCCGATGCAGCTAGAAGTCCATCACGAGAGCTACCAGTGGAACTTCGCCGAGTTCCAGAACATCCTCTTCCTGCACGTCAAGGTGACCAACCGCGGACCATTGCTCAAGAACGTCTGGATCGGCTTCATGACCGAGCTGTGCAGCGGCTGCAAGAAGTGCTATTCGAACTGGCCGCCCAGCGCGACCGATCCCAGCGGCATGGGGAGCTGGTTCGACAACAAGTACGTCGTCTTCGATGACTCGCTGGGGCTCATGCGGGAGCACTATTGCCAGGGTCTCGCGCTGCCCCCGGCGGACCCGGAGAGCGGCTGCGCCTTCGAGGTCGCTCCCTACTGGGCGGGGCTCCGTTACCTGGGGACGCGCGGACTGGCGGAGGACACGACCACCCGCAAGCTCTCGTTCTCGATCTGGAGATGGGCCCCCGGCAGCACCCTCCGCGACGAGGATTCCGAGCGTTACGGGCTCATGAGCACGGGGCTCATCCAGCCGGTCGTCGGGGACAGCGTGCTGCCGGGCCCCGCCAGCGCCGGCGGTCCCGTCGAGCTCGTCTCGGTCGGACCGTTCCCGCTGGTCTACCGGGACAGCTCGGTCACCGCGGATTTCGCATTCGTGGGGGGGGGAGAGGTCCGCGACATCCAGAGCAACTCGAAGTTCGCCCAGTTCGCCTACGACCACGACTACATCCTGCCGGTCCCGCCGCCCGCGCCGCGCTTCGCGGTGGTCGCGCGGGACACCGCGCTCGACTTCTACTGGGACAACGAGTCGGAGAACGCCTACGACGTGACGAGCCCGAACCCCAGGGACTTCGAGGGCTACCGGGTGTACATCGGCGAGGACGCGGATACCCTGGAGCGGGTGGCCCAGTTCGACGCCGCCGGTGACACCGCCAGTTTCAACACGGGGTTCTCCGCCATCACCCTGCCGTCTCCGGTGCTCGTGGACGGGGTCTCGGCCCGCTACAAGTTCACGATCCACGGACTGCGGAACGGCTTCAAGTACTACTGCGCAGTGGCCGCCTTCGACCTCGGGAGCAGCGTCATCCCACCCCTCGAGAGCGGTCTTTCCCAGAACCGGATCGTCGCCGTGCCGGGGCCCCGGCCCGACGAGCGGGCGGGAGCGAAGCCGACCGTCTTCCCCAATCCCAATCGGGTCGAGGCCCGCTGGGACCAGGGGCGGAACGTGCGTGACCACTACCTGTGGTTCGCGAACCTCCCCGAGCGTTGCACGCTCAGGATCTACACGCTCTCGGGGGCCCTCCTGCTCGAGAAGGAGTTCGACGGCAGGACCTATCACGGCGAAGGGGCGCGCGGCATCTACGATCCAGCCGCCTCGCTCGGCGAGCCGACCCTCTCGGGGACCATGTTCGGCTGGGACCTGATCACACGCCTGGGGCAACCCGTGGCGAGCGGGCTCTACCTCTACTCGGTGGAAGACCACACGCGCGACGACAGGTACACGGTCGGCAGGTTCCTCGTGGTCAAGGCCGACCTGGAGGGCCAGTGATGCGCGCGCGCGGGATCCTGGCCGCGACCCTCGTGGTCGCCGCGGCCGCCGCAGTGCTCGCCGGCTGCTCGAAGAAGCTGCGTCCGATCGAGAACCTGCCGCCCGAGACCTATGTCTTCATCCAGGGACCGGTGGACGTGGTGAATCATCGCGTGCACCTGTACTGGTACGGCACCGACCCCGACGGAAACGTCGTCGCCTACGCGTTTCGCTGGGTCTATCCGCCTCCGGCCCCGCAGAATCCCGCGTGGGACACGGTGGTCTGCGCCGCCACGCCCCACTGCACCGACTCGCTGTTCACGGAGTTCACGGGGGACTCGGCGCTGGTGACTCCGCGCTTCGAGGTCTTCGCCATCGACAACCAGGGCAAGCCCGACCCCACGCCGGCGGTGCAGAGGTTCCTGCTCAGCAATACCGCCCCGTCGGTGCAGATCACCGACCCTCTGGGAGCCTCGGACTCGACCTATGCCTCCGTCACCGTGAGCTGGGAGACCACCGACCCGGACGGCGGTGGCCCGGGGCTTCACTATCGGATCTGGCTGGACGGCAACGAGACCAGCTACGATTCGACCAGCGGGCGGACCTTCACCGTGCCGAGCGCCCGCTTCCTCCAGGGCAACCAGTATCGGTCCGGCCAGCGCTCGCTCTACGTCCAGGCTGTGGATGACGGGGGCAGGAGCGGACCACCGACGAGCATGACCTGGTACGTGCGTGCACCGGCGGCGGTGCTCGAGAACAACCAGGGGCGGCTGCTCGTCATCGACGAGGTGCCGAGCGCCGGAGCGAACAACGCGTTGTTCGACGCGTTCTACAAGAGCGTCGCCGACCTGCTTCCGACGGGCAGTTACGATGTGCTGCGGCCGCAGTTCAATCCCCGGATCTTCCAGAGCGGGCGTGATTTCGCCCAGACGCTCCGGCAATTCGAGGCGGTGCTCTGGTACCGCGGCGGTGAGATCTCGGTCTCGCCGTGGCTCAGGACGTACCAGGACAGCCTCGGCGCCTACCTGGACGCGGGAGGGAAGGTCTACCTGGACGGTCTCTACCTGGTCGAGGGCCTGCACACGCCGGGCGCCCTCCGTGAGGACTTCGTGACCCGGCACCTGGGCAGCTCCCGGCTCATGTACTGCTATGCCACGTTCGCAGGATCGCTCCGGGACTCGACGGCCGGATGGAGCAGCCATAGTGGCAGCGGCTTCCGTTCCTCGGTCTATGGGGAGGCGTTCCGCGCCCTCGTGGGTCCCCTCCGGATGTCCGATTCGACCGGGGCCGAGCGCGGCTTTGCAGTCACCGACACCAGCTTCGTCGCTCTCTGGGCGATGGATGGCCAGCTGGACCCGCCCAACACGGGCTTCGAGGTGCCGATCGGGGTGACCGTTCCACAGGGCATGAATGGTCGTTTCGTGCTGGTGACCCTGCCGATGCGCTTCGCTCCCCCCGCCCAGGCTACGAACATCATGCGGCGGATTCTCAATGGCTTTGGGATCGGCATCCCCCTGCCCTGAGCGCGCGGGAGCCGCCCCGGCGCGCCCCGGTGACCGTGCGCCATCCATCCGTGCGCGGGGCCGCCCTCGCAGTCAGCTCCCCGGGGGCGGGGGGCTCCCCAGGCGCAGCGTGGAGAGCACGTGAACTGGCCGGGCTTCTTCCTGTGCTCGGCGGGATTGGCGTCCTGCTGCTCCATCGCCCGCGCCGGGGAGGCGCGTGACGATCGCGTGACGATCGAGGAGTTCCTGACGGCAGAGCCCACGTACGTCCAGCGGAAGGGGGAGATCGAGCTCAGCGCGGCCTACGACTGCCGGCGTCCCGCGGGAGGCTGGAGAGTCCCGCTCCTGGTCGAGTACGGCATCACGGACCGGATCGAAGCGGAGGTCGAGGCGGGTTGGCTCACTCCCGGCGACGACTCACGCGACGCCGGGTTCGGCGACGTGGAGCTTGGCCTGCACTATGCTCTCAGGCCCGAGGTGGAGAGGGTGGCCGTGACCCTGGGGGTCGACATCGGGCTCCCGACCGCCGACGCGGCCAGGGGCCCGGGTGGCGGCAGGACCGAGGTCGAGGTCTCCGGCATCGCGGGCGTCAGGCTGGGAGTGGTGGAACTGCACGCGACCGGCGCTCTCGCGATCGAGGACGAGGTCGAGCCGCGACTCGACCTCGCCGCACTGGTCCCCCGCGGCGACCTCCGATTCACCCTGGAGGCCAACGTGATCCGGGGCGCGGGGAGCGCGACGGAATCGGCACCCGGGCCGCCGCTGGCGGAGGGGATCGGGGGCACCGCGGACGAGGGGGTGTGGGCGGCGGTGACCCCAGGGCTGTTCCACTTCCCGCGTCCCGGGGTCGAGTACGGGATCGGGGTGCCCATCGGCATCACCAGGGCCACACCGCACTGGGGGATCCTCGGCCGCCTGACGATCGAGTTCTGATGTCCCGGGAGATGCGTGAGTCGCGATTCCGCCGAGCGGTGACTCCGGGTTGCCGGGCGTTTCGAGGAGGTAGGAAGTGAAGACCCAATCCATCATGCTGGCGATTCTGCTCTCGTTCCTCGTCGTCCTGACGAGTGATGCCTCCCAACGGCTCACGATCCTCCACACGAACGACGTGCACGGTCATCTTCGGCCGTTCAGCTACCCCGAGCTCTCCTCGCTGAGGAGCGGGACCGTGTCGGCCGGGAGCCTGATGGCGATGAACACGATCGGCGCCTTCGATCTGCCCGCTCGACGCGACATCGGCGGGATCGCCAGGCGCGCGACTCTCGCCGCCCGCATCCGCGCGGACCTGGCGAAGCGCGGGATCCCCGTCTGGCTGATCGACGCGGGGGACATCTTCCACTACAGCGCATTCTCGAACGAGTACCATGGCGAGGCGGACGTGATCGCGATGAACCGCGCCGGCTACGACTTCGCGACGCTCGGGAATCACGACTTCGCGGGCACGCTGCCGCAGCTCCGCCGGATGCTCGCGGATGCGCGCTTCCACTTCCTCTGCGCGAACGTCACGGACAGCGTGGCCCGCGGGCCGCTCACGTCGCGCTACGAGGTGCGGCAGGTCGGGGCGGTGCGCGTCGGCATCTTCGGGCTCGTAACGAACTCGGCGGGTCGGACCCGCGCGGTGGGGCAGGGACTCGGGGTGGCGGATGTCTTCGCCGTCGCGCCGGCCGTCGTCGCGCAACTGCGCGGTCCCGAGAAGGCGGACGTCGTGATCCTGATCTCGCATTGCGGCGAGCCAGTGGACCGGGAGCTCGCCCGCAAGGTGCCGGGGATCGATGTGATCGTCGGTGCCCATTCCCACACGCGACTCCCGCAGGGCGAGATGGTCTGGTGGTCCGACGAACCGAAGCCGGACGAGGTCAACGGAACGGTCATCGTGCAGGCGGGCCAGTGGGGTGGGGAGTTGGGCCGGCTCGACCTCCTGCTGGAGAAGAACGCAGCGGGAACGTGGCGGGTGGATCACTTTGAGGAGCGCCTGATCCCGGTCACGAGCGATACGCCGGACGACCCGGCCGTGGCCGCCGTGCTCGACAGTCTCTGGGCGCCGTATGCCGCGAAGTACGACGAGGTGCTCGCGACGGCGACCGCCGACTTCGCGGAGCGAGGAGACGATCTCCCCCAGACCAGCCTCTTCGCGGACGCCGTGCGGGGCGCGTTCGGGGTGGAGGTCGAGTTCGAAGGCATGGGCGGCGTGCACTGGCCGATCGTCGCGGGCCCGGTCACGCGGGCGATGCTCGCCGATCTCGATCAGAACCAGAACACGGTCGTGACCTTCCGCATGAGGGGGAGCGAGATCCGCCGATTCGTCCAGCAGTCCAGACCGATCGGCTCGGGGCTGCGTTACCGCATGTTCGGAGGCAAGCTCGAGGCCATCACGATCGGCGACGCGCCGCTGGACGACGCGCGGGTCTACTCGTGCGCGACGAACTCCTCCCTGGCCAACCGGCTGGGAGCCTTCGAGGTGCTCGAGAAGCAGGACACGAAGCGGCCGTGGTCCGGCGTGGTGATCGACGCGCTCCGCAAGGCGCGGACGATCACCCCCGCCTATGACGGCCGGCGCATCGTCGTCGACACTCTTCGTGCGGTCGTTCGCGAAGAGTGAGCCGGAGGCGGGGCTGCAGGGCGCCGGGGCCGCCCTGCCCCTTGTCGAGCATTCCCTCCGGGGGAAGAGAGCGGGCTTCACCTGTCCGTCGCGTGCAGGGGGGACGCATGGTCGCGTTCAAGGTCGGACCGTTCGAGATCGGTTCCAACACGATGTGGCTCGGTGCCCACGGACTGCTGATGCTGCTGATCCTCGTGTGCCTGGCGTTCCTGTTTGGGGCGCTCTGCTTCTCCAGGCAGGCCGACGAGAAGCTCGTCCGGACGCTGAAGGCCACGAGCATGATCAACCTCGTCGCGCTCCTGGCGCTCATGATCACGGGCCTCGTCCCGGACATCGGCTTCGGGACGGGGGCGTCGTTCTCGGGGACGTTCCAGGGCGATTTCGGGACGTCCCAGTCCGCCGTCACGGACGACAATCTGGGTGCCTTCACCGGGCCGCTCCTGTTCGACCTCATGGAGCACGCCTCCTTCATC
>Ga0335071_10002365_pt1 | contig 20189 bp, 9 predicted proteins | sample Lox_Sample_15_FD_206724 | JGI IMG/M metagenome (GOLD analysis project Ga0335071, IMG submission 206724) | Soil microbial communities from Loxahatchee National Wildlife Refuge, Florida, United States - Lox_Sample_1.5 | ecosystem: Environmental > Terrestrial > Soil > Wetlands | place: USA: Florida...
CTCGCGCTGCTGGCGCTGGTGCTGTTCCTGCGCACGCCCACCGGGTTCCTGCCCGGGATGGACGAGGGCGGCTTCGTCGTCGACTACCTGTCCCCGCCGGGCAGCGCGCTCGAGGAGACGGACGTGTGGGTGCGGAAGATCGAGGCGCTGCTGAAGCAGACGCCGGACGTCGCCTCCTTCTCGCGCCGCACCGGCTCCGAGCTGGGCCTCTTCGCCACCCAGCAGAACAAGGGCGACATCGTGGTGCGACTGAAGCCGCGTCGCCGACGGCGCCGCGCCGACGACGTGGTCCAGGACCTGCGCGACAAGATCACGGAGGCAGCGCCGGTCCTGCACGTCGAGTTCGTGCTGCTGCTGCAGGACATGATCGGCGACCTGGAGGGCAACCCCGAGCCCATCGAGGTGAAGCTCTTCGGCGACGACCAGGAGGTGCTCTCGCGGCTGGCGGCGGAGGTCGAACCGCGCATGCACCAGGTCAAGGGGATCGTCGACGTGGTCGGGGTGCAGAAGGGCAACCCCGAGGTCACCTGGACCATCGACCCGGCGGCGGCGGGCCGGCTCGGGCTGACGATCTCGTCCGTCAGCGACCAGCTGCAGGCCGCCGGGCTGGGCGAGGTGGCGACCGAGCTTCGGCTACAGGACCGCACCATCCCGGTCCGGGTGCGCTACCCGGACGCGGTGCGCTTCGACCCCGCGCGGCTGGCCCAGGCGGCGATCCGCGGCGGCGACGGCAAGGTCGTCCCCTTCGCGGCCCTGGCCCGGCCGCAGGCCGCGCAGGCGGGGAACATCCTGCTGCGGGAGAACCTGCGGCAGATGGCGCTGGTGAGCGGCCGCCTGGAGGAGCGCGACCTCGGGGGGGCGGTCAAGGAGCTGCGGCAGAAGCTCGCCGGCCTCGAGCTGCCGCCCGGCTACACGCTGGAGATCGGCGGCCAGCTCGACTCCCAGCGCCAGGCCTTCCGCGAGCTGCTGACCGTGCTGGGCATCGCCGCCTCGCTGGTGCTGGTGATCCTGGTGGCCGAGTTCCGTGCCTTCACGCCGGCGCTGCTGATCCTGTGCGCGGCGCCCCTGTCCTTCGGCGGCGCCCTGCTGATGCTGATCCTCACCGGCACGGAGCTCAACGTCTCCTCGGCCATGGGCTTCATCCTGCTGGTGGGGCTGGTGGTGAAGAACGGCATCGTGATGATCGACTACGCCCACCACCTGCACGCCCGGGGGCTGGGCTTCGAGGACGCTCTGCAGCAGGCGGCCCACATCCGCCTGCGGCCGATCCTGATGACGACGCTGTGTACGCTGTTCGGCCTGCTGCCGCTGGCCCTGGGCCTGGGCGCCGGGGCGGAGCTGCAGAAGCCGCTGGCCCTGGTGGTGGTCGGCGGCCTGGCGCTCTCGACGGTCGTCACGCTGTTCGCGGTGCCGACCTTCTACCGGGCGCTCCACCGGCGGGGGGCGCAGACGGCGTGAGCCGGGGGGATGCGGGCCGGGCGAGGCCCCCGGAGGACGGCCGTCAGCTATATCAATGAATGTTACAGATGCCACGCAGTAGCATCGAACCGGAGGCTTCCATGAACAAGAACCGGGCAGGGCTGGTCCTCATCCCCTTGGCGCTGATGGCGATGCCGGCCGTCGGTCTCGGGCAGGGGGCGCCCCAGCAGGGGCCGTACCGAAAGCTGACCGAGATCGCCATCGGGGGCGAGGGCGGCTGGGACTACCTGTCGGTCGACGCGGTCAACCGCCGGCTCTATGTCTCGCACGCGACGAAGGTGGTGGTGGTCGACGTCGACACCAACAAGGTGGTGGGGGAGGTGGCGCCCACGCCCGGTGTCCACGGCATCGCGGTGGCCCCGGAGCTGGGCCGCGGGTTCGTCAGCAACGGGCGCGAGTCGACGGTCAGCATCTTCGACCTGAAGACGCTGCAGACGGTCGGCAAGGTCACCACCGGCGAGAACCCGGACGCCATCCTCTACGTGCCGCCGCAGAAGGAAGTCTGGGCCTTCAACGGCCGCGGCCGCTCGGCCACGGTCTTCGACGCGCAGACGGGCGCGGTGCGCGCGACCGTCCCGCTCCCCGGCAAGCCCGAGTTCTCGGTTTTCGACGAGAAGACCGGCCGCGTCTACGACAACATCGAGGACACCAGCCAGCTGGTGGCGATCGACGCCGTCACCCACCAACTGGCGGCCACCTGGCCGATCGCCCCAGGCCAGGAGGCCTCGGGCCTGGCGCTCGACCCCTCGACCCACCGGCTGTTCGTGGGCTGCAGCAACGAGCTGATGCTGATGGTGGACGCCACCGCCGGCAAGGTGCTGGCCAGCGTGCCGATCGGCGCCGGCGTCGACGCCAATGCCTTCGACCCCGGCACCGGCCTGGCGTTCGCCTCCAGCAGCGACGGCACGCTCACGGTGGCGCGCGAGGACCCGGCGGGGGCGCTGAAGGTGGTCCAGGCGCTCGTCACGCCGCCGCGCTCGCGCACCATGACGCTCGATCCCAAGACCCACCGGCTCTACGTGGCGGCCGCCGAGTTCGCCCCGGCGCCCCCGGCCGCGGACGGCCGGCCGCAGCGGCCGCAGGTGGTGGCGGGGTCGTTCAAGATCGTGGTGTACGAGATGCAGAAGTGAGGCGGGCGCGGCCGATCAGCGGCGCTGCTGCAGCGCCGGCAGTGTCGCCCTGAGCCGGCGTCCCAGGTACACGCTGACGGTCACCTGCTCGCGCCCGCCGCGCTCGAGGGCCACGCTGCCGAGCGCCCGCAAACCGTCGAAGTACGACGCGTAGGCCACCAGCGGCTCGGGCCCGGAGCGCCGGCGCACGGCCAGCAGCACGTCCCGGCCGAGCGCCGTCGCCGGCGGGCGTGCGAAGGCGAAGCCCCGCGCGTCCTCGCCGACGCAGGTGACGTCGACCGACGGGCCCGTCGCCCAGGCGAGCTTGGCCGCGTCGTCCCAGCGGCCGCTGGCCACCAGCACGTCCGGCGTCGGGTATCCCCACTCGCCGATCTGCCGGGCAACCGGCGTCCAGTCCAGCAGGTCGTCGGTCGGATCGCCGCGGGCGAAGAGCGCGGGCGAGGCGGAGCGCAGCCAGCCGGTGCGGGCGTGAGCCGCCAGCACGACGACCACCGCCAGGAAGCCGGCGGCGCTGCCCCCCAGCCAGGTGCCGGTCCAGCCTCGCCGGCGGCCGTCGCCCGCGACGGCTGCGCCCAGCAGCGGCAGCAGGATGAAGTAGCCGGGCGCCTCCCAGTGCGGCAGCCCCCGCACGCCGAGCGCCGTCAGCAGCGTGAAGCCCACGATGGGGAAGACGCCGAGGCAGGCCAGCAGCCAGCGCCGGCCGTCACGCGGGCCGGAGCGGAGGGCCGAGACGAGCACGGCCAGCAGCGGCAGCCAGATCCAGGGCAGGATCCAGACGGCCTGGCCGCCGAGGCTGTCGAGGAAGGGTGTCCCGCCGCTCTCTGTCAGGGGGACGGCGCGGCCGCCCTGGAAGCGGAACGAGGCCCACCCGTGGCCGGCGTTCCAGGCGACGACCGGCGTGAAGACGAGCGCCGCCACCAGCAAAGCCAGCCAGGGACCCGGCCGGCGAAGCTGGCGAGCCTGCCGCGGCGACGTCACCAGGAAGAGCGCGGCCCCCGCCAGCAGGAAGACGGCGTGGTACTTCGAGAGGAGCGCGAGCCCGGCCAGGGCGCCGAAGCCGATCCACCATCCGGTGCCGGGCGTCGCGCCGAACGCCGCCCGCGCCAGGCAGTACACGGCGGCGACGCTGAAGAGCAGCAGCGGCCCGTCTGGCAGGGCCCAGCCGCCGGCCGCCACCGAGAAGAAGAGGCTCACGTTCAGCAGGAAGGCGGCGTGCAGGCCGGCCTCCGGCCCGAACAACAGGGCGCCCAGCCTGTCCATGAGCCAGGTGGTGGCGGCGAAGGCGAGGATGAACGGCAGCCGCACGACCAGGGCGCTCTCGGTGCCGGCGAGCCGGCTGGCGAGGCCGGCCCACCAGAAGGTCATCGGCGGGTGGTCGAAGTAGCTCAGGCTCAGGTGCCGGCCCATCACCGCGGCGTACGACTCGTCGACGCTGAGACCGACCAGGACGGCCAGCGACAGCCGCAGGGCGGTGAAGCCGAGGATCGTTGCGATCAGGCGCACGGAGGCGCTCATTATGCCCGCCGGGCCCGTCGCCCGTGGCATGGATCACCGGGCGCATGGCGGCGCCCGGCGGCCTCGATAGAATCTCGCCTTCGACCCAGGAAACGCCGCCCGTCGCCGGGCAGCCTCGGAGGCACCGCATGAGCCGATCCGCCGCGTTCACCGCCGCCGCGTGGCTGGCACTGGCCGCCGTTCCGGCCGTCAGGGCGAGCGACGACGGCAGCCAGCTCCGCTCGCCCTTCCGCATCGACTACCTCGGGTACCTCCAGGCCGGACCCAAAGTGGCGCTCTTCCTCGCCCCCCAGGGCGGCTCGCTGGCCTGGACGGTGGAGGACGCCAGCGGCGCGGCCGTCGCCAGGGGCACGACCAGCGACTACGTCGCCAACGACTTCGCCTCGGGCGACAGCTTCTTCCGCATCGACTTCTCGACCTTCCACGGGACGGGCAAGGGCCTGCGGCTCGCCGCCAACGGCCAGCGCTCGGAACCCTTCGACGTCGACGGGCGCAACCCGTACGGCCGGCTGGCGGAGGAGGGCTTCCACTACTTCGAGGTCCACCGCACAGAGGACACGGTCTTCGAGAAGTTCCTCGACAACTGGACGAGCGGGAGGATCGAGGGCCCCTTCTGGAAGGATGCGGGCGACAACGGCTCGTACCCGACGAACACCGCGATCGCGGTGTGGACGCTGCTGAACCTCTACGAACGCTACCCCGAGGCGAACACCGGCCTGGGCCCGGTCAGCATCTACGACGAGGTGAAGGTCGGCACCGTGCTCATGCACCAGCTGATCCTGCCGGGGCAGAAGCTGGCCATCGCCAAGCTGCACACGAACGTGCCGCCGTACGGCCCCTGCCCGCCGCACAGCAGCGGCCCCTGCGTGTCGATGACCGAGACCAAGGCCACCTACGCCATGGCCCGCTCGCTGGCGCAGCTGGCGCGGGCGCACCTGCGCGAGAAGCAGCCGGCCGAGGCGAAGCGGGCCTTCGCGCTGGCGCGGGCGGCCTACACGAACGCCCGCACCGAGCCGCCGGTCTGCCGGGGCTTCGAGTCCTTCGGCGGGGAGGGCGGCATCTACCCGGACAACGACCCCTGGGCGCTGTGGCGCGAGACGGGCAAGCACCGCGAGCCGTGCCACCCCGGCCGCGACAACATCGAGGACGACTCCTTCGCCGCTCTCGTCGAGGTGTTCCTGGCCGCGCAGGCGCTGGGCGACCCCCAGGCTTCGGCGCTGGCCAGGGACGTGGTGGCCCACCCCCGCTTCGCCGAGATCTCCGAGTTCTGGTGGTACGCGACCGCCGCCACCGGCAACCTCTCCCTGCTCACCCTGCGGCCGGCGGGCATCGACCTCGCTCCGATCCGCAGGAACCTCTTCCGCTACGCGGACGAGCTGGTCGGCTACGAGAAGGTCGGCTACCCGGGCGTCACCAAGGACGTCCACTCGCAGCGCTGGAACACCGGCGACCGCGACGAGCTCGACCAGAACTGGCGCTGGGGCTCGAACCGCAACCTGCTGGACGACGCGATCCTCCTGGCCTTCGCCGCCGAGGAGAAGGCAGGCGACCACCAGCCGACGCAGGCCGCCGCCTACGCCGCAGCGGCGGTGCGCGTGCTGGACTACATCCTCGGCACCAACGCCATGGCCCTGTGCATGGTCACCGGCTTCGGCGAGAACGCAGTCGAGCGCCTGCACGACTGCTGCGTGCCGAACAGCGTCCCTGGACAGATGGCTCTGGGGCCGAACAACTGGACGAACGCCGGCGACCCGGACATGCCTCCCTTCGGCTCGCTGCCGGGGATGAAGATGATGCCGGTGAAGGGCCGCGGCTGGGGGGCGCGCGAGCTGGCGATCGACGGCAACGCGCCCCTGGTCTGGGTGGCCTGGTGGGCGCAGCACCGGGCGGCGGACCTGCTCGGCCCGGCGAAGTAGGAGAGAGGAGGCCCGCCATGGCCGACAAGAGCGCGACCAGCCGCCGCAGCTTCCTGGAGACGAGCGCCACCACCGCCGCGGTGACGCTGGTCGCCCGCCACGTGCTGGGCGGGACCAAGTACGTGTCGCCCAGCGACCGGATCAACGTCGGCTACGTGGGCTGCGGCACCCAGGGCCTGCGGCAGATGATGCAGGCGCTGCAGAGCCCCGACATCCGGATCACGGCCGTCTGCGACCCCAACCGGCGCAGCGAGGACTACATCGAGTGGGGACGCTACGAGCTGCGCGACAAGATCCGGGCCTTCGTCAAGGACCCCGGATGGGCCGAGGGCGCGCGCGCCTGCCCCTGCGGGCGCGAGGTGGGCAAGGAGGTGGTCGACCGCCATTACGGGACGAGCGCGGTCGCCGGCTGCCACGCCTACCTCGACTTCCGGGAGATGCTGGCCCAGGAGAAGGGCCTCGACGCCGTCTACGTGATGACGCCCGATCACCTGCACGCCACGGTGGCGCTGGCCGGCATGAACGCCGGCAAGCACGCGATCACCCACAAGCCGCTGGGCAACGTGATGCACGAGGCGCGGCTGGTGATCCAGAGGGCGCGCGAGACGGGGGCCGGGACCCACATGTTCTGCGCCGCCGCTCACCAGGACACCGCCACCATCGCCGAGTGGATCCAGGCGGGCGCGATCGGGCCGGTGCGCGAGGTGCACAACTGGTCGACCCGGCCCTACTGGCCCCAGGGCATGACCACGCGCCCGGAGGGAGTGCCGGTGCCCGACGGGCTCGACTGGAAGCTCTGGCTCGGCCCGGTGCCGGACCGGCCGTACAGCCCCGCCTACACCAACGCCGTCTTCCGCGGCTGGTACGACTTCGGCACCGGCGCGCTCGGCGACATGGGCCACTACAGCTTCTTCCAGATCTTCAAGGTGCTGCAGCTGGGCTCCCCCCTGACCGTGGAGGCCACCCGCAGCCAGCTGTGGCTGATCCAGGACCTGCTGTGGAAGAAGCAGACGAACGCCGTCTCCTACCCGCAGGCCCAGCTCATCCGCTGGGAGTTCCCAGCCCGCGGCCAGATGCCGCCGGTCGCGCTCCACTGGTACGACGGCGGCCTGCGTCCGCCCCGGCCGCGCGAGCTGGACGAGGACAACCTGCCGATGCCGGACGAGGGCGTCCTCTACGTCGGCGACTCCGGCAAGATCCTGGGCGGCTTCAACGGCGAGCAGCCGCGCCTCGTTCCGAAGGCGCGGATGGACCGTTTCCAGCCGCCGCCGAAGACGCTGCCGCGGCCGATCGGCGAGCTCGAGCAGTGGATCCGGGCCTGCCGCGGCGTGCAGCCGTCCGACGCCAGCTTCCCGAACGTCGCCGGCATCAGCGAGACGATCCTGCTGGGGACGATCGCCGCCCGGGTGGACAGGAAGCTGCGCTGGGACGCTGCCAACACCCGCTTCGTGGACGCCCCGGAGGCCGACGCGCTGATGGTGCGCCCCGAGTACCGTGAGGGCTGGAAGCTCTAGACCAGGGAGGACGCCGTGCGCGAACTGTACCCGCCCATCGAGCCCTTCGACGAGGGCCTGCTGAAGGTGTCCGACCTGCACACGGTGCACTACGAGCAGGTCGGCAACCGCCGCGGGAAGAAGGCCCTCTTCCTCCACGGCGGTCCCGGCGGGGGGCTCGACCCCGACTATCGCCGCTACTTCGACCCCGAGCGCTGGCACCTGGTGCTGTTCGACCAGCGGGGCAGCGGCAAGAGCACGCCCCACGCGGAGCTTCGGGAGAACACGACCTGGGACCTCGTCGCCGACGCCGAGCGGCTGCGCCAGCACCTCGGCATCGCCGAGTGGCTGGTGTTCGGCGGCAGCTGGGGCAGCACGCTCGCCATCGCCTACGCCGAGGCCCACCCGGAGCGCTGCACCGGCCTCGTCCTGCGCGGCATCTTCCTGCTGCGCCGGAAGGAGCTGCTCTGGTTCTACCAGGAGGGCGCGAGCTGGCTGTTCCCCGACGCCTGGGACGAGTACCTGAAGCCGATCCCGGAGGTGGAGCGCGGCGACCTGATGAGCGCGTACTACCGCCGGCTCACCTCGCCGGACCCCGCGGTGAGGCGCGAGGCCGCCAGGGCGTGGTCGATCTGGGAAGGCACCACCAGCAAGCTGATCGTGGACCCGGAGTACATCGCCCACTACGGCGGCGACGAGTTCGCGGACGCCTTCGCCCGCATCGAGTGCCACTACTTCGTCCACGGGGCCTGGCTGCGCTCCGACACCCAGCTGCTCGACGAGGCCACGAAGATCGCCCACCTGCCCGGCGTCATCGTCCAGGGCCGCTACGACTGCGTGTGCCCGGCCGCCAGCGCCTGGGAGCTGCATAGGCGCTGGCCCCGGTCGAAGCTGGTGCTGGTTCCCGACGCCGGCCACAGCATCAAGGAGCCGGGGATCCTCAGCGCCCTGGTGCAGGCCACCGACGACTTCGCCGAGCGCTGAAGCCGCGTCCTTCGCGGGTAAGATCCGGCTGCGTGCGCCGAAAGCGGATCCCGAAGCCGGTCCCCGGCCGGCTGGACGTCGCCGGCATCACCGAGGCCTTCGCCCACCGGATGATGTACTCGGTCGCCAAGGACCAGTACACCGCCCGCGACTTCGACGCCTACCAGGCGCTCGCCTACGCGGTGCGGGACCGGCTGATGGAGCGCTGGTTCCGCACCCAGGACGCCTACTACCACGCCGACGCCAAGCGGGTCTACTACCTCTCGCTCGAGTTCCTGATGGGACGGGCCCTGCTCAACAACGTGCTGAACCTGGGGGCGCTCGACGCGTACCACGAGGCGCTGGAGCGCCTCGGCTACGGCCTCGAGGAGCTGCAGGAGCAGGAGTGGGACGCCGGACTGGGCAACGGCGGGCTGGGTCGTCTCGCCGCCTGCCTGCTCGACTCCGCGGCGACCCTGTCGCTGCCCTTCTACGGCTACGGCATCCGTTACGAGTACGGCATCTTCCAGCAGCACATCCACGACGGCTTCCAGCTCGAGTCGCCCGACAACTGGCTGCGCTACGGCAACCCCTGGGAGATCCCCCGTCCCGACGCCCTCTTCCCGGTCCAGTTCTACGGGCGCACCGAGCACGACCGCGGCGCCGACGGGCGGCTCCGGGTGCGCTGGGTCGACGCCCAGAGCGTCTGGGCCATGGCCTACGACACGCCGGTGGCGGGCTTCCGGACCGACACCGTCAACACGCTGCGGTTGTGGGCGGCGAAGTCGAGCCGCGAGTTCGACCTCGCCCGCTTCAACGCCGGCGAGTACGTGCGGGCGGTGGAGGACAAGAACGAGTCGGAGAACATCTCGAAGGTCCTCTACCCGCCCGACGACCAGTACGCGGGCAAGGAGCTGCGGCTGAAGCAGCAGTACTTCTTCGTCTCGGCCACGCTGCAGGACGTGCTCCGCCGCTTCCGCAAGAAGCCGAGGCGGCTCGAGGAGCTGCCGGAGAAGGTGGCCGTCCAGCTCAACGACACCCACCCCGCCCTGGCCATCCCGGAGCTGATGCGGCTGCTGGTCGACCACGAGCGGGTGGAGTGGGACACCGCCTGGTCGCTCACCCAGCAGGTGTTCGCCTACACCAACCACACGGTCCTGCCGGAGGCGCTGGAGCGCTGGCCCGCGGAGCTGCTGCGGCGGGTGCTGCCGCGGCACCTGGAGATCGTCGAGGAGATCGACCGCCGCTTCCGGCGGGTGGTGGCCGCGGGGCTGCCCGGCGGGGGAGACGCCGCCCGGCAGATGGCCATCCTGGACGACGCGGGCCAGGTGCACATGGCCCACCTGGCGATCGTGGGCAGCCACTCGGTGAACGGCGTCGCCCGGCTGCACACGGAGATCCTCGAGCAGCGGACCTTCCCCGGCTTCCACGCGCTGTTTCCCCAGCGGTTCAACAGCAAGACCAACGGCATCACCCCCCGCCGCTGGCTGCTGAAGTGCAACCCGGGGCTGGCTCGGCTGGTCAGCGAGGCGCTGGGCGAGGGGTGGCTGCGCGACCTGGAGGAGCTGCGCGGGCTGCGCCGGTTCGCCACCGACGCCGGCTTCCGGGAACGGTGGTCGGCGGTGAAGCGGGCCAACAAGACCGCCCTCGCCGACTGGCTGCGCCGGAGCCACGGGATGGAGGTCGACCCCGGGTTCCTGTTCGACTGCCACGTCAAGCGGATCCACGAGTACAAGCGGCAGCTGCTGAACGTGCTGCGAGCGATCGCGCTCTTCCTCCGGCTCCGCGACGGCGAGTGGGACGGCGTCCCCCGCGCCCTGCTCTTCGCGGGCAAGGCCGCTCCCGGCTATGCCATGGCCAAGCTGGTGATCAAGCTCGTCCACGCGGTGGCAGAGATGATCGCCGGCGACCCCGCCAGCCGCGGGCGGCTGCAGGTGGCCTTCCTGCCGAACTACTCCGTCTCGCTCGCCGAGCGGATCTTCCCCGCCTGCGAGCTCTCGGAGCAGATCTCGACCGCCGGCACGGAGGCCTCGGGCACGGGCAACATGAAGGCCGGGCTCAACGCTGCGCTGACCATCGGCACCCTCGACGGCGCCAACCTCGAGATCCGGGACGAGGTGGGAGAAGAGAACATCTTCATCTTCGGCCACACCGCCGACGACATCGAGGCTCTGCGCGCCTCGGGATACGACCCGGGGGCCGCGCTGCGGGAGAGCGCGGACCTGCAGCGCGCGGTCGAGGTGATCGCCGAGGGCCCCCTGGAGCGCGCCCACCCCGGCCTGTTCCGGCCGATCGTGGAGGAGCTGCTGGGGCGGGACCGCTACTTCCTGTGCGCCGACTTCGACGCGTACCTCCAGTGCCAGGGCCGTGCCGCCGGGGCGTACCGGCGCCCGGACGAGTGGGCCCGGATGTCGATCCTCAACGTGGCCGGGATGGGCCGCTTCTCCAGCGACCGCACGATCGCGGAATACGCCTCCGAGGTCTGGGGGGCGACGCCGGTGCGGGTCAGCTACCGGCCGCGCTGAGCCCGCCGCGTCAGGCGGGCGTCTCCCAGACGGGGTCGGTCAGGCCGGCCACCGTCCGGGTGGGTGAGCCGTCGTACAGGTCGAGGACCACGATCTCGTTCGTGCCCTGGCGCAGCCACACGCCCGGGCAGAACAGCGCCTGCTGGGGGCCGACGCGCCAGTGCCGGCCCAGGTGGTGACCGTTCACCCAGACGTTCCCCTTCGTCCACCCGCGGGTGTCGATGTAGGTGTCGCCGGTCCGGGCCAGCTCGAAGCGGCCGCGGAAGAAGGAGGGGCCGCGCGGCGGTGTCTTCGAGAACTCCAGGCCGGCCAGGTCGCTGCAGGGCAGGCGGAACATCTGCCAGCCGGTGAGAATGGTGCCGTCGAGGGTGACCCTCCCGACGATGCCCTTGCGGTCCTCGTAGAGCTTCGGGCCGAAATTGATGCGGCCGCTGTTCTCCACCAGTATGTCGAGCGGCTGGCTCGCCGAGAGCGAGACCGTCGCAGCGGTCTCGCCCAGCCGGCGGTCGAGGGTGGCCAGCCGCCGGCCGTCCTGCAGGACGACCGCGAAGTCGCGCGGCTCGTCGATCTCCAGGCGGGCGCCGGAGGCGGCCCGGGCCTGGGTTCGGTAGAGGACGAAGCCGTAGGACTGGCCCAACTCCTCGAAGGTCAGCGGGCGCGGCGAGGAGACGGGCTCGCCCGCGAGGCCCAGCAGCGGCGCCGTCTCGCTGAGCTCGAAACGGGGGATCGCGATCATGGGCAGGGGGGCGGGGGGCTCGGGCAGCGTCTCGCCCGGCGGCAGATGCTTGCGGATCACCTCGCGGTAGAGGGCGAACTTGGGGGCGAGGCGGCCGGCCTCGTCGATGGGCGAGTCGTAGTCGTACGAGCTGATCGTCGGCTCGTAGCCCTTCCCCACGGTGGCGAAGTTGGCGCCGTTCATGAACCCGCGGCTCGAGCCGCCGTGGACCATGTAGAGGTTGAAGGAGATGCCGCGCTCCAGCATCCAGTCGATCCCGGCGAGATGGACCCTGTTGTCGCCGGTGTGGTGCCGCTCGCCCCAGTGGTCGAACCAGCCGACCCAGTACTCGCCGCACATGCGCGGCACGCCCTGACGGAAGCGCGCGAGGTTGGCGAACTCGCGCTCGGGGGCGCCGCCGAAGTTGATCACCGAGGTCACCTCCGGCAGCGTGCCGCCGGCGAGCTCCCGGGGCTCCGAGCCGTCGGAGGTGTACAGCGGCACCTCGATGCCGGAGTCGACGATCATGCGGCGGATGGCGTCCAGGTACTGCTTGTCGTGGCCGAAGGAGCCGTACTCGTTCTCGACCTGCAGCATCAGCACCGGGCCGGCGCGCGTGACCTGCAGCGGAGCGACGCGGGCGAGCAGGGCCTTCAGGTAGCGGGAGGCTGCCGCCAGGAAGCGGGGATCGGTCGTGCGCACCTTGATGTCCGGCGTCTCGTAGAGCCAGGAGGGGAACCCGCCGAACTCCCACTCGGCGCACGAGTACGGGCCGGGGCGGACCAGGACCCACAGGCCCTCCTCCTGCGCGGTGCGGACGAAGGTGGCGACGTCGAGGTCCCCGGCGAAGTCGTGCTGGCCCGGACGGGGCTCGTGCATGTTCCAGAACGAGTACGTGCAGAGGGTGTTGAGACCCATCGCCCGCATCTTCCTCATGCGGTCGCGCCAGTACTCGCGCGGCACCCGCGCGTAATGCATCTCCCCGGAGCGGATGACGAAGGGCCTGCCGTCGAGGACGAAGCGGTCGCCCTGGATGGAGAACGAATGGGAGTCGGCGGCGAGCGCGTTGGGGAGTGCGGGGGCTGCGGCGATCAGACCGAGGGCGTGGCGGCGCTTCATGGGCCGAGAGTCTATCTCCTTCGCCCACAGGACGATCGGGGCGGGCCGCCGAGCCGGCATTTGCAAAGAAGCTGTCAATTGCCGCCCGGCGGCGGCGACGACCGTGCCGCCGCGCTACGATGTCAGGTTGAAGCACAGCCTCGGCTGGCGAACGGCGAGTCGATCGCCGGTCCGGCGATCGCTCGAGCTTGACGATCTCCTCCCCTGGGCCGTGCTCGTGCTCGCCGGATTGTCGGCACGGGCCGCGCGTCGGGAGGCCGGACGTGAGTCGCGTGCGGCGTGCCCGGAGGAACGATGACGGAGCAGCCTGAGCGTCGCAAGCGGCGGCGGGTGACGTGGATCGTGGTGCTGGTGGTCGCGGTGGCCGCGGCCGTCTGGCTGATGCGCCGCGGCGACCCGCCGACGGCTCGTATCGCTCGTGCGGCGAACCCGCGCCTGGTGCCGGTGGTGGCGGCGACGGCGCGCCTGAGCGACATGCCCGTCTACGTCGACGGCCTGGGGACGGTGACCGCGATCGCCACCGTCACCGTGCGCAGCCGGGTGGACGGCCAGCTGCTGAACGTGAACTACCGCGAGGGGCAGCTGGTGAGCCCGGGCGACCTGCTGGCCGAGATCGACCCGCGGCCGTTCCAGGTGCAGCTGCTGCAGGCCCAGGGCCAGCAGGCCCGCGACGAGGCGAACCTCGCCAACGCCCGGCTCGACCTGCAGCGTTACCAGACGCTGCTGGCCCAGGACTCGATCCCGCGCCAGCAGCTCGACACCCAGGTCGCGCTGGTCAGCCAGCTCGAGGCCACGATCAAGAGCGACCAGGCCCAGGTCGAGAGCGCGAAGCTGAACCTCGTCTACTGCCGGATCACCTCGCCCATCGCCGGCCGGGTCGGTCTGCGCCTGGTGGACCCGGGCAACATGGTGCACGCCTCGGACCCCAACGGCCTGGTGGTGGTGACGCAGCTGTCGCCGATCGCGGTCGTCTTCACCATCCCCGCGGACCGGCTGGCGCCGGTGACCGCGCAGATGAGGCAGGGCCGGCGGCTGGCGGTCGAGGCCTGGGACCGCGACCTGCGCACGCGGCTCGCCACCGGCACGCTGGAGGCCGTCGACAACCAGATCGACGTCACCACCGGGACGGTGCGGCTGAAGGCCACCTTCTCCAACGAGGACCGGACGCTTTTCTCCAACCAGTTCGTGAACGCGCGGCTGCTGGTGGACACCCTGCGCGGGGCGGTGGTGGTGCCCACGGCGGCGCTGCAACGCAGCGCGCAGGGGACCTTCGTCTGGGCGGTGAAGCCCGACAGCACCGTCGAGATCCGCGACGTCGACGTGCAGCTCACCGAGGGCGAGCAGACGGCCATCGGTCGCGGCCTCCAGCCCGGGGTCCCCGTGGTGGTGGAGGGCGTCGACAACCTGCAGCCGGGCACGAAGGTCGCGTCGGCGCCGCCCGGAGCGGTCCCGACGCGGGCCGGCGCCGGCCAGGAAGGCGGCGGCGGCGTGGCGACGAGGACGACGCGTTGAGCCCGTCCCGGCCCTTCATCCTCCGGCCCATCGCCACCTCGCTGCTGATGGCGGGGCTGCTGATCGCCGGCGCGCTGGGCTTCAAGCTGCTGCCGGTGTCGGCGCTGCCGCAGGTGGACTACCCCACCATCCAGGTGGTCACCTTCTACCCCGGCGCCAGCCCCGAGGTGATGGCCTCGGCGGTGACGGCGCCGCTCGAACGCCAGTTCGGCCAGCTGCCCGGCCTCAGCCAGATGACCTCCACCAGCTCCGAGGGCGGCTCGGTGATCACCCTGCAGTTCGCCCTGGAGCTCAACATCGACGTGGCGGAGCAGGAGGTGCAGGCGGCCATCAACGGCGCCGGGACCTTCCTCCCGCGCGACCTGCCGAACCCGCCCATCTACAGCAAGACCAACCCCGCCGACGCCCCCATCCTGACGCTCGCGCTCACCTCGAAGACGCTCCCCCTCACCAAGGTGGAGGACTTCGCCGACACCCGCTTCGCCCAGAAGATCTCCCAGCTCCCCGGCGTCGGCCTGGTGAGCATCAGCGGCGGGCAGAAGCCGGCGGTGCGCGTGCAGGTGAACCCGACGGCGCTGTCCTCGTACGGCCTCACCATGGAGGACGTGCGGGCCGCCATCGGCGCGGCCAACGTCAACCAGGCCAAAGGCAGCTTCGACGGCCCCCGCCAGCTCTACGCGATCGACGCCAACGACCAGGTGCTCACCAGCGATCAGTACAAGCCCCTGATCGTGGCCTACCGCAACGGCGCGCCGGTGCACCTCTCCGACATCGCCACCGTGGTGGACGGTGCGGAGAACGTCAAGCAGGCGGCCTGGATGAACCTGGTCCCGGCGGTGATCCTCAACATCCAGCGCCAGCCAGGCGCCAACATCATCGCGGTGGCCGACCGCATCAAGGCCCTGCTGCCGCAGCTGCGCGCCTCGCTGCCCGCCTCGGTGCAGGTGGCGGTGCTCACCGACCGCACCACCACCATCCGCGCCTCGGTGAGCGACGTGGAGTTCGAGCTGATGTTGACGGTGGCGCTGGTGGTGATGGTCATCTTCCTGTTCCTGCGCACGCTCTCCGCCACCGTGATCCCCAGCGTGGCGGTGCCCCTGTCTCTGTTCGGCACCTTCGGGGCCATGTACCTGCTGGGCTTCAGCCTCAACAACCTGACGCTGATGGCGCTCACCATCGCCACCGGCTTCGTGGTGGACGACGCCATCGTGATGATCGAGAACATCTCGCGCTACGTGGAGGAGGGAGAGCCGCCCCTGCAGGCCGCACTCAAGGGCGCCGAGCAGATCGGCTTCACCATCCTGTCGCTGACCGTTTCCCTGATCGCGGTGCTGATCCCGCTGCTGTTCATGGGCGACGTGGTGGGGCGGCTGTTCCGCGAGTTCGCCATCACCCTGTCGGTCACCATCCTGGTCTCGGCCGCCGTCTCGCTGACGCTCACCCCCATGATGTGCGCGCGCCTGCTCAAGCACCGCCGACCCGAGGAGCAGGGGCGCTTCTACCGCGTCTCGGAGAAGGCCTTCGGCGACGTGATCGGCTTCTACGGGCGGACGCTGCGCCTCGTGCTCGACCATCAGCAGGCCACGCTGGTGGTGGCCGTGGCCACGCTGGCGGCCACCATCCTCCTCTACGTGGTGATCCCCAAGGGCTTCTTCCCGGTCCAGGACACCGGGGTGATCCTCGGCATCTCGGAGGCCTCGCAGACCGTGTCCTTCCCGGCCATGGCCGCGGGCCAGCAGGCGCTGGCACGGGTGATCCTGCGCGACCCGGCGGTGGAGAGCCTGTCCTCCTTCATCGGCGTCGACGCCACCAACCCCACCCTCAACAGCGGGCGCATCCAGATCAACCTCAAGCCCATCGAGGAGCGGGGCGTGCGCACCCCGGAGATCATCCGGCGGCTGCAGCCCGAGCTGGCCAAGGTCCCCGGCATCACCCTGTTCATGCAGCCGATCCAGGACCTGACGGTGGAGAACCGGGTCAGCCGCACGCAGTACCAGTACAGCCTGGAGTGTCCGGACTCCAGCCAGCTGGCGATCTGGGTGCCGAGGGTGGTCGAGCGCCTGCGGACCCTGCCCGAGCTGCGCGACGTGGCCAGCGACCTGCAGAACGACGGGCTGGCGGCGCACCTGGTGCTCGACCGCACCACCGCCTCACGCCTGGGGATCACCCCCCAGATGCTGGACGACGCCCTCTACGACTCCTTCGGCCAGCGGCAGGTCTCCACCATGTTCACCCAGCTCAACCAGTACCGGGTGGTGCTGGAGGCGGAGCGGCGTTTCCAGGCGACGCCGCAGGACCTGTCGAAGGTCTACCTGCGCGCCGGCGGCGGGTCGGTGCCGCTCGACGCCTTCACCCGGGTGGAGCTGCGCCCCACCCCGCTGGCCGTCAACCACCAGGGCCAGTTCCCGGCCGCCACCGTCTCCTTCAACCTGGCGCCGGGCGCGGCGCTGGGGTACGGGATCCGCGCCGTCGAGAAGGCCACGGCGCAGATGAACCTGCCCGCCAGCATCCAGGGCGAGTTCCAGGGCACCGCCCGGGCCTTCCAGGCCTCGCTCACCAACCAGCCGCTGCTGATCCTGGCGGCGGTGGTGACCGTCTACATCCTGCTGGGCGTCCTCTACGAGAGCTACATCCACCCGCTGACCATCCTCTCCACGCTGCCGTCGGCGGGGGTGGGCGCCCTCCTGTCGCTGATGCTGTTCGGGATCGAGTTCTCGGTGATCGCGCTCATCGGCATCATCCTGCTGATCGGCATCGTGGAGAAGAACGCGATCATGATGATCGACTTCGCGCTCGACGCCGAGCGCAAGGAGGGCCGGCCGCCGCAGGAAGCCATCTTCCAGGCCGCCCAGCTGCGCTTCCGGCCCATCCTGATGACCACCCTGGCGGCCCTGTTCGCCGGGGTGCCGCTGGCGCTGGGCGGCGGCATCGGCGCCGAGCTGCGCCGGCCGCTGGGGATCGCCATCGTGGGCGGGCTGATCTTCAGCCAGCTGCTGACCCTCTACACCACGCCGGTCGTCTACCTGGCCTTCGACCGGCTGGCGCGACGCCTGGTGGCCCGCCGGGAGCGGGTGGGACGGCCCCAGCTCGCGAAGCCGGAGAACGCGTGAGCCTCTCCTCGCCCTTCATCCAGCGGCCGATCGCCACCACCCTGCTGACGGTGGCGGTGGCCCTGGCCGGGGGCATCGCCTTCTTCCTGCTGCCGGTGTCGCCGCTGCCGCAGGTGGAGTTCCCCACCATCAACGTCAACGCCGGCCTGCCCGGCGCCAGCCCCGAGACCATGGCCTCCTCGGTGGCGACGCCGCTGGAGAGGCAGTTCGGGCGCATCGCCGGGATCACCGAGATGACCTCCTCCAGCGGCCTCGGCTCCACCAACATCACCCTGCAGTTCGAGCTCAGCCGCAACATCGACGCCGCCGCCCGCGACGTGCAGGCAGCGATCAACGCCGCCCGCGGCCAGCTCCCCGCCAACCTGCCGAGCAACCCGTCCTACCGCAAGATCAACCCGGCGGACGCGCCCATCCTGCTGATGGCGCTGACCTCGGACGTGGTCGAGCGCGCCCGCATCTACGACATCGCCTCCTCGCGCCTGCAGCAGCAGCTCTCGCAGGTGGAGGGTGTCGGCCAGGTGGTGGTGGGCGGCGGTGCGCTGCCGGCGGTGCGGGTCGACCTCAACCCCACGACGCTCAACCACACCGGCCTCTCGGTCGACGACGTGCGCACGGCCCTGGCGGCGGCCAACACCAACCGCCCCAAGGGCTCGCTCTCCGGCGACCGCCAGAGCCTGATGCTGACCACCAGCGACCAGCTGCTCACGGCGGCGGAGTACCGGCCGCTGGTGATCCGCTACGCGGACGGCGCCGCCCTGCGGCTCTCCGACGTGGCCCGGGTGACCGACGGAGTGGAGGACGTGCGCACCATCGGGCTGTCCAACGGCAAGCCCGCCATCATCATGATCATCTTCCGGCAGCCCGGGGCCAACATCATCGACACCGTCGACCGGGTGCGCTCGCTGCTGCCGCAGCTGCGGGCCTCCATCCCGCCCACCATCGACATGCGGGTGGTGATCGACGCCACCCGCACCATCCGCGCCTCGGTCCGGGACGTGGAGCTGACGCTGGCCCTCTCCATCTCCCTGGTGGTGGGGGTGGTGTTCGTGTTCCTGCGCAGCGTCCGTTCCACGGTCATTCCCAGCGTGGCGGTGCCGGTGTCGCTGATCGGCACCTTCGGGGCGATGTACCTGCTCGGCTACAGCCTGGACAACCTCTCGCTGATGGCCCTCACCGTGGCCACCGGCTTCGTGGTGGACGATGCCATCGTGGTGGTCGAGAACATCACCCGCCACCTGGAGCAGGGCACTCCGCCCCTGGAGGCGGCGCTCATGGGCGCCGGCGAGATCGGCTTCACCGTGGTGTCGATCAGCCTGTCGCTGGTGGCGGTCTTCATCCCCATCCTGCTGATGGGCGGCATCGTGGGGCGGCTGTTCCGCGAGTTCGCGGTGACGCTCTCGGTGGCCATCGCCATGTCGCTGGTCATCTCGCTGACCACCACCCCCATGATGTGCGCCCGGCTGCTGCGGCCGGCGGGCGAGGAGCGCCACGGGCGGCTGTACCGTGCCAGCGAGCGCGGCTTCACGGCGGTGCTCGGCTTCTACGAGCGCACCCTGGGCTGGGTGCTGCGCCACCAGCCGCTGATGCTGCTGGTCACGCTCGCCACCATGGCGGGGACCGTCTACCTCTACGCCAGGATCCCCAAGGGCTTCTTCCCCCAGCAGGACACCGGACGCATGAACGGGATGATCCAGGCCGACCAGGACACCTCCTTCCAGGCCATGCAGAAGAAGCTCACCGCCTTCATCACCACCGTGGCCCAGGACCCCGCGGTGGAGAGCGCCAACGGGTTCGTGGGCGGCACCTCGAACTCGGGACGCATGTTCGTCGGCCTCAAGCCGCAGGACCAGCGCGACGTCACCCCGGACCGCATCATCGCCCGCCTGCGCGGCCAGCTCGCCCACGTCCCCGGCGCCGCCCTCTACCTGCAGCCGATCCAGGACGTGAGGGTGGGCGGGCGGCTGGGAGGCGCCCAGTACCAGTACACGCTGCAGGCCGACGACGCGGACGAGCTCTTCGCCTGGGCGCCGCGGGTGCTGCAGCGCCTGCGCCGGCTGCGCGAGGTGACCGACGTCAACAGCGACCAGCAGAACCACGGCCTGCAGTCCTCGATCGAGATCGACCGCCAGACCGCCTCGCGGTTGGGCATCAGCGCCGCGGCCATCGACTCCACGCTCTACTCCGCCTTCGGCCAGCGCCAGGTCTCCACCATGTACCGGGAGCTCAACCAGTACCACGTGGTGATGCAGGTGGCGCCCGAGTTCTGGCAGGACCCGAGCGCGCTGCGCTATGTGTACGTGAAGGCGACCGACCGCAGCCTGGTCCCGCTGTCCGCCTTCGCCCGCGTCGCCACCAGCACGGCGCCGCTCACCGTCAACCACTCCGGCCAGTTCCCGTCGGTGACCATCTCCTTCAACCTGCCGATCGGCGTGGCCCTGGGCCAGGCCACGGACGCCATCCGCGAGGCCGAGCGCGAGATGCGTCTGCCCTCCACCGTCCGCACCAGCTTCTCGGGGACCGCCCAGGCCTTCCAGGAGTCGCTGGCCAACGAGCCCATCCTGATCGCGGCGGCGCTGCTCGCCGTTTACATCGTCCTGGGCGTCCTCTACGAGAGCCTGATCCACCCGGTGACCATCCTCTCCACGCTGCCCTCGGCGGGCGTGGGCGCCCTGCTGGCGCTGCTGCTGTTCCACTACGACCTCTCGGTGATGG